>OOAG01000181.1_pt1 | contig 64121 bp, 79 predicted proteins | sample 1671461 | NCBI WGS metagenome assembly OOAG01 (sample SAMN06348159, study PRJEB24527) | human gut metagenome | biome: human gut; feature: ankylosing spondylitis patient; material: feces | host: Homo sapiens | place: China | collected 2015-10 | reverse complement strand
TGGACGCGGCCGCCCCGCTCCAGGGGGCGGTGAGATAGGGGTCCGCCTCCGCCGCCCGTCCGGCCCGGAGGAGGGCCCGCAGCTCCGAGGCGGAGGCGAAGCCCCCGGCCGCCGGGCCGTCGTGGGCTGCCCCCCGCCGGGGGATGGTCAGGGCCTCCATGCCAGGAGGCAGGGCCCGCAGATACTCCACCCCCAGGTTGTCGTTTGGGCTGGCCAGGCAGTCGGCCCCCACCGCCGCCTGCCGGGCCGCCGGGAAGGACAGCCCACGGGCCAGCCCGGCCCGCAGCCGCTCCGGGTAGTCCGGACCATCCAGAGCCGCCGCCGCCGCCCGCAGGGGCGCCAGTTCTCCCGTCTCACTGCCGAAGGAGAGCACGTCCACCACCCCCGTGGCGGCCAGCAGGCCCACCGCCCCCCGGGCGAAAGCCTCCGCCGAGGCCATGGCCCAGGGGGTGGGCAGCTCCAGCACCAGATCCGCCCCGCCGGAGAGGGCCAGGGCCGCCCGGCTCCATTTGTCCGTGAGGGCGCACTCCCCCCGCTGGACCCAGTGGCCGCTCATGACGCATATCACCGCCGTGTCCGCCCCCAGGGTCCGCCGCGTCCGGGCGATGTGCCAGGCGTGTCCCCGGTGGAAGGGGTTGTATTCTGCGACGATTCCGGCTGTGGCCATGGGCTGAACCTCCAAACGCAAGAGTAAAATTTTTCTCTCTTTCAAGCAAAATATGGGTTGTCCTTTGGGAAAAAAGGGGCTAAAATAAAATATGTATGTGCTCTTATTCTACTACGGGAATATCCGGCTCACAAGCCATAGTTTAACGTAAGGAGAGAAGATTTCATGAAAGTTCTGGTCATCAACGCAGGCAGCTCCTCCCTCAAGTATCAGCTCATGGACCCCGCCACCCGTGAGGTGTTCGCCAAGGGGCTGTGCGAGCGCATCGGCATCGACGGCCGCCTGACTCACAAGGTGCCCGCCAAGGACGCCAAGTATGAGTTCGAGATCCCCATGCCCACCCACTCCGAGGCCATTCAGGCTGTGCTGGACGCCCTGCTGGACGCCGGGCACGGCGTGATCAAGAGCGCCTCTGAGATCGACGCGGTGGGCCACCGCGTGGTCCACGGCGGCGAGAAGTTCGCCTCCTCCGTGCGCATTACCGACGAGGTTATGGCCGCTCTGGAAGAGTGCATCCCCCTGGCCCCCCTCCACAATCCCGCCAACATCACCGGCATCAAGGCCTGCGAGAAGGTCATGCCCGGTGTGCCCATGGTGGGTGTGTTCGACACTGCTTTCCACCAGACCATGCCCGCCAAGAGCTATATCTACGCCCTGCCCTATGAGTTCTATGAGCAGGACAAGGTCCGCCGCTACGGCTTCCACGGCACCTCCCACCGCTATGTCTCCGCCCGCGCTGCCGCCATGCTGGGCAAGCCCATTGAGGAGCTGAAAATCATCACCTGCCACCTGGGCAACGGCTCCTCCGTGGCCGCCGTGGATGGCGGCAAGAGCGTGGACACCTCCATGGGCTTCACCCCCCTGGCCGGCGTTCCCATGGGCACCCGCGCCGGTGATCTGGACGCCGGTATCCTGGAGTACCTGATGGGCAAGCACGGCTACGACATGAAGGAAATGATGACCATCCTCAACAAGAAGTCCGGCGTGCTGGGCATCTCCGGCGTGTCTTCCGACTTCCGCGACCTGGAGAACGCCGCCAAGGAGGGCAACCAGCGGGCTGAGCTGGCCCTGGAGGCCTTCCAGTACAGTGTTAAGAAGCTGGTGGGCGCTTATGCCGCCGCCATGGGCGGGGTGGACGCCATCGTGTTTACCGCCGGTGTGGGTGAGAACGACGCCGCTACCCGCATGGCCGTGGCCTCCGGCCTGGAGTTCATGGGAGTAAAGATGGATGCCGAGGCCAACAACGTCCGCGGCAAGGAGACCGTCATCTCCTCCGCCGACTCCAAGGTGAAGGTGCTGCTCATCCCCACCGATGAGGAGCTCATGATCGCCATGGACACTGCCGAGATCGTTGGCAAGTAAGACCTGACAACAGCGCCTCCCGGAGCTGGTACCAGCTCCGGGATGCGTTTTTTTATCTTCTCACGCCTGCGGCGTGTTGTTGTTTGTCTGCCCCCACAGCCGGGGAGCAGTATGCAGGGAAGCCGGTGATTCGAACGCGCCCTGGATAGCATTTCTCCTCCCGCGCATTCCCGGTCTATCGCCTTGCCTGTCTGGTACCTTGGCTGTAAAAATAAGATACCACCCTTTTCCCATTCAGAGTTGGATAAAGTATAACAGGCCTGTGAACGTTTTGTGAAATCTCCGCCCTCCGGCGCTCTTCCATTTATACCCTTATCCCAAATGACAAATATTTAACAATAAGGTTGTGGAAACTGACGATATCAGTATTTTGACCTCTATTCTTTATGGAACACTCCGCCAAAATTTCCCCACCTCTTTTTGCTATATTGCACAAATTTGCGCACTTACCACACTGTTTCTACTTACTTTTTGGTTATTTGCTTACCGAATTGTGGGGATTGAAAGATAGCCTGCAAACCGTTAAATTATAGTCCGCAAAGGATGCCGGGCTGTGTTCCGGCAAAATCTATCACAGAGAGAAGAGGGAAACGTATGGCAAAACCAACCAAGGATAACCGCAAGTCCGTAGTCGACTTCGGCGTGGGCTGGGTCGTCATCATCTACTGCCTGCTGATGTTCTTCCTGTACGTCGGCATGTGCAACGACGGCGCCAACATCACCGCCCCCAATGTGGCCTACCGCCTGGGGCTGGAGCAGGGCGACATCATGAACATGAACTCCCTGGCCGGTCTGGTGGGTGTCGTGTTCTTCATCATTGCCGGCCAGGTCAACCGGAAGATCGGCGCGCGCATGACCTCCGGTATCTGCTGCATCATCTCCGGCATCGCTTACATCCTGGCCTGTAACGCCCCCAGCATCGTTATCTACACCGTCTGCATGTGCTTCGTGTACGGCGGCATCATGTCCGCCGGCTATGTGGCGGGCGGCACCCTGGTGGCCTCCTGGTTCCCCAAAAAGAAGGGCGTGGTTATGGGCTATACCACCATGGGCCACAACTTCGCCTCCGCTTTCTATGTGCAGCTGGTAGCCATTCTGATCGCCCCTACCGTGGCGGGCACCACCAATATCGGCGAGAACTTTTCCACCGGCATCGTACCCATCGGCATCGCCGCCATTGTTCTGGGCATCCTGGGTATGATCTTCATCCGCAACGAGCCCTGGGAGCGTGGCATCAACCCCGACAACGTCTCCGACGAGATCTACCAGAAGGAGTATGACACCAAGGACGCCGTCGAGGGGGACGGCGGGTGGACCACCGGCAAACTGCTGGCCACCAAGGAGCTCTGGCTGGCGGCCATTACCACCGGCTTTTTCCAGATCTGCTCTGTGGGCGTCATGAGCCAGTTGGTTATCCGCAACACTCAGCTCGGCTTCTCTCAGCAGGCCGCTATGAACGTCATGACCATTCTGGCCCTGGGCGGCGTGGTTGGCTCCTGGCTGGTTGGCGTCATTGACGACGCTATCGGCACCAAGAAGACCATGGTCATGTTCGGTATCTGGTATGCTATCGCCCTGCTGCTCAACTTCACCGCTGTGGATTCCGTGACCCCGCTGGTCTACGTGTCCCTGTTCATGATTGCCATGGGCATCGGCGGCTCCGCCAACTTCACCACCTCCCTGCCCACCTCCATCTTTGGCCGCCAGGGTTTCGACAAGGTGAACAGTGTCATCTTCCCCATCCAGGGTGCAGTCACTGCCCTGTGCTTCCTGGTCAACGGCGTGGTGCAGAAGATTACCGGCGGCCAGATCCGCATGGCCTACCTGGTGTTCGCCGGCGTGGCCCTGGTGAACGTGCTCCTGGTGCTGATGGTCAACGAGCACAAGTACAACCGCGACTGGATGGCGGCCCACAAGAAGTAAGCTGCACCGCTTCTGAGCCTCTCCCAAAAAAGCTGTCCCCGCAGCCGCGGGGACAGCTTTTTTCGTTGCGCCCCATGCCCCATTCTGCTATACTGATCTTATCTGAGCGAAATGAGGTGGCGGCATGGCGGAAGAAAATGGCCTGGTGCAGATCTATTATGGAGACGGCAAGGGTAAGACCACAGCGGCCTTCGGGCTGGCCTTCCGGTGTGCGGGCTGGGGGCGGCGGGTGGTGATCGCCCAGTTCCTCAAAAGCAGCCCCTGCGGGGAGCTGACTGCGGCGGAGCGGTTTCCCACCCTCACCGTCCTGCGCAGCAAGGGCATCCACAAGTTCACCTTCCAGATGAACGACGAGGAGAAGGCCGTGGTGGCGGAGAACTGCCGGACGCTCCTCCGGCAGGCGGCGGAGCTGGCCCGGGCGGAGGATGCCCGCCTGCTGGTGCTGGACGAAGTGATCGACGCCCTCCGGGGCTTCCTGCCCCAGGAGGAGCTCTGCGCCTTTCTGGACGAGCGGCCCGCGGGCCTGGAGGTGGTGCTCACCGGCCACAGCCTGCCGGAGGCGCTGGAGCGCCGGGCAGACTACATCACCCACATGGTCAAAGAGAAGCACCCCTACGACCGGGGCGTAACCGCCCGCAGGGAAATCGAATTTTAACCCGGCAGCCCCCGGAGTGAACTCCGGGGGCTGCTTTTTATTACGCGCAGAAGCGGTGCTTGCCGATGGTCTTGATGAGGGGGCGGCTCCAGATCCACGCGCTGGTGGCCGTGTCCGGGTTAAAATAGTAGATGGCTCCGCCGCTGGGATCGGCCCCGTTGAGCGCATCTTGGGCCGCCCGGTAGGCCGAGTCGGCCACCGGCTCGTTAAACTGCCCGTCCACCATGCAGGTAAAGGCCCCCGGCTGGTACACCACCCCTGCAATGGTGTTGGGGAAGGAGGGGTGCTCCACCCGGTTGAGGATCACCGCCCCCACCGCCACCTGGCCGCTGTAGGGCTCGCCCCGGGCCTCGGCAGAGATCACCCTGGCCAGCAGCGCCGCGCTGTTCTGCTGGCTGCTGCTCCCCCCGCCTCCAGAGGACATGCCCAGCGCCTTGAGGGTGGCCGGCCCGGCGATGCCATCGGCGGTCAGGCCGTTCTTCCGCTGAAAGTATTTGACCGCCTGGGCCGTCTGACTGCCGTAGATGCCATCCACCGCGCCGTCATAGTAGCCCCAATTTTTCAGCTTGGTCTGGATGATCCGCACCTGCTCACCGCTGGAGCCCTGCCGGTAGGTGGCCGCCTCGGCCTGCTGGGCCAGGGAGATCACCGCAATATTCACCACAAACAAAAGGGCCAGCGCCCACGCCAGCCGCCGCTTCTGCGTCATGCCTTCGCCTCCATTCCTGGCAATAGTGTACGGCGGCAAACGGGCGGATATGAGCGGCAATTCTTTCCGGCCGCCGGAATAGGTATTCTAAAAAGCGGCCATACTGGAAGAAAACAGGAAAGGATGTGTCCCGGTTGGTGAAAGGTGTGTCCAGACAGGTCATCGTGGTCAAAGCGCCTGACCCCCGCTTTTTTGAGCAGGCGATTTTTATTTTGAAGGAGGACGCCTTCGGCAGAGGCGTGACGGCGGACGATGTGCTTCAGGAAGCCCGCCGGGTGGCTGACGGGTATATCCGCCGCAACTCCCGCTGGAGCCGCCTGTGGCGGCATATCCCCGCCCCCGCCTACGTGGCCGCCGGCGCCCTGGGGGCTACGGTATGCTGGTGCGTGGCCCTGGTGCTGTAGAAACAGGCCGCCCCGGAGCCATTTGCTCCGGGGCGGTTCCGTTTGATTTTTGTGCTGGTCAGCGGGCGATGATGACGCGGATGCGCCCGCCGGCGCTCTCGTCCTTGTCGTACCAGCCGGTGAGGGAGTAGTTCCCTCCGCTGATGCGGGCCAGGCTGGAGAGCTGATACTCCCCGCCCTCATAGACGTACACCGCCACATTGTCTGAGAGAGTGTACTTCTGGTTGTTGGTGCCCACGGCGGTGCTGCCGCTGACGCTGTCCAGCTTGCGCTCGGACAGGTTATACAGCCGCTCGACGGCGTTGGGGCCCTCCATTTTGATCTGGCAGGGACCTACCTTCAGATTGTAGATGGCGTTGGTAGAGCCAAAGGTGAGCTTCTGGCCGCCCACGTCGTAGGTATAGGAGGAGGAAATGCCCATCATGGTGCCCAGATCCAATTCCTCCACGCTGGTAATGACGCCGTACTGGTGAAGGTCGCCGGTCACGTCGTTGAGGATCAGATGGCTGATCTCCCCCTGGGCGTTGAGGGCATAGAAGCGGACCATATTGCCGTCAAACTTCACGCCCTTCAGGCGGTCGGGATAGATGCGGATGGGGGTACAGCTCTCGTAGGTGTCCAGAATCTGCACGTCGTCAGCCAGGGGGTAGGTGCCCAGCTTGGTGCCGTCGTTGCTCATCTTTCCGGTCAGGGTGGAGGTGGTCAGGCGCTTGACCTCGATGGTGTCGCCGTCGGTATTCACCCGCACCAGATCGCCCTCGTCCAGGCTCTTATTGTCGGTCTGATAGCGGTAGGAGCCGCCGTCGGTACCGGCCACGGTGACGGTGCGGGCGTTGTAGGTGCCGCCCTTTCCGTCGTCGTAAGAGGTGCTCTCCACCTTGGTGACGACGCCGTAGATGAGGTTGTCGGCCGCCACGGCCTCGCCCACTGCCGCCACGCCGCCGCTGCGGCCCAGCAGCAGGGTCACGCTGTCGCCAATCTGGTAGCCGCCCAGGTCGGAGAGGGCATAGGCGGCGGAGGTGGTCTCAATGGTGTAGCTCTTGCCCGCCACGGTGACGGAGGTGGGGCTAGTGACCGAGGGAGAAGCCGCCTCATAGGTGCCGGTGATCTTGTCGGAGTAGGCCCACAGGGTATGCATGGACTCCGACCAGTACACCACGTCCTGATTCTGCACCGCGGCCAGGCTGCTCTTGGAGCCGTTGCGGTAGACCGTGGCGCTGCCGGCGTCGAAGGGCACGCTGGACTGCCAGCCAGCGGCGGCCACCACGGGGCCCTCCATAGCGGAGTTGATGAGAGCCACCCGGTCCAGCTCCCCGGCGGCATTCACCAGGCTGAGGGTGGGCTCCAGCACGTTCAGGTAGTAGGAGCCCTCCTTGTTTTTGGTGATCATCAGGTTGTAGAACAGGTACAGGGCGTCCCGGCGGGTCATGGCGCTGTCCTGTCCGGCGGTGACGCCCTCGTTGAGCTTGAGGGCCCGGTACTGGGCCATCTGGCCGGAGGGCCAGACGCCGGTGAAGTCACTGTCCTGGTAGCCCAGCAGGCGCAGGACGATGGTCACGCCCTCGGCCAGCGTAATGGAACGGCCGGGGTTGAAGTTGCCGTGCAGATCGCCCTGCACCAGCCCCAGATCCACCGCCGCCTTGATATAGGGAGCGGCCCAGTGGCTCTGAGGCACGTCGGGGTAGGGCTTGACGGACACCGTGTCGCCTACGGCGTCCCGGCTGGTGGAGGCGGCCACCGCCAGCTTGGTGAACTCGGCCCTGGTAACGGTGGCGCCCAGGTTCAGGTTACCACTCTCGTCGCCCACCATAATGTCCAGGGCGGCCAGCACCTGGGCGGCCTCCTCCTCGGCCGGCGCGGCGGCCAAGGCCGCCGGAGCCAGCCCCAGCACCAGCACCACGGCCAGCAGGCCGGCTAACAGTCGTTGTTTCATTGCTTTTCTCCTTCTCATGCTCGTGAAAATGGAAACGGCGGGCCGGCGGGAGCGCCGGCCCCTGCCTATTATCATATACCATCCGCGCCGGTTCGGCAAGGGCGGGCCGGCGTACCGTCAATCATAGCGCAGCGCGTCAATGGGGTTCAGCTTTGCGGCCTTGTTGGCGGGCAGGTAGCCGAAGAGAATACCGATGCCCACGCTGACGCCAAAGGACACCGCAATGCCTCCGGCGCTGGGTACGGCGGAGAAGCCCTCCGCACCGGCCATCACAACGCCCACCAGGGCGGTAAAGACGTTGGCCAGCACCACGCCCAGAATAATGCCGATGACGCCGCCGATGGCGGAGGTGGTACCCGCCTCGATGATAAACTGGCTGCGGATATCCCGGCCCTTGGCGCCCAGGGACTTGCGGATGCCGATCTCCCGGGTGCGCTCGGTAACCGACACCAGCATGATGTTCATAATGCCGATGCCGCCCACCACCAGGGAGATGGCGGCGATGACCACCAGAATGGTCATGAGCACCCCCAGCATGGAGTCCATCATGTCCATCATCTCCGCGGAGGTCATGACCATGTAGGCGTTCTCATCCTGGTAGATGCGGAACAGCAGGCTCTCCACCACGCCCTTGGCGGCGGAAGAGGTCTCCTTGGTGGTGCTGGTGACCAGGTACATCTTCATGCCCATACCCCCGCTGGCAGCGTTGAGCTGCTCCACCATACCATAGGGCAGGTAAATGAGGTCATCCCCGCTGCCCTCGGTGGAGTCGGCCTTCTGTGCCAGGGTGCCGATGATCTTGTAGGGAATGCCCCCCACGGTCAGGGTCTGGCCCAGGCCGTCCCCGCCGAACATATCCTCGTTGAGGTAGCTGCCGATGACGCACACCTTCTGGTCCCGCTCCACGTCCACATAACTGAGGAAGCGCCCCTCCTCAAGCTGGTCGCCGCTGGCCGTCTGGCCCTTTTCGGCGTTGTAAAAGGTCTCACTGACGCCGTACACGCTGGTGTGATCGTATTCGTCGGCGCCGCGGCGCACGGTGGTGGAGGCGCTGAGGTAGGGGCTGACGGAGTCAATGTACTGGGGGTACTTCTCCGCCAGGGCGTACATGTCGTCCGGCTCCACCTCCCGGTTTCCGCCGTAAGAGTAGATGGCCACCTGAATGAGATTGACGCCGATCTGCTCAAACTGGGAGTTCATATACTGCTGCATGCCATTGCCTAGGGAGACGATGACGATGACGGCCGCCACGCCGATAATGATGCCCAGCATGGTCAGCAGGGCGCGGACCTTGCTGACCATCAGGCTCTTGAGGGCCAGGCGGAAGGATTGGCTCACATTCACAGCGCGCCCACCTCCTCGTCCAGCTCCGGCTGTACCACGGCCTTTGGGTCGTGGGCATCACCGTCATAGATGATCCTTCCGTCCTGTAGGCGCACGATACGCTTGGCCTTGACGGCGATGGAGTTGTCGTGGGTGATGAGCACCACGGTATCCCCCTCGGCGTTGAGCTTCTGGAGGAAGCCCAGCACCTCCCGGCCGGTGCGGGAGTCCAAGGCGCCGGTGGGCTCGTCGGCCAGGATCACCGAGGGGTTGCCCGCCAGCGCCCGGGCGATGGACACCCGCTGCTGCTGCCCGCCGGAGAGCTGGCTGGGCAGGTTTTTGCACTTGTCCGCCAGCCCCACCCGCTCCAGAGAGCGGATGGCCCGCTCATGGCGTTCGGCAGCGGACACTCCGGCGTAGAGGAGGGGCAGCTCCACGTTCTCCAGCACGTTGAGCTTGGGAATCAGATTGTACTGCTGGAAGATGAAGCCCAGCATCTTGTTGCGGATTTCGGCCTGCTGGTCGTCGTCCATGGTGGACACGTCCACGCCGCCCAGATGGTAGGTGCCGGAGGTGGGCACGTCCAGACAGCCGATGATGTTCATGGCGGTGGACTTACCGGAGCCGGAGGAGCCCACAATGGCCACGAATTCCCCGGGGTCCACCGTCAGGGAGATGCCGTCCAGGGCGTGGACGGTCTCCTCGCCCATCTGGTAAATCTTGTAGACGTCCTTGAGTTCAATGAGGTGTTCCATGGCTTAACCCATCCCCATCGCACTCATGAGGCTGGAGCCCTGGGGGCTCAGCGCCAGCACCACTTCGCCCTCCTCCAGGCCGTCCACGATCTCGATGTACTCGTCGTCGTTGCGGCCCAGGGTCACCTGGCGCTCCTCGGCGGCGGAGAGATCCTTGATGACGCCGTTTTCATCCAGGCAGCCCTCCTTGGCCACCAGCACAGTGTTACCCCGCTCCACCGCCTCCACCGGCAGGGCGAGCACGCTGCCCACCTCCTCCACGATAATCTTGGCGGAGACGTTCATGCCGGGGTAGAGCGCCTCGGGGGAGCCCTCCACCTTCACGGTGACGGGATAGCTGGTGTGGCCGCTGGTGGTGGTGCCGTTGATGTTGATCTTATCCACCACGCCGGTGAAGCTCTGGTCGTCCAGTGCGCCGGCGGTGATCTCCACCTTCTGGCCCACCTGGATCTTGCTGATGTCCTTCTCATCCACGTCCATGTCAAAGGTGAGCTCGGAGCGGTCATAGATGATGGCCGGGTAGGTGACGGAAGCGCCGGAATTGGACAGACCGCTGATGTTGTCGCCCACATCCAGGTTCTTCTCGATCACCTCGCCGTCGATGGTGGAGGTAATGGTGTAGTCCTCCAGCTTCTCCTGGGCGTTCTTCAGGGAGAGCTGGGCGTTTTCCAGAGCGATGCGGGCATTCTCAATCTGGGTCTCCAGGTCGGCCTCAGAGATAACGCCGATCACCTGGCCCTTGGATACCCGGTCACCCTCCTTGACATTGAGCACGTCCAGATCGCCGGCGGCCTTGGCCGTGATCTGGGAGGAGGATGCATAAGTAAAGCTGCTGCCGGAGGCGCAGGCCGCCCCTCCCACGGAGGCGGTTCCCTGGCTGGTTTCAGACAAGACGCCGGGGTTGTTGACCAGGATGGTCACCTGGCGGACCAGGGTGCCGCCGGGTCCCACCTCGTCGGTGGCGGCGATGGACTCCACCGTTCCGCTCACCGTCTCGGCGGTGCCGTTCACGGTGACGGTCGCGGCCTGGCCCACATAGAAGCCCGATGCATCGGCGGAGTGGAAGGGCACCTTCAGCTTCATGTGGTCCCGGTCCAGCACGTCGGCGATGACGGTGCCGACGGTGACGCTGTCCCCGCGGTCCACGTGCAGCTCGGTGATCACGCCGGCGTCGTCGGCCTTCACATTGCGGTCCTTCTGATTGTCGCTCTGGGTCTTCAGCAGGTCGTTGAGGGCCAGTTGGGCGGACTGGACGTTGAGCTGGAGCTGCTCGATGTTGTTCTCCACGTCGCTGGCGTCGATGCGGAAGAGCACGTCGCCCTTGTGGACGGTCTGCCCCTCCTCAAAGGGGGCCTCCAGAATCTCGCCGCTGACCAGCGTGGTCACCTTGTAGGACTGGATGGGCTCGATGGTGCCGGTGCCCGAGACGGCCACCGTCATGTCGTGCATCGCGGCGGTGTAGGGCAGGTACGCGCTGCTGAGCACCTGGGTTCCCGCACTCATGCAGCGGGAGAGCGCCAGCACCAGCAGCGCCGCGATCACCAAGAGGATGACCAGCCGCTTGACCCACTTCCGCTTCTTCTTCGGGGGCGTGAGCTGCGGGCTTTTCTTCCCCGGCCCCTCCGGAGGGGCGACCGTCGTTTCTGGCTTAACTTGGGTTGCTTCCATAGTGGTTTCTCCTTTTCTTTGCTATGCTTCTTCGCGGCGGACCGCCTTGGAGGCCGCGCCCCGCCGAAGGATGCCAAATACACGCATCAGACGGGCCCGCGCGCCCGCCGGATCGCTTGAGGCCCCGGCCGCTACCAGTGTACCGGCTACGGCGGAGACCAGCAAGTGGAAGATATCGGAAAGGTCGGTCTCCGTGCGCAGATCCAGTCGGGACAGGTCCACCCTGTCCCGCAGGCGAGCCAGGCTCGCCTCAGGCCCCTCCCGGTTCAGCAGGACCCCGGGCTGCATCTGCCGGTTGCAGCGGAGTATGTCTGCCATCTCGCGGTATTTCCCGTCCCCCCAGTGGGCCTGAATGTGGTCAAACAGGTCCAGGAAGGCGGCAAAGAGGTCCCCCTCCCGCTGCTCCAGCAGCTCCCCCATCCGGCGCTCCAGCAGTGCGCCATAGGAGTCCATCAGGTGGCCGAACAGCTCCTCCTTGTCGGTGAAGTACATGTAAAAGCTGCCCCGCGGGATGCCGGCGGACTGGATGATCCGGTTCACCGAGGCGCTCTCATAGGGAACGCGGGAGAACTCCTCCCTGGCAGCCCGAAGCAGGCGCTCCCGCTTCTCCTCCGGCAGATTGTAAAACGTCGCGCTGGGCATAGGGCACCTCCTCGCCTGACAAGCTGTCATAAGCTTAGACGACAAGTTGTCATATGTCAACGCCTCCGGCAAAAAATTCGCAGTTCGTTCATATTTTCCAGATAGGCTACCAGCATACCAGAATCCTATGTAAGACGCCATGAAGAGAAGATTAAAATTTTCTTAAATCTTACACCGTCTCTCTTCCGATCTGGCCCCTCTTCTGCTCATTTGGGACATGGCATCCTGTCGATTCTGCAACTTTTTTAGTCTCATCGTTATCACCAACAATTTGCCGTTAGTAACACAGCAAGCCCCCGCTCACCGAGCGGGGGCTTGGCTTATTTGTCTGTCGTATCCTGTTCTCCCAGCTTGTCCTCCGCACCGTCCAGTGTGCGAAATCACCCGATCCTGATCCCGATACTAGCCAGAAGATACCCTATCGCGCCCGTAATGATAGCCGCCACGACCGTCTCCCACCGCTTGGACGGCTTCTCTTTCAGGGCGTTCAGGTCCGCCGACATTGAGGACAGCCGGTCGATGATATTGCCGTACTGTGTGGTAACCGTGGCCATACCGCGCTCCAGCTCACCCAGCCGGTCATAGATTTTTTCGCGCGCAAGTGAGCTATGCTGCTTCTGTGCCTCTAACGCCCGCTCCAGTGCCTCCACGCGGGCGATGGACACACAATTTACCCCATTGATAGGGCAATCGTTTTCGGGCATACTCAGCCCTCCCTGTCGTCCTTTGGCTTGTGGTAGGTGAGGGCCTGTGCGCTGTCCCCCAGCCCTTTAGTGGTTGGGTCGGTGGTAACACCCACCAGGGCCAGCACACCAAATACGGCGGTGACCAGGGCGGTGAGCGCCTGCTGCCAGCTTCCGGCTTCGGCGGTGATGTCCACACCAAAGAGCTGTGCCATACCCACCGCAAACGCGCCGAGCACGCCGATGAGCCCCGTCCAGAACGCGGGGCTCTTCAGTCTGACTTTCCAGTTGATCATGTCATGTACCTTCCTTTCTCAACGCGAGGCCGCCCACTTGATGATGAGTGCCTGCACATTCTCGGCGGAGTAGTCCCCGCCCTTCCAGTAATCAGGGCTGTCGATAAGCCCAGCGGCAGCCAGCTTGTCCACGGCGGCATCCAGTTCGGACACACCGGTCGACTCACCCCGGCAGAGGGCCAGGAACGCCTCCCAGGCTCCGGGGGTGGCCCGGATGGTCTTGGGGCAGTCCTTGCCGTTCCAGTGGTTGTGCTGCACCACGTGGTCGATGTGGATGCCGTGCTCCTCCATGAGCAGCCTCACCAGCGCGGCCGCGTTGGCCTTGGCCGCCTCGAAGTCCCCTCCCGCGTTGACGCAGATCTCGACGCCGATGCTGGTGGCATTGCCCGGCCCGCTCTTGCCGTCCCCGGCGTGGTAGGCCGTCTCGGCGTCTGGCAGGTTTTGGACAATGGCGTGGTCGTCCACGCTGTAATGCCAGCTCACCAGGTCGCGCTCCCCGGCATCGCTGTCCAGGTAGGCAGCGTGGGCCGCGGCGTCGGCGCCCTTGGCCGCGTTGCCGGTCTCGTGGATGGTGATGTACTTGCAGGGATTGCTGCCTCCGGGCCGATTATCCGCCCCTGGGGCGATAAGGTGCGTCTGGATGGCGAGGCCCGTGTCCGTGACCCGCTGGGGGCCCTCCACGGCCTCCAGATAGGCCAGGGACACCCAGCCCTTATTCGTCCTGCCCCAGCCGTCCCGCTCCTCCAGCACGTCCACCACCGTGCCCATGGGGTACGCCCCCACCTTGCCGTAACCGGTGCCGGGGCCGCTTCGGATGTTGACGCCGATGCTGGGCGTCACGATGTACTTGCTCATAGGCTTGTCCTCCTGTTCCGGCGGTGCTTGGCCCGCCTGCTTGAGATACACGCAAATCCAGTTGTGCACCTTGCGGCTGGCGGTGATGCGCTCTCCGCCAAAGTCGCACTGGCTGGAGCCGCCCCCATCCAGCATAACGGCGGAGGCCCAGCCCAGCCCGGCCAGCTCGTCCCGCAGAGCCTCCGGCGTTGCTGCGTCGGTGCCGTCCGAGGAGCAGTAGAGGGCTAGACTTCCACCACGGAGGCCAATAGCGCTCCGCCCCCGCTTGCCTCCCTGGGCCGAGCCGTAGGAGGGCTTATCCACTGGCTTGCCGGAGGCAATGATGGCGGTCACCGCAATAAAGTTATCCGCTCCCTCGTACTCGGAGGTCATGTGGATGTCGGGGCCCTTATCCCAGGCGTAGCCCATCGCTCTCCAGGGCGTGCCGGAGCGCATTACCCCGCCCACCTTAAGCAGCGGGCAGGGGGTGCCGTCTGGGTTCCACATGCCGCCATTGAGCACGTAATGAGCCTTTGTTTCAGCCTTGACCTGAGAGAGCGTCTTGCGGCAGTTGGTGACTCTCAGCTCAATCCGCTCCACGGACGAGAGCGGGATGTATGTAATGAGCTTACTCATTTGATTCACATCCTTTTATCCAGCGATCCCGCTGTTGATTACTGTTCCGGGGCCAGTAGCCCGGCCAGCTCCTGGTACTCCTCCGGGGTGAGCCGGTCGGCGGCGAGATAGACATCCATCTTGTCCTGGAGGCCGTCGGTGCGGCCCCGGTCAATAAGCAGCTTGCAGAGATTAAATACCGTGTTCATGTCCTTCCCCTTCTTCAAACAGCATTGGTGGTGATTTCCAACATACAAAGTCGTTCCTCGTGCTCGGCCAGCATGTCCAGAGTGATGTCCTCTGCGGTGGGCGGTTGGGGCTCCGGCTCCGGCTCTGGAGGCCGCTCAGTAGGCGTGATACCCACCAGCCTGCCCTCCTCAATCTGGAGGTCACACCAGCCATAGGTCGCCCACACCGCGTCATGGAGGTGGGCGGGCACCTCTATGTAGCCCTCCAGCCAGCAGGCGCGCCGCCCGCTCTGGCTCTGGATCGGGTGCTGGCCGGTCTCCAGAGGGTCTATTTGGATAATGGTCATATATGCCGCCTCCTCACAAAATCGCAGTGTAGTGATAAGTTATACCATTGCCATTTAATTGCGCATATTGAGTATAGCTGGCATCGCTTGAACTAGGACTTGTCCACCAAGATACTTCATTGCCAGACCATGTTATAGTCGCATCATTCGTGTTTTTTGCACTTGATGCGTATGTCATACCTAACGTTGATACATAGTCACTTACGCCTGAATACATGACCGCCATTCCGTTACGCACAAAGGAATTATTGGATTCTCTTAAAGCGCCCGAAATAAAGATAACTTTTGGCTGAGATGGGAACACGAGTCTATTCCGGTTGCCAGAACCATATGTCCCCGTCCCAACATAACTGCCCGTAACTATTTTTGTGCCTACAGGCCTTTCCTTGCTCCAAACCTGGAGCACCCCGGCCAGCACACCCGCACCGTACACGCCTGGGCTGTCAACGACCTGTCCCTCCGTCACCCAGTCCGCCGCTACGGTGCCGGAGTAGATGACCTCGATACTCTGTCCGGCTGTGCCGCTCTTGAGGGCGATGGCGTCCTGGCTACCGTCGATAAAGCTGCCCGCAATCTGGTTGCCGGAGACGGTCAGAATGGTGGTGGTGCCGTAGTTTCCGCTCCCTGCGCTTTGGTATGCAACAATCATCCGGTCATTGGAGATGCGTGCTGTACTTATATAGTTTGCATATCCAACTGGAGAAAACGAATATGGCTCAGAAATTGAAACTTTCTCGCCGTCCCACCTGATTACTGCCGCATCTGTATTGTTTTTCCCGAAATATGTGCCGACTGCGAAGTTATCAAACGAGGTTAATGTGAGCCTAGTTTCGCTATAAGTGTTCGTATCATACTTTCCTTGTCCAAGAACGGATAAATTGTCATTTAGGATATAAACTATGGTATGAACAACCACATATATTACCGATCCAACGCTCGCACAGCTCGTCCCGTTGACGACCGAAGGAACGATTGTCACCACGCTCCCCCACGTCACCACGTTGGAACTGTCGATGGTGGCGATGACGGCTTTGCCTTTGTTGCCGTCATTTACGTCGTTAAAGCATACGCATACCCGTTTCTTCCCATCAGAATCCGGAAGGCGGGCAGCGGACATCACACCGGGCCTCCCAACGCCGTCTGGATGCGTCCAAGCCCCCTTTGTTATTGTGCTTCCGCTTATGGATAGAATACTCCCCGATGGATAGTTGTTGCTTCCGTTGCATGTTACGACAAAAGCCTGGTTTTCAGAAAAAGGAACTATGCAGATATCGCAATTCCATCCACTTTGGAGTGCCATAAGGGTGTATCTGCTCCCTAGATTGATACTTTCCCCGCTGACGGTTCCCACCGATAAAAAGACATTTTGGGATGAAGCGAAGCCCACAACAAACTGCGTATCGCTCAGGCGGGCAAGTGCAAGTGAAGATATCGTATCCCCATTAAAATAAACCGTTTCACTTACATTTTTCCCGGTTTTCTTGCTTATAAGGTGAGCATCGTGGTTATTTCCACTACTGGCGGCCTCTGCAACAACTGCATATTCCGAATTTAAATCGCATGCGGCCATACAGTCTACTGCACCCGCATTCACCACCGTCTCCACATTTGCCACCGGCGTGGCGCTCTTCTGCACCTGCCCCTCCACCACATCCACCACGTCGCCCGCTTGGATGCTCTGGCCCGCAGCGACGGGGTAGGTGCCCTTGACCGCGCGGGAGGCCCCCACCTGTTCGTCCACATACTGCTTATTAGCGGCATCCGTGGAATCAGCAGGAGCGGCCAGATTGGCTATCTTGTGACCACTCATGCTGATTGCCCCGGACATGACTCCACCGGAACTTGCAAGAGCCCCCACCTGCTCCGCCGTAACGGCGTGGGGGTTGTTCTTGTTCCCGGTGTGGGCAGTCAAGTTCTTCTGCACCGCCTCCGCGCTGCCCGCCGGGTCATAGTCCATCTTTGGGAGCTGCTCACCTGGCACCTTGCCATCGGGCCCCAGCGTCGCCACGCCGCCCGGCTGGCCCTTCTCGGTGGCCTTGATATATCCGGACAGGTCGATGCCCGCCAGCGCCTCCTCCAGCTCCTCGTGGGTTACCCAGACGCCCGCCGGATACTCCAGCGAGACCTCCACCTCTCCGGTGACGCCGATGGCCACGGGGAAGCGGTGTACGTCCAGGCCCTCGGCGATGGGCGGCACCGGCTGGGCCGGGTCGCCCAGGGCGGCGTAGTAGAGCAGGGTGGGCGCGTCGTCGCCCACCTTGGCCATGACGCCGAACTCGGAGAGTGTGAAGCCCTCCTCCAGCCCGCCGCCCATGTCGTTGCGGTACTCCACCAGCATGGAGAGCTGCCCGCCGGCCACCTCGGGCTGGGTGCTGGTGGCCTGGGCCACCGGATCGAGCAGGGCGGTGAGGGCCTTGGCCGCCGCCGCGCTCTCCACCGTGCCCTTGCCCACCCACACCTCGGTGATCGTCAGCCCCTCGCCCGCCGACGCCCGGGCCAGCAGGCCCTCGCCGGCGGTAGTAATGATAAATCCGTACATGCTATTCCTCCTCCATGGGCGGCAGCGTGACCGCCTGAATGCTCCAGAGCCCGCCGCCCACCCGCAGGGCGGCCAGGAGCTGGGCCAGCTCGTAGGTGAACCAGTAATCCAGGTGCGCCGGCTTAATCTCGTTGACTGCGGACTCAATCCCGCTCACATCCGACGGCACGGCGGCCAGATCGGACAGGACGATCTCGAATTGATACTCCGCCGGGTGCTCGATGACCGAAATCTGGGACGGCTCGAAGCCAAAGGAGGCCACCACGCTGCGCAGCATCTCCGCCGTGGTGGCGCCCTGGCCCCGGAGCTTGGCCTTGATGCGGCTCCTCCGGTAGCTGTAGGGCCGAGTGCGGTCGGAGGGCAGCCCCACCCACTGCTCCCACAGGTCCAGCCCCCAGGTGGCGGTGTCCACCCAGAGCTGGGCCAATGTGTCCGACTCGGACACGCGCAGCGCCCCGGCCTGCTCCCCCAGCACCCGCTCCAGCTCGGACACCTGTGGGCTGTCCTGGTAGTAGCGCGGCAGGCGGAACACCAGATTGCTCATGTCACGCTCACCTCCCCCAGTACAGGGATCTCCCCGGCCTGTATGGTCACGTCGGCGGTGCCGCCGTTGACGGTGAGGGAGGCGAAGTTCTCCACCCCCTCCACATTGAGCAGCAGGGCCAGCACCCGGTTATAGAGCAGCGTGTAGGGCTGGTCGTCGGCGGGCTTGTAGTACACCGCGCCGTACTTGCCCTCAATGAGGGTGTGCAGATAGCCCGCCAGTGCCGCCCGGAAGGCGTCCTGAACGGCTCCGGCCCCGGCTCCGCCGGTGAGGGAGACCTGGGCGGCCACGGTCACCTCCCGCTCCCCGGCCGCCGTCACCGTCACCGCCGCGCCGATGGGCCGCTCCTCCTCGATGTGGGCTGTCACGGCCTCCACAATCTCCTCCGAGGGCGCCCGGTCGTTGCTGTCCACCAGCGTGACGCCCACCGTCCCCGGTCCGCCGGGCAGCTCCACCACCTTGGCGCTGCCCACCCCGGCCACCTCCATGGCCCACTGCCGGTATTGATAGCCGTTGCCGCTGGTGGGGGGCCGCTGCACCCGCTCCCGGACGCGGGCCAGCAGGGCGGCGTCGCTCTCGGCGTCCGTGCCGCCGGCCGCCGCCTCGCTGTGATAGTCTGTCAGGCCCGTCAGGTTGACGTACATCCGGTCGATGGCCCCGGCCTCCACGTTGTAGGCGCTGCCCGCCTCCGCGGCCTCCAGGCGGCCCCGGCCCGTCCCCTCCGGCCCCAGCGCCACCGCGGCCATCAGGGCGTAGGACAGCCCTCCGGCCGTCAAAAACGCGGTGCCCTTGGGGATCACCAGCCCCGGGGTGCCGCTGAAGGAGATGTCGCAGTAAGCCCTTGTCCCCTCCCGGCGGGTGATGTTGTAATACTGACCGCCCACCAGGTCGATGTAGCCCCCGGAGCTCTCGTCCACAAACAGCATGGAGGGCACCCCCTCCAGGGCCCGGTACGCCTCGCTGAGCTGCTCGGCCACCGGCCCGGCCACGCCGTCGGCAAAGCCGCCCGCCATGGCGCTCAGCCCCTGGCTCTGCCGGATGGCCGCCAGGATCTCCGCCTTGATGGCCTCCGGTGTCTTGTCCTCATACATGTATACTCGCCTCCCCGTATACCGTGGTCAGGCTCACCCGCATCCGCAGAGTGGAGCCGTCGAAGCCCACCACCTCAGCCGCGGCCCCGGTGATGTAGGGGCAGACGGTCAGCGCCTCCCGCACATACCGTACCGCCTCGCTCAGCCGGGTGTCCGCCCGGTAGGGCTGGCCCACCAGGCTCTCCAGCTCGCACCCGTAGTCCCAGGAGAAGGGGCTCCAGCGGTACCGCTCCGTGTGCAGCGCCCGCCAGGCCCAGCCCTTGACGGCCTCCAGCCCGGACGCCAGGACCGGCTCCCCGCCGGAGAAGCGCGGCACGCCCTTGTCGTAGTCCATGTCTACGTCCCAATAGAGGGGCAGCGCCTGGGCCGTCCCCTCTGGAGCAGTCGTCTGGAAAATGGGAAAGAGCTGCCTCATGAGAACACCGCCTTTTGCAGAATGTAGTAATCCTGTCCGTCCGCCGTCACCAGCACCAGCAGCCGGTCACCCGCCCGCAGGAGCTCGTCGCCGCCAGTGTCCTCCGTCCAGGCGTAGTCCAGCCCGGGCGGCACGTGGAGCTCCGTCTGGTCCAGAGTGAGCCCTCCGCATACCACCCGCAGCGTCCCCTGCCCGGCCTGCTGCACCTGCCCAAACAGCCAGCCGCCGGGGGCCTGCCCCCGCTCCGCCGGTCGGAGCAGCTCCGTCAGCCCCGCATATACGTCGTCCATGGATGCCTCCTTGCGTGATTTCCTCTTGACAAATAGTATTATATATGATACTATATAAACAAATGAGGGGGAAAAGAGATGGAGCTAAAACTGAAAAAGCAGCCGCAGAAATACCTGGCCAGTGTGGACGCCCCGACCCGTAAAAAGCTCTATCGGGCGCTGGACAGCCTGTCCAGGCTGGAGGGCGATATCGTCCCGCTCAAGGGATATGCGAACCGATACCGCTATAAGATCCTGCATTACCGCATAACCTTTGAATGGGTCAAAGGTGAAATTGTCATCACCGTTATTGAGATCAATACCCGTACCAATATCAAGTATTAAGGAGGGTTCCTTATGAATCAATCTCTATCTCCGGCCGAACTGGAACAGCGGTTTGCCGAGATCAACGCGCGGGAGCCGGAGGAGCTGACGGCCGAGGAGGCCGCCGCCCTGGCCGAAGCCGAGGCCATGGACGACGGCAGCTCCGTCTCCCTGGACGCCTTCAAGGCGGAGCTGGAGGGGTACAGCGGGAAACTGGTGCTCCGGATTCCCCGCAGCCTCCACAAGCACCTGAAGGAGGAGGCGGAGATCGAGGGCGTCAGCCTCAATCAGTATATGCTCTACAAACTCTCCCGCTGAGCTGCGCATCCGCTCAGATTCACCCAAGCCGCCCCGGCCGGGGCGGCTTTTTTATACCTCCTGCCCCGCCTCCACCTCGTTGGTGAGGCTGCGGAAGTTGAGGGACAGGCGGCAGAAATACTGCCCGTTTTTCCAGGTGTGGGTGTCGCTGTCAATCCAGCACAGCCCGGTCACGCCGGTGGTGTTGGCCCGCAGCAGCACCGCGCTGCCGGAGATCAGCTCCGGATCACCCAGGCACTCCACGGTCATGGTCTGCTGGAGGCCGTTGTCCTCCAGGTACGCCTGGGCCTCTGCCCCGGCATCCTCGCCGTCCCGCTGGGTGAGGATGTGCTGGAACTGCCCGTACAGGGCGGCGCTCTCCGCGTCGGACACGGTGCGCACCCGCGCGCCCGTCTGGCTGTAGATCTCCACCGTGTTCCGCAGATTGGAGATGTCCTCCGTCACCCGCAGGCTCTGGAGGTTCCGCCCCGGCGCAAGCTCCAGCACAGCGGCCTCCGGCTTTTCCACCACCTCCAGCTCCCCCAGGCCGTTGAAGCGGGAGAGGTAGCGCCGCCCGTTCTGCCGGGCGGCCAGGGTGTAGAGCCCGTCCACAATCTTGTCCAGGGCCACCCCCGGGTATTTCCGGCTCACCGCCGTCCCGGTGGCCGCCAGGGCGGCCACCGGAATCCCGAAGTCTCCGCAGAGGGCCCGTACGGCCTCCTCGGGGGCCGCGCCCCGGAAGGTGTACCAGCCCTCGTTGTTGGCCAGGAAGCGCCCCCGGTCCAGGGCCGTCAGGGTGGTCGTCACCCCCTCGGTGGCCTTCTCCCGGGTGACGATATTCCCCCGGAACCGGGTGCGCGCCCCGGCCCACAGCCGCAGCTCATTGCCCAGCTCGCAGGGCAGCTCGGGCAGGCTCCCGTCGTTGGGCGTGGCCATGACGGCCTCCACGGAGCGGGACACCCGCTTGATGCTGCCCGACCAGGTGAGGGTGCTCACCCGCTCCGTCACGTCCCAGGTCTCCCCCTGGGGGCTGACGATCACCACCTGGTACTCTGCCATAGGCCACCTCCCGACGCGATTTTATCCAGCTCCAGATCCGCCAGGCTCTTCACCGTGTTCTCCGGCACCCAGGGCACAAGGCGCGCCGTTCCGCTCTCCTCTTCTTTCACCTCCCGCACCTTGGTGGCGGCCGCGATCTTCGCCGACGGCGGCCTGGCCGCGGCCGCCGGGAGCTGGGCCAGCGGCGGGATGGTGAGCACCTGGCCGGGGCGGATCAGGTTGGCGTTGGCGATGCCGTTGGCGGCGGCCAGCCGCCAGGCCAGGGAGCCGTCCCCATAGTACCGGCGGCAGATGCCCCACAGGGTTTCGCCGCTGGCCACCGTGCAGGTCTTGGCCGTGGCCGTGCCGGTGGCGCTGTCCCGGCTGGCCGCCGTCCCCGCGCCGGAGGCGGACGGCTCCGCGGGCAGCACCGGCGTCTCCGGCCGGGTGTACTGGCGCAGGGTGATGTCGGCGTACAGGTCGTTGGTGCCGTCCTGCTCCCGGTAGGTCACCCCCTCCAGCAGCACCGCGGCGTTGACCGGCGTGCCGCTCACCAGCCACCGCACCACCGTCCCCCTGTCCACCCACCGCTCCAGCTGCTCCAGGTAGAGCCAGGGGTTGGTGCCCGCCCCCGGCGACAAAAACGGGTACGCCTGGGCGGGCAGAAGGCAGTCGTGCAGGGTGGTGCTCCCCATCCTTTTCCCGCCGAAAAAGTTGAGATCCCCCAGTTGATCCACCGTCACCGTCTCGATGGCGGCCTCATGGGCCCACTGGTAGCTGGATGGGGTGACGGGCAGCACCAGCTCCACACCGGCCGCCTCCTCCAGGAAGGTAATCAGCCGCAGCACTACCGCACCCCTCCCATCTGTGCCAGCCGGAGCTTCCGGTAGAGCGCCTCCGCGATGGCGTCGATGTCGCTCTCCTGGCGCACCTGGAAGGTGTTGCCGGTGATAGTCACCTGCGCCCCGCCGCCCTGGTCGGCCTGCCGGGCCTCCCGGGCGGTGAGCACCCGCTCCCCCTCATGGAGCAGGGCGGCGTACCCGTCGTAGGGCACCCGCTCCAGCCCGGCGGCGTGCGAACGCCATACGCCGTCCTCGTCGTAGTAGCCGCCCCGCCGCCAGTTGCCGTACCGCCGCTCCTCCACGGACAGTCCGGTGGTAGTCTCCGACCCGGTTCCCACCAGTGCCGATGCCATTCCCGCCGCCAGACCCTTGCTGTACTCCTGGCTCTTGCGGTATCCGGCGTCCCAGTACGCCTGATCGGATCTGGCATCGTCCCGGATGGCGGCCGCCAGGGCCAGCTCCGACTCCAGCGCCAGTTGAGCCCCCTCTGATGCGTTGTACTCGTTCATGCCCTGCACCTTGGCCTGCATGATCAGCCGTCCCATCTCGGCGGCGTCTCCCTCGGCCTGGGCCTGCTGGTACTCGTCGGTTTCCATCATGGCCTCCATGGCCTCCCGCTGGTACTGCTCCTTCGTGTTCTCCAGCTCGGCCTGCCATGCGCCGATGGCCCGGTTGGCCTCGTCCATGGCGCCGCTGTTCAGCCAGTCCATCTGGGCCTGGATACCCTCTTTCCGCTTCTCGTTGTAGCCCTCGCCGTAGGCCGCCTCCGCGTTGGCCTCCGCGTCGGCCAGGTTGTCCACCATGCCCGCGTAGGTGCCCGCCATCTGCTCCGACAGGCCGCCGTACTGCTCCTGCATGTAGGCGAGGATCTCCTCCACAGCCTCGGAGCCCCTGATCTCCCCGCGGGTCACCTTCTCCGCCACCGCGGCGGCGTCGCCCCACTTGCTCAGGGCCTCGTATACGTCGATGCCCCGCTCGGAGAAGTAGTTGAGGTATTCCTGGGTGGTCTTGTCCGTCAGCTTCATGCGGCTCAGGCCCGCAATGAGCACCGCGTTGTCGCTCTCGTTGAGGGAGAGGGCGGCGGACGCATCCGACAGAGTGGTGAGGATATCCAGGGACTTGTCCGCCCCGAAGGGCTTGACCAGGCTCTTGGCGTACCCCGTGATCTCGTCGTAGGTGTAGTTGGTCATGGCGGCCATGTCCTGCACGTCGGCCAGAAAGGCCGCCGCTTCCTCCTCCGAGCCCAGCAGGGTGGTAAAGGCCATCTGCTTTTGTTCCCGCCCGCCCGCAATGGAGGAACCGGAGGTGACGGCCTCCTTCTGGGCGGAGAGCTGCCCCTCCGCCGCCTCTTGCACGTAGCTTTTGAACGCCTGGTCCTTTGATTCAAAGATCTCCGCGCCGCCTGAGACCGCACCTGCCAGGGCCCCCACAACAGCGCCCACCGCGATTCCGGGCGCGCCCAACACCGCACCCATGGAGCCTCCGGAAACCGCCCCGGACAGGATCGAGGAGGCCATACGCGCCTCCGGCTCCCCGATCGCGCTGCTCAGGAAAGCATCCCCCACCTTCCCCAGCGCGTCGCTCCAAAGGCTTCCGACCCCGGCCGCCATCAGCCCCTTTGCCAGTCCGCCCAGTCCTGTGCCGCTCTTTTCGCCTCCCGCCCGGTTGTCGGCCTTGCTGATGGCGGAAGCCGCGTTCCGTGCCTGCTTGTAGAGGTCTTGATAGGCCGCGCTGTTCTCCTTGATGGCGGCCTCGGTGTCGCTGAGCTCCCGCCGCAGCCTGGCCTGCTCGTCAATGGCGTCGTCCAGCGCGCCCTTGCTGGTCTCGTCCTTCAGCTTGCGGTAGCTCTTCTGGGCCTCCCTGACCTTTACATCCGTCTCGGCGATCGCCTTTTTCAGATCTGCGGAGTGGCCGACCAGCTCGGTCTGTGCCTTGTCATACGCCTTCAGGCTGGCCTCCAGCTCGTCCAGGCTCTTGTCAAACGCCCTGCTGCTCCCGGCAATGCTTTTCAGCGTTGGGCTTACCCGGTCGTACAGGGTCATGACAATGCCCACTTCTTCCGCCATATCCTCACCTCCTGTTGACTTTCCTGCCTGGTATGCTATAATCGAACTGCAAATAGAAAGGGGGAGGGCTTCCATGACGCCGGAGGAACGCCGCGCGCAGCTTGCAGCAGAGCTTGACACCCTTTTGGACGCCGTTGTATCCATTGGCCCCCACTCCCAGCGGGATGCCGACGCAGGCGCGCCGGAGGGCGCTTTCCTCGCCGAGCTGGAGCGCCAGTTGAACGAAAAGACCGCCGAGCTGGAGGCGCTCAACGCCCGCATGAATACCTTCTCCTACCGGTTCCGGGCGACCAGCCGCGGCCTGCTGTGGCTGGTCTGGCTGGCTGCGGCAGGCATGCTCGTATTCTCCTTCACCCTTGCCCCTTTCCTTGGCCCTGGATACCAGGCCGTCTTTCTGCCCCTCGCCCTGGCCTGTATCGCGTGGGCCGTGTGGGCCAGCATCCCGCCCAAGGTATAGCCCCTCCGCCGCCCCCTTCCGGGGGCGGCGTTTTCGTTTGTGTCCACGCCTCTCCGTGTCACACTCCGGGTTGGCTCCACGGCCGTAGGGGCCGATGCCCCAGGGCGGTCTCTCTTGCCCCCTTGGGGCAATTCACCTTCTGCCCACATCGGCCCGCGTTCCCACTTCCTGTCACACTTCGCGCTTCTCACTGTCACGCTGCGGGTTGGGCGCACGACCGTAGGGGCGGCCCTTGTGGCCGCCCGCCGTTCTACCTGGGTTCCCTCCCCTCTTCCACCTCATGGAGGGCGAACGCCAGAGTCAGGTCCCGGCCTCCCTGGCCCATGCCGTAGTACATCTCCGGTGTCCAGTGATGCTTGTGGAACAGGTAGTACGCCAGCTCCAGCTCTGTGTCGCCGCCCTCCGTCAGGCGTTTTTTACTTCATCAATGGTGATGCGGCGGAACCCGCACAGCCGCTCCACCGCCCGGCTGAGATCCTCGATCTCTCCGGGCAGCAGCATGGCCTTCACCGTCTCGGCCGGGGTGGCCCCGCCGTACTTCTCCTTCAGCTCCTTCGCCTTCAGGTCGGGTTCCACGCAGCCGGCCAGCAGGATATCCAGCCCCGGGTCGCCCGCTACCGAATCCCGGATGCTTTTTACCTTTCCGTAGGGCAGCGCCCTCAGCTTGAATACCACGTCCGTGCCCAGCGCCTCGCTCAGCCGCTTGACGCGGTACTCCGCCGTGGGCAGCTCCTTCTGCACATTGGGCAGCTCCGGCCGAAGCAGAAGCGCCAACAAATCCTTCATACTTCTTCTCCTTTCTTCCTGTCACGCTCCGCGCCCTCCGCGACAGGCAACTGCTCACCCCTCCGTGAAAAACGCCTTGTGCCTGCGGCGCAACTGCTTTTTCATCTGCGGGCTTCGCTGTTCCCCTGCTCCCGGGCGCTCCGCGCTTCTCATTGTCACGCTGCGGGTTGGGCGCACCGCCGTAGGGGCGGCCCTTGTGGCCGCCCGCCGTTCTAGCCGGGTTCCCTCCTCGCGGCATAGCCGCTGCGGCCTCCGCTGCCAAAGCGCCGCTGGCGCTTTGGCTTAACGCTGCGGCGCTCCGGGCTGCGCCCGTCTCCTGTTTTTTCGCTTCCATGTCCTCTTAGCTCCCCTGTGCGCCTACCCTCCGCGCTTCTCACTGCACCTCAATCTGGTCCAGATACTCATAGTCGCTGAAGGTGAAGGGGGCGGTCACCGAGCCCACGGCGGCGGCCTGCCAGTCGGCCAGGGTCAGGTCGTCGAAGCTGACATCATAGAGGGCTACCCGCTCCGCGCCGTAGCTGTCCGGGTCCCGCAGCTTGGAGATCACCGTGAAGCGCCGGTCCACGCCGCGCTTGATGCCCTCCATCCTCTGGGCGAAGCCGGAGTCCACCTTGTGCAGCGTCAGGCTCCCGGTGCCGCTGGCGTTCATGGCCTTGTGGGTGGTCATGAACCGGCCGCACAGGTTGACGGTCTCCTTGTTCAGCGCCACCTTGGCCTGACAGGCGGAGACCTCCGCCACCTTCTCCCCGTCGATCCACAGCTCGCCCCAGGTGCCCGAAATGACCCGCCTGGCGCTGTCAATGGTTCTTGCCATGTCTATCCCTCCTTACAGGTTGTCCACGGAGAGCTGGAAGTCCTCCATGGCGTCGACGAAGCGGCCGCCCACCCGGACAAAGACCCAGCTCCCGGTCTGATACTCCCTGATTTCCTGCGCGGTCATATCCGCCGTCTCAATGCCCTGGGAGCGCATCCACTTTTCTTGAGCCTCCACGTCGATCTCCGCCCAGCTCTCCCCGGAGGAGAGCACCCCCTGGCCCTCCAGCTCGGCCAGGAAGGTCTGGATGGCGGTCACCAGGACGCACTTGTTGTCGTAGGTGTTGGCGTACCGGCCCACATACTGGTCCTGGATGGTGGTGCGCAGATAGTAGGTGAGGAGATCCATCCCCTCCACGATCTTGATCTTGCTCCAGTCCGCCTTCCCCGTGGCGGGGATGGTGGTCAGGGAGTTGACGCCCCGGGCGATCTTGGCCTTGACGCCGTCGTGGATCAGGATTAGCTTGCCCGCTTTGATGGCCGCCTCCTGTTCCTGTGTGGAGCGGGGCGTCACGGCGGTCAGCTCCGTCAGGGGGGCGTAGGTGGCCGACATGCCCGCGGGGATGCCCGCCAGCACACCCGCGATCCGGCTGGCGTACTGCCCCGCGGTGTAGGTGATCTCCCCCTCCGCAATGGACCCGTCGGTCTCGGCGAAGTCGATGATCCCCATGTCGTCCGGGGCCTTGGCGGCGTTGGGCTCCACCAGCTTCTCGGTGAAGTAGGCCGCCCTCCGGTCCTTCACCCACTTCTCCAGCGCCGTCAGCTCGGCGGCCGTCGCGTCGGGCGGCCCGGCCAGGTAGTCCAGCGTCAGCCCCTCAATGCTCTTGAGGCCCGCCTCCAGGGCGGTGGTGTCCTCCGTACCCGTGGCGATGACCACCGCCACCACCTTGCTGGGGCCGCCCCGGTCGCTGCCGGTGAACGCCCTCCTGATGTAATTCTGGTTTTCCTGCCCCAGCTCAGTGGGGATCAGCGCCGCGCTGGAAAGCTGGTGGACGCCCTGGGCCTTGGCATCCCGTACAAATACGCCCACATAGCCCTTCTTGCTCCGGTTGGCCGCCTGCTGGGCGGCCGCCTGGAAGGTAATCGTCAGGCTGGGCAGCCCGATTGTCGTCGCCATCGTATCATCCTCTCTTGCGTCAAAGCGCAGTTCGTTCGATTGCAAAGTGCTCCATCTTTGGGGTGTCCGCCGCCTCCGGGTCCTGACAGCCCGGCCGGGCATCCATCCACTGGAATACGGCGCTCACCTCGGCAAAGTCCGGGTTCCCAAGTCCACGGTTTGCCTGCACCGTCAGGGCCCGGTCCTCCACCTGGAAAAAACCTTGGGCAAACAGGCCCATCACTGTGTCCTGCCGCTGGTTCAGCGCCTTCCGGCTGCTGTCATGGTAGGCGTCCGCCTCCACATAGCAGGTGACCAGAAGGGTCACGCTGCGGCGTACCAGTCCGATGTTGACATCGGATTGCTCCGCCTTCTGGCACTCCAGGGTAAAGGAGGGCCGCCGGAAGTCCTTGGGAAGCTCGTCATAGTAGACCGGCTCTCCCGGATAGAGGCGCTTCAGCGCCGCCTCCACGGCGTTCATCAGCGTATTGGTTGTAAGCATCTCAATAATCCACCTCATCCGCAATCCGGCTCAGCACCCGGTCCGCCGCTTTCAGCGCGAGCTCCAGCGCCTTCGCCTTTGTCCAGCTATAGAATTGCCGGCCCTTGACATATCCGGCGGCTGAGGCCCGCGTGACTCCGGCCCGCCCCGCCTGGTTCCACGACCGGCTGCTTCCGGCCGCCGGCCTGCGGGTGCCGTGCCCCCGCTCCAGCCACCGGGTGACCTGCTTTTTGGACACGGGCTTTCCCTTCCAGGTATGCTGCGTTTCCTCCACCCTGGGCTGGGCCGTCCCTTTTCCGGGAGAGAGGGCCGCATAGCCGCCCTTGCTGCCCACCCGCAACTCCTGCCAGGTGCGCACGGTGCCCTTGGCCCCATCGGCCAGCTCCGCCGCGCCGATTTGCGCGTTGAGCTCCCTCTGGACGGCCGCGCCGGCCTCTTCCACTGCCTGCCGCCGTGCGTCCGGCACTGCCTGGAGGAGCTCCTCCCAAAAGCGGTTGAACCGCTCCAGCCGCGCCCGGTCCATGCGCGCCGTGCTGCTCACAGGTCCACCGTCCTTCCGATCTCATACTCGTTTTTAAATGCATCCAGCTCGTGGGGCGCCAGGACCTCCCACAGCGCCCCACGCGCCTCTACGAGCCCGCCGGGCGGGAGGGTGACGGCCTTGGGCGTCACCAGGACCAGCCCCAGCTCGTTAACCGACATGGGCCACTCCTGGCCGTGCCGGACATACTTCTCGGTGAGCACCCCCGGAAAGGTCTGTACCACCGCCTCCCGCTCCGCCATCTGCCGCACCGTGTCCACCTTGACCACCGCCGCGTCCACCTCCAGGTGGTTGCGGCCCATGGGCACGATGGAGGTCAAAAACAGGTGGGTATCGCCCCAGCGGAGGGCGTGGTGGAGGGTGAGGGGCTGACGCCGCACGATCACGGCGGCGTCCCTGGCCCCGATGCCCACCTTGGAAAACAGGTTGGTCTTGCTCTGGAAGGTGATGGAGGCCCAAGCCCGCCGGACGGGCGTCCACTCCCATACGCCGGGCGCGGTCTCCCGCAGCTCCAGCACCTGGGCGGCCTTATTCAGCTTCCCGGCGTCGATGTAATCTGCCATTGCCTCACACCTCCCCACCCCCGGATGTGTCCAAGTTGGACACATCCGGCTCTGTTAGTTTGAGCTGGGTGAGTAGGCGCCGGAAGGCCGGGTTGTCATTGACAATCGTGCCGGTGATCGTGGCCTCCCGCAAGTCGAAGTCCCGTAGCACCATGAAGTTGACGCACAGGTCGTACTGGGCCCGGCGGGGGGTGCCCTCCTCCGGCTCAGACACCCCCGCCTGCTCCAGGTAGCCCACCGCCGCGTCGTACAGCCCCTCCAGGGTGAGCAGTTCCTCTGCGGTTGGCTCCTCGATGCGGCAGTAGGCCAGCAGGCTGGCCCGCCGCGCCTCGCTCAGCGCCACGTCACACCGCCAGCGTCCAGCCGTTGGCCGCAGGCATGTAGAGCCCGGAGGAGGCCGCCGTCACGCCGCAGACCACCTCTGCCGCCGCGTCATGGCGGAGCTTGACGGCCACATACCGCCCATTAAGGGCGCTTACCTTGTACGTCACCACCGCAAGCTGAGGGGCGGTGCCCACGCTGTCGGTGAAGGTGGTCTTGCCGATCTCTTCCGCTCCGTCCCCGCCGCTGTCGCCGGAGGCCAGCAGGGAGACCGTCAGCCCCTTCCCCTTGCCCAGGGCGGCGGCGGACACCAGGAATACAATCTCCTCCACCCCGGACACGTCCACATAGGCGGTCGTCTTGTCGGTGGAGGCCGCCACGCTCTGGGGGGCCAGGACGGTCTGGAACGCCAGTGCTTCCGAAATACGCTTCATGCTTGCTCCTCCTTACTTCCGGTCCGCCAGCGCCACGAAGGGGCTGCGGGTCTTGCTGCTGTTTTTGATGGTCAGGGGCTTGTTGACCTTGGGCGCGCCGTTGCAGCGGTACACCACCCGGAAGCAGTTCTGGTCGGTCAGGAACTCCACGTGGATCGACCAGTCCTGCTTGACGGTGCCCTTGGTGAGCAGGATATACATGTAGGGATCTACCAGAAGTGCATCGCCCCGCACGCCAGGGGAGGCGCAGCTATCTTCGAACAGCACCGGCTTGTTGAGCACCCGCTGGGTGTCGAAGTTGCCCAGGCCGCCCTCGGGGTTCCACAGGAACTTGGCCGCCTCGCCGCTCTGGATGGACAGATAGGGAAGCTGCTCCTCCAGGTCGGGGTGCATCAGCCACACCAGCCGCTCCCGGCCCCTGGGCATGGCCCGGGCCTGCATCTTGATCGCGTTTGCGCCCACGAAGGTACCCGCCTCCTGGCTGGCCTCCTTGGCCACCTCGATCAGCGCCTTGGAGCGGAGCAGGCCCAGGGGCTTGCCCACTCCGTCACCGGAGATCGAGCTCTCGGTGAGCAGCCGGTCGGCCGCCAGGGCGAAGGAGGGACCCGCAAAGCTGGACATGAAGGCGGAGTCGCTCAGCATCTCGTCGGTGCAGTACAGGAAGCCCATCATCTTCTCCAGATCCATCTTCATTTCCCGGAACCGGGGCTTGCTGTCCGCCACCGTGGCCCCCTCGGCGGCCCAATACATCTGAATGCCGCCGAACACACTCTTGCTCACGTCGGTCTCGTCGACCGAGATCCACCGCATGGCGTTGGCCGCGCTGGAGCAGGTGTAGCGGTCCAGCCGGTTGAGCAGGGGGCTCTGCTGCACGGCGCTCTCCAGGATCATCCCGGCGAAGTCGGTCTGGATAACGAAGCCGCCGTCGGCGCCGCTGCCTTCATTGACGCCCAGCACCGCGTTGTTGACCCTCTGGAGGCGCTTGTCCTCCACGTGGTTCTTGCGGAAGTTATAGACGGCCTGGAGCTGCTCGCCCAGGGAAGTGAAGGGCTTGTCCTCTCCCTTGCCCTCGTCCTTGGGCTTGCCGCCGTGAAGCGCGCCGTCGTAGACGGGCTCCGCGCCCTCCTGGCTGGCCTTGGCCAGCGCCTCCAGGCCGGCAATCGAGGTGTTGATCGCCTCCATCTGGGAGGTAAACTCGTTGGCCTCCTCAATCTTGCCCTCATCCACCAGGGCCTGGGCCTGGGTGAGCAACTGGCCCTTCTTGGCCCGCAGCTCGGTGATCTTCTCCATGAAATCCATGCTGTTATCTCCTTTCAGTCCTTAAAATCCAGCAAGCGCCCTGAGCCGCGCCAGGGTGCGCGCCGCCTCGTCCTGCCGGGCCGCCTCGGCCCGCTCGGCCGCCACATGGGCCTGATATTGCTCCCGCATGGCCGCCGTCAGCCGGATACGCCGCCCTGCCGCGGCTACAAAGGCCGCCGGCTCCTCCTCCGGCTCCTGGGCCGCCCCCACAATCTCGTCGATCAGGCCGTACTCCCTGGCCTGGGTGGGGGTGATCCAGATGTCCTTGTCCATGAGGGAGACCAGCTCCTCCCGGGTCTTGCCGCCGCCCCGGGCGGTGTAGACCTCCAGGATGCAGTCCCGGGCGTTGCGCAGGGCCTCGGCCGACCGCCGCATGGCCCGGTAGTCCCCCTCCGCGCCGCCGGCGGGGTTGTGGTAGCACAGCAGGGCCCCCGGCTCGCTCTGGATCACCTGGCAGCCGGTGGCCGCCAGGGTGGCCGCGCTGGCCCCGAAGCCCTGGAACAGCGCGGTGGTCTTGCCGGCATACCGCCGGAGCATGGAGCGGATCTCCAGCCCCACCGCCATGTCGCCGCCGGGCGAGTTGACCAGCAGCGTCACATCCTCGCCGCCGGCCCGCTCCAGGGCGCCGGCGATATCCATGGGCGCCGTGATGTCCCGCCAGCCCCAAAAGCGGAGTACGTCGGCGGAGTCGTTGTCCCACAGCTCGCCTCTCAGGCTGATGTCCATCTATTTCTCTCCTTTCAGCACGGCCTCCAGGGAGGCCAGATTCTTTGTCGCCAGGAATTGCTGGCCCAGTCCGCCGGGGATGGGGGCCTTCTCCTCCATGGCCCGGCACTCGTCCGGGTTGTAAACAGAGGTGCGGATCATCCGCTCGTAAACTTGGCTGCGGGTCAGGTCGTCGCCCCGGAGGAGCACCGCCACATTGCCCCGCATGTACCAGCCCTCCCCGTCCCGCTTGTCCGGCGGGATGGCCTTATAGCCGTCCTCCTGCTCCCACTGCACCACGTAGGGCAGCAGGGTGTCGGTCACGTAGTTCTGCCGCTGCTGGGCGTTGGAGTCGTAGCTCTCCTTGCCCGTCTGGAGCATGTGCTTGGGGATGCCGGTAAACCGGGCGACCTCCTCCGCCGTGAACTGCCGGCTCTCGATATACTGGGCGTCGCTCTGGCTGATGCCCAGCGGGGTGAATTTCATCCCGTGGTCCAGCACCGCCACCGCAAAGGCGTCGTCGGCGGCATAGCCGCGGAACTCGTCCTTGAGTCTCCGGCGTGTCTCCGGCTTGGCGTCGGTATCCACCTCCAGGACGCCGGACAGCCGGGCCCCGTTCTGGTAGAACTTCTTGCCGAAGCGCTGGGCCATGGTATCCATGGCCACTGTCTCCCGTGCCAGATCCAGCAAGCCGCGGCCTCGAATACCGTCATAGGTTTCGAAGAAGAGGAAGGACAGCTCATAGGGGGAGAAGGTGCGCTGCCAGCCGTCCACGTTGTAGTCGTACCAGTAATGCCCGCTCTCCAGGTCCTTGCGGATGGTGCAGCACTCCGTGGGCAGGGGGATGCGGGCCACCAGGCGGCCAGCTCCGTCCCGCCGGTTCCAGCAGGCCCCGAAGCCGTGCCAGAAGGCGTTGGACATGATGAGCTTCTGGCACAAAAACGGCGACATGCGCTCGTTGGCCCGCACATGCAGCAGCCGGTCCAGCGCCGGGTCATGTACCGCCCGCCGGGCGTCCCCGTCCTTGACGTAGGTGCCGAAGGGGATCAGCCCGAAGGAGTTGCTGAGGATGCGGTGGGCGGCCGCCACCGGGGAGAGCCGCTCCGCGGCTCTCTGGCCCGGCTCCACGTCCTCCCCGGTCAGGAACAGATTCTTGAGGAACCGCCCCAGCTCCTCCTGGGAGAGCGTCCGCGTCTCCATCGACGCCCTGGGGCCGTTGATTGCCCGGTCAAGGATCATCGTCTCCCCCCTCTCCGCGCCTTGGCGATGACCACGGCGTAGGCCACTAGGCACCCGCCGGCCACGAGCAGCGCGGCCGGGCGGCCGCCCAGCTCCCAGGCCGCCCGCACAAAGCAGGCGCCGCCGGCCAGGAGCAGCAGATCGTCCAGATAGAGCGCCAGCCTCCGCCCGGCCGCCTTCCAATGTTTCATCTCAAATCCCCCAATCCTCGGAGAGTATGTGTTCGTTGATATCCGGCCCCACCGGCATCCGAAGCAGCGCCACCGCCACGGCGATGATCCAGGCCACCGTGATGTCGATACGGCCGATGCTCCGGTTCTTCATGGGCTTGATGTTCTCGTTCCCGTCCACCGCGCACCGGACGTTGCCGAAGCACCAGCGAGCGGCCGTATTGTGCTCGTGGAGCATCTGATGGGCGCGGGTCAGCCGCTCCACCTCTTTCATGGCCGGGGACAGGTTCTTCATGTCCTGGGGGATCTCCACCACATTGACGCCGCGCTCCATCAGCCGGGGCGTCAGCGTGCGGGACAGGTAGGGGTCTACGCCCAATGTGTCCAAGTCGAACACATCGACCGCCGCAGCCACGGCGTCCTCTACCATCGTGAAGTCCACCATATCGCCGGGGCACAGCTCCAAAAAGCCCGCTCGGGTCCAGTCCCGGTAGGGTACATGGTCCCGCTGCTCGGCCTCCAGAACGCCCTCCTCGGGCCGCCACGCCCAAAACAGGACAACCCAGGTATCCAGCCCCTCCTGGGGCGGAAACAGCAGCGTGAAGGCCGTCAGGTCGGTGGTGGTGGACAGATCCAGCCCGCCGAAGCACCGCTTGCCGACCAGATAGTCCCGCACCGCCTGCCGCCGCTCCGGGGCCTTGAGGGCCTTCCATTCCGGCCGGTTAAACTGGCTCTTGTCGTAGAGGGTCAGGGGCAGCCACCCCACGCTCTTGGTGGAGATCCACTGGTTGAGCCGCAGCCACCGGAACCACCGCTCCGCCGCCTCGCTCTGGCGGGCCGCCCGGGCGTCCGCCCGGAAGTCCCGCAGCTTGAGGTTGTGCCCCAGCCCCGGGTTGCAGGCGTACCACAGCGCTTCGTCATAGATGTCCAGCTCTGCGATCCGCTCCGGGTCGTCCCCGGTCAGGATGCCGATGCCGTACATGATGGGGCACCACTCCGGTGCGTCCGTGTCCCCCTCCCGCTCGGGCTCTCCCCGCCGCCAGGCCAGGATGCGGCGGCATTTCTCGTGCACCTCCCAGCCGATGCTGGTGCGGTCGGGGTCGTCGCCCGCCGTGGTCAGCACGATCACCGCCTGCTGCCGCCGGGCGGCGTTGGAGCCGGCCGTCAGCACGTCCCACAGCCTGCGGTTGGGCTGGGCGTGGAGCTCGTCGATAATAATCGCGCTGAAGGAGTAGCCGTGCTTGGTGGCCGCGTCGGCGGAGTACACCTTGAGCACGCCGCCGTACTTGGTGTGGATCTCCTTGCGGGAGTCCACCGCCCAGGCGATGGGGTCGTGCTCCGGCTGGCCCAGGCTGGTGTTCTCCACCATGTACTTGGCCGCCTCGTAGATCTGGGAGGCGTTTTCCTTGTCGGAGGAGAACACCCCCACCCGCGGCCGCTCCTCGCCGTCGTACAGCAGGTGATACAGGCCCAGGCCGGCCGCCAGTTCCGTCTTGCCGTTTTTCTTGGGCAGCTCGTCGTAGAGGTAGCGCCGGTAGCGCACCCACAGGCCGTCCTCGTCCTGCACCTGAATACCGTAGAACTGCCGGACGGCCTCCTCCTCCCAGGGGAGCAGCTCGAAGGGCTTGCCCGCCCACTCGTTCTGAGCGAAGCACAGCAGGGAAAAGAAGTCCAGTACGTCCTGTACCGCCTCCCCGCTGTAGCGGAGCACGCTTCCGTCCTCCGGCGCTGGCACCTCCACCCCCGGTGCCAGGGTCAGCCGCTCAGGCACGCTGCATCCGCTCCCGCTTCTCCCGCATCAGCCGCTCGAAGGCGTTTTCCTCCGGGGGCCGCGCACTCTCCGGCAGCACCAGCCTGCACCGGCTGGTGACGGTCAGGCCCATGTCGTTGGCGCACCCCCGGCACTGCTTGAAAAAGCGGTCCTGGATGCGGGTGGCCACGTCCAGCGCCTCGGTGTCTATGACCCGGCTGCCGTCCGCCCGCTCCGCCCCCCGCTGGAGGGCGATCACCTCCTGGGTGGCAGCCAGATAGCTCTGCCGGGCTAACAGGTAGCGGGCCAGGGTGTCGTAGTCCAGGCTGCTGAGCAGCCCCAGCTCCTTGAGCTGCCGGGCCAGGGCGCGGAACTGCTCCTTGAGCTCCGCGGTCAGGTACTCCGGGGCGCGGAGCTGCTTGGGCGGCGCGGGCCGCACCTCCCCGGCCGCCCGCTGGGCCCGCTCGCTCCGGCTCAGATGCTTCCGGCCCTTTCCCTCCAGCACCTCCAGGCTCTGTCTCGGTCCGGGCATTCTCTCACCTCGCTTCTGTTTATGCGGCGGCGGCCTCCTCTCCGGCCAGCCGCCTCCAGCGATCCGCAATTCCCGCCGCATAGCCGGGGTCCAGCTCTGCCACATAAGCCGTCCGCCCGGATTGCTCACAGGCCGCCAGGGTGGTCCCGCTCCCGGCAAAGGGGTCCAGCACGATATCCCCAGGGCGGCTGCTGTTGCGGATCAGGTAGTCAAAGAGTTTCACCGGCTTCATGGTGGGGTGCTCCGCCGAGCGGACCGGCCGGTCGAAGCGCAGGACCGTGCCCTGCTTCCGGTCTCCCTCCCAGCGGTGGGCCGCTCCCGGCTTCCATCCATACAGACAGGGCTCGTGCTGCCACTGGTAGTCCTGGCGCCCCAGAATGAAGCTCTGCTTGACCCAGATCAACTGCTGGCGCACCCCCAGCCCGCTCCGGGCGCAGGCATGGTAGGCGCTGACCGCGTGCATGGAGGCATGCCACAGGTAGAAGGCCGCGCCCGGCTCCATGTGCCCGGCGCATCCGGCCAGCGCCCCCGCCAGGAAGTCCTCAAAGGCATCCTCGCTCTCCCAGTGGTCGTTGAGCACCCGCAGCCCGTCCGTCCGGCTCCTGGGCTTGGCCTCACCGTACAGGTTAACATTGTAGGGTGGGTCAGTCAGGAGCAGACGCGCCTTCGCTCCGTCCATAAGCGCATCCAGAGCGCCGGGGGACGTAGCGTCCCCCACATACAGCCGGTGCCGGCCGAGCTGATAGCAGCGGCCGCTTTCCAGCGGTGCCCGCCCCTGCACCGGGGCCTCCGCGTCCTCCTCCGCCGCCGGCGGCTCCCCGTCCAGGCGGAAGGGCAGCGCCTCCAGGGAGAAGCCCGTCAGCTCCAGGTCGAAGCCCAGGTCGTTGAGGGCCTGGAGCTCCACCCGCAGGGCCTGCCGGTCCCACTCGGCCAGCTCGGCCAGGCGGTTGTCCGCCAGGATATACGCCCGCCGCTGCTCCGCCGTCAGTCCTTCGGCCAGGATACACGGCACCACATCCATCCCCTCGGCCATGGCGGCCTGGAGGACGGCCTGGCCGGCCACCAGCCGGTTCTCCCGGTCGATCAGGAGCGGCCGGAGAAAGCCAAACTCCCGCAGGCTCCGGCGCAGCGCCTGCATCTGCTTTTCGCCGTGACGGCGCGGGTTCCCCTCATAGGGCACCAGCTCCGCCGCCTTTCTCAGTACCCGCTCCCCCGCCGTGATGCGGATGGACGGGTACCCGTTCTGTGTTTCGATAGCCATTCCGGCCACCTCCTCGTTTTCAGTTTTGCCGCCCGTCTCGCCCCCAGCTTTCCCCCATCTCTCTCCCCGCCTGCTCCCGGCTTTCGCCACCTGCGGGGCTGCGCCGGGCTTCGGGATTTCCCGTGGGGAGAAAATCTCTCACCGAGGGGGCCGTGCGGTCTTGCTTCAATTCCCCCAAACTTTTCCAGGCCGGGGGAGGGTCTGGCAAGCCTTCGGCTTGCCGTGCGCGGGCAGATCCGTTGCGCACGCCCAAGCATCCCGCCGGTCTTGCCGATTCCGGGCGCTAAAAACGCCCCCGGTTTTGCCGTTTTTCCGCCGCCATTTCGAGGGCAGTTTTGCGATCGTGGCAGGACTTGCACAGGCTCTGCAAATTGTCCCGGTCGATAAAGCGGGCCCAGTTACCCCGGTGGGGCTGGATGTGATCCACCACCGTGGCCCTGGTCCGTATGCCCCGTCGGGCGCACTCCCGGCACCATGGTTCCCGCATGAGCTGATTGGGCCGCAGATCGTCTGTCCAGACGGTCAGGTTGTACCAGCCGTGCCACTGAGCGGACACCCGGCGTTCCGCCCGCTTGGGTTTGTGCTTGGGACACCAGCCCTCACGGGTGAGTTTCTGGCACCCAGGATGCCGGCAAGGTCGGAGCGGCTTCATGGCCACGGGCTATCACCTCCGGGCAAAACAAAAAGCCAGCACCGACGACCGCCCGTATGGGGCTTGATCATCGGCACTGGCTCTCAAAGCACTGGCCCTGTTCGATATCCACCATCGTCTCCGTCCGGCAATCTCGGCAATAGACGATGAGATTTTTCGCCGTGGTGTCTGGTCTCACTTGGAGCACCTTCCGCCGCCGGCAGGACGGACACATCAACCATCCGTCCTTCACGATTAGTTTACCACACTCGCCTCTCTTTTGCAACTTTTCCATGCACTTTCTCCCTCCCCGTGGACTTGTTACCCCTGGTTTCCAGACCGAATAAAGACGCGCGAGCTATTCTTTTTTCCGCCTGCGCGGTGGCCTGCTTCCTTTCTTCTCCTCCTTCTTTTTTATTGGTAAATAGTATTTCAACATAACGAACTCGCCGAACTCGTTTCGCACGGGTGGCGGCGCGCTGAGGATGACTGCTCCGGGCGGCGCGGCCACCGTCAGGTTATCCTTGACGATTTCACTTTCCACCTTCGGCTTTGTCAGCCCAATGGAGGCCGCCCAGTTCCGCGCCCCAACCTCCGGCTTACCCAGCTCCCTGGGTTCCTTGGTCAGATACTTGGCCAGGGCCTCATAGCCCTGCCATGTGTCCAGGGTCTCCAGCTCCACCTCACCATAAGGCCAGAGAGATCGGAGCACATCCAAATCCGCCCCGGTACCATTGACTACCATGTGGTGATGGAGCCGCCCGCCCTCGGAGCTGAGCTGCTCCGTCACATAGATGTACTTGAGTTCCTGCCCTCTGGACTTCCGCACAGCTCGGAGCTGGGGCAGCATCTTGCGCACCCGCTGCACCGCCGCCTGCCGGTTGGCCGGAAGGTGCTCGTCGTCATAGGTGAGCACCACGTGGAGATCTCTCCGCCCGAAGTTGGCGGCCAGCAACAGCTCCAGCCGCTGCCAGGAGCGGTTGGCGTTAATCGTCATCTGGGCTGCGCTGGAGATCTCACGCAGTGCTTTCCTTTCCCTCTCTGTGCTGCGGGGTGTTGGGATGGTGTAGCACCCAACGACCACCAGGCGCCCCGCCGTGATGGTCTTGAGCCGCTTTGCCATCAATCCACCCTCTTAGCCCGGGCCACATAGTGGGCCGCCCATGGCCCGACGACAGACTGGCGGAGGGCCAGCATCTTGTCCCGGGTCAACTTGTCTACCATGCGGCCCACGTCGCCGCACCCGTCCATCTGGGCCAGCCGCTCTAGATTGCCCCTGGTCTGCGCCGTCACCAGACAGCGCAATCTCCGCAGGTTCTTATTTTTCATGCTGAGTTTCTCCTTTCTTTCTCCCCGGTGGGCCGTCCCGCCACCGGAAGGTGGCGCAGTGATGATACCGCTTATCCCACCACCAGCCTCCCGGGTGCCTACACGCCCCCATGGCGTCATTGTGCCAGTAGCAATTAGCACAGGTGCGCCGGTACTCCTCGATACGGACGCAGTCTCCCATGCTTATCCCCCATTTGTGTCCAACTTGGACACACCCAGCTTGCCCAGGCCGGCGCCGACCTGACGCCACACCTGGATGGGCACCACCTCGTCCCCGCTGTAGAGGCGGCGGAGCAGATCCGGTGTAATCCCTTTGCCGCAAGCCTCAGCCAGTGGCTCAAAGCAGCCCAGCCCCGCGCTTTTGCGGTAGGCATAGAGGCGGTCCAGGATCTCCCGCTTCTCCGCTGCGTTCCGGCCGTGGGGCTCCTTGGGTGGCCCGGATTCCGGCTCTAGGAGCTCTACCGGGGAGTCACGCGGCAGAGGCAGCTCGACCACCTCATAGGGCAGAGACTCGTCCAGCAGGAGCACACCATCATAGATCGCTCTTTTCATCTTTCAGCGTCTCCAATCTCTTCCCCTGTCTGTCCTTCGCCACTGGGGTTATAGGGCGACCACAATTGGGGCAGTAGTGCATATTTCCAGATACATCAATAGGCCCTTCAAAAGGTCCATAAAACTGAACCTCTCCAATTGCTAAACCTGCGTCTTTGCAAGCTTCGCACCCCGGCCACACCCGCTCTACCTGCTCCCGGCTGACGGGGCGGAGGGCGGCAATTGCCATCTTAGCGGCTTCAACCTCAGTCGGCTTATATGTCCAGTATTCGATTATGTTTTGCAATGACTTGATCGCTTCTTCCCGCGTCATGGCTGGGCCTCCTCGTCCATGTACTTTTTCCGATATGCGCACTCCCGGCACCTCAGCGCCTTCTCTCGCTTTACCATATCCCAGTGGAGCACGTCGGCTTTGTAAACCTCAAAATCTTGCTTGTTTTGCAAATACTCCATTGTGTTCTTTGCGCAGGCAGAAATCTTTGACCACATGACTTGGATATAGTACACAATCATGACCACCACGGTAAATGCCCCGGCAATAATGACTACCAGCGATGCAATCCCCATAGCGTACAAAATCAGCGTGTTCATTCCATCCCCTCCAGCATCTCCTCCGCGCTCAGAATCGGCGCGCGGGTGTTCCATATCTGCCGTGCTTCTTCCAAGTCGTAGCCCGCCGCCATAAACCCACACAGGCATTCAATCATTACGCATGCCATTACAGCCCTGTGCTTTGTGTCTTCACCCCTGCAACCCGGGCATGGCAGTAGCACCCCCGCATCCGTCAGCCGCTTGGCCGCCTCTTTATTGCCTAGAAGGGCTAATTTGATATCATCCATGTATAATTCCCCTCTCTATGTCCGCTATGGCCCGAAAGATCGGATAAAACTGCTGGGGCACTACGGCGTTTCCGAGGCATTTAAGTCGGTCCACCCGAGAGGGAACCCCATAAGATATTCTACCCACGTCGGGTTCAGCTGGCCACCAACCTCCGTTTGCAACTGATGCTTCCTGTTTTTCCGGTAATCCTTGCATCCCCTGTTCTTCCAGTCCGTTGCAATCGGCGTTGGCCCCATCTTTACCATCCCGCTCAAATTTGGTTCGCCTCGGCTGTTGTGATAAAATTCCCTGTTTGCCGAATCTGACGCAATCGGAGTTTTCCAGAGAATTGGGTCTCCATCCTCTCCCGTTATGTTTTCTTTCCAGCGCTCTACACCCGATAATCGCGCATCTGTCGCGCCTGTGCGGGGCGTCGACGGCACAAGCCGGAATAATAAACGCTTGGACGGAGTAATCCTCGCTTTCCAGGTCAGCGCACACCTGGTCGAGCGCCATATTGACGATCCCAGCAACGTTCTCGCCAACAACCCAAGCGGGCCGGAGATCCGAGATAACTCTAAGCATTTCAGGCCAGAGGTAACGGTCATCCTCCTTGCCTCGTCGCTTCCCGGCAACGGAAAACGGCTGACAGGGGAATCCGCCCGAAATAATGTCAACTGTTCGCAGTCCTGTCTTTTCATAGAAACTCTCCTTCGTCAGCGTGCGGATGTCCCGCCAGCGCGGCACGTCCGGCCAGTGTTTTTCCAGCACGCGGGTGGGATAATCCGCCCACTCGCACTGTCCGACGGTGGTAAATCCGGCCCACTCGGCGGCAAGGTCAAGTCCCCCGATGCCGGAGAAGAGGGAGAGATGCGCCAGTTTCGTCGCCTCGTGATCACCCAGCAGGGCGCGCGTCTTATCGTCCACCGTTCGGTTCCTCCTTGCAAGTTTTCCACCGCTCTTTTCTTCTGCACGTCCCGCCGGTCGCATCACAAATGCTCTTGGATGAGCATCGTTCACATGGTCCAGCCTTAAAAAATTCTTTCATGTACATCGCGGTGGTCGATATGCTGTATCCGGTGGCCTAGGCTATCGTCTCCGGCCCATAACCGTCCAACGACATAGGCTCCCGGCCTCACGCCACCGGCATTTTTGGCAGCGGCATCCATTCGCCGCTGGGTGTGGTTTGGATTATCCGCTTACTCATGGGCTGACACCCCCTCCTTGGCCGCCTGCATCTCAGCCAGCAGAGCCTCCTGCTCGTAGAGGTAATGCACCTCCATGCCGGTGACCGCCTGCGCCTTCTGGCGGAGCTTTTCAAAGGCATATTCCTCGTCCACGTCTGTCCGCATCCGCTCCAGCTCGTCCGTGTTGTCCTGGAGCGCGGTGAAAAACTTTTGCAGTTGCTTGGGGCCGAAGCCGTAGGCGTCGGCGATGGAGCACACCATCAGCCACATGGCCCGCTGGGTATGGGTATCCGCCTGTACCTGCACCGTGGCGTCCCGGGCGGCCTGCTCCAGCCCCTTCCGGACGGCCGCCTTGTGGGCCAGCACCTGGGCATAGGTCGCGCCCCGGGGCTTACCCGGTCCGGGGCGGTGGTGTGTTTTCTTATTCTTCGCCATTTGGGTCCTCCTGCCTTTCCCAGTCCATACTCTCAGGGAGCTGCGGGCATCGCATCCAGATCGTCACGGTCGGCGATAGCGGGAAGGCCATGGCCGCGTGCTCCCATCTCTCCTTCTCAGCACTCCACCAGTAGAGACTCCCACCTTGGGACATAGGGCCCGTGATGCACCAGTACAGGCCGCTCTTCTGCGGCTGCTCTGGCCACCAATGCCAGGGGCCGTCGTCATCGCCGCTGTCCGGCGCAGTTTCCCGGGCCTGCTTCGCTGCGGATGTAGAGGCCGCCGGCGGGCCGGTCAGCTCGTCCGTAACACCCAGCAGGTAGTCCGTAGAGCACCCCAGATCCTTGGCCAGCCGGACCGGGTCACTGAAGTCCCTAGCGTTAAGGGTACTGGGATACAGCCTATCATCCTGGTCAAAGTGGCCTGCGGCCCAATCCCGCAGTTTCCCGACTGTCAGGCCCCGTCCATACTCTGAGATGAGGATGGATGCCTCATTTTCCAGCCCAGCGGCATCTGCGGCCGCGGCCAGCCTCTTGGCCCGGAGCTGCACATTCTTTTGGATGTTCTCTTGGATTTTTGCGTCGCGTTCGGCCTCTTTGGCCGCCTCCTCATCCCTCTGCGCCTTTCGGGCTGCCTTGGCCTTGGAGCACATGCGTTCACAAGCGTAGCAACTAACCTTAGCCCGTGCACAATCCAGACAGCAGGTCTCACCCTTGCACAGCTCACCGTAGCCACAGTCCAGGTCATGCCGTAGGAATGCGTCTCCCCGTTTACACGGACTACCGTCGGGGCAGGAGAAGGTAGGCCGCCAGTTTGTACCGGCCTTGGCCAACTCCAGCAGTTCTTCCGCCCGGCTCCCGGTGGGCAGGTTCGGCAGCATGTTCGCCAGCCGTTCCTGGAGAGCAGTCTCCATCCGTGCCAAAGCGTAAGCAGTTTGTTCTGAGAGCACATTTCGGTCGAAGTGCTCCAAATAAATCGGGATCAGGTGCTCCCGGATAACCTTGAGCCGGGCCAGCTTGGGAGCGGATACTTTACAGGCCGCCGCCACCTGATCCCGCATCCGGCCGGGAAACGCATAGCCTTGCTCCTTGAGCTGGTACAGCAGCGTCTCCACCCGCTGTGCCTGCTTGGACACCTCCGCCGGGGAGAGCACCCGGGTGGAGCTGTTGGCCAGGATCAGCCGCAGCTCCCGGAGCTCCGGGGACACCTCGTCCCGCTCCACAAGGCAGGGCACCGCCGCCCACCGCTCCGGATCCTCTTTGGCCAGCAGTGCCAGGGCCGCCCGTCTCCGGTGCCCGGAGACGATCATATATCGCCCGCCCTCCGTCGGCCGCACCCGGACAGGCTGCTGGAGGCCACACAACTCAATATTTGCGGCTAAATCCTCCAGACCGGTCAGCCGGTAAAAATTGCCCGGGTCAGCCTCCAGCTTGTCCAGGCTGATGTACTCGATGGCCTCCCGCGATGTGTCCAACTTGGACACATTTCCGGCGGTACCCACGGCGGCCTGAAAGGCGGCCGTGATATCAAACTTGGCCATTACTTTGCCGCCCCCTCTTCCAGGAACTCTGCCACGAAGGCCCGGTAATCCTGGGCCGCCGCGGAGCGGGGCGACCAACTCACCACCGGCTCCCCCGTCCAGGTGGACTCGTCCACCTTGGGGCTGCGCCGGATGTGGCTGGCAAAGACATGTACCGGGGCCTGCTCCTGGAGCAGCCGCTCCCCCTGCTCCACCGTGTCCGAGCGGTACCACATGGTGGGCAGGCAGCCCGCCACATGCACGTCCGGGTAGATGCTCCGCAGGCGGTCAATCTGGGCTGTCAGCTCATTCATGCCTCGGACCGAGTAAGCGTCTACTTTGATGGGGATGACCACGTCGGTAGAGGCGGCGATGGCCGCCGCGCAGGCTGGGGACAGCGCGGGTGGGCAGTCAATCACGATGCAGTCGTAGGCGTCATCCTCCGCCACCGCGTCCCGCAGGTCACGGATGGCCCGCAGGTTGGGCCGCTCCCCCTGGAGCAGATCCACGTCCAGGTTGCGCAGCTCGTCGTCGGCCGGCAATACGTCCAGGCCCCGGATGCTGCTGTGATACAGCAGGTCGTCGTAGTAGACATCCGGGATGGTCAGCAGCCCGGCCAGGGTGTTATATTCCCCCGGCGGGAGCAGGGACTGGGTGGCGTTGGCCTGGGGGTCTGCATCAATGAGCAGCACCCGCTGGCCGTACTCGGTGGCTAGGATGGCGGCCACATTGACGGCGGTGACAGTCTTCCCGACGCCGCCCTTCAGGTTTACAATGGCGATTGTCTTCACGTTTATCGTCCTTTCTCTGGTCTAAAATTTGAAGCTCTCCCGCAGGATTCCCCGCCCGGTGTCCACCCGGACGGTGAAGTAGCGGTGGGCCCGGTTGATGTACTCAATATGCCCGGTCACCCGCCGGGGGATGGTTTTTGTGTCCTTGCCCCCAATTTCCGCGCCGAAGGCGGCGGGGACAAAGGTGTAAGCCTCACCGATACGCATATGGGCTCCTCCTTCCCGAGACAGCGAAGCGCCCACGCCAGGGCCTCCGCCACCTCCTCATGCTCGGCCCGGCGGGCCGCGTCCACCCGTGCCAGGGCGGCATGCCGGCGGCACTCCGCCTCAATCAGCTCCAGCCGCCGCTTCTCCATCTGCACGCCCTCCTTCCGCTTACGGGAACGGGTCCTCTCCGCCTTCCGGCAAATCCACAACTGCCTGACGCCCGCTCAGCGCCCAGCCGTACACCTTGTCCGGGTTGCCCGTCCCCGACTTGTAAAATCGCTTGCTTTTCCGTTCGAAGTTCAGGCCAATGCTCCGGCCCCGCTCCCCAAAAAAGCGGTTTTTGAGGATCGTAAGCACCGAATCCTGCTGGCGGTCCTCCCGCTCCTCCTTCTCCAGGACGTAGACGTTGTCCGCCAGATTGGTCACGTCCCCGATGCCGGCCACCTCATCCGAATCTGAGATGCGGTCGGTTTTGCGCGGGTGGGCGACCAGATGTACGTGGACGTTGTTATCATGGGCAAAGGAGGCCAGCTCCGCAACAAACTCCGATTGCGCCCGGTAGAAGTCCCGGTCGTTCCCCCGGAAGCGGGCGGTCATGAGGTTGTCCACCAGGTAGACCTTAGCCCCATAGCGCCGGTGGGCGTAGCGGAACACCCGCAGGATATTGGCGGCGTCGTGGTAGGTGCTGGTGCCGATGTCGTAGAGCAGGAACCGTCCCCGCCACCACTCGTCGATCATCTGCTGGGCGAAAGGGGTCGGGTGCGGAATCTCCCGGCCGCTCAACTGGTCTTTGCGGACCTGGAGGTTTTTGGGGCCCGCCGCCTGGAGAGACGCCCAGTATTTGAATTTCCAGGCGGGGAGCTCACCGGAGTAAGCGCACACCGGCTGCCCCTGGTCGATGGCCTCCAGCAGAAACTGGTCCAGCAGGGTGCTCTTGCCCTCGCCCCTCTTGCCCGTCCAGACGGACAGCTCCCCCATGACGGCCCCGCCCGTGGCCCGGTCCAGGTTGGAGATGCCGAAGAGCACCTTGTCCAGTTTGGACACGTCCGGCGCGCTTACGTCCGCCAGGTCCAGGAGGCCGTAGGCTGGGATCTCCACCGCTTCCAGGAGCATCCGCTCCACCGCCCGCAGTCCGCAGGTGGCCCGGAGGTCCCGCACGGAGTTGCACCGGCAGAAGCCCTTGTCCTCCACGGCCAGCAGGATGACATTGGGCAGGCGCTGGCGCAGCTCCCGCACCATGACCGCCCGCTTCTCCGGGTCCCCGCAGACTACCAGCACGTAGCAAAATTGGAGGAAAAACCGCTCGTGGCGGCTCAATGCCTCCCACCCCGCCGACGCCCGCAGGCATCCGGCGTTGATCTGGACGGCCAGCACGTCCTCCGGGTCCGCACAGAACCAGAACCCGGTGGGCAACTCGGGGTTCAGGTAGCCGGGGTCGTAGAGCAGCACGTCGCTGAGCTCCGGGGTGTTATTCGACATATCGTTTTGGCTCCTTTCTCGTTTGGGCCTGTCCGCCTTTCAGCGGGAAAATGCCCTTCCAACTGTTGGTCACGGACTGCTCCAGGATCTGGAGCTTTACTTCCCGCGAATTGTCTGACAGGCGGTTCAGCCGGTTGAGCAGAGTGGTCACCGCCCGGGTGGAGTCCACCGCCTTTTTCGCCGCCCGGATCTCCATCAGGGCATCCAAGGCCTCGGCCAGCTCCGTGTCTCCGGCAGCGTACTCCGCCAGCAGGGACTTGACTGCCCCATCCAGCTCTGCACTTCCCCTCCGGCCCCCTTTTGGGGGCTTAGGGGGATCTATCTGGTAAGTAACTGTTTCCTTATTACATTTCACCGTTTCGTGAAATGGCTGTCCCCGACCGGTGAAATGCATTTCACCGTTTCGTGAAATGGGCGGCTCACTTTCCCCATAGACCTCCAGGATGCAATCAGCCAGGGCATACCAGCGGGTGCGGTCGGTCCTGTCCTCGCTGAAATTTCCGGCCAGGAGGGCCCCGGCCTCCTTGAGCCCGTTTATAATGCGCTCCAACTGGCGGCGTGACCAAAAGGGGAACAGCTTGGACAGGGCCTCCAGTGTGTTGTAGGTCCAATAACGCCCCTCATGGTAGTGCCGCCCGTTGGCACGGTTCTTAGCCACCCAGAACGCCATGCAGTGGAGGAAAATCGCTCCATCCACGCCGTACTGCTTGGCCAGCTCTGCGTTGAAGTGAAACTCCATCAAGGCGCACCACCCCCTTGTGCAACTCAAAATTGTGTGCTATAATACAGGTGTCTTCACGTTAGGCCCTGGTCGCTGTGTCCGAGCGACTGGGGCCTTTCTTTTTTGCCTGCTGCAAAGCGTCCATGGCCTTACGGTAGCTGTTAGCCTGTCCCCCGCAAAACGCCGCCAGATTATCCGCCGCCCGGCGCTGTTCCGATGCCCCCAAGGACTCGGCGATATTGGCCCAGTCCTTGGCATCTCGCATCTTGCTGTCCTCTGCCACGATCAGCGCCGACTCCAGCGCCGACACGGTCTCATAATCCAGCTCCATCAGCATGATGCTGCCTCCTTCTGTTTCCGCAGGCGCTCCAGTACGGCCCGCCTGCGCCGGGCGAGACGCCTATGGCGGTACTGTTCCCGGTCCAGCCGGGCCAGCTTGGCCCCGTAGGCCGGGTCCCCTGTCCGGGCGCAAAACTGGTGCAGACGCCCAAGCTCGTCCGCGGCGTGCTCCCAGTCCAGGGCGCTTTCCAGCAGGGCCTCCGCGATGGTGTTATAGTCCCGATTGCTGAGCTCCAGCCGTATCATGCTCATGCGCTCAGCACCTTTCCCATGAGCGCCGACACTCCGGCCAGCCGCAGATCCAGCGCCTCCTGGACGTGGCGCACCATGACCTCCTCCAGCTCCCGGAGGCGGTAGGTAGGCAGGTCTCCCCTCTTGTACTTCACCAGTAGGCCGGGACTGATGTTGTACGTCCACGTCCCTGTCTCTTCGCTGCAAACGGCAAAGCCGAAGGGGGCCCGCTCTTCCCGCAGGGCGCGGTAGATGGTGGGGGACGACCAGCCTATGTATCGGGCCGCCACATCAATCGGCACGTTGTCATACGCCATGATCTCCTCGTCCGTGAGCGGCCGTTTGGCTGTCTTTTTCACTTTACACCCTCCTCAAGATGTCCCTGTTTGGCGTAGCGCACGGCCATGGCGGCCTCCACGATGCCCTGTAAATCCTCCATGATGGCATCAAACTCGGGGCGCTCCGCCGAGTCAATCACATTGTCCTCTGCCATCTGCATGAGACGCCGGTCGGCGTGGCTGTCAGCAAAGGCATAGATCCGGTTGGTCAGTTTAGCCGACGCCTCCAGCACGGAGCACTGAGGCACCTCCGGTACTACCCGGCTGTACATGGCATTTCGCTCGCGCACATGCCGCACAATCAGATGTAAGGCATTGTACAGGTCCGACATTGTCTCCACTACCTCGTCAGGCGGTACCCGCTGGCCGGTCTCATAGGCCCGCAGGCTCTCCACGCTGATACCCAGCCGCTCCGCTGCCGCTTCCTGGGTAAAACCGGCAGACTTTCGACAGATTTTGTAGATATTCCGGTATTCCTCCGGCATGGTAATCACTCCTCCCTGGGGGTACAATATTGGCATGAGGTCAGACGGCCTCCTCGAAAAGCGCCGCCTCGGGAATCTGGTCCACCCGCCCATTCTGGCGGAGGATCAGGATGGTGGGCTCGTGGCCCCGGAGGGTCAGGCGCACCGCGTTCTTGGTGATCACCTCGGCGCACTGCTCACCTCCTTTCTCAGCTTGCGGCCCCGGCTTCATTCTCTGATGCCTTCCGGCCGTAAAGGGCGTCAATCGTGCAGCCGAAAAGATCGGCCAGTAAAGGCAGTTTATCCGCCCGTGGCAATGACTGCCCGGATTCCCACCGGCAGACGGCGGCCGAATCCACGTTCATGGCCCGCATAACGTCTGCCTGGGATAGACCGGCCGCCTCTCTCATCTCGCGGATGTGCACAGCATTCACCTCCATCAAACACTCGTTCTTGATTTTACGTCAGTAACATGGTACGATTATCATAGCTACTGACGTACAGTCAGGGCCAATCCGCAAGGAGTACCTCACCACGAGTCTCCTGGGCGTTTCCGCGCCGCTTATCTGCTTGCGGCCCCGGTTCCGCCCTTGGGCGTCTCTGTCTTAAATAAATCATCGATAGAGCAGCCTAACACTCTAGCCAATTCTGGCAGCAGATCCGTGCGTAGAATTGTTCGGCAGTCTCCCACTTGCATACGGCCACCGTTGTCACATTGATGGCACCTGCCAATCTTAAATACATGGGGGTAGAGCTGATGGGAATTTCCGACTGGATAAATGTAGTCCTCTGCATTTTGTCTTTCCTGCTTGCGCTCATATCTGTTATAACTGTTGTGATAACATTGAGGCAAAATCATCAGATGATTGAGAATTCCACGCGTCCATATATTGTCATAACGTATGAGCGCGTCATCATACCGCACGGTATAGCACGATATATCGTCGTCAAGAACTACGGCCAAACCGGGGCCAAAATCACAAGCATGTCCTTGAGCGGCGATATCCCCGAGGAGTTCGAGACACAATTCAGCAGGGTTTCTGGTGCCTTTTTGGCGCCGTCTCAGCGACTTCTTTATTATTTTGGCGGAATCAATTTGGGCTCTCCCGAAAAGATTTTGTTTTCCTACGAGTATGAAGCAGGCAAAAAGAAATACAAGGAGACTACGGAACTCACGCTTATCAACGGAGCCTCTTCTACACGGCCTGAGAGTGATGATGCCATTAAGTATGCTCTGCAAGATATAGCTGAGCGGCTTATTTAGGCCGCTTCCTGAAGTAATCTATAAGCCAGCCTATCATCACAAAAATTGTGACTATCTCAGATATAATCAGTAGGATCTTTAATCCCAGTACGATTGCTCCGATCAATTTCACGCCTCCTTCCCCCCTGGGCGTTTCCGCGCCGCTTATCTGCTGACTACTGGTCAGATTGTGGTTAAATCATAGCCGGAGTTTCTCCGGTTGTCAATAAGATTTTCGGAAAAGCTCCGGTTTTGTAAGTTTAAACAAAAACACACCCGGAAATTTTACGTTTTGGAGGTGAGCGAAGTGGATACGGTTGATCGGATTTTTGAAATCCTCGATCGCCTGCCCATGGAGCAGCGAGAATTTGCTAAACTCGTAGGGGTTTCCGATGACACCGCAAGCGATTGGCGTCGGAGACGCTCTGCCTCCTATACAAAGCGGCTTGCCAAGATCTCGGAAGTTCTGGGCACCTCGGTGGAGTATTTACTGACTGGTGAAAAAAAAGAGCCCGCCCCCGCTCCGAAGAATGGGGACGAGCTGGACCGTGACACCATCATGGCGGCATTCATGGGTGGGGACATGGATATGAGCCCCGAGGAGAGAGACGCCCTGTGGGATGACGTGTACGAATACGCCAGATTCAAGGCCGAGCAGTGGAGGAAAAAGAAAGACCAGGAATGAATCTTTATGAGCTCTATGATTTTGCCGTGGATCAGGGGATTGATGTAGATTGGTACACCATGCCCTTCGCCAAGTCCTTCTCGATTTTCATTCCATCGCTTGACCGGCGTGCGATCGCGCTGGACCCGTGGAAATTCGAGACTGTAGCAGACGAGTTCACCACCCTGGGCCACGAGGTCGGTCATTGTATGACCTACAGCTTCTATAACCGCTGGGCGGCCTGCGATGTAAAGAAAAAGCATGAGAACCGGGCCGACAAGTGGGAAATCGAGCAGTTCCTTCCCCTGGACGCTCTGGAGGCCGCCGCGCACGAAGGCTGCACAGAGGTCTGGGATCTAGCCGAGCGTTTCGGTGCTACTGAGGATCTTGTCCGCAAGGCCATCTGCTGGTATAAGCATGGTAACCTTGCGGTAGATCAATACTTATGAATGTGTCCAACTTGGACACATTTAGGATTTACCTGTGGTTAACTTTGTGGTTGACAAATTCGATCCGAGGGCATATTATATAAGGGCAACGAGAGTTACTCGTCGCACCATTTATTCAACCCTTGGGCAAGGCCTCCCACTTTTCGGGATGTGCTGACCTCAAGGGTTTTTTTTTGGGAGGGGTTGCTTTGTTATCAATGCTGCCAAAAAGAACCGCCATTCTGGTTGATGGCGGCTATTATCGCGTACGATCCGCCGACCTATGGGGGAAAAAATCTGCAAACGACCGTGCAAACGAGCTTTACAAGTATTGTATGCTACATATCACAGAGCCGGAGGAGCCAAGGGAGCTGTATCGCATTTTCTACTACGATTGTCCCCCCATGACCAGAACGCTCCGCCACCCGCTCACCGGTGCAGAAGTCGACTACGCAACTATGCCAGGAACAAGATGGTCAAATAATTTTTACAAATTTTTGTCTGAAAAGCACCGTATGGCGTTGCGCATGGGTGAACTGGCTGAGAGCACGGCTTCCTACATTCTGAAGGACAGCGTGCTGGCCGATTTGCTCTCCCGCGCAAAGACTGTCGATGACCTGATGCCAGATGATTTCCGTATTGACGTGAAGCAAAAGGGCGTTGACATGCGGGTGGGACTTGACGTTGCTTCCCTCGCTCAGGGACGGTATGCTGACCAGATCATTTTGATCGCCGGAGACAGTGATTTTCTTCCTGTAATTAAAATGGCACGGAAACATGGCCTTGACTTTATCCTTGACCCCATGAAGCAGAGGCCGAAGCACACCATGATAGAGCATGTGGATGCCGTTGAGACACTCACCGATAAAATGGATGCACCTCCATCCGCCCCCTTCTCCTCCCACGACAACCAGGCCCACCTGCGTGCAGCCATTGCAGAATTGGAGGCTGGTGGCGGTACAGTTCATGAGTTAATTGAAGATAATTAAGACCTAGCAAAGAGCCGGGGCTACGGCCCCGGTCTCTTAAAACGCCTAGAATCGAACAGCGAACGTTTCCAGTTGTCATGAATCCCACCCCTGTACCCCGGGTCGGCCTCGGCGGTTTTTGCGTATGGCTTGGCACGCAGGATGCCTGCTTCTCCGCCAAACGGGTATCACGTCTGGTATTCACTTGTTTGAGTAACGTGTCTTGTGCTGTCATTGTCTGTCGTTACCTGTAGTTAAATTATCACTGTATTCCGTGATTGTCAACTTATATTCACGTAGTTTATTGATTTTTGGCATCTTGTACAGCCAAGGAGCTGATGCTTTGTGTATGAATCACAAGATATTGCAAACCGAATAAAAACACATGCGAAATCAAAAGGCATCCGTCTAAAACAAATGCTGTCTGACTGCAAGTTAGGGATTAACACTATCTCACAGATGTCAAAAGGAAATGATATGCTTTCAAAAAATCTTGCAAAAATCGCCGATTACCTGGACTGTTCCGTGGATTATCTGCTCGGCCGGACAGATAACCCAGAAGTAAACCGATAACAAAAATGTGTCCAACTTGGACACCACATGACCGTTGCAAAAAATGAGCCGGGGCTACGGCCCCGGTCTCTTCAAACGCCAAAATCGAACATTTGTATCACACCAAGGAGTGAACGCCATGAAAATCACCGTGATGCAGGTCAACAATGAACTCGCCAGCACCGGCGTCTCCGTCTATGTGGACGGGCAGCTCCTGGGCAGTATCGGCCCCGGCGGCAGCGTCTCTGCGTCTCTGGAGGCCCCTTCTTGCCTCGTTCGGGTGGAGTGCGGTGTCTACAGCCGGGAGCTCATTTTGGGGCAGGACAGCGCCCTGCAAGTCTCCTGGGGCCTAAATCCGCCCGAGATGATTGTCAGCCATGCCAAAAAATAAGGGGGCCTACTCATGCGACGTGCAAACGGCACCGGCTCCATTGTAAAGCTCTCAGGCAACCGCCGGCGGCCCTATATCGTGAAGATCTCCGCCAGGGATAAAGACGGCTACGTGCGCCAGGTGGCGCTGAGCTACCACGCCAAGCTCCAGGAAGCCCAGGAGGCGCTGGAGGAGTATAACCGCAAGGCTGCCGCCGGGCAGACCCCCAGTGCGGATATGCTCTCCTGGACCGTGGAACAGGTCTATACCGCTTGGTCGGAGCGGGAGTACCCCAGGAGCGGGAAATCCTCTGTTGCCTCCCACAAGGCATCCTGGAACCAGCGTGTCTCTCGCTACGCCGCCCGTAAAATGCGCAGCGTTACCCTGGACGAGTGGCAGGCCATCCTGGACGAGGGTGAGGACGAGGGCCGCTCCCAGTCCAGCATCAACAACGATGCAATTTTGATCCGCGCATTGCACGCCTACGCCATGAAACGTGATATTATCGGGAAAGATTACTCTCGTTATTTGGATATCCCCACCGTTGACATCAAGGTCAAAAAGGGGGCGCTCAATGATCTCCAGCTTGCCAAACTGGAGGAGCTGGCGCGGGCCGGTTTTCCCGGCGCATCAGAGGCCATGGTTCTGTGCTATACCGGCTTGCGCATCAGCGAGTTCTTGTCCCTTACCCCCTTCGCTTACCGCTCCGAGGATGGCGGCTACCTCCAGTGCGGCGTGAAAAGCGCGGCAGGCCGTGACCGGATTATCCCAATCCACCCCAAGATCTCCGCCTACGTGCAACAATGGCTGTCAGCGGAAAAAGGCATGTCCTCCGACCGTTACCGCATCTCGGTGTTTACCCCAGTGGTAGAGCAGCTCGGCATACCAGAGGCCACCCCGCACTGGTGCCGCCATACCTTCGCCACCCTCCTAAGCCGTGCTGGAGTGGACGAGATCAAAGTGAAGCTGCTCCTGGGGCATTCCCTCAAGGGAAATGTCACCGCCACCTACATTCATCCCACCCCCGCCGATCTCGCCAAAGAGGTGAAAAAGCTGGCCTGACAAAATCACCAGGAATCCGCCGTTAGTAACGTATTAGTAACGAGCTAGTATCATTTTTTGTCTACACGCCTAGAGCTTTAGTCACTCCAGAGCCGCACCTGGTTAAAATTTTCTTAAATCGCCGTTCTCTTAATACACCCTGCACCCCGTGGAAGGTCAAGGGAAATTTTTTTGTTTTCCATGTATATCCAAGCCCAGGCCTGTCCACAATAGGCTCGGAGGTGCTAAACAGCATGAAAAAACCATTCTTGAAACGAATGGGCGACTTTCTGGAGGGCAAGGGCTTCTACATAGTCCTGTTCCTCTGCGTCGCCGCAATAGGAATTTCGGGCTATTATCTCTTTTCCTCTCTCACCCCGGATGAGCCGGACGCCCCCGTGGCGGGCACCGCCCAGATCACCGTCACCCCCTCTCCCCGGCCCACGCCGGTGGACGCGGGCCTCATGAACCGCCCGGCGGCCACCCCTGCGCCGGAGCACACCGTCCCCGCGTCCCCGGCTGTACCGGCGGCCACGCCCTCGGCGATGCCGTCAGCCACGCCCCAGCCCACTCCACAGGCCGCCCCCACCGTCTTTACCTGGCCGGTACAGGGAGATATTCTGACGGACTACAGCCTGGAGGTGCTCTCCTACAATCCCACCATGGACGACTGGCGCACCCACGACGGTCTGGACATCGCCTCCGCCGCCGGTACTGAGGTCAAGGCGGCCGCCGCGGGGACGGTCACCGCCGTCCTCCAGGACGCCATGATGGGCACCACCGTTGTGGTGGAGCACGGCGGCGGACTGACCAGCACTTACGCCAACCTGGCCTCCGTACCCACGGTGGCGGTGGGCGACACGGTTGGCGCCGGCTCCGTGCTGGGCTCGGTGGGCGGCACCGCCATCGCCGAGAGCGCCCTGGCCAGCCATCTGCACTTCAGCATGTCGCTGGACGGCTCCACTGTTGACCCCCTGGAATACCTGCCCAACTAAATTCTTTCCCTTCCTTTCCTCCCTGATATGCAGACGGCGCATGGCCTCAGCCATGCGCCGTCTGCACTGTATTACTCCACGTCCTCCGGGAAAAAGGCCCGGTAGGGCAGCACGCCCGCCAGCTCGATGAGCGTGTCGGAAAATCCGCCGCTGCCGTCAAACCCCATCCGGGGCGTTTTCAGCAGCTCGCCCGGCTCCGGCGGCCGGAGGGGCAGGGACACGATCGCCCGGGAGCCCCGCTCCTCCCGCTGCTCAAAGACGATGCTCCCCCCGTGGAGGGCGGCGATGCGGCGGGCCACCTTCAGTCCAAGACCCAGGCTGCCCGGCCGCTGAAGCAGCTCCCGCTCATCGGTTTCCGGGAGAAAACCCGGTCCGTTGTCCCACACGGTGAGGACCGCCCGCCCGCCCCGGCGGGCCAGGCGCAGGCCGGACTCTCCGCCCTCTCCCGCCGCGCGGACGGCGTTGGCGATCAGGTTGAGCAGCAGCCGCCGGAGCTGGGCCCCGTCTCCATGGGTGAGGAGGCTCCCTATCTCCTCCTCATAGGAAAAGCGGATGCCAGCCAGCGCCGTCAGGGGAGACACCTGCTCCCCCAGCTCCCGGCACAGCCCGGCCAGATCCAGCGTGCCCTCCCGCAGGGGGAGCTCTCCCTCAGGCAGTTCCAGATACTCAAGATTGCCCACCATACGAATCAACCGGTACAGGCTCTGGTGCAGAATGGCCAAATAGGGGTCGTACTGCGGCCCCGCCTTCTCCCGCACCACCGGCGTGAGCAACTGAATCGCTGCGGACAGGTTGTTCATCTGCTGACGGAACTGCTCTACCAGGAGCGGTCCCAGATCCTCTCTCTTCTCGTCCAAATGCCGCCGACCTCCTTTCCAGTCCTGCCATAGCTTGCGCAGGAATTCCGTAAAGTTGTAAGGGTATGATAACGTCAGTATAGCAAAATCCGACCCGCCGCTCAAGCAGAAATGTCGAATCATGTCGAAACCACCGCGTTTACCGATAGTGCCGGTGTAAATTTATACAGTTTCCCCAGTAAGTTTTCTGTTTTCCCCCTTTTCATTCGGCGCGGATTCGTTTATAATGGAGGCGCGCAATTGGAAATCATTTAAGAATCAAATTAGAACGAAGGAGCGATTCATTATGAGCATTAAAGTTGGCATTAATGGCTTTGGCCGGATCGGCCGTCTGGTGTTCCGCGCGGGTATCTCCCGTTCCGACATCGAGTTCGTGGGTATCAACGATCCCTTTATGACCCCCGATTACATGGCCTACATGCTGCGTTATGATACCATGCACGGCCAGTTTGACGGCACCATTGAGTACACCGACGACGCCATCATCGTCAACGGCAAGACTGTGAAGTTCTTCGCCTGCATGGATCCCAAGGACATCCCCTGGGGCGAGGTGGGCGCTGAGTATGTCGTGGAGTCCACCGGCATGTTCCTGACCAAGGAGAAGGCCCAGGCCCACATCGACGCCGGCGCCAAGAAGGTGGTCATGTCCGCCCCCTCCAAGGACGACACCCCCATGTTCGTCATGGGCGTCAACCACGAGACCTATGACTCCAGCATGAACTTTGTCTCCAATGCCTCCTGCACCACCAACTGCCTGGCCCCCATCGCCAAGGTGCTGCACGACAACTGGGGCATTACCGACGGCCTGATGACCACCGTCCACTCCACCACCGCCACCCAGAAGACTGTGGACGGCCCCTCCAAGAAGGACTGGCGCGGCGGCCGCGCCGCCTCCGGCAACATCATCCCCTCCTCCACCGGCGCCGCCAAGGCCGTGGGCAAGGTCATCCCCTCCCTCAACGGCAAGCTGACCGGCATGTCCATGCGCGTGCCCACCCTGGATGTCTCCGTGGTGGACCTGACCGTCAACCTGGCCAAGCCCGCCAAGTACGACGAGATCTGCGCCGCCATGAAGAAGGCCAGCGAGGGTGAACTGAAGGGCATCCTGGGCTACACCGAGGACGCCGTGGTGTCCTCCGACTTCCTGGGCGACACCCGCACCTCCATCTTTGACGCCACCGCCGGCATCGCCCTGACCGACACCTTCGTGAAGGTCGTGTCCTGGTACGACAATGAGATTGGCTACTCCAACAAGGTGCTGGACCTCATCACCCATATGTATTCTGTGGACCACAAGTAAGTGAATCCAACCAAAGAGAGCGGAAGCCGGACGGCTTCCGCTTTCTTTGACCGTCGAAAAAGCGGCTTCGCCGCTTTTTCGAGCCGGATGCAGCCCACCGCGCGCGGGCTGAGAAGTGCTTTCTCCGGCGTACATGCCGCTGGAGAAAACGGCTTTTATTTGCTTCGCGCCTGCGGGTGCGAACTCTGCGAGGCTTTTTCGACAAAGTGAACGAGAGCGGAGGCCATCCGGCTTCCGCTCTCGTTTTCGTTCTGCCCACGGAGGAGGCCGTTCACATCTCCCGCACGTCCACATAGGCGGAGGTGGTGGCGTCCAGCACCGCCATATAGCCGCAGCGGAAGTCCAGCCAGTCCCCCACCCTTACCCGGCCTCCGCACCCCTCCACGTCTACAATCAGGTGGTCGGAGCTGGCGCCGATCATCTCCGCCCCCGGCAGGGTGGGGGTGAGGGCGGCCCAGGCCACATCCTGCTTGCCTGCGGCGCAGATGGCCCGCAGGTGGACCCCCCGGTCGGGGTATTCGGGCAGCTCCCCCTTGCCGTCCCGGCCGTGCTCCCCGATGGGCACCGACGGCTTGCGGCGCAGCTCCACCACCTGGGCCTTGAAGTGGAAGGCGTCGGTATGGTACCCCTCCAGAAAGCGCATGCCGGTGGTGTCTTCGCCGTAGAGTAGCCCCTCGCCCACCCGCAGGTGATTGATGCCCGCAGGGAGCCGCCCCTCCTCCAGCAGCTTGAGTGTACAGGTGGAGCCGCCGGACAGGGTTTTGATATGGAAGCCGTACTTCTCATTGAGGAAGTCCCTCAACTCCACCAGGATCTGTGTGTTCTCCACCGAGGGGAGGATGCTTCCGTAACACCCCACGTTGGTGCCCAGGCCCACCAGCTCCACACCGGTACAGTCCAGAATCTGCCCCGCAATCTCCTCCAACTGCTCCCGGCCGAATACCCCCTCCCGGAGATCCCCCACGTCCACCATGAGCATAATGGGGTGAATCTTCCCCTGCCGGACGGCCGCATCGGACACGGCGCGGATGACCTCAATCTGGCTCTGGAGGCTACAGTCAGCCCAGCGCACCACCTCCTCGGCCTCGTCAATGGCGGGTATGCGGATGAGCAGGTAGTGCAGGCCGGGTATGGCGGTCTTGGCGGCGATGATGTTTTTCAGGCGGCTGTCCGCGAAGCGGGTGACGCCGCCGGCCCGGGCCGCCCGGATCACCCCGGGGCGGGCGGAGAAGCCCTTGGTGACAAAGGCCAGCTCCACCCCCCGCCGGGCGCAGAAGGTGTGGAGCTTTCGGGCGTTCTCCTCGATTTTCCTGGTGTCAATCTCCAGTATGGGTGCGTACATGCTTTCCAACCCCCTTTGTAGCTACCAACAGTGTAACCCTCATTTTCCCTCTTGACAAGGGGAATTCCATATGTCATACTGTGTATGCTGAATATATACAGTATGACATCAAGAAGGTGTACCATGGACATCATCATCCGCAATTCCGGCGGCGTACCCATCTATGACCAGATCACCCGGCAGATGAAGGGCCTCATTCTCCGGGGAGAGCTGAAGGAGGGCGAGGCCCTGCCCTCCATGCGGCTGCTGGCCAAGGAGCTGCGCATTTCCGTCATCACCACCAAGCGGGCCTATGAGGAGCTGGAGCGGGAGGGCTTTCTCACCACCGTGCCGGGCAAGGGGTGCTTTGTGGCGCCCCAGAACCCGGAGCTGGTGCGGGAGGACACCCTCCGCCGGGCCGAGGAGCACCTGTCCCATGCGGTGGACGTCGCCAAGGCCGGCGGCGTCACCCTGGCCGAGCTCACCGAGACCCTCAACCTTCTGTATGGAGACGAAACACTATGAAAAACGCATTGGAAGTGTCCCATCTCACCAAGGACTACGGCTCCTTCAAGCTGGACGACGTGTCCTTCACCGTACCCGGCGGCACCATCATGGGCCTGATCGGGGAGAACGGCGCGGGCAAGTCCACCACCATCAAGTGCATCCTCAACCTGATCCGCCGGGACGGCGGGGAGATCCAGGTGCTGGGCCTGGACAACCTGGCGGACGAGCGGGCGGTCAAGGCCCAGGTGGGGGTGGTGCTGGACGAGACCACCTTCCACGACGGCCTCTCCGCCCCCCAAGTGGGGAACATTCTCGCCCGCCTCTACCCCGGCTGGGATGGAGCCCTGTACCAGCATTACCTGGAGAAATTTGGCCTCACCAGCAAAAAGCTGGTCAAGACCTTCTCCAAGGGCATGAAGATGAAGCTGTCCCTCGCGGCGGCCTTTGCCGCCCGGCCCCGCCTGCTGATCCTGGACGAGGCCACCTCCGGCCTCGACCCGGTGGTGCGGGACGAAATTTTGGACGAGTTCCTGGCGTTCATTCAGGACGAGGAGCACGCCATTCTCCTGTCCAGCCACATCACCAGCGATCTGGAGAAGGTGGCCGACTATGTGACCTACCTCCACAGGGGGCGGGTGGCGGTGTCGGGGGCCAAGGATGAGCTGCTGGACACCTACGGCAAGCTGGTGTGCGGCCGCTCCGAGCTGGAGCGGGTGGACCCCGCCCTGCTGGTGGGGGTGCGCTCCGGCCAGTTCGGCTGTGAGGCCCTGGTGAAAAACCGGCGGGCTTTCGCCCGGTTCCACCCCGAGCTGGCGGTGGAGCCGGTGTCGCTGGAGGATATTATGGTCTTTACCGTAAAGGGGGATGCCCGATGACCGGCCTCATCTACAAGGATTTTCTGGCCCTTAAGGGCCATCTGACTACCTACCTGGTCTTTTTCCTGGTCTACGGCGGCCTGTGCTTGTCGGGAGTGTTCACCGCCTCGGTGCTGTGCGGCATGGTGGTGCTCATGTCCCTGATCACCCCTATGACCACCGTCACCTCCGACGACGTGAGCCGCTGGAACCGCTTCGCCATCGCCACCCCGGCCTGCCGCCGGGGGGTGGTGACAGGCAAGTACCTGTTCACCCTGCTGGTGACCCTGGCCAGCACCGTGTTTGTCTCCCTGCTGCTGGTCGTGCTGGCCCTGGCCGGCGGGCTGGAGGAGCCCCTGTCCGAGCTGCTGCTGTCCGCCCTGGCCTGTGCGGGGATCGCCCTGATCATGAACGCGGTGGCGCTCCCCCTGCTGCTCAAGTTTGGGGCGGAGAAGGCCCGCATGGTGAGCATGGCGCTCTTTTTACTGGTCTTCGCCGGCTTTGCCCTGCTGGGCCTGGCGGCCGACCGGGGCCTCGCCCTCCCCGCGCCCCCGGCGTGGGTGCTCACCGCCCTGCCCGGCCTGCTTGCCATCCTGGCCGTGGGCGGCTTCGCCCTCTCCTACTGTATTGCCCAGGCCATCTATGCCCGAAAGGAGTTCTAAGCATGGCCGGACTGCTCTACAAGGACTGGTTGTTGCTCCGGCGGCAGCTTTGGTACTATGCCCTCCTGCTGGGGCTTTATCTGGCGCTCACTGCCGCCGGAGTGCTGGACGCCTCTTTTCTGTGCGGCCTGGCGGTTCTCTACGGCACCCTTCTCCCCACCACCTGCTTCAGCTATGACGAGGCTGTGCACTGGGAGCGGTACGCCGCCGCCACCCCCGCCGGACGGCGCGGGACGGTGGACGGCAAGTACCTGCTTGCCCTGTTGCTGGCCGCCCTCAGCGGCGGGATTTCCCTCTTCCTCACCGCCCTGATGGAGGGGCCGGAGAGCGCTCTGTCCCTGGCGGTGCTGGTCTGTACCGGCCTGGCCCTGGCGGTCAACGCCGTCAACCTGCCCCTTCTCCTGCTGTTGGGGGTGAGCCGCAGCCGGGCAGCCCTCTACTTTGTGTTCATCCTCTTCTTCGGCGGCGGCATGGCTCTGCTTTTGCTCTTCCAGCGGGGCCTTCTTCCCCCGCCCACCCCCGGCCTGGCCGCCGCCCTGCCCTGGCTGGTGACCGTCCTGTGCGCGGCGGCCTACGCCGCCTCCTGGTGCATCGCGCGGAAGATTTACTGTAAAAAGGAACTGTAGGGGCGTGGCCTGTCCCCGCCCGCCGGGTGTGCCACGCTGCGGCCGGACGAGGAACTGCGGGTGGCCGCCAAGGGACACCCCCTGTAAGCCTCTGTCTGTCCCGTATCCAAAAACGTCCCCGGAGGGAATTCCCTCCGGGGACGTTTTTGCGGGGCTCAGGGCAGCTCGATAACCCAGTCGAGACTTTCATACAGGTGGTCGGCCCTGCCGCCGGCATCCTGAATTCTCTCCACAGCCACTCCGCCGATACACACTGCGTCCACCGGTTCCTCCATGCCCTCCGGCTTGATGGCCTCGAACCGCTCGGTGCCGTCCAGCTCATAGGCGCCTGTGATGTCGTGGCAGGGATAGCGCTCTCCCGATGCGCCGATAAAGGAGATGTCGAAGGGCCAGCCCCACCACTCTGTGCTGTCGAAGCTGGCGGATATGGCTGAGCCGTCCTCCGCCACCCAGATGGTCATATCCCCCTGGGGGAGCGTCCAAGTCTTCTGTACCGTGGGGGGCGTCTCTGCCGGCACCAGTCGGAGGGAGAACACTCCCCCCTGGACGCCCAGACCGCTGACATGGAGGGCGCAGTCCTCCGGCGGCGGGGCGGCCATCGTACAGCGAAGGCGGGTGGATGCAGTGGTCTGATAGCCCTGCTCCAGGCGGTAGCGGGGGTAGCCGCTCCCCTCCCCGGCATCCGCCACGCTGTAGGGAGTGATGGTGTGGACGGCATTGTGCAGCGGCTCCCCGTCCGCCGACAGGCCCAGCCGCAGCTTCACCGGAGAGGGCAACTGATCGGCAGGTAAAGGGCTGCTCATGGTGAGTTCCAGTTCCAGCACCCCGCTGCGCAGGGTAGCATCCGCCTCGTAGGTCCAGTCCCCCTCCGTCCAGGTGACCGGCTCCTCCAGCACCCAGAGCTCCGCCTTGTCATCCGCCGTGGCGCCGATGCCTGCGAAATAGCGGCAGAGCTCCCCCACCCCGGCGGCCACGGCCCGGTAGTTCATCAGTCCCAGCACCAGCCCCGCGCAGGCCGCCGCGGCCGCCAGCCGCCTCAGGGGTGCCCGGCTCCGCCTGGGAGGCGTCAGCGCCTCCTCCGTGAGTATCAGCAGACCATCCCGGTCCAGTACCTCGTCCCAATCACAGTATCTCATTTGGTTCCCTCCCGTTCCCACAGGCCCAGCCCCTGCCGGGCCAGCAGCCGCTTCAGCTTCTTCCGCAGGCGGCTCACCCGGGCGTCCACCCCGTTGGGCGACAGCCCCAGTACGCCACCCAGCTCCGCAGAAGAGAGCCCGTAGACAAACCGCAGGGTGAACAGCCTCCGTTCCTCACGGCTCAGCCCCTCCAGCACCCGGCGCAGTCCGTCCCGCACCGCAGCTCTCTCCGTGTGATCCGCCGCCGCCAGGCCAGAGTGTTCCTCCAGTGGCTCCTCCATCCGGGCGGCCAGGGCGCGGCGGCGGTCCTTTGCCCGGCTGCGCACCAGCACGCAAAGCCAGGTCTGCTTACTCCCCTGCGCGGGGTCCCACGGCGCCCTGCCCTCTACAAAGGCCCAGACGGCGTCCTGGACGCACTCCTCCGCGTCCTCCGGGCGGCCGGGGAGCTGAGCGGCGGCCACCAGCTCCAGCAGCCTGCCGTACTGCCGGAAAATCTGCTCCGCCTCCTGGTTATGATCCAAAACCTCCTCCATTGGTTCGCCCCCTTTCACCTTACAGTACGGTTCCAAGCCCGGAAACCTGACGCATCCGCCCCATTTTTTGCTCCGCCCCACAGGAAAAGCCCGGCGCAGATGCGCCGGGCTTCTCTCTGTGTCGTGTGGGCCGCGGTCCTGCGGGAAAACAGGCTCAGCCGGCCGCAGCGGCCAGGCGCTCCAGCGCCTGGGTCACTTCGTCGGCGGTGGCAGCGCCCTGAGGCGCCAGTGTGCCGTCCTCCTTGCCGGTAAGTACGCCGGTGTTCACTGCCCAAGTCATGGCCTCCAAGGCCCAGCCGGACACCGCATTTCCGTCGGTGAAGTCCTTGAGGGCGGGGCCGTCCTGCGCCAGCTCATAGCCCTTCTTCTGCGCATAGCGGTACAGAACCACTGCCAGCTGCTCACGGGTCAGGCTGTCCCCGGGGCCAAACGCTGCGGCGCTGTAACCCTTCATGATCCCCTCGGAGGCCGCCCAGTTCACCGCGTCCGCGTACGCTGCGTCCTCCGCCATATCGTCAAAGCCGGCCGCGCCGCCGGTGGGCTTGCCCTCCCGCTCATAGAGCTCCTGGGCCAGCGTGCCGCGGGTCACGGCGGAGAACTCCAGGGGCTCGTCGGCCAGCATCTCCGAAAAGATGGCATTAGAGGCAAAGAGGTAGTCGTCCTGCTGGTGGGCGCGGTTGACAATGGAATTGGCAAATACGGTGATATCCATCGTGCCGTCCGTCCAGGCAATGGCCTCCACGCCGTTGTCCATGCTGCCGCCGGCCATACAGCCGGCGATGAAGCTGTCCTTCTCCTGGGCGCGGATAAGCACCTCGGCGTTCTCCGGGTAGCCCGTGAGCACCGCGCAGTTGAGGGTGTAGATGACATGATCACCGTCGCCAGTCTGACTGGCGGTCACCAGGCTGTCGCTGGGGTAGGTGACGCGGTGGAGGGCCTCCTGGCCCTTCTCCTCATAGGTCAGGCCGGGAATCAGAGTCTGGAGGTAGTCCAAAGTAGAGGCACCGGTTGCGATGTAGGGGGTACCGCTCTTCACGGCCTCCACCGCGGCCTCGCCCCAGGCGCCGCTGTCCAACGCCACGGAGCCCACTATGACATCCGCCTTGGCGGGATCGTCGGTCACCCGGAAGCCCATGTGCTTGGTGTAGGCCATCACATCGTAGTTGGAGGTGCCGTTGTTATGGATGTTGTCATAGTTGATGAAGCCGTATCCGTCGGCAAACCACTTGGTATAGTAGCCGGAAGTCACCTTGTCGTCGCCGAAGGCGGCGTGGCGGCCGGCCAGATACAGGGTGGGGGCGGAGATAGCGCGGGCAGCGGGCATCTGCTCGGTCAGGGTAATCACCAGCGCATACTCTTGCTCCACGGCGGCCAGATCGGAGGCGCGCACGACAAAGTCGCCCTTATTGGCGCCCTCGGTTACCATGCCCACCGTCTTGCCCGAGGCCAGCAACGCATTGACGGCACGGACGGTTTCGGTGCCGTTGTTGGCCAGCAGGGCGATAGAGCCGGAACCGGTGCTCTGGCTGGCGGACTGAACCTCCGTGACCGCCTCCAGAGCCCCCTCAAAGGCCCCAACGGTGTCGATGGGGGCGCAGTCAAAGCCGCGCATGTTGGGGAAACTGGATACCGACTCGGAGTACAGGCTGGGGAAACCGGAGGCGGAGGCGTCATAGCCTTGGTTCAGGACACAGTTGGCGTAGTTGCGCTTGGCCTGATACATATCCACGACCAGGGAGCCGGCCTTGTAGGTCACGCCGTCCACCGCAGTGTCCCTGGTCAGGCGGGAAACCTGGACGCCGTTGCGGATCAGGAACTCTGCCATGGCATAGGCGTCGGCGGGGTCACGCTGGGCGGCCGCGTCCACGGGGAGCACATAGTACTCGGGAAAGTATTTGCCATTGCCCGCATAAGGCACCCGCCAGGTATCCTCCGTCAGGGTCTGGTTGCTCATGTCCACGTACCACTGCTCCATCTTGTCGCGGTGATCCTCGTTGTTGCCGCGCCCGACGCTCCCATTCGCGACATCGCCCCGGCCGCCAACTTGACGTAGTCTTCGCTCCTCTCCCTCGTCGTCGTCATGTTAGGCTTTCTGGTGTTCTCGCTGCAGCTGGGCTGGAAGTA
>OOAG01000176.1_pt1 | contig 64595 bp, 68 predicted proteins | sample 1671461 | NCBI WGS metagenome assembly OOAG01 (sample SAMN06348159, study PRJEB24527) | human gut metagenome | biome: human gut; feature: ankylosing spondylitis patient; material: feces | host: Homo sapiens | place: China | collected 2015-10 | reverse complement strand
TGATAGGAAAGTTTTGGAAGCAAAATCTACTTCTTGATCTTGATAAAATTATGTTGCAAAGGTACATGATTCTTCTTGCGACAATGCAAGGACATACCTACGGTTCATGAAGAAATCTCCACATCGTTGGGTAGTATTTCTCGATGAATCCTTGCATTGCTTGAAGAATCACCTTTGTTGGTCAACATAATTTTTGATCAATCCCAGAAGTAGAAGATTCTACGAAAGGGAAATAAAAAACAAAGCACATGACAACAATCCAATCAATCCTGAGCCGACTGACCGAAGTTGTTAGCGGTACAGACAAGGAGCTCTACACAGAAGATGAGCTGAACAAGTTTGCAACCTTCTATCTCGATAAGTGGGATGAGAACACAAGCGAGGACGTTATTGCAGAGTCTTTCACTGATTTCAGGTGGGACACTGACAGGACTTGCAGAAGGTGCTCTATCTGTGGCAAACTGATGCGCGAAGGCTATATTGATAACGAATACGGATATGTATCTCTCAATGAAATGGCAGACCTCACTATCGATGCAAGCAAATACGGACTTGGCATCTTGAAGGTTGAGCAAGTCAAGGACTTCAAGGCTTGCCAGTTGTCTGAGATTGAGGACACCGAGCTACAGGCTTTCCTTTCACGTATGTACGACAAGAAGTAATAACCAATGATGGGCGGAGCCAACCGCTATCGCTCATCCTAAAACCTTCAATGATATGACACAGTGTTTAGTTTATGACCTTACAACCAAGGAATCTGAGACGTTCTTTTCTCTTAATGGAGCAAAGAAATGGATGCGTGAACGTCAGAAGCAAGGGCATGAAGCCGAGGGCAGTAAGTACAAGATATATTCAAATGGCGATACCGTAAATTGTGGAAAAATCCAGTTGACAGGCAACAACAAGTCGTTTGTCGCGAATAGTAAACAGACCAAATCAGGGTATTGAAATTCAACGTTTCAGATTGCAAGACAAACAATCATAGCGACATAAGTACTATGCTATTCTTAGTTATATCGTAGTGTATCTTCGCCTTCTGACTATCCCTCTATACCTTTGTACACGTTTATACATGTGGACAAGTTTACAAATATACATGTGGACGTGGTTACAAAACAACAATAACAGAATTATTATGTTACAGAAAGTCATTACATTAGCCAACTTCAAAGGAGGCGTAGGGAAATCCACCTCTACTGCTGCCATGGGTGCTTGTTTAGCCATGAAAGGCTACAAGGTTTTGCTTGTTGACCTCGACGGTCAAAGTAATCTCACACTCTACTATATTCCAGATGCAGACAAACTGGAAGAGAGCATCTTCGAGACTTTGGTTTACGGAAAAGCTGTTCCTGTCATTAACGTCAAACCAAACCTTGACCTCGTTCCTTCATCCCTGGAAATGTCCAGTGCAGAGATTGCAATGACTAATACACTTGCCCGGGAGCAAGTCCTTTCAAGAGCTCTATTTGATTAAAAGTCAACTATGACTTCATTTAATAACTTATAAATCAATCGTAAGCATCCGATAAAGTACACATTGTATTTTCATAAAATAGAAAACTCGATATCAACTTTAGTCAAAAGATGGTACTGAAAGTGATGTCAGCATACCTGTTCCTCAATGCCTCAGATACGGCTTTGTTAAGCTTGCGATGGTTGTATCTGGTGATGAAGACCCCACTTAATCTGACTGATGGTCTAACAACCTTCAATGAGCTTACGAAAGAATCAAGCATCTTCATGCCTTTCAGCGGTAAAAGTTCTGGGGTCATAGGAACCAAGATCTCGTCAGCTGCTATAAAGGCATTGGTTGTTACTATGCCCAGGGATGGAGGGCAGTCGATAAGAATGGTGTATGCGTTGGTGTATGCGCCACTGTTCAAAAGTGTATGCGTGGTGTATGCAAGTACCGTTTATTTGGCTCATTTTTGCGGACAAATGCACGAACCTCCTAAAAACAACTTAGGCTGTAACGCTTGATAAACAGTTTGTTACAGCCTAAATCAAATATTATCCTATATTGCTTATGCTTCCTCTACCGCAGCCTGCGCCGCAGCCAGTCTTGCCTTATAATCAATAAATTATCTTTTGGGTGAAAACATATAAAAAACAAAGGTGATATAGCTTCTTTTCCTATATGATTAATGTATTCTCTATAATTATGATAATAATGTTCTATGTAAAAACATTATATAGACTAATTTTTTTCTTTTTGTTTCATAATTGTTTTTATTATTCGGTTAAATGACTCTCTGCCTAATATAGCTGGCTTATCCAAACTCTTGTCAAGAAGGAAAGGAAAAGAGAAAGTGCATCCCTCATACTCAAACCCAATCCTGAACACCTTGCATTCTCTCAACTTGTTGTCCTTGCATCTTCCCACTTTCTTCCCCACATAATGGAATATATTATTAGTACTGATGGAATCCACATAGTCAGGAAGAAAGGGCTGCAAATTATCATAGACAGGTTTTGTATTCACTTCCCTTATATTGTTATCAGAAAGTGAATACATCTGCCTCTTCCTAAGATTGAAGAAAGCCAAGAATGCAGGACCAATAAGGTTGTGCTTCATTTTCTTATCAAGAAGGAATGTAAAACCAATGCCTTTGATATGGATGAAGATTTCATTCATTTTGAGTTCATTCTAATGGAAGTTCTTTTATTTCAGGCTTTAGCAAATCTCCTACATTCATTGCCTGTATTCTTAAAGTACTGAATAGATTACTGTTATCTCCTTTAGACAATTGTTGCATGGTTATAAATATCTTATCAACAACCTCATTCTTATTTACTCTCCCCATTACAGGATTGATTGTGTTTCCTAAAACCATTGGATGGCTGGAAATATCTATTGCATTGTAAGCAAGATAATATACAATTAGAGGATTAAGTCCATTGATGTTGAATGAGTTCCTACTTTCAGGCAGATTTATACTATACTTGGCAGCATGGTCTTTAACCTCTTGGATAGATACTGTTACATCATCTATCAGCTTTGATCCATTTTCCTTAAACACCTTTTGTGCTTCTGACAATGTGTATAAGGAATCTTGCTTGGCTGTCAATGCTTTATTCTCTTGATATAATGATATATTATAAGAGATTGAAGCTACTAATACAAAACCTAATAGGATGGATAAAATTACAAAACCTTTCTTCATTTGTATGTCTTGTTTTTAGTCAGTTGTTCTTATTGTCAATTTATCAAAGTCAAGAATCCATTTGTTTTTCACAAGGAAGTCTGTACTTAGAATACCATGAATTTGCACCCCTGTTTCTTCTTGTATCTGCCTTATAGCATCTGAGCCATCAAAAACAGAAAATGAAGAAGTATAATCTGTTCCCTCAAAGTTGAATGTAGCTTCAATGACAGGAGTTTCTTTATATTCTCCATCTATCCCCATGATGTTTTGTTTGTCTTCCAGTACTTTGAACTCATTTTTAAAATGCTCATATACATAAGCAAAAAGGACATTATGCGTAGCTCCTGTGTCTATAAGAAAGCACAAGTTCTTTAGTCTGCCTAATGTCACTATCAATGGCAAGCCTGTCTTTTGCAAGCCAAATGCTAATGGAAATTCCATCATTTAATTGATTCTTTTGAAAGTTAAAGTTCGGGTGATTATAACTTCTCCTTCTCCCAAATTCAACCATTTAGCAGAATCTCTTAATATCATTTCTGTATCAGATAATTCTAACACATCATAGATAGTAGGAGATTTTGAAGTATCAGAAAATCCCATTAGCAATTTCATCTGATTCTTGTCAAAGACAAAGGCTTGATAGTCTGTAGGCTTTTCTCCTTTATTGTACCATTGATAAATACCATCAGCACTACCAGTTACTTTAACATCACCATTTTCTACAAACTCCCAAACATAAGACCCATAACTTATTTCAACTTCATTATGTTTTTCTTTATCTAAATCTGTATATTTTGCATCTTCTATTAAAGTTGTGACATTCCAAGTTCCAATTACAGACAGATTATTTTCTTCATTCTCATTGCTGCAACTGATTATCAATATACAACAGAGCAACATCAAAAGTACAATAATTTTCTTATTCATTTTATATATCTTTTAGTTATTCAATATTCCAATAATTACTTTCATCACCTTCAAAAGCATCAAGCCTTTGGTCTTCCCAATTATCTACATCATTCATCTTCTCTTCCTCATAATCCCAAAAAGAAGTCTTATTTGGACATGTTTTTGGTTTAATTTTCTTTTTAATAGGAACTTTAGTTATTTGCAGTGTCCTTTTCCCTATATCAGACTTATCCATCAACAAAGGAAAAATCTTACTATTGCTATTTGCAACAATGGCTATTACTGGTTCTTTAGGAATATCTTTACCTGCGACAATTCCAATATTACAACCATGAGTAAAGAAAAGTTGCCTTGAACAAGGCATAATCTTCACAAATATCTTCTGACAATTAGATATTTGCTTGAATGCCTCTACGGAATATACATTGATATAATTTAGTCCATCAAGAATTATTTTATTGGCTAATTTATGTAAGTTAATTTTCTCTTCTCTATCATCTTTAAATGCTTTAATTGAGAAAAGATACTCTTCTTTTATAACCCATATTTTATCATATTTCAATGGAACAACAATATTTCCCAATGTATCAATAATACCCCACTGATTCTTTTCTTCTAAATAGTGATATTCCATCACACGGGCATAACCACAAGTAAATTGTGGGTCACACCAAGAGTATTTACCAAAGGGGACTATTTGCCTATTCAATGTATCAATGTAAGCATATTGATATTGATGGTTTCTGACCAATGACAAACCACAACTGAATGGTTGCATTTCCATGTATTGAGGTGGAATAACAACTTCTCCTTTTTGGTTCTTAGCTCCCAATAAGCCATCTTCCTGAAATATGATATAGTCTTTATCCATGCTGCCTTTTTGTAGCCATACCACAAAAAGAAAGGTGCAGGCTTGACCTTGATTGTCATTCTGAAGGTATCGCCAAACACCTATATCCATACAAACAAGGAAAGCCCACACCCCTATGGCATGAGCATTCACTACCTTGCTGTTGATGGATATATTCTTCTAAATTGGCGATTTTTCAGAACTCATCAAGCAAGAAGCAAACACTTCTTTTTCTAATATGTCTTGTTAAACTTCTATTCCATTGCTAACTATTTTTGTTATTACTGCAAAATTACGATAATTCTGCAAGAAACAAACATCAAATCAGGCAATTTTATAAAAGTCAATCCATATCAGCATCCGAGGTGTGGGCAATTTCTTGTCATGAAGGGATGATAAATATCTCCCCTTGCTCTATACAAAAGTACTGTTTTTATTACATATCTCTTATCCTCATTGCTTTTTCATTTTAAAGAAGCCCCGAAATATTGATTTTATTCCGAGGCTTCATCCAACAATCAAACCATAAATCATGGCTTTTTATTGCCATCGGAGCAAAAGATGCAAAGCACTACTACTCCTAAAACCAAATTGATAATGGCAAAGATGATTTCTCCCATAAGGCAAATCTTGAAAATTTCCCACCATAATGAATATATAAATTTTGGAACAACCTGCTACTGAATGAACCAAGTATATTCACTATCACCATATAAGGCTTTATTCAGCCCATCAGCAAGTTGGGTGGCATTATAAGCCCTATCCAAGAAATTATCTATGTAGGAAGTCTTATTTGCCCCAGTAAGCAGATTATACACATTCCACATAGAGATTTCTCCTTGATTGTCAGGAAGAGAAAAGTTATCATCATTATAGAAAGACTTGGCTACAATACCTATTTGTGTATCTGTCATAAGCATTTGTGGCAACATTCTTTTCTGTTCAGTAGGCAGATATTGGTACAACCTGCACTTACCCAAGAACTGAGCAAACTGATGTTCAGTCATATAACTATCCTTGAAAGCTCCCATATAATAAAGGTGCTTGGCTGCATTATAATCTTGAAAAAGCTGTATTGCAGCATTGAATAAACTATGTACATCCATCACCTTTAGTTCCGACTTGAAACCATCTGTGCTGATACACATATTACAGCAAACCAAGTTCTTAAATCCAATGAAAAGTTTGAACTTTTCCATTCCTTTCTTGCTATACAGGTTTTAATGGTTATAGCTTCTGACCCCTCCAATAGTAAGATTGAGCCTGTTACCTGCAATATCTTCATATATAGTAGGTATCTCAAAACAAAACATCATCCTTTCATAATAGATAGTCTTATCTTCTTCCAATAACTCCTTGACAGGTTTGTGGATGGCTTCAGGGGTTCTCCCTTTGATGATATGGCTTACCCTGATTTCAGGCAGTTCAATACTTTCACTTGGAAAAACCCTGTTGGCTGCTTCCCAAACAGATTCAATGAAGTTAGGGTGGGAGATAGTAATCTCATTGTCCTTGCTGAATACAGGCACTATGCAATCATCTTTCAAATGTTCAATGGTCACTTCCTTTGTGTTTGCTTCAATAAAAGGAAGTCTTTTTACTTCTCTTCTTGACAAGATTGGCTCTACATCAATAATATCCTGCTGTTGGGATAACTCCAATGTCCTGTTTACCCTGCTTGGGTAAATCAAGTTAGCCTTGACTGGCTGTAACTGCATTGCTTCCATATCTTATAAAGTTGGGATTATAGTTAATACTCGGTTTATTCTGTTGTTCTTGCAGTTGCATTTTCTTCTGCATGAAATCAGAGGTCAGTTGTTGATACCACTCGGGGTATTTGTGATAGATGGCTGTCAATTCTTCAATGGTTTTAGCCGTATTTATCTGTTGTCTTATCATTTCTACTGTCACTCCATCATTACACCAATCAAGGATTATTTGTCCTGTTGTGGGTGTGATTGTAAAGTCAGGTTTCCCCATGAACAAATTGGTTCTGTCCTTGCTTGCAATGGCTTGATGCTTCATATTGATGTCAAAAACTATGGTAAATTCATAGTCAATACCATCCCTCATTACAGCTTTAAGACCAACCTTTTCAGGAACCATCTTACCATTCTTCTCATTGAGGACATAATCCTGCTTGCATCTCATGGTGCAAATGATATGCTTTTCACTTTGCAATATTTTCTGCATGAAAGTATTGATTCTTGGAGTGACCTTCTGCCAATTAGTAAAGCTGTTACCTTGCAGGTTGGCATGGTATTCCAGCAGGTTATCCCAGCATTGAGATATGGAATCTATGATAATGACTTCCATACCTGCATCTTCACAAATCCCTATGGCTTCCATATAGGTTTCGGGAGTAAAATTGTCTTGAAGAGATAACACATTGTAATTGCCTAAATTGGCATACAAATCAGCACTTCCATTCTCACTATCAATGATGGCTATCTTAGTCCAATCACCACATAAGCCATAAGCAAGCAATAAGGCTGAATAGGTTTTCCCTGCCCCTGAACAGCCTTGAAGGGCAAGTTTTATCTTAGCCTGCTTCTTTGATGAAACTCTTAACTGCATCATATTCAAATACTATTAATGATTCTACAATCTAAAAATAAAAAAGGCAGTCAGAACTCAATCCAACTGCCCATATAAGGATGCAACTTGTATATCATAAAGTTGCCAATGTAGGTGCTCCACCATCCCCTTGTTGATGAAGCATATAGAACATATCCCCTGTTTCAGGAGAACAAACTTGTGAGATAACAGGTTTTGTAATGTCCCCTTTGAGGAATCTTTCACTTACTGCACCTGTTTCACAGCCATACACAAAGAAACATTTTCCTGTGTTTGGATTCTGTTTCACATCAATTCTTCCCACTCCCATTTTTGTCTTGAAGTCTGCAACAGACATTGTTTCAATAAATTTTAAACCTTCCATAATTTATGATTTTAATTGTTGTGGGAGGGACTATCCCCACCCTGAATGATGGGGAGGGTATCAGGATGGTGTAATTCATGCTCTTAAAGACAAGAAAGTTTCAAAAAATATCAGAAAAATTCCACAAAATTTTATTGGCTTGACTATTCTAAAATAAAAGCCTTATGAAAATAGCTTCATTTAAAGTAAAAAGTAAGATGCTGATGTATAAATGTCAAGACATTGGTTGGACAAATATATGCCACTTTGCACTTGATTTATATGACATTGTAATGTGGATGATTCAGTAAAAACAGCTATACATTACTTGATGTACAAATGCAATAATCCCCTGCTCTCAATAATGAAAACAGGGGAAAATAAATTTATGGATATATCTATGCTGCAAACTCTCTCATTGTCAAATATTCTTGTATTTCTTCATTGTCTGCCTCAAAAGAAAGAACCTTGTCAATCCATGTTGCATATCCCAAATGTGAGTACATCAAAACTTTTGCATTTAGATGTTCTATATGAGTCAGAGCCATTGGAGCGTCATAAGAAGACCAAATCACTCTTTTTTCAATGAGAGCATTTCTGTATTTCCTATAAGTCTTGGCATCCATCCCTAACTTTTGGGTTATCTCAATATCCTTTAAATCATATCTGAAAGTACCATTCACATACAGGCAATACAAACCTATAAGAAAACCTTTTTCTTCAGGTGTCAATAAACTGTCTGAAAAGATATGTTTCCATATTATCCTGTAATTTTCATTTGGATATGGTAGCTTAAATTCATTCCTTTTAATTGTTTCTTTCAATTGGAGAGTTTTACATTCACCAAAATTTTCTTTTCTGAATTTAGGCAGGAAATATTCTCCTATATATCCTTGTGATACTCCTGTCAAATCAGATAACTGCTTAATGGTTATATTTGTGGTGCAGACATCACCTGTATTGCTGTAATGAGCACTGTTGTATAAGCCAGCCAACAAATACAAATCTTTCAACTTGAAGTGCATGATGGCATCATTGGGGATTCTTGAATAGACCTTTATTGCATAGTTTTCTGTTTGTTTCATTTCTCTTTTGTTTATATGAAAAAGGGGAAAAATACCCTGATACTAACTACCTACTATAAATAATAAGGAATAAAATAGGTAGGTGATTAGTATGGGGGTAATTTTCCCTACTCTTTCCGCATATAAAGATAAGAAGAAAATTTGAAATATGCAAGTTTTTTACATCTGTATTTTATTGAAATTTAGTTATTTAACAAAGGAAGTATTTTAGCAAATTATTATCATTTTTGGGTATTCTATCTTTATGACCGATAAATCTATGGTCTTGAAGGGTAATATAATAGGTTCTTGGTCTGATAGTATTCACCAGACTTTTGAAGAAGCTGATAGCCTTACGAGGTTTATTAGTCCAATCTTTGTGCAAATGGTATTGTATAATAGGGAGTAATAAATCCACTATTTCTCGATTGCTGAATTTTGCATCTATAGGAAATGCTTGTTTAATGGCTTCTTTGAATGGATGGTCATCTGCCAATGCCCAAAATATAATGGCATTATTAAGGTTTTTGAATGCAATAGAATTGTCAGACTTTAATTCCTTCATTAAAGTTATAAGTTCTTTAGTATCTATATATTCATAGAGCAAAGCTATTTCTTTATAAGTTTTTCTTTGCGTGCTATTACCATATTTGCTTCTTTTATTAAGCAAGTGGATACTTAACTTTCCTGTATCATATATTTTTTCTATCTCTTCAAGACAAGAAATCCTGTCATCTTGTTTATATTTCTTCTGTAACCTTTTCTCCTCTTTCTCTATTTCTTTTTGTTTCTCTGTTATATCAGTTTCCATATCATTCCCATGATAGTAGAGTGTATTGTATATCTCTTTTAATTTTTCTGATAATGAACCATGATTGCTATAGAATTGGTATATGAGATTTGTCCTAAGTTTCATTACAGCAAAATTCATATTTGAAAACTGTATTTTCCCATCAATGTCTTTCCTTGTAAGATGGAATGGAGCAAACCTTCCAGTTATTTTCCCCTTTGCCTTTTCTTTAATTACTGTTTTTGCCAAACCAAAGATATTCCCTAATGTTGTATCATCTGTGCTTAGTACATCTGCTGCATCTGTCAATTGAATGATCTTATAGGCTCTTTGAGATAATATTTTATAGTCTTTTTCCCACGCGGTATAATATTGGGTCTTATTATAAATGATATTGTCACTTAAAATGTTTTGCATAGGATTTTCAATCATCTGATAAATCTGCAATATGGTTTTTAAAGATAGGATTGTACTACCCTTGGTTGAATCAGAAACAGTTATTAGATGATATTTTCCTATGAATTTTGGAAAGAGATGGTTAATACTCCAAAATGCGATTCTTTTACTTGTTATTAAAGTGTTCTCTTCTTGTGTCATATAATAATCACTTGCAGCTCTTTTATTATGAGGTAAACAGATTATCCCACATTCTTCTTGCATTTTTTCAGGTAAATTCAGTATTACTTGTTTGGCTTGTTGGACAGAGGTGTACACAATCAAAATATTCTCATGGCTTGGAATTTTTTGTAGCATTTTAACCAAACAACCTATAATATTTACTGATTCATAGACTTGCAAGTTTCTTTGCGAATGGTTATTCCATTGGATTATAGTTCTTTGTTCATTTGCTAACTGTGTAGTATTAAATATGGTTGAGTCACTTGTAAAAAGACATCTGTTATTTGAATGAAACATCATATAGTAATCCATGATTTCTTCCACAGTTTCTTTATAGCTACTTTCATAAAGCAATATGTCTATATCTTCTATCAATAAGAAATAATCACAGCAAGTACCTAATATAGAAAAGAGAGTGGGTAAATCTTGACAATATAATAATATCTTTATGTTAGATATTTTACTAATATATACTTTAATCTGCTCTTCTATAGATAGATTATCCCCACAATATGTATTGCCAACAACAAAATATTCATCACAGCAATATTTATCTGCATCTTTTGTAGATGTTAGGATTATGATTGAATTCCTATTAGTCTTCAATTCTAATTCAATACTACCTATTTGAGGTGTAATACATTCTATTATACCATTTGGAAGCATTTCCATACAATCAGACAGGCATATTGCATCAGGTGGACATTCTACAATACTTTCTTTGTACTCTTCCTGACAAATAGATTCCTTCCTCAATGGTATAAGAGAATTTTCTAAGCAGTCTCCAAATGAAAAAATAGTTTGGCTTTGTTCTTTTTCCTCTTTTGTGGGTAAATAGGGATTCTCATCACTTTCATAATTCTCTTCCTTATTCTCTCCAAATGAGAAAATTATTTCTGCTTGTTCTGCTTCTTCAACTGTAGGTAGATAATAAGGTTCTTCACTTTCTTCATTTGAAGTGAGTGAAATGCTTTCTTTGATTTCTTCTTCTGTCGGAAAATATAAGTCATCCAAATTTATATCCATCTGCTCACTAATTTATATATTATATATTAATACTTAGTGCGCAAAAATAGGAAGAATCATTGGTTGTACCAAAGAAACTTCCTATTCTTCTGAATTAAAAACTATCCAAATACATACTCCAGCACCTTCCTGTTGGCTTCATTCTCAATCCTGAAATCCCTCTCAATATAGATATCTGTCACCTTCATAGCTTCATCAATGTGGTTGAGGGAGAGAATATACAATCAAGAACTTTTGTATTGAGCCTTGTGATAGGAGAGTAGTCTTTCTGAATATATCCTTCTGTTATTTTATGAGCAGATGAATGGTTCAGAGCAAAACCAACTTCTTCTATACTTGCTCCACAATAATTCTGTGCAATAGTCGCCCAAGAATGCCTGAAATTATAGATACACATTTTGGGAAGTTTATTATATTCACAATAAGCCTTCAAACCATGATTGACATTGATATTGAAACAATTACTATCTTGATACCTCTTGTTGAAGTTTAATAAGTATTCCGAATCTTCATCATCCATATATTTATTAAATAAGGGTATAATCCTTTCAGGTATTTTGATTTCCAAATAAGCTCCGTCACGTCTAAACTTCTTGGTTTTCTGTCTTTGGTAACATAACATACCTTCTTTTAGATTGCTTTTTCTCAATTCAAAAATATCAGCAGTATTCATACCTGCTAAGCAAAAGACCATTTCTGCTATATCTTTGCTTAACTCCGGTAATGATGCTTTCAATTTTGTTTCAGGATTTTTGCCATTAAAAAAGGCTCTAAGTACATCAATACTTAAAGCCCTTTTCTCTGGTACATCAGCCTTGGGAATTTCTATCTTCCTGAAAGGTTGCAATTTGATTCTAATGATATTCCTATCATAATCATTATACTCTTCCAACCCAGCATTATAAATCATCCTAATACAAATAGGGTACATTTCTTTAGCTCTACTTGTACTCTCCAAAGTCTTTATCCAATCTTGAATGAACTTGGTAGTAAGCCTTGAAAACATAATATCATCAGTTCCTGCAAATTTTTCCAATGACTGATAAGCCCATTTATAGTTTTTGGAATTTCTTTCCATGCCTCTATTTACAGCCATATCCCTTACATACTTTCTTGCATACTTTGAGAAAGAAATATCTTCATCAATATTCTGCAAGTAAGCAACTATATCATTAGCAGTCCAGTTGGTTATATCTACAGCATTTAGTCTTTCACTATATTGTTTGATAAGATTTGAGCAATAAGAAAGAAGTGTTATATCTTTAATCTCTCCTTTTCTTACTTTTGATTTATCAATAGTCTTGCCTGTATTGATATATCTTGCAGCTCTATTATGGGTAATTCTTATAAAAACTGCAAACAGCCCATCATTTCTCTGTGTTTTTATACATGCTTTAAAAGTAGCCATACTCAATTTATAATCAATGGTTTATAATAATAATTCTTTGGAAAACATCTGTGCGTATTTTGGAAAACATAGAGAAAACATCTGCCACAAGCAGACACTAAAAAAGGCTTACCCTAAAAAGAGTAAGCCTTTCAATTTATTGATATTCAGTATAATCTTTTCTTTTCAGAAGATTGATTATCCCTCTACCGCAGCCTGCGCCACTTTCAGATAGAATTGAAAATCAAAATCTTATGCAACTTTAGCAAGTGATTTGTAAGTTTATGATTATCATTCCTGGCAATAGTACATAAAAAGTAGTCTTATTCCTCTATCGCAGCTTGCGCCTCTTTAATTCATATCTGAATATCAGTAGCTTCCCTTTGTTTTGTAAGTAGTTTGTAAGTTTCAGGACTCTTCCTTTTTATGGATTACTTGAAAAAGGTAAGCTGCAAAATGGTTTTAATCATTGAGTTATCTGTATGGGTACTACAGATGAAATAATTAATGTCTTATTCCTTTCTCCTTTCTTTTAATAGTTCAATAATTATATCCTTATCCTTCAGGTTTGAATCAAGTCGTAAAATCTGTGAGTTCAGACTCTCTATCTGTTCCTTCAGAAGCTTGATTGTTTCCCTCAGGTTCTCTGTTTCTTTCTTTTCGCTGGATAACTGTACGGCCAGTTCAGCATCACCTATCAGGTTGTTTGCATTACCGTCCAATGCAACGGCTGCAAGGTGTGCCGATATATGATGCTGTCTCGGACAGAAAAGGGAAAAGAAATTGAAGTCCAATGCTTCGCTGACTTTAATAAGTCTGTTTGTCTCCATTGTCTCCCTTTCCAGTATGCGGTTTATGTGCTGCTGCGGTACACCTATTTTGCGCCCAAGCTCAGATTTGCTCAATCCAAGCTCGTTGCGTCTTTTGTCGATAGCCTGACCTACATGCACGTGTTTTATGTCATTACCCATGCGATTCCTTCAATAAATACGTCTTAAACAATAAATCATCAAACAAATATTTGGTTATATAAACCATTTTATGTTACTTTGTAGTGTAGCCTATTCATTTGATGAATACAAAGTTAAACATTAAATATTAAACATCCAATAATTATGTCTGAAAACTTAGAAAAAATCCGTCCGGCACTTGTTGCCCTTGAAGTAGGTGAATCCGTTTCATTCCCCATTTCACGTTTGAAAAGCGTCCGTACCCAGGCCTCAGAGCTTGGTGCCATCTACAACCGTCAGTTCAAGACCAGGACTGACAGGGAAAACCATACCATTACGGTCAAACGAACAGTATAGAAACCAAATCAGGTTTATATGAAGATATTACAGTTTCTGGACCATCTTATACCATACGAAACATTCCTGAATGACCTCTCCTCCAGAATTGTCAGGCAACTGAAAGCCGACAAGGATGATCCTGAATTTATCAGCCAAAGGAAGGCATACGAGCTGTTTGGCCGCAGGAATGTAGAAAGGTGGAAACGTCAGGGAAAGGTGGTTTCCTATAAAAGACCGGGTAAGGTGGAATACCGCACGGCAGACCTCAGGCTCCTGCAGCGTACCACCCAGGACTATTTTGATGAAAGTCAGCCAAAACAGACAGAAAAGCCGGTCAAGAAAGATAAATGATAAACATATTATGGCTAATATTTTAATAATGGTAAACTATATATGTTTGCTTTAGCCGTGATACTCTATGAAATATAAAGAAAGCAATTATAGTAGGTACAGGAATGTGCATCAGTAACCTTTGTTCACCAGCTTATAGTTTTGCCACTTAACAATAAAGCCGGACAGGTATTTGTATCGCACATTCATAATGATTTTATAATAATGAAAGAAATCAGACCAGCGTGCGATCCAAACGGTGTCTATTCAGTCAAGCGCACCTGTGCTGAACTCGGTATCAGCAACAAGACACTCAAAAAATACAGAGAAAACGGGTATATCCAACCGCTTAATCCTAATAATGTCAGCCGTCCGAAATACTCCGGCCAGTCAATAATCGATTGTTGGAACCTGCTCAGTACGTTATGATAAGCGAAACAACCATATGGAAAGTAAGGGAACTTGCCATAGAAGACGTACTCAGTCCTTATGTCAGACTGTCCAGAAAAGGTTCAACACTGATGGGACTTTGTCCTTTTCATTCCGAAAATACCGGTTCCTTTGCCGTTACCCCAAGCAAGAATCTCTTCCACTGCTTCAGCTGTAACCGTGGCGGTGATTCCATTACTTTTATAATGGAAAAGGAAAACCTTTCCTTCAGTGCCGCCGTGGAATTTATTGCCAGGAACCATAATATTCCGGTAGAATACATCAGTGAAGAGCGCAGTGAGGAACAGATGGCCGAAGCCAGGCACCGGGAGTCACTTCTGACAGTTCTCGATACAGTCCAGACCTTCTTCCTACAAAATTTAAGAGCAACAGACAAGGAAGAGAGCCTTGATGCCAGGGCCTACGCATACAGCCGGTGGCATGAGGAGTTCTGTGCCTTTGCCGGAATAGGCTATGCACCGAAAGATGGTCAGGTCTTTATAGATTTCTGCAGAAGCAAGGCTCTGAACGAAGAACTGCTGTACGAACTTGGCATGTTCAAGCGTGGTGAAGACGGCAACACATACGCCATGTTCCGACAGCGTATCATGATTCCCGTGAGAAACAGATGGGGACGCATCATTGCCTATACGGCCAGATACATCGGAGACAACAGGAAAGCTCCCAAGTATATCAACTCGGCAACAAGCATGATTTACTCCAAGGGAGAAACAGTATTCGGTATTGACCGTGCAACCAGACTGCGTGATGCCGACTATTATATCATTGTGGAAGGCGCTCCTGATGTCCTGAGAATGCAGTCAATAGGATACGACAATACGGTAGCGTCACTTGGAACAGCCTGGAGTGACAGCCAGTTCGAACAGCTGAAGAAACATGTTTCTTCATTATGCTTTATTCCGGATTCAGATATAGCTGAAGGCAAATCATACGGACCGGGATTTGAGGCGGTGATGACCAACGGGGCTGCAGCCATAAGAAAAGGATTCCATGTAACAGTCAGGGAACTTCCTTTTGCAGAAATTCCATCCGAAACCGAAGGAGAAATTCAATATGCCAAGAATGATGCAGACAGCTATATCCGCAGCAGGGAAGATTATACTTCACTTCCGGAAAAGCATTTTATCATCTGGTTGGCACAGAAACGTTTTCTGGTAACCGGTTCCATGGTAGAGGAAAGAAAGTGTGTTGCGGAAATAGCAGACCTGTTGCGCTATATAAAAGACCAGCTTGTGTATGACCAGTGTATAGAACAACTCTCCAGACTGCACGGCAAGGTAAAGCTATGGCGTGATGCCGTTACCCAGGCACGTGGGGAAGCCAGGAGAAGGAACGACAAACCTGCGGCCATGAACGAGATGCAGCGTGAAGCTGAACTGCTGCGCCAGTTCGGTCTGTTCGTCAGGGAAAACTGTTACTACTCCATCGGTGAAGATGATGATGAACCGTCAAGAATCTCCAACTTCATAATGAAACCACTGTTCCATATCGAGGATGAGATAAACGGAACCAGAATCTTCCGTATGAGGAATATGTACAATGTATGCAGGGTCATAGAACTGAAGGAGTCTGAATTATGCTCGCTGAGCAACTTCCAACAGAAGGTTGGTTCACTGGGCAATTATGTATGGCTGGCCAAGATAGACAAACTCAACCGTGTAAAGGAATACCTGTACTCAAAGACCGATACGGCAGAACGTATCAGAAAACTTGGCTGGAATGCAGCTGAAGGATTCTTTGCTTTTGGAAACGGAATATTTTTTGCAGGCACATTCAATGCTGTTGACGAATTGGGTATAGTCCGTTGTATCAACGGCAAGGCCTTCTATATACCGGCCACTTCAAAAATCTATCTAAACAATCCGGAGATATTCCAGTTTGAAAGACTCATGGTACATGAGAACCATAACGGGATAAAACTGTATGATTACGTAAAAAGACTTATGGAAGTGTTCAGTGAGAATGCAAGCATAGCCTTCTGTTACCTTCTTGCCACCCTCTTCCGTGACATCATATTCAGACGCACCCGTCACTTTCCCATCCTGAACCTTTTCGGTGAGAAAGGAACCGGTAAGACAACCTTGGCTACTTCCCTCCAGTCCTTCTTCCTGCACGGAGTTGATCCGCCCAATCTCGGTGTAACTTCCGTACCTGCCATGAACGACCGTGTATCACAGGCAGTCAATACTCTTGCCGTGCTGGACGAATACAAGAATGACCTTGACATCCGCAAGATAGCCTATCTGAAAGGACTCTGGGGTGGTGGCGGTCAGACCAAGAAGAATACAAACACAGACGGTATGGCAGCACAGACCATTGTTACAACAGGTGTAGCCCTTTGCGGCCAGGACAAGCCGACACAGGATATGGCACTCTATACCCGTGTCATCTTCCTTGCCTTTTCAAAGACATCATTCAACCAGAATGAGAAAAGGGTTTATGAAGACCTTGTATCAGTATGCAACATGGGGCTTACCCACCTCACTCTGGAGATACTGGGACACAGGGAACTGTTTGAAAAAAACTTTCCGGAAATATATTCCATCACCAAGCGTGAACTGGCTGCGAAACTGGAAAATGAAACCATCCATGACCGTATATTCGGAAACTGGGTTATTCCATTGGCTACATTCAGAACACTGGAGACAGTCATTGACGTACCTTTCAGTTATGCGGAGCTTTTTGAAACAGCAGTCAAAGGAATACGCAACCAGAATGAGCTGGCTCAGGAAAGTTCAGAGATAGCAGACTTCTGGAGTATGCTTCAGGGATTCCAGACTTCAGGGAAATGTATCGAGAAGGCACATTACCGCATAAGGTATATGAAATCCTTCCGTCCGTTGTCTGTCAAGGAAGATATAGAATTTAAGGAGGCACGTCCGATTCTCTATCTGAACACAGCAGCCGTTGCATCACTGTTCAACAGCCGGAATGCAGGTTCAACTTCCAACCGCTCGAACTGGTCCACCATCATGTCTTACCTGAAATCCCATGCTTCATATTTGGGACTGAAACAGGACAGATTCACCATACTTCTGCCAAGCGGACTTCCTGACTACACCATTGACATTGTGAATGGAGAGCAGGTTAAGAAGGTAAAGGTAAACCGACCTAAGGCATTATGCTTTGATTATCTCCAGTTGAAAGAGACTTTCGGGCTGGATCTTGAAACTGAGGTTGTGGCTGAAGTGCAAGATATGCAGGAAGGAATGTAAATCAAAAATGATTATGTATATATTCTAATTTGAAATGATAATATTTTGAAAGAGAGTTTTATCTATTAAAAAGTTTGAAGTTAGTATTTTATAATTTATATCTTTACATTTTAGTAATATGGATTTTTTTTGTAATTTTGCCAAGCATATACATATCAGTACATTTATGAATAAATACGAACAGCAAAAAATTATAGAAGTTGTATTGTACATCCTCAATAAAACTGGTGGAATTGATTTCTATCATGTTTTTAAAATTATATATTTTGCCGAATTAAAGCATTTGGCAAAATGGGGGCATCGTATTATCACAGATAATTTATGTGCACTTGATTATGGTCCTGTCCCAACTATGCTATATGATGCTGTAAAAGGAACAAATGCAAAAGGTACTTTTTTGGCAGATTTGTTTAAGGAGAATGTAAAATTTGCTGGTAATGATGCTCCAAATGTTTTACTGGCTGAAGCTCCAGCAAATATGAATTATATCTCTGAATCAGAAATTGAAGCATTGGATGAATCAATTGCCGAAAATGCTAGTTTGACTTTTGGACAACTAAAAGAAAAGTCACATGACCAAGCCTGGTATGAAGCTTTTCATAGAGTAAATGGCACAAATGTTATTTCACCTATAACAATGCTAAAAGTGATGCATGCTGATGAATCTATTATTGAGTATGTAAAAGAACAGCTTGAACTTGAAGAAGAGTTTGTATGACAACGTTATTTGAAATGCTCAATAATGATAGTATAAAAGCCATTGCTAAAAATACGGTAAAAGTAGGTGATGTTTATCGTATAAAGATGGATGAAAGAAATGGTATCAAACCCAAGGCTGGAGATAAGTCTCGAAATAAGTATTTTATTGTACTTGGTTTTGATAGTGAAGGAAATGCTTATGGAGGAGTAATCATAAACTCTGAAATAAATCCTAACATACCTCAATCTATGAAAAATTGTCATTTGCATATAGAGTGTAGTAAGTATAGCTTTTTAGATCATGACTCATATGTTGATTGCTCAAAATTAAAAATAGCGAATATTGAGAAATTTGGAAAATGGCAATATCTTGGCTTTTTCTCTTTAGAAGATGTTCAGTTAATAACAACAACCATTCAAGGCAGCCCAAACGAAACAAAAGAACATCTTGCTATGTTTGGATTATAATTTAAATAATAAAACTAAAAACATGTATTGAAGACGTAACGACTTTATGTTGTTACGTCTTTAATTTTATCAAAATCGTTGTTTTTGTATTGATATAAAACTAAATGAAAAATTATCATATGATGTATCTATTCCTGATGTATCCAATCTTCTGAAGCAGTTTCATTCTCAGCTTTTCCGGATAAGCAATCTCCACCTTGTCACCGAGAGCCAGTATTTCATCAACCAGTTCATCAGTCACAAGAAGTGTGTAATCAAATGACGTGAAAGTCCCCATATCATTCCTTTCTACCTGAGAATGGTGGAAAGGATGCTTCCTCAGATAATCAGCAAATGGACCGTAAGCCCTTAGAGTAACCTCTTCCGGCAGCTGTCCGGTTGGAGCTACAACACCAATGGAGTCTGAAAGACGAGTAGCCAGCGAAAATCTGCAGTCAGTCTGAAAACTGTTTCCGCTGAGATAGATTCTTGTCAGTGCATCAAGAGGAACAGCACAGAATTCTGATCCGTTCCTGTACCCGAGCAAATACCAGCGGTTATGGAACAGCTTCAAACCTTCCGGTCGGAAACGGCCTTCCACTTCATTGCCCTTGTCATTCGTATAGAATATGTACAGTTCATGCCCTTCGCTGATACACTCCGATATATCCGGCAGGTATTCAATACCATTTGACATGTCAGGCAGTACAACACGATGGAACAGACACGGACTGCTTTTAAGAGCCACATCAATGATACGGGTGTTGAACAGCCAGTTTCGGCAACTGTCACCGAGTATTTCATCCAGATTCTGGATATAATATGTATAATCCTTTCTGTTACATGCAATGACTATACCAAAATTCTCCTCAATCATCTTTCTGTGATGATGGAATGTGCGCAGATTCAACGGCTTTCCATTGTATAAGAAATGATGCTTCCATATCTCACAAAGCCTTTCAAAAGTGACCTTTCTTTCCTGATAGACTGTATGTAACAGCCAAATGTAACGGTTGTAGATATTGTTCATAAAACTACTTCTCGTAACTTGTTTAACAATCTAAATATAAGCATTATAAATGAGATATGCAAGAAAATTGCACATCTATTTTTACAATATTTTCAGTATAATACGGACTGGTTTTCAGTACAGATTTACTATGTCCATGCCTTTCTTTACTGCCTCCCTGCAGGTGTAGAATGTCCCACCATAAGGTTTGCCGTCATAAAAGGCTATCACGCCGCATGAATGCTCCAGCATGAAATCATTGCGCCTTAGAAGACATCCTTTGAAATAATGTTCACTCAATACGATAACCCGGTCAGCCTGGGAAATTATTTTATGATAACGCTCTTTTTCCATGGATGGCCACCAGCAGCTCTGTCTTCTGAAAGGTACAACGGCAATGAGCCGTATATCCGGATACTTTCCCTTCAGTGATAATACAGTTTCAGCTGCCATCAGGTCGAATCCCATGGCCATGCCTGAATAGAAGCTGGTTATACCCGATTTGCAAGCGACGGACACGGCTTCAACAAGCCGTGCCCTTATTTCATTCTGCCTTTCTACGGCAACAGTTCTGTGTCCCGTGAAAGCCAATGACTTTGATTTTTCTGATAATATTCCGTTCATAGTTTTATACTTTATAATGGGTTCTTGCAAGGAAGATGCCTTCAATGACATTTGCTCCGAAACTCTCCAGCTGATTTGCATACATACCGAAACTGATTCCGCGTGTTATTACATCATCGAAGACTATGACTGCCTTTCCTCTGAACCACTCTTCATCAAACTCGATAATGCTCACCTTTCTGATTTCCTTTTCATCCTTGCGGTTTTCATGAATAGCAAGTCTTTCTCCGCATACCCTTACATGGTCATATCCGTTTATTGCTCCTGTGAGTTCACATACCCTTCTGCAGAAGTCCATATACCGGATTTCATTCTTTCTTACTGATGATGCTGGAACCGGAATGAATACCAACTGTGAGCATCTGCTGCCGTGTTCCTCAATCATTCTTGCAGCCATCATCTGTGCTACCGCTTCATGAGACTTTCCGTCCTTGAAGTCATAAACCAACTGTCTGTCGGCGATTTCCTTCTCGCCCACATTCTGAATACGTTTGGGAAAATACTTGCAGAACCATGTCTGTGGCTTTTCCAACTGCTTTCTGATGCTTTCGTCCATCTGTACCATACGCTCTGATTTTTTTCCCTTCTGTCAGCAAGTTTTTCAGCTTGCCCGAAGGATATTTTTGCAGTTCTCAGAAGCGCAGGCATTCAATAAGGCAAACTACAAGGGAAGCTGAAAATACGCTCAACCCCGTTTGAGGAAGATTTTCAGCCCTGTGTTTGACGTTTGCAATGCCGGAGATACCTTTGCAAAAAAATATCTGCAGAGGCATGCTGAACAAACCTGTGGCTGTAATGGTACATTAGGATAACCATGTATCCCTTTCGCATCAGATGTTTTCAGATAATAAAATGCACCCGTTTCAGGGGTGACAGTGTTGACAAAGAGTATCTGTCAGTGTATCAGACACTTCATATAGAAATCATACGTTGACAAACGTTGACAAGTGTAGCCACAATTTTCTGTCCGCTAAAAATCCATAGCCAAACGTTGACACATTATAATACTCTATTCTTTATAAGAAAAATCAGAAAGAATATAATATACTGTATTACAGCAATTTCCCAGACTGACTTTATACCGGATTTTCATTGGATTTGCTGTCAACGCTGTCAACCATCAAATATATTCCTTCCTGATTTTCATAAAAAAGATTCGCTATCAATCGCCAAACCTGCTGTATTGAATATGAGAGGTAACACATAATCCATACAAATCCCACAATCTCCGGAATAATCCCATATTTGACGTATTGACAGCTAATAATCAGTTATTTACATTTGCGGTATCCCATAAACGAAAAGATTAACCAGCATGAGATATAATGAAAGTCGTTCCGGAAAAGACATATTCAGTAAAGGAGGCAGCACGCTACCTGGGTGTTCACCGCTGCACCATCTATGCCTATATCCGTTATTTGGAAAAGCCGCTGGCTTTCCTGAAGATACCTGACAAGGCAAAAAGGGTGTTCAGAGGAATCGACCTGATAGCCTACAAGGAAACCGGTCTGCCCAAACGTGGCCGCAAGCGTAAGGAACACCGTTAGTTCAGTCTGTCCCATGGAATGGTATCCAGGACATTATATTGGGTATTCATAGCTGCGAGTTCAAGAGCCAATAGCCTTGCCCTTAGCCTGACATCCTCCATGTCGGCCACGGCCTGAAGGAACTCCGAAGGTTCCATTGCTCCTGACTGAATCATCCACTCCCTTGCACATTTCTCAGGAACAACGGCACTGACGAAAGAGAGTATTTCTTTTGCTATGCAGCTGGCTGTGCCGTCACCGGCTTCAATGGTAAAGCAGAACGGTACACCGCTCGAAGTCTTCCTCCTGAAATTGAGAAACCGGATTCTATCCATGTTTTCCATAGAAACGCTCCACCCATGCCGGGCAGAGATATTAAAAATATTACGACAATTTTCCATTTACCATACACTTATAGTTTTGTTTTCATTTACCTGCTATAATAAGCAGCCGGTCTTGTCTGTGACGGATAGGACCGGCCACTTTTGTTTATCTACAACTTATTCAAACCTTGCAAGAAAATTCTGTAGTCTTTGGTCTTGAATTTGTTTTAGAGGAACTGGTTTGAAGTTACATAGTTGTTGAACTTTGAATTTGCCCAAACCTTCTTCGGCCATGTCAAGTTCCACATTTGATAGTTCATTCAGTGAGATGTATCCATATTCATCTTCCATAAGTCCAATAACTATACCAAAAAGGATTACATCATCGCCTTCTTGATTTCCTTCAAGGATGAACCAACGAATCGAACCAATAGCAAAAACAGCACGGCAAATAGCTTCATTACCTTTTCCATCCTGTGAATACAGTGGATACCCTTCCAGAGCTTCCATTAATTGTGTTGTCATTAATCTACACATATTGACTAAAAATTTAATAGGTTGTTTAATAAGTTTAAAATCTCATTTTTTTCCCTTTTGTAAAGCTCATTGAGCTTCATAGCCGGGAAAACCGTTTTATGTGCATTAATAACTGCGGACAAAATAGAGAATAAGACAAGTGTGAAGTCAGAGAATGCAGACGGAATACCCAAATTTTTGAAGTATGAGAAAATTTGTGGAAGGCTGCCGTCAAGTCCTCCGACTGAAAGCGCAAGCGTCACTTGGCGTTTCTCCAGTCCGCAGTACCTTTGCACATAAGAAACGGTTCCGGCTATGATGCTCCAATGATTTCCTGATATTCAGTATTCAAAGATTCTGAAGAGCATAGTATCCGTTTTCAGACAAACCACCGGTAACCAGTTGCCAATGTCAGAGCCTTTGAAGTGAAGAGCAGCGCAACCTTAAAGGCTCTGTCTTTGGCAACTGTCCTGATTTATCTGCATGATTGTATGAACCTGTCGGGTGAAACTTGCCTGGTATCGGGATACGAAGCAAGTCAGCCTGTTAGTTTCCGTAGCATAAGGCAAGTTGTTCCGGCATCGCATGAAATACGAACAGTCGGAACAGATTGCCTGTATTTTAAGATGGGTATTCAAGGATATAGGACGTTCCGTCAGTGCAAGCTTTAGCCTGCATCATCGGGACGGTCTGCTTGTATTCATTTTTCAGACATATTATCAATAACCAGTTGTCAATGTCAGAGCCTTTAAAGTGAAGAGTAGCGCAACCTTAAAGGCTCTGTCTTTAGCAACTGCCCTGATTTATCTGCATGATTGTATGAACCTGTCGGGTGAAACTTGCCTGGTATCGGGATACGAAGCAAGTCAGCCGGTTAGTTTCCGTAGCATAAGGCAAGTTGTTCCGGCATCGCATGAAATACGAATAGTCGGAACAGATTGCCTGTATTTTAAGACGAGTATTCAAGGATACAGGCCGTTCCGTCAGTGCAAGCTTTAGCCTGCATCATCGGGACGGTCTGCTTGTATTCATTTTTCAGACATATTATCAATAACCAGTTGTCAATGTCAGAGCCTTTAAAGTGAAGAGTAGCGCAACCTTAAAGGCTCTGTCTTTAGCAACTGCCCTGATTTATCTGCATGATTGTATGAACCTGTCGGGTGAAACTTGCCTGGTATCGGGATACGAAGCAAGTCAGCCGGTTAGTTTCCGTAGCATAAGGCAAGTTGTTTCGGCATCGCATGAAATACAAACAGTCGGAACAGTTTGCCTGTATTTTAAGAAAAGTATTCAAGGATATAGGACGTTCCGGCATTGCAAGCTTTAGCCTGTATCAGCATAACGGACTATTTGCTTTCGTTTTCAAACATGTATCCAATAATTAGTTACGATATTGGAGACTTTGGGGCTTTACACGGCTAAATTAGCCGAATATTATCTAATTCATTTTTAAACTTTATACATTATTACTATCTTTGCGTATAACGCAAAGAAATTGAGAATACAATGGCCAATATTAATAGATTAAAAGTTGTTTTAGTAGAGAAAAAGAAAACCAGTAAGTGGTTGGCTTCTGAGTTGAAGAAAGATCCAGCAACAGTATCTAAATGGTGTACGAATACTTCACAGCCAGATTTACAGACTCTGACTAAGATTGCTCTTTTGTTAGGTGTTGAAGTTCGAGATTTAATTAATAAGAACGAGGATATTTATGAGAACACCGAAGCAATTCAATAATATAACGGAACGTGTTATAGATGATTTGAAACAGGTATTGTCTTCGGGTAATAGCCAAATCTCTATAGCTGCAGCCAGTTTTTCTATTTATGCATATGAAGCATTGAAAGAAGAACTGGAAAAGGTGGACTGTGTAAATTTTATTTTTACTTCACCGACATTCTATACGGATAAGTCTGAAAAGCAAAAAAGAGAGTTCTATATTCCTAAACTAAATCGTGAAAGGAGTCTTTTCGGATCTGATTTTGAAATAAGGCTTCGAAACCAGCTTACACAACGAGCTATTGCAAGAGAATGTGCAGACTGGATTCGTAGAAAAGCACGGTTCAAGACAAACATAACTCATGGTTCTATGAATACCTTCCTCAATATAAAGGAAGGCGAAGAAACATATACATATATGCCTTTTAATGAGTTTACAACTACTGAACTTGGGCTTGATAGAGGAAATAATATATGTCCGATGGTTGTAGGTATGCCTGGACATAGTTCTACAGATATGTTTCTGAAGAATTTTGCAGAATTATGGAAAGACAAAGAGAAATTTCAGGATGTGACAGATAATGTCATAGAAAATATCGAAACCGTTTATAAGGAGAATGCACCGGCTTTTATCTATTTCATTACGTTATACAATATCTTCAATGAGTTTTTAGAAGACATCAGTGAGGATGTATTACCTAATGAAGCTACAGGATTCAAAAGTAGTGTTATATGGAATAAACTGTATAATTTCCAGCGTGATGCATCATTGGCAATCATCAACAAACTGGAAAAATACAACGGGTGTATTCTTGCTGATAGTGTGGGATTGGGAAAAACATTTACGGCTCTTTCAGTTATCAAGTATTACGAAAACCGAAACAGAAATGTATTGGTTCTTTGTCCCAAAAAGTTGAACGACAACTGGCAGACATTCCGCTCCAACTATAAAAATAATCCGGTATTGGCAGACCGTTTGCGTTATGACATTCTGTTTCATTCCGACCTGTCAAGGGATAAAGGTTTGAGTAATGGACTTGACTTGGAACGGGTGAACTGGGGGAATTATGATTTGATTGTAATAGATGAAAGCCATAATTTCCGCAATGGTGGTCGGTTTGACAATGAGGATGAAGATGATGATTTCAAGGAAAACCGTTATGCCCGACTGATGAATAAAGTTATACGCAGTGGTGTGAAGACAAAGGTTCTTATGCTTTCCGCTACACCGGTAAACAACCGTTTCAGTGATTTGAAAAATCAACTGCAATTAGCGTATGAAGGAAAGGCCGAGAATATAAACGATTTGCTTGATGCAGGAAAGAATATAGATAGCATTTTCAGAGATGCGCAGACTGTTTATTCTAAATGGGCTAAATTGCCTCCGGAAAAGAGAACAACAGAGAAGCTGGTAGATTCATTAAGTTATGATTTCTTCCAGTTGCTTGATGCAGTTACCATAGCCAGAAGCCGAAGCCATATCATCAAGTATTACAACACGAATGATGTGGGCAAATTTCCTAAGCGCTTGTCGCCTATATCGCGTAGACCTAAACTTACGGATTTGAACGATGCTATTACCTTTGCAGATATAGCAGAAATGCTTAACAGATTAAATCTTTCCATATATACACCTTCTCTGTTTATTTTTGAGAGTGAAAAAGTCAATTACGGAATAGATTTTGAAGGCGAGGGACTCACCGTAGATGGTCGTGAAAAAGGTATTCGAAAATTGATGGCTATCAACTTGCTGAAGCGTCTGGAAAGTAGCGTGAACTCTTTCCGTTTGACTTTGACAAGAATACGTGATTTTATAAAAGATTCTATTACGGCTATTGATAAATTCCAGGAAAGCGGTGCAGGTACAATAGATGTAACTGATTTTTCAGAGGATTTTGATACTGAAGATAATGAAAATGATCCGTTTGTAGGTCGTAAATCAAAAATCAATCTCCGGGACATGGATTATGTGAGTTGGCGGCGTGATTTAAAAGCTGATTTGGAAGCGCTGGAACTGCTAATCCTTATGCTGAAGGATATTACGCCGGAACATGATATGAAATTGCAACGGCTGGTAACAGACTTGAAAAACAAGTTTGAACATCCAATCAATGATAGCAATAAGAAAGTGTTGATATTTACAGCTTTTGCCGATACAGCAAACTATCTCTATGAGCAACTTTCGGGTAGGATTCTGAACGATTGCGGATTACATACAGCTCTGATAACCGGCAGTACAGAAGGGAAATGTACGTTGCCGAAACTGAAATGTACATTCAATGATGTATTGACCTACTTCTCTCCTTTGTCAAAAGACCGGGATGCTATTCATCCGAATGATACAAGGGAAATAGATGTACTGATTGCAACCGACTGTATCAGTGAAGGACAGAATTTGCAGGACTGTGATTATTTGATTAACTACGATATACATTGGAATCCAGTACGTATTATTCAGCGTTTTGGCCGAATAGATCGTATAGGAAGCAAAAATGATGTGATTCAGCTTATGAATTACTGGCCGGATATGGAATTGGATGATTACATCAAGCTGAAAGGTCGTGTGGAAAGTAGAATGAAAGCAACGGTTATTACCAGTACAGGGGATGATAATCTGTTATCTGCTAATGAAAAAGGTGATTTGGAGTACCGCCGCAATCAGTTGAAGAAATTGCAGAATGAAGTGGTAGATATTGAGGATATGGATACTGGTGTCAATATTATGGATTTGGGACTGAATGAGTTCCGTTTGGATTTATTGGCAAATCTGAAAGAGCATCCCAATATGGATTTGACACCGTTTGGTATGAGTGCGGTGGTCAATGCTTCCGAATTGGTGGAACCGGGTGTTATGTATGTGTTGAAGAACAAGAACAACAGTGTGAATATCGACCGCTCTAATCTACTGCATCCGTTCTATATGGTTTATCTTTCTCATACAGGAACCGTTATCTGTGACCATCTGTCACCTAAAAAATTGCTTGACAAGATGCGTTATGCCTGCAAGGATAAAACAGAACCGGATAAAATACTCTGCAAGCAGTTCAATAAGGAAACACGTGATGGAAAGAATATGCATCATTATAGCGATTTATTGAAAATGGCTATAGAAAGTATCATTACGGTAAAAGAAGAAAATGATATAGATAGTTTATTCTCTGTTGGAGAGACATCAGCTCTTACTAATATTATCAAAGGTTTAGATGATTTTGAATTGATTTGTTTTTTGGTTATAAAATAGCTTTATGGAAAATCTTTTGAACTTGCCTGTATCGACCATAGTTGATAAAACCGTCCCTAAAAATGCTTTTTGGGGACGAGATTCTTCTATACGTAATATTCTTACTCATGAGTTTGATAGTATCATTTGGCTTTATAAGTTAACTCCTGCAACTTTAAATGTTGAGAAGGGGAATAACGTTGATGAAATAGATATTTTTTATTGTAAAATGAAAAATGACAATTATGATATTAACATCTTTCGTAATATTGATGCATTGTTGCCTAGGCAAACTTTATTCATAATTGAGCATAATAATAAATTGGATTTATTAATCCACCATAAAGAAATGACCATAGTTAAAGGTGAACAGAAATGGATTTGTAGTTCACCGGAAATAAAACAATGTATAGAAAAAGAATCATTTTGTTTACAAATTATTGGTCATACAATGGATACCGTATATAGTGGTTTATTAAACCAGATTTCATCTTTAAACATTCGAACAGAAGATGAATATAAATTAAAAAAGGCCAATATCGAGGTAATAACGAACTTAAAAAAACAAATTTCAATTCTTGAATCAAAGGCTCGTAAGGAAGTTCAGTACAGAAAGAAGTTTGAACTGCACCAAAAAATATTGGTTTTGCAAAATGAGTTGGATGCACTCAAAAACTGTGATATTAATTAAGTTTTGAATAAATAATTGAACCTTATAAAAATAAATCCCAATATGGCAGACCTTCATGTAAGTAAAAAAAATATAAGAAGTTTGTTAAGTCTTGATGACGCAAACACTAAAGGCAAAACATTTATTATACCAGAATACCAACGTCCGTATCGCTGGGATAAGGATACATGTGATGTTTTATGGACGGATTTTGTGAATTTCTATATAGATCATAAAGATGACGATAAAGAATACTTCCTAGGGTCTATTGTGACTTGCGCAGATTCAGATAATAGTTCATACATTGATATTATTGATGGCCAACAGAGAATAACATCGTTGTTATTGTTACTACGTGCGTTTTATTATAAATTAGAGAAACAAAATGTCAGTGATCCAGATGATGATGATGTAAAAGGGTTAATGCAATCAATAGAACCATGTATATGGAAGGTCAATCCTATGTCTAAGAAAGTTACAGATAAGGCTTCTACACATATTAAATCATTAGTTGCAACGGACGATGCAAATGAAGAATTTCAAATAATTCTGGAAAGTGGTGAAATCCCTGCACATAGTAATTCAAGTTATGCTGAGAATTATAAAACTTTCTTGGAAAAATGTAATGATTATGCTCAGAATGCATTATCAGGATGGAAAGAACTATGTCTTTTCATTCTTGAAAGATGCATAATTCTCCCTATAGAATGTACAGATTTAGATTCTGCGCTTACTATTTTTGGAACATTGAACAATCGTGGTTTAGCTTTATCGGACTCTGATATATTTAAAGCAGAGCTATATAAACTTTGTAAAACAGCTGATGAAAAGAAACAATTTACAAATGAATGGAAACAGTTAGAGCAAACTGTAGAGGATGGAGGTTTTACTCTAGATGACCTATTTCGTTATTACATGCATGTAAATAGAGCAAGCCGTAATATTACAGCAAAAGAAATAGCTCTTAGGGCATTTTATGCAGGAGAAGGAAGTAAATTCGCTATATTCAAGGAACCAAACTTCTTTAAAGAGTTAACAGATTTAGCTGAATTTTGGAATTCTGTATATTCATATGAAGATATCTATTGTGAAGATGAAGCAAAAAAATATATACATTGTCTAAGCTATTATCCTAATGAGTATTGGAAATATCCTGTTTCAGTGTTCTTCCAAGTACATAAAAGAAAAGATGATTTTAGAACACTTTTCACGCTGTATTTAAAAAAGCTTTTGGCATTTATGTTTGCTCGTTTTATTGAAAATCCAACGGTAAATGCAGTTAGAGATAAGGTTTTTAGTTTTTATGTTGAAACATTCAAAACAGGTACTTTTACTTTGGATTCTTATAAGCTGCCTGATACATTTGAGTCACACTTGAAACGTTTTCCAACGTCGAAAATGGCAAAAGGACTTTTATTATTGAATGCATATCTATTTGATCCCAAGCAAACGCTTTTATCGGGTAAACTTGAAATAGAACATATTTTACCACAAAGGTGGCAAAATACTAACTACAATGGATGGGATAAAGCTGAAGCAGAAAAGCATATAGAAATGTTTGGTAATAAGATAATATTTGAAAAGCGTCTAAATATTCAAGCTGGGAATGGCTATTTTGGCAAAAAGAAATCAGATTACTACTGTAAATCCAAAGTTCATGAAGTAGTAGCGTTATCAAAATATCCTCAAAATGACTGGTTAAAAGAAGACATAGAGCAACGTGAAGATAAGATTATCCAGAGGCTCATGGATTTTTTTGTAGAAAATATAAACAATGATAAGAAGAATACAGTTTTGACAAAAAACTTATGTTTTCATTTGCAATCAGGCCAAGAAGAGTTTAAATTGAATGAAACTTGTTTTCAAGATGGAACTATCCTTTATGAATTAGAATGTCATGAAATAGATATGGCTAAATCGTCACTAACAAAAAAGGTTTTTGCTGATTTCTGCATATCAAATGAAGACCCTGATTTATTACTTGAACATATAGGTAAAACTAAAATATTATCAGGTAATATTATATTCCTAGATGAAAAGAATGATATAATTGTAAATTTTTTAGAAAAATAAGAACATGATAAATAAACTAAATATGATGACAAAAAATAAAGCTGACGAGAACTTTTATAAACTGGCAGCTTTATTTCCCAATGCCGTTACTGAAACAATAGATGAGAATGGCGAGGTAGTTCGAGCTATTGATAAAGATATTTTGATGCAAGAGATATCTGTAAAAGTGGTGGAAGGACGTGAGGAACGTTATCAGTTTACATGGCCTGATAAGCGTAAAGCTATTATAGCTGCAAATGCACCGTCAACAAATACTTTACGTCCTTGTCGAAAAGAAAGCGTAAACTTTGATACGACACAGAATCTTTATATTGAAGGCGACAATCTTGAGGTTCTAAAATTACTTCAAGAAGATTATCTGGGTTCTATAAAATTGATATATATTGATCCGCCATATAATACGGGTAAGGAGTTTGTCTATCCTGACAAATTTGCTCAAAGCACTGAAGTATATATGAAGCATTCGGGACAGTTTGATGAAGAAGGAAACATTATATCTCCTAATCTTGAGTCAAATGGTAGGTTTCATACAGATTGGCTTAATATGATGTATTCACGTCTTAAGATATCGTTGAATCTTTTAAAAAAAGACGGTGTAATATTTATCAGCATAGATCAACATGAGGAAGCAAATCTTAAAAAAATCTGCAATGAGATTTTTGGGGCATCAAACTTTGTGGGCGAAATTATTTGGCAGTCAGCAACAGATAATAATCCAAGACAGATTTCTACAGAACATGAATACATAGTATGCTATGCAAAAGATATAAACGAGTTGTCACCTTGGCTTATAGAATCTAAGAAAGCTCAGAGTATCATTACACAATATAATATAATTAAAGAGCAATATAATGATATCTCAGAACAGCAGAAAGAATTAAGGAAGTGGATAAAAGCGAACCTTAATGACTTACAGGGTGTTGCACATTATAATAATGTGGATGAAAGAGGTGTTTATAGCAATTCAACAAATTCTTCAAATACAAAACCTGGAGGATATACTTTTGACATTATCCATCCAGTAACAGGAAAACCATGTGTAAAACCTGCATTTGGTTGGAGATGGGCAGAAAAAACTTTCTGGGATTATGACAAGGCTGGAGATATTGAATGGGGTAAAGATGAAACAACACAGCCACACGTAAAGAAGCGCATAGAAACAGTAAAAGAGCAATTTAAAAGTATTTATTATGAAGATGGACGAGCTTCAACAAAACAATTAGAACAATTGCTTGGAGGAAAGAAGATTTTTGATAATCCTAAATCCGTTTCTCTTTTAATGCGTATTATAAATTTCGCAGCTCAAGATGATGATTGTATTATTCTTGATTACTTTTCAGGCTCAGCAACTACAGCTCATGCGGTAATGGAGATAAATGCAACATTAGGAGCACATAAAAAATTTATTATGGTTCAATTACAAGAGCCAACAGATGAAAAAAGTCCGGCATATAAAGCTGGATATAAGAATATATGCGAGATAGGTAAAGAACGTATCAGAAAGGCAGCAGAACTTATAAAACAAACTTATCCAGGCTCAAAATTTGATGAAGGATTCAGAGTATTAAAATTAGATAGTAGTAATATGCAGCAAGTGTGGTATACTCCTAACGAATATGTTACCAAGAATCTGTTTGAAAGTACCATTGATAACGTAAAACTTGATAGAACAGGTGAAGACTTGCTGTTTCAGGCAATGCTCGAATTAGATTGTCAGTTGTCTGGGAAAATTGAAATATCGGAAATATCAGGAAAAACTGTATATTTTGTAAACGATAATTATATTATTGCTTGTTTTGATAAGGACGTTACTGACAATGTAATAGTTGAAATTGCAAAGAAAAAACCATATTTCTTTGTAATGTGCGATAGTTCAATGGCTAACGATAGTGTTGCTGTAAATTTTGAACAGATATTTAAGTCATATAGTCCAGATACTAGTTTGAAAATCTATTAAACATGAAATTTAATTTTAAGATTCAATCATATCAAACAGATGCTGTAAATAGCATAGTTAGTGTTTTTGCCGGTCAACCCAAATATGATGATTCGAGCGAAAATACATTATATGCTCGTGATATAGGCAAGAAAAACAAAAATGCAAGTAAAAAGGAAATTACTGAACTCCAATTACATTTTAAAGAAATGGGTATGGAGATAGATCAGTATGATGCTGAAGAACAAATCAATTCGGCAGGATATAGAAATGCCGATATCGTATTAAGTGATGACCTTTTACTAGACAATATAAAAACTGTCCAAGCACAACAAAATATTCACCAATCATCTATATTATCAAAAGATTTAGGACGGTGTTCATTGGACGTAGAAATGGAAACTGGTACAGGTAAGACTTATGTGTACATAAAAACTATGTTCGAACTCAACAAGCAATACGGCTGGAATAAATTTATAATAGTAGTACCAAGTATTGCTATCCGTGAAGGAGTAAAGAAATCCATGGAAATGACAGTTGAGCATTTTATGGAATATTATGGGAAAAAGGCTCGATTTTTTGTATATAATAGTAGTGATTTAAATGCGCTAGATAAATATTCGAGTGATGCAGGTATTAATGTTATGATTATTAATACCCAAGCTTTTGCATCTTCTTTAAAAGAAGGTGCAAAAAATAAGGAAAGCCGAATCATTTACTCTGTTAGAGATGATTTCGGAAGTCGTAGGCCTATTGATGTAATCAAAGTAAATAGACCTATTGTAATTCTGGATGAACCTCAAAAAATGGGAGGAGCTGCAACGCAAAAAGGTATAAAGAATTTTAATCCTTTATTTACAATCAACTATTCTGCAACGCATAAGAACCATCATAATGAAGTTTATGTGCTTGACGCATTAGATGCTTATAACAAAAAACTTGTAAAGAAAATTCAGGTAAAAGGATTTGAAATACATAATTTACGTGGAACAGATAGATATATTTTCTTTGAGAAAATAATAATTTCCAGCAATAAGCCGCCTATGGCTAAGCTTGAAATAGAGGTCCGTCAAGCTAGTGGTGTTGTCCGGAGAAGTAAGGTTTTAGGAGAAGGTGATAATTTATTTCTTGAATCTAATGGACTACAGCAATATAAAGATGGGTATGTCATTAATCATATTGATCCTTTTAATTCAATTATTGAATTCATTAATGGAGAAGCCTTGTCAGTAGGAACAGTTGTTGGTGATGTTTCAGAGAAAGATATGAGAAGAATCCAGATAAGAGAAACTATTCAATCTCATTTTGACAAGGAAGAGTCACTTTTTCGTCAAGGGATTAAGACTCTTTCACTTTTCTTTATAGATGAGGTTTCAAAGTATCGAATTTATGATGAATTTGGTGATGAACAGCTTGGAGAATATGGAAAAATATTTGAAGAAGAATATAAAAATATTCTGAGTGAAAAACTTTCCTTATTTGCTGCCAATGGTGAGGATGCAATGACTGATGAATACCAAAAATATCTTAGACGTTTCGATGCACATCAAGTTCATAAAGGGTATTTCAGTATTGATAAAAAAGGTCATAGCATCAATAGTGAACAGAAAAAAGGTTCTGACATATCAGATGATATATCAGCGTACGACTTGATTTTGAAAAATAAAGAACGGTTATTAAGCTTTGAGGAGCCAACACGTTTTATATTTTCTCATTCAGCACTTAGAGAAGGATGGGATAATCCTAATGTATTCCAAATTTGTACTTTGAAACATTCTGATAGTGCTACAGCCAAAAGACAAGAAGTCGGTCGTGGATTACGTCTTGCCGTGAATAAATCTGGTATAAGGATGGATGCAGAGACTATAGGAGAAGATTTAGTTCATGAAATTAATAAGTTAACTGTAATAGCTAGTGAAAGTTACTCGTCTTTTGTTTCAGATCTACAGAAAGAAACAAAAGAAGTGTTATATGACAGACCAACTAAAGCTACAACAGAGTATTTCAAAGGTAAGATTTTGACTTATGATGGTCAAACAATAACTATTGATGATCAGCAAGCAGCTAGTATAATTGCATATTTAAGTGATAATGATTATATAGATTCAAAGGGTAATATTACTGTAGAATATCACAAGGCTGTTGCTAACGGAACATTAGAACCCTTACCAAAAAAGTTGCGTATAATGGAGGAATCAATACATAAATTGATTCAATCTATATTTGATGAACATGCTTTAGATGGAATGATAGAAAATGGTCATGAGACAACTATTCAAGATAATTGTCTTAATGATAATTTTAAGAAAAAGGAATTCCAGGAACTTTGGAGAAGAATAAATCATAAATATGCTTATACAGTAGATTTTGATAGCGAAGAACTCATACGAAAGTCTGTAGAAGAAATAAACTCGAATCTTCATGTAGCTCAAGTAAGGTATAGTATTACAACTGGCCAGCAGGAAGAACATTTGTCGCAATCACAAGTAGCAAGTGGAACAGCATTCAGTTCTATAAGTTCACGAACACAGAATTTACGTAATGCTCATGCTTGTACAACATCTTATGATTTGATTGGTGATATAGCAAAAGGGGCTGTTATAACAAGAAAAACAGCAAGCCGCATTCTAAGCATGTTAGATAATGATAAAAAATACATGTTTGCTATCAACCCCGAGGAATTTATCATTAAAGTCATAAATATGATAAAGGCACAAAAGGCTACTATGATAGTGGAACATATTACATACAATCAAATAGAGGGTAAATACGATAGTTCTATTTTCACATCTGAGAGACGTAATGTTGGATTTGATAAGGCGATTAGAACAAAACGTCATATTACTGATTATGTGTTTACAGATGGAACAGCGGAAGATAGTATTGAAAAGAAGTTCTGTCAGAGTCTTGAAAAAGCCGAAGAGGTGGAAGTATATGCAAAACTCCCTAAAGGATTCCATATTCCTACACCGGTAGGCAATTATTCACCAGACTGGGCTATTGCTTTCAAAAAAGGAACAGTTAAACATATATTCTTTATTGCAGAAACTAAAGGGACAATGGAATCATTGCAATTTAGAAAAATAGAAGAAGCAAAGATAAAATGTGCGACTAAACTTTTTAATGAAATATCAACAGAAGGTGTTCGTTATCATGAAGTTAGTAGCTATAAAGAACTGCTTGATGTAATGGAAACAATAAAATAACTCAATTCAAACAAACTTCCTTTTAGGTAATGAGATTCAAATAGAAGTGTATAAAAATTAAAAGTTTAATATTATGGCATTCAAAAATTATAGAAAAGAAACTTCAGAGAGAAGTGATGAAGCCAATTGGGCAAAAAAAATTCTTATTGAAAAAACAGGGCTATTTTTTGATTCAATTGAAGGTTGCAATGAAAATAAAGATAACATTGTAACGCATTTAATGGAGCGAGCTCGAATTGATTTTTCGGATGAAAAATCAACAGATGAAGAAGTACTTAAAGAAATAATCAAACTTGAAACATTAGATACGCTTCAACGAAAAATTAATTTTGCTAAATCCTTTAATTGCCCATTAACTTATGTATTGTACTGCAATGAGAATAAACATGTTTGGGTTTATACAATAACAGCAATAGATACATGTAAATATGAAGCCGTTTACAGCAGCTTTGTGGCATTTTCTAATTGGATTGCAGAGATAAAAGGTTGGAAATCGTCAAAATCATTTAGAGAAAAACAAGATTTGCCAGAATTTGATAAAGCATTAAGAGCCGCAGGATGTGCATGGCCAACAAATATAGATTGCTTCGTTTCAAATGAGAAATTCGAACCTATTTGTATTATTGAATTTCAGAATGCAAATAAAACCTCAGTTGAAAAACATTGTAACAATGAGTTTTTATGGGGAAAGTATACAGGAAGTACTGATTGGGGAAAAACCATATACTATAATGATGTAAGAAGATGGTTATCTCAAGAAATACTTAGAGTTCAGTCAGGTTTGAGGCTATTTGTTGTTACTTGGTCTGAATCTTCAGAAGATTTTATTTTGAAAGAAATAGATCAGGTCACATTGCCACAGTTTCCCCGTGAGAAGAATTGGAGATTACATAATCAGATAGAAGAAAATCTCCATAATTTGGCTGTTTATTATAGAGTTAATAAAGATTATGCGCTAAGATATGCAAAATGGATTTCTGAGAATACATCTTCATATAATCTATCGTATAATGATGGATCTATGGAAATGATATTTCATAGTCCAAAACTGAATGTCGCAAATAAAACATTTCCTAAATTATATTATAAATTTAAACATCTAGAAAAAAATAACAAAGAGAAACTGCCTATTATTTTCTTAGAGCTTTTGGGAAACAATTGAAAACTAAGTAGAAAATTTTATCTGAAATTATACACACCATAAAGTAATAGCTATTATAGCTATTACTTTATATATTAATATTAAGAATTATCGCTTGTTTTATTATGGATTTATATTTAGTAACTTATCAAATTCAAATAATACTATACAATAAACTCAAAAGAATAATCTGATAAGAATTTTAAAATACAATCGAAAACGATAGAATATTTTAATATCATATGCGAAATTTATTTACACATAAAAATATCAAATATCTTTATAGGTTAAAATGTGAGATACAAGAACTTCCATGGGAAATTTGGACAGATAATGATGTACATGATCCTAACTATAAACAGAAAAGAATACAATTAATTGGAAAAGTTATGCATATACAGAACCGCATCAGAGGGTATGTTATTGCTAAGTATGGAGAAGGTGAATTATCTAAAGAATTCTCAGAATATTCATTTTTCACAATAGGATATAGAGCAAACACTTTTAATGTAGAAAATAACAAAGCATGGAGTCGAGGGAAAGAATGTTTCTTATATTTTATTGACAAATTAATTGATTTTACAGAGGCTGAAAATAAATGCGAATCGATTGATTGGAAAAAAGAAATAGCAAAATGGCTCATGTTCATAACAATTGTGTTAACATCTATATTCTTATTGTTTGGTGCAAATGATTTAATAAAAACCATATCGTTATTTGGTGATATAGAAATTAAAAAGAAATTACAGTTTACACTTTGTATCATGATGATTACTGCCAATATAATATGGGCAAAGAATTGGAAAGAATTATTGCCTATTACCACGTCATTTATTGGTGCTTTAGTTGGACTTCAGGTATGAGTAAATCATTATGAAGAATGTAAAAATGAACAAGATATACCAATACGTTGTTTAGAAATCTTTTCACTAAGTGTATTTTATTAGGAATGTAACAATATCAAATCTACGCTGGTTAACATTTTCTGTTTTATAGTGTAAAATGCTTAATAAAGATAGTGTGCCGAAGTAACACACTATCTTTAGATTGTTAAAATATAATTCTTATTAAGAGTTAATATTGCAGTTTATATAAAATAAAAAGATGTTATATTATTAATAGATGGAAATCGTTGGTCGAAATTTATGTATATGAACTTTAGGGGTCTCTTGAATAGTTCCTGACTGCATAGAATAAAGCCAGGCTTTATTCTCCTTTTGCCCTTCCACTTCAGTAGAAGACCATAACCAGCATTCACTCGGATTCAGATTAATCGGAGTTCCACCGACTTCAGTTATACATTCATTAATCTGATACCGGACAGCGAACAGATAAGAGAGTTGCCGGACAGAAGGAATATAGGCCGATTGTCCATAACTCCACAAATCAAAAGATTTGATAGCTATTGGTGATTGGACTTCCTCATTATTGAACAAAGAATAGGTATTCTCATTTCCGTCCTCATCAGTCAATGATGCAGAAGTCCCCTGGTCAATACCAAGACTGTCGGCAAAAGCCAGCGGTTCCATATCATGAATGTAAACTGCATAACCAAGATTGTCAGTTTCTGCACTACGGTTTACATGGAAAACTATGGCAACAGCTTCTTTGTCAGATTGCTTGAATTTGTCCATGGACAATATATTTCCGTCCGAACAAACCACATTGCCAACCTGAAGGGAAGATAACAGTTCGGTAACATCTTCATGTTCACAATGACAGGAAGTGAGCAACAGCCCACTCCATGCCAGAATCGGTAATAAAAATCTTTTCAGCTTCATAACAGTGGGATTTCAAATGACCTGATTACACATTGCGCTTCCTTGTCCATAATGAACCAGTATTCAGAACGGTATGGCTGTCCGTCAGAATCAGTAGCTTCATACTCTATCTTTACCTTCCAGCCACTGAACGGCTTGCGTTCCTGACTGGCTTCATCACCAGCAGGCTTCAGTTCCCCTGTAACCATCAGAGAGCGGAGTGCCGTCATGGCATCCATCTGACGTTTCATCTGTCCGGATATCCCGTGACATTCTGAATCCGGATTATCAAAATCCGTATCCTCCATAAACCTGCGGCTGATTTTCATCATGGCTACAGAAAGAGCCATCTTCTCCTTCATGGTAACATACTCACGGCCAAATACAGAATCCGGTTTGCTGATACCGACAATCTTTACGGATTCCGGATTGTCCACCGAAGCCATCAGTGCCTTTTTGGCCATATCCTGTGCCTTGTTCCCGCTGTTGCCGGAACAGCCGGTTCCCATTCCGAGCAGAACTGCCACTGCAGGCAGTATCAGTAGTTTCTTTCCCTGTTTCATATCTTTACGATTTGAAGTTTGTCCGGAGCCAGACCGAGACGTTTGCGGTAAATTGAACCGTCCTCCCGGTACATCTCCAGTTCGGATGAAGTAATGTTCTTCTCACAAAGCTCTTTCGCCTCTTCCAGTGTCAGCTGATGGCCGCCTATATTCCTCCATATGGCGAATGAACACGGTGCTTCCTGATTGCTGTAGTTGGAACAGTTGAAAGCCCTTGTTCCCACACGCACCTCGCCGCCGCAGTGCGGACACCTGCCGATAACAGACTGCATATTGACTGCACCGTCATCAGCAAGTTCCAGCACTGTCGGGAAAGTCTTTCCTTCCTTGGTGGAAAAGCCGTCCAGAAGGATGCAGCGTTTCTCTAAAAATTCAGCAATCTCCTCGTCATTCATTTTCCGGTTGCCGATGATGGCATTGATGTTGAGCACACAAGAAGGATGCTCACCTGTGTTGTTTTCGCAGCGATACCCCTTGCAGGTCTTCACCACGTTGCTGCCGCAGAACGGGCAGCGTCCTATAATCTTCTTTTCTGAATCCATATTCCTGATAAGTTACATTGTTTGAATTAATTGAATGAGAATCCACGGTTCCAGTCCGCAACGATTCCTCCTATAATGTTCTTGCCGGACATCACATTTGCCCATCCTTCCGGGTCAAGAGAGAACCAGAGGTCGTTCCATGAGAGTGTGCGTATCTGCCATGCCAGGATAAAGAGGTCGGTATTAACAGCCTCCAGTCTGGTCAGTACCTCGTTTGCTATGTAGTACCGCTCGGAAGAACTGAGCAGGTTTACCTTGTGCTTCTCCTTGCCTCCGTCAGAACCGCCTGTATCATAGCTTCCGGAAGTCACCAGCTGCTTCATGAACGGATAAAGCGCAGCCATCTGGGTTGCGGCATCAGCCAGCTCGTCCGAAACGATTGTAGCAATGGCCGTTCCCTTCAGGTTACTGCCGACCGATTTGAGCAGCAGATTACAGTTCTGAGGTATTTCCGTGGCCACCAGTTCCCCAGCACGCTTAATCTGATAGATATTCTGCATTGCACCCTGTGCATTGGAAAGATATTCCAGCATCTTGTCCTCCACACTGTGTACCCTGTCGAGTGCAACCGTTACGGCAGTCTCGGCAGCAATGATTTTCTCGTGTGCCTTCTGACGTTTATCATAGATATTCTTCAGAGTGGAAGTCTGTGCAAAGACAGCACCCGTCAGCGTCGGGTCTGTCTGTTGTGCAAAAGTGTCCGCACCTTTCAGCAGAAAAACTGCAAGGGCAGCCACTACCGTTATTATTAACTTGATTCTGTCCATATCATTCAGATTTTACGTCCTTTATTCCTTTGTTCACTCAGATTCTGTTCACGCTCCTCCTTATGTGGTGAAATCACCGGCTCCATCGGCCTGTTCAGCAGACAGTCGTTCCAATCCTTGAAAGCCTTTGGAGGAAGCCACTGTCCCATACGGTACCGGATGTTCAGCTGCCTGGCAACCTGGGCCAGTAGGGGACGCTCCATGTCAGGCTCGAATATCTTTCCCTTCGCTTCAATCCGGATGCCGCCGTCAGTCCTGCTTATCTTCATCTGAATACCTTCCTGCAGAGCCATCATGCGCAGTCCGTATATCCTCCCGGCCAGGTCGTTGTCAAAACAGTCGAAGGCACGTGCATTTGGAAAGCGTTCCATGACTCCGGTTATTTGCCTGTCAGAGAATGTGCCGCCCAGTGAAACCAGAGCCGCACTGTCCCCAATCTGTATCCGGTTCATCTGGTAGAAGGCCATGGCATCAAATGCAGATTCACAGAAAAACACGCTTCTTACATTGTCCGGACTGATACCCGAAGGAACAGCCACCCATGCCGAAGATGACGAATCCGTACCGGCAGCTTTCGACTTGTAACCGCCATGTCCTCTGATTTCATACCCCCTGACTTCATTTCCCTTTCCGTCAGTATATGGGAATCCGATATTGTAACCTTCAAACTTTCCGTTGTTCCTGTCCCTTATAAGGGAAATAAAAGGCGAAAGAGCAGTTACGGTTGCTTTGGACAGTCCGCGCCGGAAAAACAGTCCTGGTATTTTCCCGATGTCAACCGGCTTCACCTCATATCTGGAAGGTTCAAACACGCCTGATGATTTTCCTGCCGATTTAACATACTCCCTGTCCTCCCTGTATTCAGGTTCAGGCATGTTGGCGAAACGTGCCATGACCTTGGCTATCTTCTGCCATTCATCCTTTCCGGATACCGTAAAGGAAGAAAGATTCTCACGGATGAGTGTCACCACATCGCCTTTGGAACCGTCACGCCGGAAAAAGGTCTGTGCCGCCTTGTCGTTGGGATGGCTGACAATCAGCGTATCCCTCCTGTTACCGTCTTCACCGAGTACCAGCTCGATGTAACGTCCGACACCGGCCTTCCTGTCCAGACGGTATCCCAGGGCGTATGCAATGTCGTCAATCCCCACATGGGATTTCATTTCCCTGAAATTAACCTTGTAGTCGCTCATGCTTTCCGATTTAAGATGTTATACAGAATTTCATATACCAAGTCCTGTACCGGCATTCCGGTTCCGGCCCATCATAGTAATCTCCGGTTCGTATGTCTTCCGTGCCGTCATGTTCAGGAAAGCCTCCTTGTCCTTCCAGTCCGTAAGCTGGAAGAATGTCCTGGCCGTTTCCTTGGAAACCTTCTTCAGTCCCAGTTCCACACCATCGTATGACGCACGGATGGCATAGTCTCCGGAACGGGTCTTGACAATGGCCGCATTCTTGAAAGATTTCTCTTCGTCAGCACTCATTGAAGTAAGCGGGTCATTCTTTGCCAGATAAGGCTGCTCGCCGAGAGCCAGACGCTGTTTGTCCACATGGTCAAGAATCAGGTCTGAAGCCTTGTTCACGTCAGCCATGACCGATACGATAAACTTCGGTTCCTGTTTCAGTACACCAATCCACGAGTCCAGATAAGCAGCCGAGTTGTCCGTTATTCTGGAATCAAAGCCCATGGAATGGCTGATCATGGCAGCCGTAAGTTCCGCCACCAGCTCCTCCTTGGCATATTTCGGGTCACCGAACCTGCCGCCCATCTCCCTGTTCAGACGCTCCGGTGTCATGGTGGAGTGAGTAATTTCATGGAGCATGGTAGAATAATACTCCATTCCACCACGGTAGGTTTCTTCCGGAGAATCACCGATATTGAACTGCGCCTTCATGGGCAGCACCACAATATCCTTCGAGGGAGAATAATAGGCACCGTTCTCACGCTTGTCGGCACGTATCGGACAAAGCCACTGCTGCGTCTCCACCATACGGTCGAGTGCGGCATGGGTGTACATACCTTCCGTATCCCTAAGTTCCGGAACCTTGAACCTGTCCATGAGCTTCTGCATCCTCTCCGGCTGTACTTCGGCCAAGTTGGTCTGTGCCACATTGTACACCGGGAATGACTTGATGAAAGGAATGACATCCATATCCTTCTTCTCCTCCTTGCTCATTGCACGGTATTCCTCCGTGCTTATCCTCTTGCCTTGACTGTCCTTTATCATCATATCCCAGTATACCACCGGGAAGGCCTTTTCACCCTTCAGGACATGAGCCTTCAGGTTATGCGCCTGCTTGAAGGTCAGATATACCGGAAGCTGGTAGTTCATGGCTGCGGTATGCATCTGAAGGAAGAAGGAATTGGAACCTGAATAGTTGCGGCCACCCACATTCTGCGGCAGTCCTGCATAACCCGATGCGCCGCCAATCCATCCCTGTTTCCATCCGGTATCCTTCATCTGCTGCATACGCTCAATCATCATTGCAGCGAAGCGGTCTATGGCCGCCTGTCCGCTGTTTCCCTGAGAGTCAGTTCCAGATGCCATAGCTGTCGTCATCCATTACCTGACGGTCCATCTGCCTGATGTCCGTCTGTTCTACATAGAACTCGGCCGATTCATCCGAAGGGTCCGTACCGTGTGACCGGCACCATTCCAGATAATCATCTGCATTCTCACTGTCCATAACAAAGCGGAGGAAACCTATCTTACCCTCCTGCAGAAGCTCCACAAGCTCCTCATGATTCATTTTAGCTGACATATAACTTGTTTTTTAGTTTTCTGATTATGTTACATTTTCATAGAAGCCGATTTCTCCACCTTTGCGGTGTTGGCGGCAAGCATACCGGTTATTTCCGTATTCAGATATTTGGCCGCAATCTGTTCCCTTGTGGCCGTCTTGGTCTTGAAAAGCGAATAACCGTCATCAAAGGAGATTTCATGCCGGGAAGTCTGTCCCTTCTCTCCGAGGTCAACCGACACCTTCCATTTGTTGTCGTTCCTGTCCTTGGCCACGCGTACACCCTTGGGGTCAACACCTTCAGGAAGCTGATACTTCTCGTATGCGGATTTCAGATGCAGACGTTCACCGAAGTTCTTCTCAATAAGCTGGTTCGGAGTGGCCACCCTGTCGAAGTAGGCATTCAGGTCCTGGCGTGAAGCCACGGCAGACATGTTCGTATCCCCAACCTGAACATAGAACTTGTATTTCCCAAAGTCAGGACGCTGCTCGTCCTTCTCTTTATAGACATTGAACTTGTTTACGGTTATAGAGCCGTCCGGTCCTGCAATCTCCATTGGCATACGGAAGGCTTCCTCAGATACCTTCGGCATCAGCTTTGTCGGATAGTAGCGTTCCATGAGTTGCGGTACCGTCATTTCCTTGTTCTGATAGGCAGCAAGGTCTGCTACATCCATCTTCTGCGACTTGAGCTGCTGTCCGTCAATCTTTGCGGTAAAGTACCAGTCGGCAGGATTGGTGGTACTCTGGTAGGCATGGCCATGAGTTACCTTTTCACCGTTGGCTGTCACCATCTGCGGCTCACGGGGCTTTCGTTCCTGAACTGTTTCCGTTTTCCGTTCGTCATTCTTTTCGGTCTTTACCTCATTATCCGTCCCGGTCTCAGCTTTGGTTTCAACTTTGGCCTTCGACTTCTTTTCCCTTGCAGGTTTTACATCAACAGTGTTCTCCACTGTTCTGTCAGGAGCTTCCTGCGCACCCTGTTCCTTTTTCTTCTTTCCCATATCTGTACTGTTTTGAATGGTTCTGTCATTAATTTCAGTTTTATCCTGTCCGGCCTTCTTCTTCAAAGGACTGTCCAAGGCATCACAGATTGCCACCCTAATACCGGAACGTATCAGTCTGGGCAGATAAACGTCAAGTGCCGATTGTGGGAATGATGCAACCTTTACAGGTCTCTTGTAGTCAGGCAGCATTCTATCTGTAATCTCGATGGCAAGCACTGTGGCAGCCTTGACGGCATCCTGCTTATAGAGTTCATAGAAACTGTTCCGTCTGAACAGCAGCATGGCATCCGGATGCTTTTTTTTCAGTTCGTTGAACTGCCGTATGATACCGGTATCATTATCTGAATCTGTCTTTTTAGTCATAGGAATCAGTATTAGAGCTTAAGGCTGTTTGCTTTTGTTTCCTTCCGGGATGGAGAGAGTGAAATGGCACGCTCCACGGACTGTTTGTCCACCACCTTCTTATATTCCCATCGGTTCTTGTCAGTCATAACAAGGCCGAGATATTCAGGATGAATCTCGTCATAGCGGAGCTTCTGCTGCCTTTCCCATTCCTTCATGTCACCCTTGATAAGCTTGAATCCCTGCTGCTCCTTCAGGTCAATGCCGACTGAAACCTTCTCTCCGCCCACATTCAGTTCAACCGGTTTTCCCTCCCGTACCTGCTGCTTCTGCTGCATACCCAGTTCAATGTCGTTCACCTTCTCCATGTCCTTCAGACGCTGCTCCAGCTTGATGTCTGTAACACGTCTGTGAATGACGGATTTTGTTTCCGGGTCAAGCTGAAGATACTGCTGAGTCTTTTCATCGTTTACGTTGACCGCCTTCTGTATTACCTCACCTCTGGCCAGACGTTCAGCCTCCTGCTGAGTGAGATTGAGAACCTTGTTGCGTTCCCGGTCCAGTTCGGCACGTACTGGATATGCAATCAAAGCCGGAGCACCGTTTTTGTTTGTAGTCATCTGAAGCTTCATCGGCATGGTGATGATGCTGCCGTTCCTTGCGTTGATGGATACCTGCATGATGGGAGTCACTTCACCTGCCATCAGCTTCTCCTTCACTTCCATGGGTAAACTGTTCGCCTTTTCACGGTCGATACCCAGTATTGCCAGTTTTTCGTATGGCAACAAATCGGACTGATTTCTGTTGTGCATTTCCATATTACTGTAATTAAGCTGTTATATTTGCGGTTCTAACCGCCTGAATACCACAAATGTATTCACGGCAATCCCCTGAAAAAGAAATGCGCAACACTATTCTGATTTCATTGCTTCTGATGCTACTGCCGGTAAGCGTATCGGCACAGTTCTATACGATAACCAGAGATTCGGAAATTCTGCCAACAGAAAGACGAAAAGAGTCTTATAACCGTGCAGCAAAGGATGTTACAGAAGGGAAAAAGAATAAGATGATGTCAAAGAATACCCTGACTGTCGGACCGGACAATCAGAAGAAATTGGAAGATAACAGCCGGAATAGTGACAGGAAAGTATCCCTGAAAACTGAACTGCAAAAGAATGCAGATGATATTACTAAATCAGAAAACAATCTTCCTGAACTTACCATCCCCAACCTTTATAAAGAAATCATAAGAAACGGAATCCTATACCCAAAAATAGTTTTGGCTCAGGCTATTTTGGAGACCGGATGGTTCCGTTCATCAGTATGCCGGAACAAGCATAATCTTTTCGGACTTACCAATCCACGTACAGGGAAATACTATGAATTCAATCATTGGACAGAAAGTGTCCGGGCTTATTATACTAAAGTGCAATATAAATACAAAGGTGGAAATTATCTGCTTTGGCTTGATGAAATCGGTTATGCGGAAGATCCAAGATATGTTCGAGAAATTATTCAAGTTCTAAAACTTATTTAATCGCAAATAATCTAGCATATTATATAGAACATAATAATTTCAATATCTTTGTGTAGAATTACTATAAATGAATGATTATGGAAGATGTATTTCGTGATTACGGTCAATTTGAAAATATAGAAAACAAAAAAATTATATGTTTTAATATAACCAAGACATATCTTCTTTCAGAAAGGGAAAACCTTTATGAGTGTACAAGAAAATTTTGGAGGCTAAACGGTGAACGAGCTAAAAATGCAGAATTAGTTTTTGCCGTATGTTCAAAGTATATTGTAGGAGTCTTCAAACCGACACACTGGTTTCTTACCGATTCTGAGGAATATTCTGGTCGTTGGGAGTTTGAAGGAGAAGAAATAATCGATTCACCATTTATAAATATGAGTATTGCTCATTTAGTAGGTAGAAGACAAAATCCTGTTATGTATATTAATATGTAATCATTTATGAAGCCAACTAAAGAAGAATATATAAAAATCTTCAGTGAAATGAAGAAATGTAGATTTCTAAATGAATTGAAAACCGATAGATATGACTCTACTATAGACTGCTTTTGCATTGTACGGATAGTAGATAAAAATACAAACTGCCTTGTTCTATATGATAATATTTCAAAAAATGAGTTGTTTAAATATTCTCAAGATGAATTCTTTAACATTTGTAGCTATATTGAAAAATATGCGGACTCTCATTTCTTAGGTTGTGATTTTTGCCAAATAACTAAAACTGTTTCTATTTCATCCCTTATAAAAGGTATAGTAAATGAATTTAATTTACATGAGAAGAAAGATATAATATTAGGAACGAAAATTGCTTTGTCTTACTTAAAAGTTTATGGAGACTGGGAAAATTTTAATTACTCGGTTGAACTTCTATCAAAGGCCAAATTTATAAATGACTTTCGGGATGCTATACAAAAAATATGTATAAAGGCAGGGGTAAACGACCTATTTAGAAGCCAAGAAAACAAGTCCAAAAAAGAATACATTATCAAACAAGCTCAAAGAATATCAAAAAGCGATAATATAATTTACTCGCATACTATTATTCAAAAATTAAATAATGCCTTCATGAAAATAGGCTTAACAGAAGATGGATACCTATTAGACGAACAATTCAAAGTTATCAAAGAAAATATCGAAAGTTTATATCACTCAGAAGCTCAGATTCAAGGTTCAGTTGTCTATAATTACGAAAAAGACAAATGGAATAAAACTTTTTCAGGATGGACTGCTGAAATAACAGAGAATAAACCTTTTGATTTTTCAGAAGATGATTTAAGTCATGATTCGAGGTTTTGGTAGTAAAATATATCTTATAAGAGAAAAAATACTAAAACAATAATATGTATGGGATAAATAGTATAGAACCCATATTTTGCTAACATACTATGTATAAATCCCCTTGTTCCATCATAACTAGAAATCACGAAATGTGCTAATAAAATGCCAGTTATCCCGTAATACATCATCAAAGTAAATGTGCAAAAAAATTGCATACCTCTACTATATGGTAAAGAGTCATCATATCCATTAAAAAGGTAAAATATAACAATAACAAGAATCCCTCTCCACTCATAATCCAAGCCAAGCCAAGAAGCAAGTCCGGCCATGCCAAGCGTCCAAAGGAATCCCTGTATCGGACTACGTTGCAAAAGATTTTCAAGAACCATCAGCGTGGCCACACCCAAAGCCAGTGTAAACATTACATTATGTGTTCCGTCAGCACCATTCAGCAGATACCAGGGTATTTCACTGATTATGGCAAAGCCCAACAGAGTAAAGAAATACCTGTACCTGCTTCTTGTATGAATAAACCCTTCAGCAATCAGGAAGGCAAACACAGGAAAAGCGATGCGCCCGATACAGCGCATCGTTTCGTATAATACGGTACCGTGCTCCATCAGATAGAGAGCAACGTGGTCTATCACCATGGAAATCATGGCAATGACTTTCAATGCACTGCCGCTAAGTCCAAATGCCGGTTTTAAGGTCATATTCATAAATTACATATTTAACTGATACCAAGAAGTTCCTTTACCATATCCTCCACTTCCTGGTTCACACGCTTGAAGTTACGGTTGAGAAGGATTTCCTTCTCTTTGTCGTTTTTGAACTCATAGATTTTGGGTAGAGCCACATAGTGTTTTTCCTCGTCCTTAATCTTCTTCATGTCAAAATGCGTCTTACAGAAATACTTGGTAGTCCTGAACTCTTCCGACTGCTCGATGTCAAAATGGTCAAGCATACTGTCATCGGTAGCCGTAAAGTCACGTGCCGCCTGTCCGGCCAGCCAGCCTGTTGCCATATCCGCAATCTTGGCTGCAGGAACCAGAAAGTCCATCTTCTCAGATATTGTGGTTGATACCTTGTGGTCATTGATGGAAATGGAGCGTGAAGTCTGCTTGGCCTTTCCGAACACATCATTCTGTGCCCACTCCAGCGTCTCCTTGTTACGTGCCGCACCCATGAAGATATTACCGCAAGTGGTGATAATCTTCTGCATACCTACTTTGCCGTAGTCAGCTTCCAGCTGAGGAAGCTCCTGGAAACCTAAGGTTACGGCAACCTTGTTGGAACGAGCCGTACCGATAAGACGGTCTATCTTGTGAAAGTACAGTGTAGGAAGCTCGTCCACGATAATGCTTACCGGGATATTGCCCTTTGAGTTTACCCTTGTGATCAGTCGGTTCAGAACCAAGGCATTGAGTGAGCCAATAACCTGTTCCTTTTCTGGGTCATTGGCAATCACCAGATAGCTCGGATTGGCCTTGTCAGAAATCTTCAGGTCGAAATCATCCCCGGTGAATACCCAGTATGCTTCTGGAGAAACAAGGCGTGCAGCGTTCACACGAAGCGTACCGACCATACCTTCCAGCTGGTCATTCGCCTTGTTCTCATAAGCACTCTTGAAAGGAGCCATCAGCGAAGCAATCCTGTCATCCTGCATCAGGATATTGAATACCTGGTCATATGGCCTTACAAGGAATGAAAGCACATGAGGCATGTCTGAGAACTCACCGGTTACGGTATCCGGTTCCACCTCATTGCCATGCTCGTCCTCATACCAGCACCTCTGAATCAGAATCTTCCTGCCTGTCCTGTCCTTATAGCTGTATCCGTTCAGGTCAACAAACATACGGTCCTCGTCAGTCGATACGTCATTGCCGTTCTCATTCACGAAATCAAGCACCACGTTACCGTCCTTGTCTATGGCATTGAAGTCATCCCAGTTGCGTATGACAATCTCCAGCTTCTTTCCTTCCAGTGATATGAAGCGTCTAAGCTTCTTACCGTTCCTGAACCCGACCGGATGGAAGTTTACAAAGAAATAGATGATGGCAGCTAGGAAGTTCTCCGCAGAGTTAGTAAAGAAGGCTTCCGAGCCGCCCTTCTTCTCTCCACCTCCCTTGTTGAGCGAGGCCAAAAGAGTAGCAGCCGTTTCAGAAGCGGCAGCCAGATCCGGGATATATTTCCGCTGAATCGGGTTGATACGGTTGGAGTATTCCACATCGGTAAAGTTTACTATACGGAACCCGCAGCTCTGAGGCAGTTTACCGGCTTTCCTGTTCTTGCAGTACTGATAGAAAAGCGTCTGTGCAAGTGTCGGAAACTTGAAGTCATATACCATCATGGCAAATCCCTTTGCTGAATGCTGCCTGATGAACGGGTCAATGATACCGAAAGACTTACCCGAACCCGGTGTACCCAGTACAATCGTACCACGGAACGGATTGATGATATTGATCCACCCTTTGTGCATCTTCTTTTTCCAGTAGTATATCATCGGAATGTTCACCGAGTAATCATTGCTGACCAGCGTTTCCGACTGCTGGAACGATTCGTTCTCAAAGTTGAAACGGTCCTCACCAACCTTGTAGTTGTAATACTTGGCAATACCGTCCAGCCCCTGATGTACCAGCATAGTACCCACCACCGAACAGACCGCATACAGAAGACGGTTGGCAGGAAATCCCAGCCAGCTGAATCCGAAACTCATGCCATGGAATACAAAACAAAGCCCTACAAGAGTCAGACCGGCCAGTACCGGATAGACAACCATTGTCCTTACATTGAATTTCAGGGACTTTTCAGCCTTTGTGCCGATACAGACAATACAGATGCATATCAGTTCAGCCACCTTGCATCCCGATACGGAATTGAATACCCTGAAGCGTGCCAGCAGGTCGAGTACGAACTGAGTAACCCTGTTGTCAGCCGTAACAGGCAGGTTCATGATAATTTCAATAATCAGAAATATATAGATGCAGCTCCTGAAGTAGTTATACATCTGCTGCTGTTCCCTTGTTTCTTCAAATGCCATACGCTCTAACTGTATATGAATTTACTAAAATGGAACCTTTATACCCAGCAGCAGACCGTTGCGGAAGGTATCCCCATGCAGGAAGTTCACATTGTTCTTCTGTATGACAGAGAGCTCCAGCCCGCTGCGGAACACATAGCTGTATTCAAATCCGGCCTCCAGTCCGAAGAAGAACTTCTTCTGTACCGCACCGAACTGAGGGCCAAGACGAAGGCGCATCATGCCGTTTTTGTACCGTGTCAGACGGTGCTTATAGACTATACCGCCGTCCCAGAAATATCCTTTCCAGAAATTGTGACATACTGGCTTATGCCAGTGATTCCCGACCTCACCATATACTTCGACGGCATTTCCGTATGAAAGCGGATACTCATAACCCAAAGTGGCATTCAGCGTACTTGGAAAAAGGAATCCGGCATTGACGGAAACCTTTCCGGTCTGTGCCGATGCACCGATGGATGCAATCGAGCAAAACAGAATGAACAGAATCTTCTTCATGGCCTATCTTTTTATGGAATGATCAATATAATAGTAGGGGTAATAGTCGGCACCGTCCAGAATATCCGAGTCGAAGCCGTCCGCATTGAGAATGTCCTCATACTCGATGGTGAGTACCACTACACGTCCGCTAATCTGGTTCTCGGAAATCTCCAGACGGAGCACCTTCTCTTCAGGGAAAGTCAGCTTCGGAAGTACAAGCACGTTCCTATAGTCCTTCCTGAACTTACGGGTATTGTTCATGGAGAATACCGGAGTAAGCTCTATGGTCTGTGAATTGGTTGCCTTTGTTTCCTTTTTGTCAGCAAGTTTTACCCTGATTTCTTCAATGTCGTATGCAATTCTGGTCCTGTTCTTCAGCGTATAGTCCAGAAAGAAATAGTCACCGATGGAATAGATATTGTTGATGTATGCCCTGATTCCGTTTTTATTGGATACAATCTGGTTGAACTTTCTCCTGCTTCCATAGACAGCCCAAGCATATCGTGCAATCTCGGCCATCGGCATGGAAACCTCCGGATTGATATAGGACAGTGTCTCATTGTAGGATACATTGTAGATGGTAGAAGCATATTTGGGTGATTCGGTATAGAGGATGTCATACTGTGCGATATGACGCTCACCGATAATGGTGAGTGTACCCAGCAGTTCGTTTTCGCTGTAACCTTCAGATGATATGGAATCATTCTCCAGATAAGGCTTGATGCGGACGATGTTGTCTGTACACTGGTTGCCTATAATTTTAGTAGTGGAAATATCCACCATTTTGATGTTCTCAGGCATGACAATGTGTGTGGTCACTTCCCGGTTGATGTATATCTTCTCGTTGGCCGACAGATGTACGGCTATGCCTGTGATAAGGCATATTATCAGAAAAATTCTGGTTTTCATATTGGAATATTAAAATGTTACTATAATTTTCTTTGCTGTATTCAGATATATTATCTCGCATCCTCCGAGTTTATCAGGTAAACAATGGTATTGTACTTGATTTTCGCCTTGTTCTTTCTGATATTGGAAGATATTGCAGAGGTAGCAGAGTTGTACATGTTCTGCAGCGACTGGAGTGCAATGGCCTCAGTCGAAATACCTGTACCGTAACCGTCAGTGGATTCAAAGCTGATATTCTGCTGTACCGTGTTGGAACCGGCATCCTTCATGAAATCACGGAATGCAGATTCAGGAACATAGAAACCTTCCATACCGTCATTGTCAAATACAGAAAGCTTGACCTTGATGAACCTGTCGCCGATAAGGATACTGGTTATGGAAGCCCTGACACGCTGCTGTCCGAAACCTGTTACCGTTCCATAGAGGTAAGTTCCCTTTTTCAGCTTTGTATCGCTTACCGTCACATCGTCCAGAAGCTTGAACCGTAGACGTGTGCCTTCATGCGCCTTTGTAGTCTGGTCAATCATGGCACGTATCAGCTTGTTCTCGGCAAATTCATCCGGAGCAGTAACCGTATTGAATCTGTCGGCATTGGTATCATCGGACTTGATTACCAGACTCGGACGGTTGCGTTCCCTTTCCTCCTGACGTACTTTAGCTATGGAATCAGCCCTGTGCTTTCTTTCCGCTTCCTCTGCTTCCGGGTCTTTGATACCCAGTCCGCTTTCAATGGCCTTCTGCCGTTCATAGCTCCTTCGCTGAATCTCTTCAAGGTCACGTGCAAACTCGTCCTGTGAGGAATATCCCATACCTCCGTAACCCGTTTCACTGTTTTCCGAAGGACCGTTACCGTAGGCATATGCATTGATATGCTTTCTTGATTCTGCAAGTGAACGCTCCAGTTCTTCAAGTTCCCTCTGCTGCCGCTGTCTTTCAGCTTCAGCAGCATCCAGACGGTTCAGTTCCTCCTCGCTGTAGCCGTGTTCCAGTTCCTCCTTCTTCTGTTCTTCCTCCCCGATACCGCTGACGGCTGTGAAGGCATCCTCGTCACCGAAACGTCTGGACATCTCATACATCTTGTCTCCGGCTTCCTCGGCATTGGCCTGGGGAAGTTCCATGTTGATACGGTCTGTAGCTACCGTTCCTGCAGTCTCCTCACCGCCGGAGAAAGTCTGCATCACAAAGTATACCAGTGCGCACAGCGGAACGAATATGACCAGCGGAAAGATATACTTGGGCTGTTTGAAATTAATCTTAATCATAGGTTATCATTGTTTTTTATGGATTTGACTATATTTTCCAGCTGCCGGTATTTGAGGATGATCCGCAAGGAATCCTCACGGCTTTTTACAGGTATGGCAATCATGGAGTCCAGTTCATGATGCAGTAACTGTCCCTTTACCGTCATGTCCGTCAATTCACTGCGGTGAATGTCCTTGTTTGCCTGGATGGTACGGAATCCCTGAAACACCGGTTCCATACCAGCAATCGAACTGACATCCGGTTCACTCTGTTTCCCGTTGCCGGAATCTATGGCAAAAGTACTGACGAGTAGTAGAAGGAGTGTTCCTGTTACACCTGCGAATGTCGTTTTCGGATGCTTTGCCGCCCATCTGTTGGCCAGTCTTATCCTTGCGGACAGACGGTATCTTGTACCGATGACACCCAGTTTGGGCTGCAACCACGACCTGACAAGCAGATGCGTTTTCAGACGGCTTTCCTGTATCTTTTTTCTGAATGATTTCATAATATCCGTATATCAATAGTCCAAATCCCTGTTTTCAAGAGTCCTCCAGCCGGTAATGAGCAGACCGTGGGGATTGTTCCTTGTCCTCGGCACGGACTCAATGTAACCTGTTGTCACCATCGAGCGTCTGATGTCCCTGGTCCTGCGCTTGATAAGCTGCGTACCGTAATAGGTAAACTTCCGTTCATGTTCGTCAAACTGAATGGAGTCACACATGATGGTACAGACAGCCGAAGAGGAAATAATGTCCGAGTAGAAACCGTTTTCGTCCATGGCCTGTTTCTGTTTCAGTGCAGTCCCGTCAGCCATATACATTGCTTTCCCTACCGTCCATTTGATATAGTCGTTGTCTGGCGGCAGATTGAAGAAATACTGGTGGAACAGCTGTATGTGCGCCTTGGCCTCCATGGTGAAGTTGGCTTCCAGCCGTGCACGCTCGGCAAGAAACGGAATGTCTCCGTCAAGTACATAAATCTGCTGCCTTTCCTCGTTGACAAAGGAAATGCAGCACCAGACCGTAAAGGCACAGATGACGGTGCAGCCTCCGATTACCGCAAATACCGTCATCATGGCCAGTCTGGTTTTCTGTGCAAGGGATTCAATAAGCATATTGTAAAAAGATTTGAAGTTATTTGACTAATGACCTGACAGCCGAACCTGTTCCTCTCATGGCAGAACCTGCCGCACCTCCGGCCATGGCACCTGCAGTAGTGGTGATACCCATTGCAGCCGAACCGGCAACGGAACCCGTACCCGAGCTTACACCTCCCGGAATCAGCCATGAAGCCACTTCAGGAACGAAGCGTATGATATAGGCACCCACGAGCATACCCATGGCATACATACAGTTGGAGCCTATTCCCTGCAGTCCCAGTGCGCCAATCTGTTCCCATGAGTTGACCGAGCCATGAAGCAGATGGTCGTATGCCACCAGATCCTGCTGTAGGTTATAAAGAAGGATGAAGTCTATATAATAGATGCACATATAGGTCACGAATCCCCATAACGAGAGGGAAAGGAACTTGGACATCCACTGGCTCCAGGCCGAGTTCCATGGCGGTGCCAGCGAGAGAGCAAACATGATCGGACAGAATATCATCATGATGGCCATGAAAATCCTCTGTGCCACGAGCATCCCGTAATACGACATCTGGAAAATCAGTTCTCCAACAAAACGTATGACATCGTTTATCCATTCACTGACCTTAGTCTCAGCCGCCACGGCAGCCCTCTGGGCGTAGTTGTTGATAGTCGAGCCCAGATTCTCCACATTATATATCAGCTTGTCCCACCAGGCAGCATCCTGACCGATTTCGGCCACCTGCTTTGCTGTGGCTATGGAGTCCTGCACGGTTCTCAGCCTGTCAAGATATTCACTCTGTTTCTGTGCCACCTTCAGCTCGAAGGCCGCCACTTCCTTGTTCTTTGCCTTGGCCATAGCCCATGTAGCGGATTCCAGACTCTTTCCCGGAACCTGCAGAGCCGAGCATATCCATGAAGAGGATGAAATACACAGGGAAATGCCAATGATACGCAATAGTTTCATGACATCCATGCCACGCCTTCCGAGCATCATCATCCAGCATTCGTATGAACCGACACACAGGGCCAGGCACAGGCCGAGAGCCTTTGCCATTGAAACGGCATCACCGAGAACAGTCACATTGGGAAATGTCTCCATGGCCGTCAGCAGCTTTTCCAGACTTTCGTCAATGGCCGGAAGTCCTATTGTCAGCGGAATAAACAGTAAATTCATGATTGACTATATTATTTGTTTAATATTATTACTTAAATTATTATCAATTATAGAGAGTGTCTAATAGTGTGTAGCGGCAACGGCACAAAGGTGTGCAGTCCTGTTGACCAGTTCTGCCATCCTGGATTTGGCTTCCTCGTATGCCTTCTGCCGCTTGGCATTCTCCAGCCCATAACCGACACCGGTTTTGTGTATATAGGCTATATCCGCACAGAGTATTTCATTCTGGCGACTCAGTTCGTCCACCTGATAGCGGAGCTTGCCGTCACTCTTCTGCATACAGTAGAGCAGTCCGTCCGTGATACAGTCCTGCATACGGTTGAACTCGTCCTTGTAGGTGGCATACATCAGGTCAACATTTCTGTCAGCCTCCCTTGCCAGTTCTTCCTTATACAGTTCCTCGACATATTTGCGCTCACTCTCCACTTTCTTGATTTTCTGCCTCTGCGTCTCTTCGGCAGTCACACGTACCGGTATGATACGTTTCACATCAGACTTGGGTTCCTTGAAACGGACACGGAATCCGGAGTTGAACCAGTCCCATTTCCAGTACATTTCCGCACCTGAGTATTTCTTATGCAGGAAAAAGTAATACCAGTCCGGAGCAAAATCCCACGGACCGTTTTCCATAGACTTCCACTGCTTCTGTTTTTCACTGTCACTGACTATGCTTTGGGCATTGGCAACAGTGACTGTACCTGAAACTGACATGCAGAACAGGCACAATAACATAATTCTAACCTGCATATCCCTGATTCCATTTGTTGATTACACGCTCAGCTATCTCATTCTTCACATTGGAGTTCAGTATCTCCCAGATATAGTCCGGCTTCCATCCGCAGTCCGTGACAAGGAAACAGTACAGGTTGGCATTGTCTATTATGTACCTTGCCCTGTCGATTGAAGCCTTCAGTGTCATTACCAGATTCAGCTTTTCATCCATGGAAGCCTTCATCAGGTTTATACCCGAAGCGGCCACGGATGCATACAGTCTGTAGCAGTGCTGTATCTCCCTTGATATTGCCACGTTGGCATCGGCATAATACCAGGCTACGAAAGGCTTCTTTGATACATGACTGAAAGTATTGCCGGTAAAGTCCTTGTATTCCGTTACCAGCTGATACAGTGAGTTGGCCGTTGAAGAAATGGCACCGGCCAGTACCAAATACGAATACGCATTGTTCAGCCTTGTATCCAGAGTAGTCCGGACATCATTGAACTTTTCCGCACCTTTCTCAATGAGCGACTGCTCGCCATAACTTGTGGCCACCCTTGTCAGAGCCTTGTCCTCGTCCTTCTTTATGGCCTTGTGCAGGGCAATGAGTGCTTCGATGGTCGGCAGGTCTTTCGGTATGATGAAAGCGGAAGCCTTTACAGGCAGCAACAGCATTATAATACCGGCTGATATGATACTTATATTCCTGAGTTTCATGACAGAGATATATTAAGGGTTAATAATTTGAAGCCACCAGGCCGTTCCAGTCCTGTACAAGATTTCCCACATGATTCTTCATGGTCATCACATTTGCCCATCCTTCAGGATCTATGGCAAAGAAGAGGTCGTTTGCAGTGGCATACTGTGCCATCAGAACCATCCCTTCCACCTTGTAGCGTATCCTGTTCAGGTCAGTATAGATGCTGTTGGCCAGTGTCAGCCTTTCATACCTGTCCAGCAGGTTGTAGCCGTCATTCTTTTTCTCGGCAGTTGCCTGTCCCTGCAACGGATTGGGAATCCTGGCATTGTTCACGATATTGACGAAGTTGCCGACCAGCTGCTGGGTTTCCGCTACAAGATTGCCGAGTTCGTTCAGACAGAGCAGCCTGTTTGAAAATTTGGCCTTGTTTACCGTACTGACAAGTACTGGAACATTTCGCAGAATATCCAGAGCACACAGGCCTATTTCCTTATAATAAAGACTTTCAGTCCCGAAACCGGATATGTTCTCCATGCTCAGCTTGTAGAGTTCCTTCATGGTAGCCATGCTTACCGTATAGAGTTCCACCTTCTGTTTCTTGGCTGCAATGGTATCCACACGCTGGTTGTGCTGTTCCTCGATAAGTTTCTGTGAAGCGGTATTGGCCATGACAATCTTCAGGCAGTTGCGGTCGAATACGATTCTCCAGGCAGCATGTGCATTGATACAGACAAATGCAGAAAGCATTATAACCGATATGACTCTTAATACTGTTCTTACCATAGTGACATAACTTTTTGATGTTGGTTGACTTTTCTTGCAAACTCCAGATACAGAAGCCCTCCATCCGCCTTGCGGTCTTCCTCGATACGGGTTATGGCCTCCTGCAGCGTACCGTACCGGGAAAGATAAATCTTCAGAGCCTCCTTTTCGCTACGTTCTGTAGTATATGCCCAGTAGCATTCCGGTGCTTCCTCCACACCATACACATCCGAGTGCTGTCCCCGGCAAATCCACACCTCCTTGAAGTAACTTCTTCCCTCATGGTTATTCAGCGCATTGATGGTGAAAATCTGCTGACGCTGTATGTCAGTGAGTCCCAGAATGGCTGCAATATCCTCATACCTGTCCTTGAACTTGGTCTGGTCAAGCAGAATCTTCACATCCGAGTTATTGATGATGGCCTCCTTCACAATAGGGGAGTCAATCACGTCATTAAGCTCCTGAGTAACCACACCGGCTATTCCGTGGAACTTTCTGACGGTCTTATACAAATACTTTATATATTCCGCCATGGTAGGTGAAGCGATTGCCTTCCATGCCTCTTCAATGATAAGAGCCTTCCGTCCCTTTTTGATACGCATCTTCTGCAGGAACACGTCCATGATAATCAGCACCACAATCGGGAAAAGCACCGGATCATCCTTTATCTTGTCAATTTCGAACACAATGAAACGCTCGTCAAACAGGTTAATGTCGAGGTCGGAGTTCAGCGTCATCTCCAGCTCGCCGCCACGGTAGAACTGTTTCAGAATGGCCGCAAAGTCATGTATATTGAAACTGATTTTCTCCAACTGTGTAATCTGCGGAATGCGTTCCAGAGCAAACTCGTAATAGGAATTGAACGAGAGTTCCTGAACCTTCAGCCTGCGCTTCTGTTCCTCCATGTGGTCAATCTGCCTGTCTATCTTAATCAGCATGGAATTGTTATAAAGTTCCCTTTTATATTTTTCGATAATGGCAAGTGCACGTTCCTTTTCCGATTCTGTGGCCGCTTCATCATTAATCAGAGCTGTCAGTGAACGGCACTGTCGGATAAGCTTCAGGCGGCGTACTTCGGAAGGCAGCAGCAGGGCACGGCTTTCAGCCTTCTCCTGAACATCTTCTGTATTTATCTGCCTGTCGATGTCCTCCATGCTGTGCGTGTACTGTTCATAGTCATCCTCCATTTTGGCGGCGACCAGCAGTTTCTGCCTCAATGCCTCACGCTCACTGTCACTGAACCCTTCAAACGGATTGAAATAGGCCTCGTAATATTCCACTATGGTCTGGTTTATCAGCATGTCCTCAATCTTTGTTGGAAATGCGTTACCTTTGAATATCAGGAATATCAGCGATTTGAGAAAGTTCTTCTTCTCACCGAAATTAAGTTCATACTCCTCCTTCGTGACCTTAAACGGATTCATGGAAATGGGCTTCTCCTTCGAGTAGGCTATGTATGTACCCTTGTAATATCCGCATATGCCTTCGTAGGAATCACCCGTATCCACCATGACCACATCCGTATTCTGTTCCAGAAGCTGGCGTACCACACTGTTCATGTGGAAGGACTTGCCGGAACCTGAAGGACCGATACAGAAGAAGTTGGCATTGTCCGTCATCTTCCTTTTGCCTTCCTTGCCTGTGATGTCGATGCATACAGGCAGTCCCTGACGGTCGGTGTAGTATGTGGTCAGCGGTGTATCCTCAGACTCCTTCAGATGCTCCTTGAAGAAAAAGCACAGGGCTGCATCCGAAAGCGTCAGGAACAGGTCATAGTCCGGGTTGAATGCATATCCGTTACCGGGAAAACTGTCCATGAAAAGCTCCAGCTGATTGTAGGCTGTTTTTGACGGCATGATGCCGCACTCATACAGCTTTGTCTCCAGAAAGGAAGTTACAGGAGTTACTTTGTCAGGGGGACAGCTCACCAGAATGTTGAAGTTGCAGTACACAAGCATGGTACTGTCAACGGCCAGCCTGTCCAGCACTTCCTCAATGTCAGCCTTGGCAATACGGTTGCTCGGGTCCGGCATGGAACCGTGACGCTTCGCTTTGGCCTGAAGCTTACGCAGCAGCTTCCTCTGTCCCGGTATCTGAATGACCTGGTTGAACACCACACAGTCCGAGTAGGGGACGCCGGTAAGGAAAGAAAGCAGGTCTGTAGCAATTCCGTATCCGTTGATGTTCATCTGCGTGTACGGCTTTACCATGGAAGGCAGGTTTATCTCGTCAATATCGACCAGCGGATAGGAACGGATGATACGGTCACCAGTCCTGAGATATTCGTCCGAAGCCTTGAAGTTGGTCATTGAGAACGGTCCATGCCGGAACTGGAATGCCATGAAACGGTGACAGTACTCGCTGACTTCCTCCTTGTCGAGCTTCCTGTGCCGGATATGCTTTTCGGTCAGAATATCATCCGTCTTTGATACCTTGGCATGGAAATCGAGCCATCTCTTCGGGTCATACTGGATGAACTGGCTTCTCTGAGCCTCCTGGGTGAGGATAAGAAAAGTCCTTATCTCTGTGAACTCCCTTCCCTCGAAGTATCTGAAATAGCTCCTTGTCAGGAACTCCGCATCATCCGGCACATCATGGTGATATGCCTGTCTGCACATAATATCCTGCTTCTGCAGAGTATATCCCTCACCGATGGTCTGAAGGATATTGGATAGCACGTCATGAAACAGCATGTACTGCTGCGCATCCGTACAGAGCTGCTGGACCGGATTGGTTATCTCAAAGATAACTGACGGCTCGCCTCTGGCCGAGAACAGCACGACATTGCCGTCCGTCTCCTCCAGCTGCGCATAGAGTCCGTCAAATATTCTTTTCCTTATGTGTGCCATACTGTATAAAGTGATTTACTGTTCTTTTCTCAGGCTTCTGTAGATATAGATACCTCTTGCCCTTTTCTTGTTGTGGAGTCCTCCACGCTGCTTGATGTAGATGGTTATCAGTCCCACCAGTGCCATGACCATCATGGCTATGAACCCTGCAATCTTTCCCAAAGCGATTGAGAAACCGATGAAGCCTACGAATGATACGCCTATGGCTGCCGCTGCCAGAGTGAGGAAACGGCCGCGTATGCCCATAAACTCCAGCGGCTTCTGCAATCCCTTGAACACAGGGTAACCTTCCTGATTCATTGTCATGCCGGGAAAGGATTACTGGAAGAACAGCGGAAGAGCTTCCGAAAGTGCGATGAATGCGATACAGCCTCCGATGGTAAGCATGATGGTCTTCTTCACGTCCTGGTCTCCGTTCTGCATCTTGAAATAGACGTTGAATGCACCGACCAGAACGATAACGGCAGCAATGGCCTTCATCAGGTTCGATACCGGAGTCTGGTAGGAACTGACTTCCTGAGTTGCCTTGGTAAAACCTGCGGCACCCTTGCTTCCTGCCATTGCATTGGATGTGGAAATAATCAGTGCAATTGCCGCCACCACACACTTCTGTCCAAAACTTGAACCGATGAATCGCTCCGTAAGATTCCGGGCATTTTTCTTTATTATCTGCATTTCTGAATAATGTTAAAGGATTTCATCGCCAAAGAAACAGATGTCACTAAAGGAACGGTATATAATATCAGGCGTTCTCACAGCTGAAGATAACGGCACCGAGGTCACTGGTACCGGTCTCTGCCAACCGGTTTATTTCCTGAATGATATTCTCTACCAGAATGCCGTCAGTCATGATGGCCTCCCGGTAAACGTGTCTGGAAGATTCTGATTTGGATGCAGATTTCTCTGTACCGTCAGAATCAGTATTTTCATTCTCAGGTTCGGGATTCCCTGTATTATTCTCTTCCTGATTCTCTTCTTTGGATTCAGGTTCATCCCGGTTTATTCTTATCGGCCTGAAGCTTCGTGCTTCTTCCGATATGTCAATGTCCTCTTCTTTTTGGCTGTCCTGTTCGGCATTCTGTGCGGCCTTTGCCCTCTGAATGTCCATAAATATCATTGCCGCATAATAGAGAGCCATTATTATAAAGAGAAGGAATACTATCTGTCCGTACTGCATGGCTGTTGTAATATGATGTTGGATGAAAGAGCGGAACTCTCCTCCGGAAGCGGAAGGATATGCAGTCCCAGTCTGATGCCCCGGCTTTCCAGACGTTCCCTGCGTTCCGTACTGCCGGTATAATAAATCACGTTGTGTTCCTCACTGATGATGTATCCGTTTGACTTCATGTTTGAGCGTACCCTTACCTTTGCCCTGTTTGAAATGACACGGATACCGGTTATGGGTTCCAGTCCGAAGACGATACGCCGTCTTTCCCTCTTTACCATCTGAGTACGGATACGTGATGAAATGAGGTGTTTCTCTTCACCAGTGCGTTTGAGTCCGATTGCAGCGGCTATGCGTCCGACACTCATCCGGGTAATGCCGAGAGCTTTCCCTATATGGGGCACAGAACGAAACGTATATTGAGGATTGAGCGGAAAGAATATCAAACCTATTGATATACAAAATGTTATGCAAAATATGAGTGGATGGCTCTGCAAAACGAAACGTTTACGTGGGTTTAATTTGCAGCTACATTTATGTGCTTTTTAGGCATACAGATTTGCAGATAGGTTTAATTGGGTTTACATAAGGCTTACATGGTTGATTCTGGTGGGGGAGTGAGTGGCAGCTGCGGCTGCTTTTTTTGTGCCTGATTATTTGATATAATGCTGCTTAAATTATTCCATATAATAGTTATTTGGTATATTTGCGACAAAATATTATTAGTTATGGCAAAGGTAATACATATACATTTGACACACGGAATAGAAGGAACAAAGCGGAAAGACTGGTATTTTAGTAGTATAACGGCCATTTATACTGTTTTGACGGCAGAACAGGTGGGCGCAACGAAGAATTATCTGCTTCATGCAGGATTATCTGGTAACGGGACTGTATGCACCAAAAAGGCTATAATAAAGCAATCTACGCTCATTTCTTGCGGGCGTAGTGGAAATGTATCAGACGAATAATAAGCGGCTAAAAAGGCAATAAAAACGGCTTTAGAATGATCCGGTGTGGGGAGGTGGTTATACCTCCCCTTTTTTGTGCTTGAAATCGGTCTTTTTTGACGCTGGATATTCAGGTGGATATTCAAAGTGGATATTCACTTTTATAGAACTGGATATTCAAAATAGGGTTTTGGCGGTGTGCGATACAGACATGCTAAAATACCACAATTTTAAAAATACCCCTTGTTTTTTATTTGATAGCCCCCCCCTAAAAACCTATCATTTTTCACGTTTTACTTTTTAAATTCCCCAATATCAGTGCCTTTATGCCCTTATATAATGGTAGGGGAGGGGGATTGCTTGGGAGGGGGACATCATGGGGGATGATAGGGGGTACGCTTCGTTTTCCATCACCGGTGTATGGTAATAGTAAATCCGCCTACCCGACATTTGCAGTACCGGAAATGGGCGCATCCGATACATGTTTTTCCTTTTCGATTGTCATTTGCCGGATTCGTTCCTCTAAGCGTCCGATTTCTCTATCTTGTTCCCTGATGATTTCTTCTTTTTCTCTAATTAAGGCAAGGAGAGAGGATAGTTCGGTTGTTTGTGTTGTTGTAGATGATGTATTATAGTAAATATCACCTTTCCCAGTAAGTAACCAGGTAGGGTTTATATCATTATGTATTTCGATAATTTTCGACACCCATAAACTTGATATATCTGTTCCTTTGCTAATGCATCTTGAAATTACTCCATTCGAGCACCCAATAGCTTGTTCAAGTGCCCTTGTACTGATACCTTTTTCTTTAATTAGGATTGCAATCCTGTCGGAAATATTCGTCATAAGTCGTAAATTATCTACATAAAACTTTTTAGTGTCGAAAATATTCTATATATTTGCAGCGTGTTCAAAAAGGAACACCGCGCCAAATATACGAAAAAGGCATGTGATTAGCGAATTTTAAGGATTAAAGAAAATGAACGAAGAAATAAAAGAATGGCAGACACAGAGCGTGAAGCACAAGGTGGCTTACGTGTTGATGATGGACGGTATCAGCTTCAGATATACCGAAGAGACCGGGATTGTGTTTTCCGCACCTGATTTTTATGTGAAGAACCTTATCCGCCGCCTGATGAGTTGTTACGGCGTGAGTTTGAAACCGATTATAAACGAATTTAAATAAGTGAGATTATGGAAAACAAGAAAATGAGTTGCTGGGATTTTGTATTCAGTTCTGTAAAGACCCATATAGATGATTTGGTAAGACAGGCTGACAAGTACACCAAAGACATGAATGAGGATTTTGAACATTTCTTCTGCTGGTATGCCGAGGATATGTACAAGACGCAACGTGAACTTTCCTGTTACCGTGCCTTGAAGGTGGTTTTATCTGCCGGTAGCCATGATGATGTAAAGTTATACATGGAAAGCAAGATAAACAGTCTGACTGATAGTCTTCTTACCGGAAGCATCCGCAAGAACAGCACCAGTGCGGCTTCAAATTTGGCGCATACGTTGGAACTGGAAGTGAACCAGAAGATACGTGAGAAATTCACTATACTTCTTGGGATTATTGAAAAAGGTGAAAAGGTTGAGGGACAACAGTAAACCCAGCGTGACAACCCGGAAGGCGTTAAGAGACGGGTGACGGTGTGGAAAGACACACGGGAGTGCATGGTTCTTGTGCCGGGGTTCGATTCCCCGGACTCCCCCCAATATTAATCATTAAAACAAGTGAGATATGAACAAGAGGTACATTCACATTACGAAAGCCGACCGCGACTTTATCGCAAAGGCACTCAACGTGACAGAGAAGACTGTTTATAACGCTATCCGGTTTGATGACCGTCGTGGCAACTCCGAACTTTCTGCAAA
>OOAG01000171.1_pt1 | contig 65372 bp, 62 predicted proteins | sample 1671461 | NCBI WGS metagenome assembly OOAG01 (sample SAMN06348159, study PRJEB24527) | human gut metagenome | biome: human gut; feature: ankylosing spondylitis patient; material: feces | host: Homo sapiens | place: China | collected 2015-10 | reverse complement strand
TTTTTTTTTTTTAATGATACGGCGACCACCGAGATCTACACTCTTTCCCTACACGACGCTCTTCCGATCTTATGACCAATCATTTTTCCCTTGCCAGATTCCTGCTCTGGATTCCTCCATTGCTCTGGTATCGAATCATTTGGGGATTTTCCGCCCAGACAGCGTCTGCCTCCGGGAAAGTATCTGATGGACTTCTGCATCGCATCTTAATTGTGCTGTCGCCTGCGTATGCCCGGTCCGAGGCCGATATTCAGGGGGCAGCTGTTGAGGTGCTCTCGTTTTTTGAGAGAAAAGCCGCCCACATGTTTTTGTATTTCCTTTTGGTCATCCTGTTGTTAGCGGCGCTTGCGCCCTTTGTCCGGAACATCCTGCGCCGGTCTGCTGCCGCGGGAGTTTTCTGTGCCGTCCTGGCAGCCCTGGATGAGATTCATCAGACGTTTGTTCCAGGGCGCAGTGGAGCTGCACGAGATGTGGCGGTCGATTTGGCGGGAGCCGCAATCGCGTATGGTATTTGGTTTCTACTGCGATGGGTAGGAGCCGCGCGAAGAGACCGGCGCCGGCTGTCTGCAATCCGAACATGGATGCCCGCAGGGATTGGCCTTCTCAGTGCCTGTATTCTGCCGCACCTTACACAATCCGCCTTCAGCCATCCGGTTTTTGAGCGCCTCTGTCAGCGGTTCCTGGAAAATTGGGAAACGCTTGACGCAGCCGGAAAGATCGCTGTATTAGAGGGGATCTCTCCTGTTATGAAGGAGATGTTATATGCGGGAACAGCGGGGCTGTTGGGGCTGATGACTATCCTGACGCTGGCAATGCGGGGATGGCCGCTGCTGCGCTCGATCACGGTATCGGTGTCAACTGCTGCGCTGGCAGCGGTCTTCTTTGCGGGGCTGCATAGTTGCTGCTTGATCCCGGGACTTTTATCTATAGCCATGAGTGTCCTTCTGGGAAGCATGGTTTGGGCCAGCTGCATTTTAATTGTGAAAAGCAAAGCGCTGCTTCTCCATAAAGAATTCCAGATGTAAGCACGAAGCCCCAACGGGCTTCGTGCTCTTTCAAATAAGCTTATAGTGCGGCCAGGGACCGCCAGATCGGAATCCGATCATATCAAACAGAATCAAGAGCGGGCCGGCCAACAGCAGCCATAAAAGCGCATATCTGAGACAAATCTGCCCCAAAAAATTGCCGAAAAGAGAAGTGTAATCCCAAAGCCCCAAACCAAGCCAGACATTGAAAACCAGCCCGGCGGTCAACTGGGAAACAATCAGCACGATCCCTCCCAAAACTGCCTGGAGCCACAGCGGAAATGTCCAGGGCATTCGTTCGTTGACAGCGTCCAAAGGGATACACAGGAGGGAGAATACGGCAAGATCGGTCCAATGGCAGTTTCCGGTCAAAAGAAGCTGTAAAGCGCAGAAAACGACTCCGCCGCAGAACCATCGGAATATATGCCAAAGCAGCTGCATGATACGTCCCCCTCAAAAAAATTATCCGTTTCCCATCCTCCCTGATTAGGCATGCACAATGCTGAACGCCGGAAACAACAGTTCCCATCCGGTATGCGGATGATGGAGCTCCTTGCCAAGGTATTCGTGAAGAACCTCGTGCGCGTGGCCACAAACTCAAGGCCAGTGGCCAATCGGAACTGCAGTATGGAGGATTTTTCGGGCAGCTCCGTTTGATTTCTCCAGTATGCGGACTGGCAACGTGATGTCGGAAACCTTGCGGGAAAGCGTCTTTAGATGAGCTGCATGGCTATATTTTGGCAGCGGCAAATGACAAGAGGCCATTGTTAGTTTATGCACATTACCGCAAAATAGAAGTCATTTCCGATTTTAGAAAAATTTATTACTCCATAGAGAAAACGTAGATTCTGCTGAACAGAGAAAGGCTCCGGACGGGTGGCCTTCATTCACTGTTTTCCGTGCCTGTCGTACTCTTGGGGACAGCAATCTTTCGGGGGTATGGCGCGAATGTGCCGCCGACTATCGGGTGACATTCCGGTTTTCAGAGTGTCGATTTCGCCGATGCCTTTTTCCGGGAGCGTACAGCCAGCTGCAATTTCTCCATGATGTTTTGGGGGCCGGATTTCCGGCGGACGGAGTCTTTTGTGGACGAAACGAGGGAGAAATCGGGCACATCCGCTGCGGGGGTTGGAGACAGTACGGTTATATCTACGAAAAAGAGAGGAGCCGTTTGGCTAAAATAGAAAAAATGGCGGAGGCCCTGGAAAAGAAGTTGATTTTTCTCCCTAAAAATGATAGTTTGTAAGAGAGCACGCAGAGAGGCGTGTGATTGCTTTCCACATTTCTGTGAACGAACACAGAATGGAGAGAAGTGTGCAAAACATGCGGCCCGCTCTCACGGGACCGCTGGAAAAATTCTGAGGCTTCACAAGGGGGAAATTCCAATGTTTGATTCCAACCACGTATTCCTGGGCATTGCACCTATCGGCTGGTGCAACGACGATATGCCGGAGCTGGGCGGGGAGAACACCTTCCAGCAGACCGTCAGCGAGATGGCACTGGCGGGCTTCACCGGCTGCGAGATCGGCAACAAGTATCCCAAGGATCCTGCCGAGCTGAAGAAGGCCCTGGACCTGCGCGGCATGCGCATCGCCAGCCGCTGGTACTCATCCTTCCTCCTGACCCGCCCCTTTGAGGAGGAGGAGAAGGACTTCATCGCCAACCTGGACTTCCTGGCTGCTGTGGGCGCCAACCGCATCAACGTCAGCGAGCAGAGCTACTCCATCCAGGGCAAGATGGACGTACCCGTGCTCACCGGCGGCCACAAGCATGTGATGGACGACGCCGAGTGGAAGCTCCTGTGCGACGGCCTGAACAAGCTGGGCAAGATCGCTGCGGACCGGGGCTTCAAGCTGTGCTTCCACCACCACATGGGCACCGTGGTCCAGACCAGCGAGGAGACGGACCGCATGATGGCCAACACCGATCCCCGGTATGTGTTCCTGTGCTATGACACCGGCCACTTCACCTTCGCCGGCGAGGACCCCCTGGCTATGCTGAAGAAGTACGTGGACCGGGTGGGCCACGTCCACCTGAAGGATATGCGGCTGCCCGTGGTGGAAGAGGCCCGGAAGAATGACTGGTCCTTCCTGCAGGCCGTCCGCAATGGCGCCTTCACCGTCCCCGGTGACGGCGACGTGGACTTCGATCCTGTGTTCAAGGTGCTGGCGGATGCCGGCTACCAGGGCTGGCTGCTGGTGGAGGCGGAACAGGATCCTGCCAAGGCCAATCCGCTGGAGTATGCCATGAAGGCACGGAAGTACATCCGGGAGCATACGGGACTCTAATTCGAAGGGGGACTGCGCCCCCCCTCGACCGCCCCCCTCCCCAGTGACGTCGGTCACTGGGGACGCCGCCCAGGGCGGCTAAGTCAATGTATTTTCGGCAGGCGCATGTCCTGCCGAAAATGGTTGAAATGCATCGCGCCGCTGGCGCGAATGGAATTTGAGCAACAATCTTTATTTAGGAGATGACTCCAATGGCCTATATGAACAAGAACGCCGAGCTGAAGAACGGGTACAATGCCTATATTGACTCCTCTGTGGACGACATGGGCACCCAGATGGACGTGGGCCTGCTGCTGATGGAGGCGGGGGATACCTACGTCTATGAGGATGCCAAAAAAGAGGTGGCAATCCTCCTGTTTTCCGGCTCTGTCACCTATGAGTGGGACGGCAAGAAGGTGGAGGCCGACCGGCCGGACTGCTTCCACCACGATGCCTACTGCCTGCTGGCCGGCTGCGGCACGAAGGTGACCATCACCGCCAAGGCCCACAGTGAGCTGTATATCCAGGCCACTGTCAACGAGACGCCCTATGAGGCCGTCATGTACACCCCGGACAAGGTCCAGGTGGAGCACAAGGGCTTTGGCGGCGAGCTGATGGGCTGCATGTCCCGGGAGATCAAGACCTTCTTCGACCTGGACAACGCCCCCTTCTCCAAGATGGTCCTGGGCGAGGTGCTGAATCTGCCCGGCAAGTGGAGCTCCTATCCGCCCCACCACCATCCCCAGCCGGAGGTGTACTTCTACCGCTTCGACTATCCCGACGGCTTCGGCGCGGGCTTTGCCAACGGCGAGATCTTCAAGACGCAGCACAATGGCTGCGCCGTCATCAACCATGGCTTCCACTCCCAGACCGCCGCGCCGGGCTATGCCATGTGCTACGCCTGGGGCATCCGGCACCTGGAGGGGGATCCCTGGGACAAGACCCGCATCGACGATCCGGAGCACGCTTGGCTGTGGAAGGCCGATGCCAACGACCACATCTATCCCAATCACTGACAGGAGGTAATCACCCCATGAAAACCGTTCGTTTGACCATGGCGCAGGCTTTGGTCCGTTTCCTTGAGAACCAGTATATCGAAGTGGACGGCGAACAGAGCCGCTTCGTCCGCGGTGTATTCATCATCCCCGGCCACGGCAACGTGGTGGGCCTGGGCCAGGCCCTGAGCCAGGAGGCCAAGCACCTGGAGATCTGGCACGGCCAGAATGAGCAGGGCATGGCCCAGGCAGCCGTGGCCTTCGCCAAGCAGATGAAGCGCAAGCAGATTTGCGTGGCCACCTCCTCCGTGGGCCCCGGCGCGGCCAACATGGTCACCGCCTGCGGCACCGCCACCGCCAACAACATCCCCCTGTTGGTGCTGCCCGGCGACGTGTACGCCTGCCGCCAGCCGGACCCCGTGCTCCAGCAGGTGGAGCAGACCAACAACCTCTCCATCTCCACCAACGACGCCTTCAAGGCCGTCTGCCGCTACTGGGACCGCATCGTCCGGCCGGAGCAGCTGATGAGCGCCATGATCTCCGCTTTCCGGGTGCTGACGGACCCCGCCAACACCGGCGCCGTCTGCATCGCCATGCCTCAGGACGTGGAGGGCGAGGCCTATGACTATCCCGAGAGCTTCTTCAAGAAGCGCGTCTGGCGTCTGGAGCGCCGTCCCGCCACCGAGGCCGCTCTGGCCGACGCGGCGGAGGTCATCAAGAAGGCCAAGCGGCCCATTCTGGTCTGCGGTGGCGGCGTCCGTTACTCTGAGGCCCACGAGGAGTTCCGGGCCTTCGCAGAGGCCACCGGCATCCCCTTCGGCGAAACCCAGGCCGGCAAGAGCGCCATCGAGTGGACCCACCCCCTGAACCTGGGCGGCCTGGGCGTCACCGGCTGCTCCGCCGCCAACGATATTGCCAAGAAGGCGGACGTGGTCATCGGCGTGGGCACCCGCTACACCGACTTCACCACCGCCTCCAAGTGGCTGTTCAAGGACACCTGCAAGTTCGTCAACATCAATGTGTCCGAGTTCCAGGCCCTGAAGATGGACGCCGTGCCCGTGGTGGCCGACGCCAAGGATGCCCTGCCCCGCCTGCTGGCGAAGCTGGACGGCTACAAGGCTCCCTACACCACTGAGGTGTCCGCCGCCCGCGAGAAGTGGGCCAAGGAGCTGGAGCGCCTGGATCATATCACCTTTGAGGACAAGAAGAGCTGGAAACCCATCATCAACGACGCCAACGCCGACTCCGCCAAGCGGTTCGCCAAGGACCTGGACGCAGGCCTGTGCCAGACCACCGTGCTGGGCGCCATCAACGCCATGATGAGCGAGGGCGACGTGGCTATCGGCGCCGCCGGCTCCCTGCCCGGCGACATGCAGCGGATGTGGCGGCCCACCGGCATCGACTGCTATAACATGGAGTACGGCTACTCCACCATGGGCTATGAGATCGCCGGTGCCCTGGGCGTGAAGCTGGCCATTGGCGACAAGCGGGAAGTCTACGCCATGTGCGGTGACGGCAGCTTCAACATGCTCCACGGCGAGCTGGTCACCGCTGTTATGGAGCGCAAGAAGATCAACATCTGCCTGTTCGATAACGCCTCCTTCGGCTGCATCAACAACCTGCAGGTGGGCCACGGCAACGTGACGCTCTGCACGGAGCTGCGGTACCGCAGCAAGGACGGCCTGTTCGGTGACTTCCTGAACATCGATTACGCCAAGGTAGCGGAGGGCTACGGCTGCAAGAGCTACTCCATCCGCACCATGGAGGAGCTGGCGGCGGCCTTCGAGGACGCCAAGAAGGTGAAGGACCGCCCGGTGCTGTTCGACATCAAGGTGCTGCCCAAGACCATGACCGACGGCTACGGCTCCTGGTGGCGCGTGGGCGACACGGAGGTGTCCGAGCGGCCGGAGAACCTGGCGGCCTATCAGGATCACCTGGACCACGTGAGGGACGCCCGGAAGTATTGATCCTCTCAAGGGGGAGCTTGCTCCCCCTCGACCTCCCCTACCACCAGTGACATCGGTCACTGGTGAACGGCGCCCCAGGCGCCTGGGGCGGGGAATTTTCGGCAGGCGCATGTCCTGCCGAAAATGATTGAAAGATCTTCTTTCGCCGCTGGCGAAAGAACTGGGAAAACACTTGGTTTCCCCAAGTCCCTTTCCTGCGGGTATCGAAAGAGGAGGAGATTCGTTTGAATTGTCCTTTTTGCGGCGCGGAAATGGGGAGCGGCGCTTTGCAAAGCAACTATGGAATCTATTGGCTGCCAAAGCCTCGGAAAGCCGGACCACCGGACTTGTCTAAGGATGCAGAGCATTTGAGCAGGCAGGATACCCCGCTTATTACGCCACCTTATATCCCAGCCTCCCGCTGTACCAAGTGCCGGAAGATTATTCTTGATTACTGAGCTGCCGCCCCGGTCGGCACGTCTATGACCGTCCGGGCCACGGTGCGGCGGGCGGTTGATAACCGCCCCTACAGGAAGATCTCCGGGCTTTCCCGAACTGCCAGGAGAGCGGCAGCGAAAAGCGGCGCAGGATGTATCCCTGACTTCCCCGGGCTGGTGGTTTCCCCAAGGGTAGCGCGTTTCCGTCCCTGACTGCCGCAAGGGACCGTCAACCATCCCCCGCCGGCGGCAGGAGGTCTGCGCCTGCGCAGACCGACCCGCCGAACATGTTTTCTTTTCCACCGGGCGCGGCGCATTTTCTTTTTGATGTCTCAAAAAGAAAATGGGGGGCGCATCTGCCAGACATCATCATAGCTGCCTTTCCCCGCTGAAACGGGCGGCCTTACAACTGCATATCCTCATTTTCAAATAAAGGAAGGTACACAATCATGGATAAGGTTCTGAAAATCGGCATCATCGGCTGCGGCGCCATCGGCAAGGATCACTGCCGCCGCATTATCGAGACGGTCCCCGGCGCCACGGTCGTGGCCGTCAGCGACTATGTGGCTGCTGCCGCCGACGAGACTGCCGCCAAGTACGGCATCAAGTCCTATGGCAACGACTGCGACGGCATGATCAAGGACCCTGAGGTGGAGGCCGTGGTCATCACCTCCATCGATCCTACCCATCACGACTACGTCATGAAGACTCTGGCAGAGGAGAAGTGGTGCTTCTGTGAGAAGCCCCTGAGCCAGAACGCCAAGGACTGCGAGGAGATCATCCGCCGGGAGCAGGAGATCGGCAAGCGGCTGGTGCAGGTGGGCTTCATGCGCCACTATGATCGGGGCTACGCTGAGATGAAGCGGATCATCGCCTCCGGCGAGCTGGGCAAGCCCCTCATCATCAAGGCCTGCCACCGCAACGTCTCCCAGGGCCCGGGCTTCAAGACCGAGAACGGTGTCACCAACGTCGCCATTCACGAGCTGGACATCTGCCGCTGGCTGCTGGATGACGAGTATGAGGACGTGCAGTGCGTGAAGGTCCGCCAGTCCTCCAACTCCGACAAGGGCTATGATAACCCCCAGGTGATGCTGATGCGCACCAAGAAGGGCTGCTTCATCGATGTGGAGGTCCAGGTGGCCGACGGCTACGGCTATGACATCCAGTGCGAGGTGGTCTGCGAGAACGGCACCGTCAAGCTGCCCGATCCCTACGCCGTGGTGTGCCGCTCCCGCCCCGCCGGCTGGGACAGCGTGAAGCCCGCCGAGTCCATGCCCATCATGACCGACTGGAAGGAGCGCTTCATCGAGGCTTATGACATTGAGTTCTGCAAGTGGGTGGAGTCCGTCCATGCCGGCAAGCTCACCGGCCCCTCCTCCTGGGACGGCTACGTGGCCTGCGTGGCTGGCGACGCTCTGAACGCCTCCCGCGGAACCTCTCAGTTCCTGAAGGTGGAGACCATGGAAAAGCCGGAAATGTACAAGTAATCTGCAAAATCAAGCGCAAAAAGGCCGCCCTCCCGAGCGGCCTTTTTGCGGGGATCCCCTGGGAAGCGTGAAGGGTCGAGAGTTGAGAACGAAGAGCGCTGCTGTTTGGATAGAAGCTGCCTCTTCGTATCTCTGATTTCCACCCCTCACGTTTTGCTCTGTTGGAGGACTTGTTTCTTTTTGTTTCCAATCGTTCACAAAATCTCCCTTGTTTTCGCGGTCGGAAGGCTGTACCATAAAAACAGAACAAAGAAGATCAGACGGCCGTCCGCGGCCGGAAAGGAACGATATGAACATACGAAAGAAAATCCTGACTCGCTGCGGCGCCCTGCTGACGGCGGTTCTGGTGCTGGCCCCAACCGCCCTGGCGGCGGAGGCTGAGATACCGTACATCCCCCAGACTGTCCCGGCGGCCCAGCTTGCTCCGGCAGACCAGAGGGGGCAGGAGGACTGGCAGCTGCTGCTGGTGAACCCTTGGCACACGGTGCCGGAGGGATATGAGATCAAGCTGGCCACGTTATCCAATGGACTCCAGGTGGACGAACGGATCTATGATGATCTGGATGACATGCTCTCCGACTGCCGGGAGGCGGGCCTGAACCCCATCGTCTGCTCCGCTTACCGGACGGAGGCCACCCAGACCCGGCTGTACCGGAACAAGGTGGCGCGGGTCCGGGCCTCCGGTGTGCCGGAGGACCGGGTGGAGGCGGAGGCCGCCCGGTGGGTGGCCAAGCCCGGCACCAGCGAGCACCAGACCGGCCTGGCTCTGGACATTGTAGCCGCCGGCTATCAGATCCTGGACGAGGAACAGGAGGACACGGCGGAGCAGAAGTGGCTGATGGAGAACAGCTGGAAGTACGGCTTCATCCTCCGTTATCCTTCGGAGAAGAGCGACATCACAGGCATCGGGTACGAGCCCTGGCACTACCGTTACGTGGGCAAGGCGGCGGCAGCGGACATCTACCGCACCGGCGTCTGCCTGGAGGAGTATCTGAGCCAGGAGGGGCCGGAGGCGGAGCTGGCGCCTGCGCAGACAATCCGGCAGGCGGCCCCGGCATCCGGCTCTATGGAGACCGCGCCGCAGGGGGCGGCGGCCATCTGAAACTGCATCCACATACACGGCGGGGAAACCCGCCGTGTATATTTTCCCTGAATTCCTACTTGACAAATAGGATTTTTTGTGAGATAACTATACCATAGTAATTAACTGGGAAAAGGAGTGAACCAGATGAAGATTTACGCGGACAACGCGGCCACCACTCGGGTGAGCGACACGGCGCTGGCGGCCATGACGCCCTGCTTTCAGGAGATCTACGGCAATCCTTCCAGCCTTCATACGCCGGGACAGCGGGCGGCGGAGAAGCTGGCGGCCGCCCGGGCGATCTTTGCACGGAACCTGCATGCGGATCCCCGGGAGATCACCTTCACCTCCGGCGGCAGCGAGGCGGACAACCAGGCCCTCCGTACCGCGGCGGCCTTGGGGGAGAAGCGGGGCAAACGTCATATCGTCTCAACGAAATTCGAGCACCATGCCGTGCTCCATACCCTCCAGGCCCTGGAGCGGGAGGGCTTTGAAGTAACCCTGCTGGACATTCCGCCGGACGGCGTGGTGACGGCGGAGCAGGTCCGGGATGCCATCCGGCCGGACACTTGTCTGGTGAGCGTCATGTTTGCCAACAACGAGATCGGCACCATCCAGCCCGTTGCCGAGATCGGCGCCGTCTGCCGCCAGGCGGGGGTCCTGTTTCACACGGACGCGGTCCAGGCGGCAGGCCACCTGCCCATCGATGTGGAGGCGATGCAGGTGGACCTGCTGTCCCTCTCCGCCCATAAGTTCCATGGGCCCAAGGGCGTGGGAGTGCTGTACGCCCGGCGCAGTATTCCTCTGGCTACGCTGATCCATGGCGGTGCCCAGGAGCGGGGGAAGCGGGGCGGCACGGAGGACATCCCCGGCATCTGCGGCGCTGCGGCCGCCTTTGACGAGGCCTGTGCCACCATAGAACAGAACGCCGCCTACCTCACGCCTCTGCGGGACAGGCTGATCGCCGGCCTTACCGCCATCCCCCACACCGCGCTGAACGGCGATTCGGCCCGGCGGCTGCCGGGGAATGTGAACGTGTGCTTCGAGGGGATCGAAGGGGAGTCCCTGCTGTTGCTGCTGGATGAAAAGGGCATCGCCGCCTCCTCCGGCAGCGCCTGTACCTCCGGCTCCCTGGACCCCAGCCACGTGCTGCTGGCCCTGGGGCGGCCCCACGAGGTGGCTCACGGCTCCCTCCGGCTGAGCCTGAGCCATGAGAACCGGCCGGAGGAGATCGACTATATCCTGGAGGTCCTGCCGGGGATCGTGTCCTATCTGCGGGGCATGTCCCCTGTGTGGGACGAGCTGGAGACCGGCCTGCGGCCGCATCTGATCTGAAAGGAGACAATGACTATGGCATTATATAGTGATAAAGTGATGGACCACTTCCAGCATCCCCGGAACGTGGGGAAGCTGCCCGACGCCGACGGCGTGGGCGAGGTGGGCAACGCCAAGTGCGGGGATATCATGCGGATGTATATCCAGGTGGACCCGGAGACCCAAGTGATTACCGATGTAAAGTTCAACACCTTCGGCTGCGGCAGTGCCATCGCCACCAGCTCTATGGCTACGGAGATGATCAAGGGCAAGCCTGTTTCCGAGGCCCTGCAGCTCACCAACCGGGCAGTGGTGGAGGCTCTGGACGGCCTTCCGGCCCATAAGCTCCACTGCTCTGTCCTTGCGGAAGAGGCGGTGCGGGCTGCTATCCGGGATTACTACGACCGGAACAGCATCCCCTACGGAGAGGAACTGCGGGCTTGCGAAGGACATTGCGATACCTGCGGACATTAAGAAAACGCCCCGGAGCAATGCTCCGGGGCGTTGTTTCTCCCGATCAAAAATCATCGTCCCCGTCTAGCTCGTCCTCGTACGGGTAGCAGTCCGCGAACATCTTCTCAAACCGGCGCTGATTCTTCCGGTCGTTGGGCGTCATCCGATTCAGATTCTTCAGAAAGGACAAAATCATACCGAAGAGATATCCAAAGGTGCCGGGGGCGGCGGTGAGCCAGATCATCAGCGCGGAAATCACGGCCACGCCCAGAAAGCCGATCACCGTGCGCCAGGCGATCCGGCGGAGTGCCAGCGCCAGATCAAAGGCCGGGACCTGGTGCTTCCGGCGTCTGGCCAGGGAGATGGAGGAGCAAAGCGCCACCAGGGCCTGAACGCCGAAGATGCTCATGATAAGAAAACCGGCGACAGCCGCGCACAGAAAATGGAGGGCGATTGAGGCGATATCCATGCAGGGTTCTCCTCCCATGTCCAACTGAGTACGATCATTATACAGGAAAACCGCCGGTTTGACAAGGGGTGTTCACGCGAGCCACCATGTCCGGCCGTCCAACTGTCCGTCCTGGATGGTCACTACGCCATAGGAGGGGCGGGTGGGGGCGCCGATGCTGCCGGGATTCAGGAACAGTGTCCGGCCCCGCCGGTCCACCAGGGGTCTGTGGGTGTGGCCGAAGAGGAAGAGGTCCAGCTGTTGTTCCTCCGCGGCAAACCCCGCGGTCACCAGGGACTGCTTCACGCCGTAGGTGTGGCCGTGGCACAGGAGAATACGCTTGCCCCGCAGCTCCAGCAGCCGTTCCGCCGGCTCTGTGGGACGGAAGTCACAGTTGCCCGGAACCTGTTCCAGGGGGATGGAGGGAAACCTGTCGTGGAGCCGTTCCCCGTCCCGCCAGCAGTCCCCCAGATGCAGAATCAGGTCCGGGGAGGTCTGCTCCACGGCCTGCTCCATGGGACTGACGGCGCCATGGGAATCCGAGAGTACCAGAATCTTCATAGGCATTTCCTTTCCGGAGAGGTCTTTTGGTTCAGTATAGAGGACGGTGGCAGATTTTGCAAATTTTTTGCGTGGATCCCCGGCGCGCTTTCCCGGATGCGGAAAAAATTGAAAAAGGGGCTTGACAGAGTAGAGCGGCTATGGTATATTCTACCTGTGGTTAGTTAAAACTAACTAACGGCGCGGGCCGGGAGCGGCCCATACTTTCAACGCCGGGGTTTGCTAAAACTAACTTCGGCGGCAGGAACGGAGGGCAGTCATGGAACGGAGCTTTGAAGCGGTGCTGGTGGAACAATGTGCCACCACGCTGGCGGGTGTGAAGCCGGCCAGCCTGTTCCGGTATCAGGGCGCTGACAAGCGGCAGCCCCGGGAGGCCGCGGCCCGCTGGGCCAAAGAGCTGGCCCCTTACGGCATCACCATCCGGGTCCTGAAATACTGTCCGCAGACGGGTGCTTGTCTGATCTACCTGTACCGGGCCGGATGGCTTCGGTCGATCCTCTCGGAGCCATCCACCCGCGCCTTTCTGGCGGGGCAGGGGTATGGGGCGGATCAGAGCTGTCAGGAGCTGCTGAGGCAGCTTTCCAGGCGGCTGTGCCTGGAGCGGGAATTCCCCCATGAGATCGGCGTCTTTCTGGGCTACCCCCTGGAGGATGTGGTGGGCTTCATCCGGAACCGGGGCAGGAACTACACCTGCTGCGGATACTGGAAGGCCTACGGCGACCCGGAGGCGGCACAAAAGCGTTTCGATCAATACCGCCGCTGCACTGCCGCCTGCTGTGAGCAGTTCCGGAAGGGCACGGCCATCACGCAGCTGATCGCAGCGTGAGCTCCAACACAAGCTGGAAAGGAAGCAATGCTATGAACAAATTAGCCATCGTATACTGGAGCGGTACCGGCAACACGGAGACCATGGCCAACTGCATCGCAGACGGCGCCAGGGAGTCCGGTGCGGAGGTCGCCATGCTGCCCCCTGGGGAGTTCTCTGCCGCCCGGTTTTCTGAATTTGGTGTCGTGGCCTTCGGCTGCCCCGCCATGGGCGCCGAGCAGCTGGAGGAGGACGAAGTGGAACCCATGTTCGCCGGATTGGAGGGCTCTCTGGGCGGAAAGAAGATCGCCCTGTTCGGCTCCTACGGCTGGGGCGACGGCCAATGGATGCGGGAGTGGTGCAGCCGCTGCGAGGCGGCGGGCGCCAACCTGTATGACGAAGCGGGCCTGATCGCCAATGATTCTCCCAATGAAGAGGCCCGAGAGGCCTGCCGGGAGTTGGGCCGCAAGCTGGCGGCCTGGTAACATTTGCTCATCAAAGATCTTTCTTTGATACTTATCTCCTTTTTTCCCCTCAACATGGCCCTCGCGCGGTGTGCCTGCCGCGCGGGGGCCGACTCCTTTTTCACGGCTTTCAAATTTTTCCGAAAAAGGGCTTGACAGCCATGGTTAGCCATGGTAAACTACAAAACCGAAAGAAGGTTAGCAAGAGCTAACCACAGAACAGATCCAAGTGGAAGAAGTGTCTTGCAGAGGAGGGAGGTTTTATGATGCCTCTGACAATGGCCCGGCCGGGAGAGACTGTTACGATCCGCAAGATCACCGGCAGGGATGAGGTCCGGCAGCATCTGGCGGAGCTGGGATTCGTGGTGAACAGTGATGTCACGGTGGTCAGCCAGCTGGCCGGCAATCTGATCCTGCAGGTGAAGGACAGCCGGGTGGCATTGGACAAGACCATGGCGAACCGGATCATGATTTGAGAGCAGAGTAGGAGGAAGAATATGAAGAGCCTGAAAGATGTCAAGGTGGGGGAGACCGCCACAGTGGTCAAACTCCACGGAGAGGGCGCTACCAAGCGCCGGATCATGGATATGGGCATTACCAAGGGCGTGGAGATCCACGTCCGCAAGGTTGCGCCTCTGGGCGATCCGATGGAGCTGAATGTGCGGGGCTATGAGCTCAGTGTGCGGAAGGCCGACGCGGAGAAGATCGAGGTCTCTTAAAGAGGGGACTGCGTCCCCCTTTACGCTCCGGCAGACCTGCGGTCTGCCTCCACTATTCCCCCACACCAGTGACGGTGGCCACTGGTGTGTGCGCCCCAGGGACGCACGGGTCGGGGGATTTTCGGCAGGTACACGCCCTGCCGAAAATGATTTCATTTTGTTCTTTCGCCACTGGCGAAAGAACCGGGGAAGCCGGAGGTTTCCCCTGGCCCCCCTTTCCCGGATGATGCGGGGACGGTGGAAATATCAATGGCGGCTGTTGCCGCTGTTTTTCAGGATGAAAGTTAGCCTAAACTAACACTTTGGAAGGAGAGAACGATGGACATGAAGATCGCACTGGCCGGCAATCCGAACTGCGGCAAGACTACGCTGTTCAACGACTTGACCGGCTCCAACCAGTACGTGGGCAACTGGCCCGGCGTCACAGTGGAAAAGAAGGAGGGCCGGCTGAAGGGACGCAAGGATATCGTCATCCAGGACCTGCCCGGCATTTACTCCCTGTCCCCCTATACACTGGAGGAAGTGGTGGCCCGGAACTATCTGGTGAAGGAGAAGCCCGACGCCATTTTGAACATCGTGGACGGCACCAATATCGAGCGGAACCTGTACCTGACCACCCAGCTGATCGAACTGGGCCTGCCCGTGGTGGTGGCGGTGAACATGATGGACCTGGTCCGCAGAAACGGCGACCAGATCGACGCCAGGAAGCTGAGTGACGCCCTGGGCTGCCAGGTGGTGGAGATCAGCGCCCTGAAGGGCGAGGGCGGCGTGGAGGCTGCGGAGCTGGCTGCCAAGATGGCCCAGCAGAAGCGCGCCGCTGAACTGCCCCACGTGTTCACGGGCAGCGTGGAGCACGCCATCGCCCACATCGAGGAGTCCATCCAGGGTATGGTGGACGACCGATATCTCCGCTGGTACGCGGTGAAGGTCTTTGAGCGGGATGAGAAGGTCCTGGCGGACCTGAACCTGAGCACAGACCTCCGGGCCCACCTGGAGGACCACATCGTGGACTGCGAGAAGGAGCTGGATGACGACGCGGAGAGCATCATCACCAACCAGCGGTATGCGTACATCAACGATCTGGTGACGAAGGCCGTCAAGAAGAAGGGCGAGAAACATCGCCTCTCCACCTCCGACAAGATCGACCAGATCGTCACCAACCGGATCCTGGCCCTGCCCATCTTCGCCGTGGTGATGTTCGCGGTGTATTGGATCGCCATGGGTCCCTTCGGCACCTTCCTGACGGACTGGACCAACGATGTGCTGGGCACTGCCTGGCTGGTGGAGATCCCCCGTGCCGCCCTGGAGGGCTGGGGCGTCAACGAAGTGGTCGTGGGCCTGATCTGCGACGGTGCCCTGGCCGGTGTCGGCGCGGTGCTGGGCTTCGTGCCCCAGATGCTGGTGCTGTTCCTGATGCTGGCCATTCTGGAGGACATCGGCTACATGGCGCGAATCGCCTTCATCATGGACCGGATCTTCCGGAAGTTCGGCCTCTCCGGCAAGAGCTTCATCCCCATGCTGGTGGGCACCGGCTGCGGTGTCCCCGGCGTCATGGCCTCTCGGACCATTGAGAACGAGCGGGACCGCCGCATGACGGTCATGACCACCTGCTTCATCCCCTGCGGCGCTAAGATGCCCATCATCGGCCTGATCGCCGGCGCCCTGTTCGGTGGCTCCGGCCTGGTGGCCGCATCCGCTTACTTCATCGGTGTGGCGGCCATCGTCATCTCCGGTATCATCCTGAAAAAGACCAAGATGTTCGCCGGCGACCCGGCGCCCTTCGTCATGGAGCTGCCTGCTTACCACATCCCCTCCGTGGGCAACGTACTGCGGGCCACCTGGGAGCGGGGCTGGTCCTTCATCAAGCGGGCCGGCACGGTGATCCTGGCCTCCTCTATCATCCTGTGGTTCCTCCAGGGCTTCGGCTGGGAGAACGGCGCCTTCGGCCTGGTGGAGGACATGAATAACTCCGTCTTGGCCGCTATCGGCAGTGCCGTGGCCTTCATTTTCGCGCCCCTGGGCTTCGGCAACTGGCGGGCCACTGTGGCCGTGGTCACGGGCCTGATCGCCAAGGAGAACGTAGTGGCCACCTTCGGCGTGCTGTACAACTTCGCTGGGGAGCTCAGTGAGAACGGCGACGAGATTTGGGCTCTGGTGGCACAGGACTACACCGCCATTTCCGCCTACTCCTTTATGATCTTCAACCTGCTGTGCGCCCCCTGTTTCGCGGCCATGGGCGCCATCAAGCGGGAGATGAACAACGCCAAGTGGACCGCCTTTGCCATCGGCTATATGTGCGTGTTCGCCTATGTGGTCTCCCTGATTGTCTATCAGATCGGCGGCCTCATCACCGGCGAGGTCTCCTTCGGCATCGGCACTGTGGTGGCCGTGGTCCTGGTTGTGGGCATTGTGTACCTGCTGTTCCGTAAGAACAAGTACGAGGACGAGCGGCTGACCATCCGCTCGGTGGATGCCGCCGGACGCCGCGCCGCCCTGAAATAAGAAAGGAAGCAGCCAATGAACGCACCCACTATCATCGCGGCCCTCATCGTCCTGGTGGTCTTTGCGGCCATCGTAGGCAAGGGCATCTACAACCGGCGTCACGGAAAGGGCGGCTGCTCCTGCGGCGGCGACTGCGGGGCCTGCGGCGGATGCCACTGCGGAAATACCCGTCATTCCTGACGAGCGGAAGCCCGGCCCCACCGGGCGGAAGGAGGCGTTCCATTTCATGGAACTGAGCCAAGCGCATCTGCGGTATCTGTTGGCCATTGGCGAGCTGTCCCAGGGAAAGGCGGCGGTCAGCTCCACCCAGGTGGCCCGGGTCCTCCAGGTGTCCCGCCCCTCCGTCACCCGGATGCTGGCTGTCCTGGCGGAAAAGGACCTGGTGACCAAGGAACGCTACGGCAAGATCATCCTGACGGAGACAGGGGCGGCCCTGGCCCATCAGCTGCAAGCGGGCCTCCGGGACCTGGAGCGGCGGCTGCCGGCCCTGGGCCTGGACCTGGACCGGGAAGAGACCGCCGCCGTGGCGGGGGCCCTGGCCTCAGTCCTGCCGGAGCACTGTCTCCGAAAGCTCTGCACGACCGAATCCGGCGGGACAATGGGATGTGCCACGCCTTAAAAAAGCAGTCCTGCGGCTTTTGCCGCAGGACTGCCTCTTTTCTTGAGCATAGAACTATAAAAGAGATATGATATATTTTGAGAAGACCCGGGGCCATTGGGCCGCCAGGTCCTTTTGTTTCCGATCCTTTATCTTCACGCTCTATTCCAGTCTCTGTACCGCGGCTCCCAGCACGCCGTCGCCGATGTAGACGCTCAACGTACCATCCAGCTCGCCGCTCCAGATGTGGTCGTAGTTTGGCAGGGCGGTGGTGAGCTTGCCCTGCAGAATCTCCATCTCCGCCGGAGCGCCGCCGTTGGCCACCGCCAGATTGTACCGCGCCGCGCCGTTGTGGGACTGCGTCACCAGCTCGATGAGCTTGCGGATCACCAGGTTCCGGCCCCGGACCTTGGCAATGGACTGGAGCTGCCCGTCGGCGGCGAAGGTGATGAGGGGCTTGATCTGGAGCATGGTGCCCGCCATGGCCGTCACCTTGCCGATGCGGCCGCCTTTCTGTAGATATTCCAGCGTGTCCACGGAGAAAAAGGGGAAGGTGTTCTGGATCAACCAAGGCACCCGGCGCTCTGTCAGCGTCTGCCAGTCCATCCCCTGCCGCAGCTCCTCTGCCAGCTGGAGGATCATCATACCGGTGCCCAGAGACCCGCTGACGGAGTCATACACCCGAATGGTCAGGTCCCTCCGCTCCTCCGCCAGCAGCCGCACCATGTTGTAGGTGCCGGATAGGCCGCCGGAGAGCATCAGGGCGATGACCCCGTCATACCCCGCCGCGGCGATGGCGTCAAAGGCGTCCGAAATGTCCTGAGCGGCGGGCAGGGAGGTCTGAGGCAGCTCTCCGGACCGCAGCCGGGCATAGATGTCGGCGGCGTGGATGTCTACGCCGTCCCGGTACTCTCCGTCTTTGCACAGGATCCGCAGGGGCACGACAAAGACCTGGTTTTCCGCCGCCAGTTGAGGGGAGAGGTCCGCGCAGGAATCCGTGAGCAGGGCGATTTTTTGGGGTGTCATGGTCACATCTCCAAACCTTTCTCTCATGCAGGGCCGGCAGACCTGTCCGCCGGATCGGATGATATGGTGTGCCCATTCCGTCACACCATATCAATATAACCTAGTATATGGAATGCTACCGTAAAAATCAAGAGGAAAATCCCCGTAGGGGGAACAGGAAGCCCGTTCCTGTCTACTGGTGAAATTTTGTAGCGAGAGGACTTGCCAAAGGCGGCGGATTTCCGGTATGATAAAACACAGGATCTGAAAGGGAGGAAAGACCGTGCCGCTGGATGTGAAGGCCGCTGTGGCGGATGCACTGCTGGAGCTCATTCGCCGGAAGGATGCAGACAAGATCACCGTGAAGGACCTGGTGGAGGTCTGTGGGATCTCCCGTCAGACGTTTTACTACCACTTCAAGGACATTGTGGATGTGGTGGAGTGGGCGGCTCAGCAGGGAGTCCAGCGACTGGTGCGCGAGAGCCTGAACGCCGCCACCCCCCAGGAGGCCCTGGGCGTCTTCGTGGATTTTGCCGTAGAATCCCAGCCCCTGGTTCAGCGGCTGCTGAACTCCCAGCGGCGGGAGGCCATAGAGCGGATCATGGTGGACGCCACCCGTACATACCTGGCGGACAGCCTGCGGGAGCGGCGGGGAACGCCCGCCCTCCGGGCCGGGGACTGGAAGATTGCCCTGGATTTCTATGCCTATGGGATGACCGGACTGCTGCTGGAGAACTGCCGCCAGCGGGATCTGGACCGGCAGGAGCTGGCGGATCAGCTGTTCCGCCTGCTGTCCGGCGAGATGGTCCGCCCTCCGGAAACCTGACAGATGTGCCCGCGTGTCAAAGAGCTTGACACGCGGGCATTTTTGTCAGGACAGACAGCCTCCTCTGCCAGTGGCGCGCACGGAGCGGACGTGGTATAACCACAGCATGAGAGCGGAGACAGCGCAGTGACCGGAAAGGAGTGCGCGCATGGAATTGAGAGATGGAATGTTTGCCGTGAAGCTCTGCGAGCTGGAGCATCAGTACGGCCTGCTGAGAAGCCGCCTGGAGCTGTGCCAGGGGGCGGACCACGAGAAGATCCGGCACCTGCTGGCGGACGTGCTGGATGACTATCGGGAAAACGCCCTGCTGCTGGAGCAGAGCGCGGAGGGCTGCCGCTCCCCGGCAGTGGCGGAGCTGGCGGGCGTCCAGCGGGACTACTCCAAACGGATGGAGGAGCTGCTGCGGGACAGGCTGCCCCGCCTGATGCACGGGGAAGAGGACCCGCAGGAGGAGCGGGCGGAGGCAGCGGCCCTTTTCGCGGAGTACGCCATCGACTTCGCGGCCCAGGGCGTGCGCAGCGCCCTGCTGGCGGCCCTGGCCGCCATGGACCAACAGATGAACTGTGAGGAACAACAAGGAAAGGAACATCCCGTATGAAAGAAGTCAGACCCCCGAAACGGCCCTTGATTTTTTACTACTGCGTGGCCATGCTGATTCTGCTGCTGTTCAACTTCCTGGCCATGCCCTGGATGGCCCGCCAGCAGATCCAGGAGGTGGATTACGGCACCTTCATGGACATGGCGGAAAACCAGGATCTGGGCCAAGTGGAGATCCAGGAGCAGGAGAACCAGATCGTCTTTACCAACAAGGATGAGACCGCCGTCTACTCCACCGGCATGATCCCGGATCCGGACCTGAAACAGATGCTGAAGGACTCCGGCGCGGAGTTCTCCGGCCAAGTCATCCAGCAGACGGATCCCATCCTCAGCTTTCTGCTGACCTGGATCCTGCCCATCGTCATCTTTGTTGCCCTGGGGCAGTATCTCTCCCGGCGCATGATGAAGAACATGGGCGGCCCCAACGCCATGGCCTTCGGCAAGTCCAACGCCAAGGTGTATGTCAAGTCCTCTGAGGGCATCAAATTCTCCGACGTGGCCGGAGAGGACGAGGCCAAGGACAATCTCAAGGAGATCGTGGAGTACCTCCACGACCCAAAGAAGTATCAGGAGATCGGCGCCACCATGCCCAAGGGCATCCTGCTGGTAGGCCCTCCCGGCACCGGCAAGACCATGCTGGCCAAGGCCGTGGCAGGCGAGGCCAACGTGCCCTTCTTCTCCATCTCCGGCTCCGACTTCGTGGAAATGTTCGTGGGCATGGGCGCCAGCAAGGTGCGGGACCTGTTCAAGCAGGCCAAGGAGAAGGCTCCCTGCATCGTGTTCATCGACGAGATCGACGCCATCGGCCAGAAGCGGAATTCCGGCGCCTATGGCGGAAACGACGAGCGGGAGCAGACCCTGAACCAGCTGCTGACCGAGATGGACGGCTTTGAGGGCAATACCGGCGTCATCATCCTGGCGGCCACCAACCGGCCGGAGTCCCTGGACCCCGCCCTGACCCGGCCCGGCCGGTTTGACCGGCGGGTGCCGGTGGAGCTGCCGGACCTACAGGGCCGGGAGGATATTCTGAAGGTCCACGCCAAGAAGATCAAGGTGGCGGAGGACGTGGATTGGGGCAAGGTGGCCCGAATGGCATCCGGCGCCAGCGGCGCAGAGCTGGCCAACATCGTCAACGAGGCGGCGCTGCGGGCTGTCCGGGACGGCCGCCGCTTTGCTGCCCAGGCAGATCTGGAAGAGAGCATCGAGGTGGTCATCGCAGGCTACCAGAAGAAGAACGCCATCCTGACAGACCAGGAGAAGAAGGTGGTGGCCTACCACGAGATCGGCCACGCTTTGGTCGCGGCCAAGCAGACCAATTCCGCCCCTGTACAGAAGATCACCATCGTGCCCCGGACCTCCGGCGCCCTGGGCTACACCATGCAGGTGGAGGAGGGCAACCACTACCTGATGAGCCAGGAGGAGCTGGAGAACAAGATCGCCACGCTTACCGGCGGCCGGGCGGCGGAAGAGCTGGTCTTCCACTCCGCCTCCACCGGCGCCTCCAATGACATCGAGCAGGCCACCAAGCTGGCCCGGGCCATGATTACCCGGTACGGCATGAGCCCTGACTTTGACATGGTGGCCCTGGAGACAGTGCAAAATCAGTACTTGGGGGGCGACGCCTCCCTGGCCTGCTCCGCCGAGACTGCGGCGGAGATCGACCGGCAGGTGGTGGAGCTGGTGAAGCGCCAGCACGAAAAGGCCAACCGAATCCTCTCGGAGAACCGGGAGAAGCTGGACGAGCTGGCCCGGTATCTGTACGAAAAGGAGACGATTACCGGTGACGAGTTCATGGAGATCCTGAATCAGTGAGCATCCGATCCGTAAATCAGAAAAGAGGAGGCGCCCTTCGGCGCCTCCTCTTTTGCTGCCGTCTCACAGCCTCAGGCCGTAGATGCGGTTGGCGTTGTCAAAGAACACCGGCTCCCAGTGTGTCTCCGGCACCAGCCGGCGGATAAAGCCGATATATTCTCCCAGGTTGACAATGGGCCAGTCGGTCCCGAACATCACCTTGTCCCAGCACTGGATGGCCGTCAGCCAGGTGCGCAGCAGGAACACGTAGCCCGCCTGCTCCCGGAAATAGGCGTCCAGGTCCACCCGCCCCTCCAGAAGGCCGGACAGGTCGGCGGCCACATTGGGATTTTTCTCCACCACTGCCGCCGCGGCCTCCAGAAAGGGGTTGCCGAAGTGGCACATGACGAACTGGGTATCCGGATGGTCTGCCGCCACCTCATCCAGGGCCAGGGGGTGGCAGTATTTCAGATGGGCCCGGGAGAAGGCGGTCAGCCCCATGTGAACGGCCACCGGCTTACCGTAACGGGCTGCCAGGCGGTAGATGGGCTGGTACATGGGGTCCGACAGAGCGATCTTGTTGTACCCGGGGTACAGCTTCACGCCGCAGCAGTTGTCCCGCCGCAGGTGCGCCTCCACCCGGTCCGGCAGGTCCGGGATCACCCGGCTCTCGTCCTCCAGCAGGCTGCTGTCCAGGCCCACGCAGTAGTGGAACAGGTCTGTGGGGTAGTCGTGCCGCCGGAGCTCCAGACTGTGATTTCCCATCACCACGCCGTGGGCAATGTGCAGTTCTCCATAGACCTCCCGCAGATGGTCTACGTTGTTGTGATGGCCCACCTGCCGGGCCATCTCCTCGGCAGAATCTTCCGAAAACAGGTGCAGGTGGGCGTCGATGATCTTCATACCCGCAGTTCTCCTTCCAGTTCGCCCCGGTATCCAGCGGAGCGGCGATTTTTCAACACCGCTATTATAACAGAGTTTGCCGCCTTCGCAACCCCCGTATGAAAACGGTTCCCGAAAAAAGCACAGAGGTCAGTGACCTCTGTGCTTTTCCTTTCGACGCGCCTGCCGCAGCTGGAACTTCCGCGCTTCCTCCGCCTCCCGCTGTTGGCGGGTGCGGGCGAGACGGGCCTGCTTCCCCTGCTCCTGTTGGAGCTTCAGGGCCTGCTGGGCCTTGGTGCCGATCCCTGCGGCCTGGGTCATCCGCCGGGCCTCCCGCTGGCGCCGCTTGGGGCTTTTGGGAGGGGGCAGATGCTCTGTCCCTGGCCGGGGCGGGCTGAATCGCAGCGTCCGCCAGTGTTCCAGAAGATAGGCGTAGACCTCCTGGTCCCGGGGCTCCGCGCCGAAGACGATCCGGCAGACGGAGTACTCCGTGTCGTCCTCCCGCTCGTACAGGCCGATCCAGAAGGGATCGTCGAACAGGATGGTGAGCCTGCTTGTGCCCATGCGTGTGTCCTCCTTTAAAGGTCTCGCACAAAGAACGGACAACCAAGGAGGCAGGTTACTGACGGCACATGGGCCGCTCCCGGACTACCAACCGGGACGTGTTTTTATCTTTGCGCTATCAGCATACCACAGCGGGCGCGGGATGGCAAGGCCGGGAGACAAAGCGTCCCTTTTCCCATCAGCCGCGGCGGTCGTATGATATGATAAAAGGGACCGAAACAAGCTGTAAGATTTGATCGCAAACCTTGTGTATATCAGTGAAGGGGTAAATAAGAAGCGAGGTGAAAGCCGATGGATGACACAACAATCGTCCAGTTATACTGGGATCGAGATGAGCGGGCCATCCCCGCCACATCCGGCAAATATGGAAACTACTGTAACTCGATCGCCTGGAACATCCTGGGCAATCGGGAAGACGCCGAAGAATGCGTCAATGATACCTATCTGTGTGCATGGACCTCTATGCCGCCCCACAGGCCCAGGGTTCTGTCCGCATTCCTGGGGAAGCTCACGAGAAACTTGTCCCTGAACCGATACAAGCATCATATCGCGGAGAAACGAGGCGGCGGAGAGGCCCCGGCTGTGCTGGATGAAATTGCGGAGCTCGTATCCGACACGGACAACGTGGAGCGGGCAGTGGACCGCAGGGAACTTGTAAGGGCGATCGACACTTTTTTGGAGAGGCTTCCAGCGGATAAGAGGCGCATTTTTGTCTGCCGGTACTGGTATTTCGATCCGGTTTCCAAGATCGCGTCCCGGTTTGGAATGACGGAGAACCATGTATCCGTAACACTGAATCGCCTCCGGCTGAAATTACACAACTATCTTCAGGAAAGGGGCTTTGACCTGTGAAAAGAGAGGAATTTTGCGAAGTCCTCGGTGACATCAATGAGAACTATGTGAAAGAGGCCGGAGCAAATCCCAAAGCCGAGAAGCGGAGGCGGTTTAAGTGGAAAGTGATCGCGGCCTGTTTATGCCTGCTGCTTGCGGCGCCGCTGACCGTATTCGCCATGGATACCATTCAGTATCATGCGGCAGTGGATTATCTGCGTTCCCTCGGGATCCCCGTTGAAGATCTGAGCGACTACTCCCGCACGGAAATCAAAGAGGCCGTGAAAACGATGGATGCGGGAGAAAGCAGCCTGCTGACGGAAGAAATTCTGAACCTGCTGCCAGATAGCGGAGAACCGATACAAAGGCCAACACAGGTGACATCAGAACAGGTCAGGGAATTGACACCGACCATGACGCGAGAAGAGGTCCTTTCATTTTTGGGCGATACCCAGGACATCGGTTCCGGCATTTACATATATATTTATAAAGTAGACGGAGACGCACTGCTGCGGATCCCGTTTGCAAGTGATGAAGCGCAGCTGGGGGTCACAGGAGAAGAACTATTAAAGACCTTATCCCCGTAAGGGCGCAGGAAGGGCTGATGCGGAAACGTCCCGTTATTTCCCTCCCAAAAAGGGCGGCCCCTACGACCGCCAGGGGAGCGCGCAGCGACTGCGCATCCGTTGACGGCTGTGCCGCCTTACGGTTGCGGCGTGCCCGATGCGGGCAAGCGGAGCGCGCAGAAGGAGGGAAACCAGCGGAACACTGGTGTCGCAAATACTGAGAGCGCCGCAGCGCGAGACAGAAAAACAGAGGCAGATCGAAGGCGTCCTTACACCCTGATTTTGGTCGGCACTTCGCCGCGGGAATCAACTGCCAAGTCTCTGCGGCACTCCGCCGCGCCCGCCGGGATGCCATCGTAAACCCGCAGGCACCCTCTCATGCCGCCCCCATACAGCAACTTTGCATGCACGTGCCGGAGCGCGACAAAAGGCGTTCTTTTGGAATGTGCATTGGGACAAGCCGTCATCGCGGCTGAATCCCCCTATGTGGGACCCATAAAAAAGCGGCTGGCCTTCCGTCCAGCCGCCTCGTATTTTCTGGCAGGAAAAATCTCTCAGCTCCGCTGATTCCCCGAATTGGTGGTGTCCTTCAGCAGCACGTCATGGGCTCCGCCCTCCACAATGGAGACGGAGGACACCAGGGTCAACTTGGCCTTCTCCCGCAGTTCCGGGATGGTCAGCGCGCCGCAGTTGCACATGGTGGACCGCACCTTGGAAAGGGTGGTGGCCATGCCGTCCGACAGCTTGCCGGCATAGGGCACGTAGGAGTCCACGCCCTCCTCGAAGGAGAGCTTGGCCGCTCCGCCCAGGTCGTACCGCTGCCAGTTCCTGGCCCGGGCGCTGCCCTCGCCCCAGTACTCCTTCATATAGCTGCCGCCGATCAGCACCTTGCTGGTGGGGGACTCGTCGAACCGGGAGAAATACCGCCCCAGCATACAGAAGTCCGCGCCCATGGCCAGGGCCAGGGTGATGTGGTAGTCCTGGACAATGCCGCCGTCGGCACAGATGGGCACGTAGACGCCGGTCTCGGCAAAATACCGGTCCCGCTCTGCCGCCACATCGATGACCGCCGTGGCCTGGCCCCGGCCGATGCCTTTGGTCTCCCGGGTGATGCAGATGGAGCCGCCGCCGATGCCCACCTTCACGAAGTCGGCACCGCAATCCGCCAGGAAGCGGAAGCCCTCGCCATCCACCACGTTGCCGGCGCCCACCTTCACGGTGTCGCCATAGCGGGAGCGAATCCAGGCCAGGGTCCGCTTCTGCCACTCGGAGTAGCCCTCGGAGGAGTCGATCACCAGCACGTCCGCGCCGGCCTCCACCAGGGCGGGCACCCGTTCCTCATAGTCCCGGGAGTTGATGCCGGCGCCCACCACATACCGCTTCTGACTGTCCAGCAGCTCCAGGGGGTTGCCCTTGTGGGAGTCGTAGTCCTTCCGGAACACGAAGCTCACCAGATGCCCGCCGGCGGAGACGATGGGCAGGGCGTTGAGCTTGTGGTCCCAGATGATATCATTGGCGGCCTTCAGGCTGGTGCCCTCCGGGGCGGAGACGATTTTCTCCGCCGGGGTCATGAATTCGCTGACCGGGGTGGCCGGGTCCATGCGGCTCACCCGGTAGTCCCGGCTGGTGACGAGGCCCAGCAGCTTTCCGGTGCCGGTGCCGTCATCCGTGACCGCCATGGTGGAGTGGCCGGTCCGTTCCTTCAAGGCCAGCACGTCCGCCAGCGTGTCCCCCAGGCGGAGATTGGAGTCGCTGATGACAAAGCCCGCCTTGTAGTTCTTCACCCTCCGTACCATCTCCGCCTGCTGCTCGATGGGCTGGGAGACATAGATGAAGGCGATGCCGCCCTCCTTCGCCAGGGCGATGCCCATCTGCTCTCCGGATACCGCCTGCATGACGGCGGAGACCATGGGCACGTTCATGGTGAGAGCGGGCTCCTCCCCCCGCCGGTACTTCACCACCGGGGTCTTGAGGGAGACGTTTGCGGGAATGCACTCCGCGGAGGAGTAGCCGGGCACCAGCAGGTACTCACTGAAGGTACGGGAGGGCTCGGAGAAAAAATAAGCCATAGGGCCACCTCATTTCATCAGATTTCAAGTGGAAGCTGGATTTACAGGTCCAGCTGGAAAAACAGTGTGGACTCCACAGGACTGTCGTTGTAGCAGGGGATCTCGTAAAATCCCAGCTGCCGGTAGAGGCGGACGGCATCCTCCAGAACCGGCAGGGTGTCCAGCAGCATACAGCGGTAGCCGATCTGCCGCGCGTCCTCTGTGATCCGGCGGATCAGCTGCCGGGCAAGCCCCCGGCCCCGGTACTGCGGCTGGACGTACAGGCGCTTCATTTCGCATCGCTCGCCGTCCAGCCGCCGCAGGGCGATACAGCCCGCCGCCCGCCCGTCCACCCGGGCCAGGTACAGCCGTCCGTCCGGCGGGGCGTACTTGGCGGCGGGGGCGCGCAGCTCGTCCGCATAGTGCTGGATGTCCAGATAGATTTGAAAAGCTGGGTCGTGCGTCACCAGCATGGCGGTGTACGCCTCAAACAGGGCCCGAACGTCTGAGAGGGCATTATAGGCCGGTTCGATCACAACGGTTGAATCCATATTCAAGCACCTCCCGGCGGATGTTTCAGATATGATACCCGGTTCCGGCCGGTCTGTCAACCGTTAGAGAGAAAAATAGTCCTTTGCGGCATCGAACAGGCCAAGATCGTAATTCCCCGGGATATTTCGGTACAGGCAGGGCCCCACCCGCTCGGCGTGCCCCATCTTGCCGAAGACCCGGCCGTCGGGTGAGGTGATGCCCTCTACCGACCAGACGGAGCCGTTGGGGTTGCCGTCGATATCCATGGTGGGATGGCCGTCCAGATCCACGTACTGGGTGGCGATCTGGCCGTTTTCCGCCAACTGTGCCAAGAGATCCGGCGGGCAGAGGAACCGCCCTTCCCCGTGGGAGATGGGGACGCTGACGATGTCCCCCACCTGGACCTTGGTCAGCCAGGGGGACCGGTTGGAGGCCACCCGGGTCCGGACGATCCGGGACTGGTGGCGGCCGATGACATTGTAAGTCAGCGTGGGGCAGGCGGCATCTGTGTCCCGGATTTCTCCGAAGGGGACCAGCCCCAGCTTGATGAGGGCCTGGAAGCCGTTGCAGATGCCCAGGACGAGGCCATCCCGGTTTTGCAGCAGGTCCATCACCGCGTCTGCGGCCTGGGGGGACCGGAGAAAGGCGGTGATGAACTTGCCGGAGCCGTCGGGCTCGTCGCCGCCGGAGAAGCCGCCGGGCAGGAAGAGGATCTGACTGCTCCGGGCTGCCTGGGCAAACCGGGCGGCGGATGCCGCCACATGGTCCGGTGTCTGATTATTCAGCACCAGGATCTGCGGCTCCAGGCCAGCCCGTAGCGCCGCCCGGGCGCTGTCGTACTCGCAGTTGGTGCCGGGAAACACAGGAATCAGCACCTTTGGCTTTGCCGTGCCTGTCCGGGGAGCGGCGCGGGAGAAGGCCGGGGCCTCCAGTACCGGCACCAGCGCAGGATCGGCAGGGACTCGGCTGGGGTATACATCCTCCAGCACGGACTCGTTCAGGGAGAGCAGCTCGTCGATGGAGACGCTGTCAGCGCCGGTGGTGAGGACCGGCTCCGCCGTGGTGGTGCCCAGCCTGACGGCGCAGAGGAGGTCTGTGTCCTCCGTCAGCTCCGCCACAATGGCGCCAGGGCACGGCAGGTCCCAGGCGATCTCACGCCCCTCGGCCTGAAAGCCGATGGAGTTACCGAAGGACATCTGCATAATCCCCTCGGCGATGCCGTGCTCCACCGCCCAGGCGGAGCACACCCTGCCCGCCCGGCAAAGCTGGTGGAAGGTCTCCCAGGCTTCCCTCTGGCTCTGGGCGCCGCCGTTGGCGGGAGCAAAGAGGTACACCGGATGTCCCGCCTCCTTGAACTCGGGGGAGAGCACCTCCCCGGCCCGGATGGGGGCGATGGCAAAGGAGATGAGGGTAGGGGGCACGTCCAGATCGTTGAAGGTGCCGGACATGGAGTCCTTGCCGCCGATGGCCGCCGCGCCGAAGTCCAGCTGGGCGTCCAGAGCCCCCAGCAGGGCGGCGAAGGGCTTGCCCCAGCGTGCGGGGTCCTCCCGGAGCTTTTCAAAGAACTCCTGGAGGGTGAGGTAGGCCCTTCGATAGTCTGCCCCGGCGGCCACCAGCTTGGCAAGGGAGGTGACCACACCGTTATAGGCCCCCCGGTAGGGGTCCGCCGCCATAGCCTCCGGGTCGAAGCCCCAGGCCATAACGCTGGCCTGGTCCGTCTCCTGCCCCGGCAGCACCGGCAGAAGGGCGGCCATCACCTGGGCGGGGGTTCTCTGATTTCTGCCGCCGAAGGGCATCAACACGCTGCCACAGCCGATGGTGGAATCGAACCGCTCCGCCAGCCCTCTGCGGGAGGCGGACGCCAGACTGGAGGCTATGGAGCGGAGGGAGGAGTTTTCGGCATCCTGGGAGACCGGGGACGCGGGAATGGGGGCAGGAACCGCCGCCCGGGCGTGCTTCACGGCGCCGTTGGTGTTCAGGAAGTCCCGGCTCAGGTCCACGATGGTCCTGCCCCGCCAGCGCATCACCATCCGGGGGGACGCCGTCACCACCGCCACGGGGTACGCTTCCAGATTCTCCGCCTCCGCGGCGGCGATGAATCGGTCTGCGTTTGACCGGGCCACCACCACTGCCATTCGCTCCTGGGACTCGGAGATGGCCAGCTCTGTGCCGTCCAGGCCGTCGTACTTCTTCCGCACTGCGTCCAGATCGATATCCAGGCCGTCCGCCAGCTCACCCACGGCCACGGATACGCCGCCTGCGCCGAAGTCGTTGCACCGCTTGATGAGCCGGGTGACATTCCCATCCCGGAACAGCCGCTGGATCTTCCGCTCCTCCGGGGCGTTGCCCTTCTGGACCTCGCTGGCCATGGTGGTGAGAGACTGCCTGTTGTGGCTCTTGGAGGAGCCGGTGGCGCCGCCGATGCCGTCCCGGCCGGTGCGCCCCCCCAGCAGGATCACCACGTCCCCGGGCTGGGGCCGTTCGCGGACCACATTCTCCGCCGGGGCGGCGGCCACCACCACGCCGCACTCCAAATGCTTGGCGATGTAGCCGGGGTGATATACCTCGCTGACCAGCCCTGTGGCCAGGCCGATCTGGTTGCCGTAGGAGGAGTAGCCCGCCGCGGCGGTCTGGGCGAGCTTGCGCTGGGGCAGCTTGCCGGACAGGGTCTCCGCCACCGGCGTCCGGGGGTCGCCGCAGCCGGTGAGCCGCATGGCCTGGTGGACGTAGGCCCGGCCGGACAGGGGATCCCGGATGCAGCCGCCGATGCAGGTGGCCGCGCCGCCGAAGGGCTCGATCTCCGTGGGGTGGTTGTGGGTTTCGTTCTTGAACATCAGCAGCCAGTCCTGGGGCTTGTCGTTCACCTGGGCGGCGACATGGATGGAGCAGGCGTTGATCTCCTCACTCTCGTCAATTTCCGGCAGAAGCCCCCGTCGCTTCAGCACCTTGGCGCCGATGGTGGCGATATCCATGAGGGTCTGTGGCCGCTGGGCAGCTTTCTCTGTCCCATAGACCTCCTCCCGGGCGGCCAGATACCGGTTATAGGCGGCCTGGACCGCCGGATCGTTGATCTCCACGTGGTCCAGATGGGTGGAGAACGTGGTGTGGCGGCAGTGGTCGGACCAGTAGGTGTCCACCACCCGGATCTCCGTCAGGGTGGGGTCCCGGCGCTCCGAGTCCCGGAAGTATGCCTGGAGGAACGACAGGTCCTCCAGGTCCATGGCGAGACCCAGCCGCGCCAGCAGGGTATCCAGGCCCGCCCGGTCCAGGGCAGTGAAGCCCGTGACCGTTTCCACGTCTGCCGGGACGGCGGTCTCTGCCGCCAGCCGCTCCGGCAGGTCCAAAGACGCCTCCCGGCACTCCACGGGGTTGAGGACATACCGCTTCACCGCGTCCACATCCGCCGCCGTCAGGGGGCCGAAGAGCAGATAGATCCTGGCGGTGCGGACCGTGGGCCGCTCCTCCTGAGTCATCAGCTGAATACACTGGGCGGCGGAGTCCGCCCGCTGGTCGAACTGTCCCGGCAGGGGCTCCACGCCGAAGGCGATGCAGTCCCCGGCGGGCAGGGCTGCGGCAGTATCGTCCACCTGAGGCTCAGAGAACACTGTCCCCACCGCCCGGCGGAAGGCGGCCTCGTCCAGGCCCTCCACGTCATAGCGGTTCAGCAGGCGCAGGTCCTCCAAGGCGGAGACGCCCACCACGGTCTGCAGCTCGTGCAGCAGGCCCCGGGCCTCCTGCCGGAGCCCCGGCTTCTTTTCCACATAGATCCGTCTTACCATCGTATGACCTCCCGGCGCCGGTTGGGCGCTCATCAAAATATGCGTTTCAGTCCGCCAGAGCCGCCAGAGCCCGCTGGCCGATGTCATGGCGCAGGTATTTGCCGTCAAAGTCCACCGCCCTGGCGGCGGCGTAGGCGTCGTGCAAAGCCTGCCGCAAAGTGGGACCGGTGGCGGTGACGCCCAGTACCCGGCCGCCGCTGGTGACCAGCTGCCCATTCTCGTCCAGTCTGTCCCCGGCGTGGTAGATGGTCACGTTTCCCGGTGCCGACGCGGGCAGAGAGATGGGCTTACCCTTTTCGTAGTGCCCTGGATACCCGCCGGAGGCCAAGATCACACAGGCGGCGGAGGCGTGCCGCCACTCCACGGTGAGCGATCCCAGGGTCTCGCTTTCCACCGCCTGCATGACCGTCAGCAGGTCTGTTTTCAGCAGGGGCAGCACCACCTGGGTCTCCGGGTCCCCGAAGCGGCAGTTGTACTCGATGACCTTTGGCCCGTCCGGGGTCAGCATCAAACCGAAGTACAGGCAGCCCTTGAAGGGGCAGCTTTCCGCCCGCATGGCGGCCAGAGTGGGCAGGAAGATGGTGTCCATGCACACCCGGGCGATGTCCTCGGTGTAGCAGGGATTGGGAGCCACGGTGCCCATGCCGCCGGTGTTGGGGCCAGTATCTCCGTCCCCCGCCCGCTTGTGGTCCATGGAGGACACCATAGGGGCAATGGCGGTGCCGTCGGTGAAAGCCAGAACGCTGACCTCCGGACCAGTCAAAAACTCCTCGATCACCACCCGGCTGCCGGAGTCCCCGAAGGCCCGGTCCTCCATCATGGTCCTGACGGCATCCTCTGCCTCTTCATAGGACCGGGAGATCAGCACGCCCTTGCCCAGGGCCAGACCGTCCGCCTTGATGACGATGGGGAAGGAGGCGGTTTTCAAATAGGCGAGCGCCGCAGCGGACGTATCGAACACCTCATATTGGGCGGTGGGGATGTGATATTTTTTCATCAGGTCCTTGGCAAAGACCTTGCTGGACTCGATCCGGGCGGCTCTGGCGTCCGGCCCGAAGCAGGGGATGCCCGCGGCGTGGAGGGCGTCCACACACCCCAGAGCCAGAGGATCGTCCGGCGCCACCACCGCGAACCCCACGGCGTGGGAGACGGCGAAGTCCACGATGGCGCCGATTTCCGTGGCGCCGATCTCCGGCACACAAACGGCGTCAGCGGCGATGCCGCCGTTGCCCGGCAGGGCGTAAATCGTCTCCACCACCGGATTTTCTTTCAGTTTTTTGATGATGGCGTGCTCCCGGCCGCCGCCGCCTACTACGAGAAGATCCATCGAATCGTCCTCCTTGCTTCGTGTATAAAACAGTGTGAAGAGAGACCGGGGAAAACCGGACAGGCTTTCCCGGTTGATTTGCCATCGCAAATCAGAAAAGGAAACTTCATTGCCCCTATCCGGGCCCAGACTCGGCGGACCCGGCGGCAGGATGCCGGGCAGGCCCGCTTCTCTTCAAAGACGCTCAGTGGTGGAACAGCCGCATCCCTGTAAACGCTATCACCATGCCGTATTTGTTGGCTGTTTCAATGACATGGTCATCCCGGATGGAACCGCCGGGCTCAACGATGTACTGGACGCCGGATTTTCTCGCCCGCTCCACATTATCGCCGAAGGGGAAGAAGGCGTCGGAGCCGCATGTGACGCCGGTGAGGGCTGCGATCCAGGTTTTTTTCTCCTCCGCCGTCAGAGGATCGGGGCGCACGGCGAAGGTCTTCTGCCAGATGCCCTCCGCCAGCACGTCCTCATACTCGTCGGAGAGATATACATCGATGGCGTTATCCCGGTCCGGGCGGCGAATGTTCTCCACGAATTGCAGGCCCAGCACCTTGGGATGGTGGCGGAGCCACCAGGTGTCCGCCTTGGTGCCCGCCAGGCGGGTGCAGTGGATGCGGCTCTGCTGGCCCGCTCCCACGCCGATGGCCTGTCCGTCCTTCACGTAGCAGACGGAGTTGGACTGGGTGTATTTCAGGGTGATGAGGGCCACGATCATGTCCCGCTTGGCCGCTTCCGGCAGGTCCTTGTTCTCCGTGACAAGGTTGGTGAGGAGCGCCTCATTGATCTCAAAGCTGTTCCGCCCCTGTTGGAAGGTGACGCCGAACGCATCCTTGTACTCCTGGGGGGCGGGGACGTAGTCCGGGTCGATCTGCACGACGTTGTAATTGCCCTTCTTCTTGGTTTTCAATATCTCCAGGGCTTCGTCGGTGTAGCCGGGGGCGATGATGCCGTCGGACACCTCATATTTCAGATACCGGGCAGTGGCGGCGTCGCACACATCGGAGAGGGCCGCCCAGTCCCCGTAGGAGCACAGCCGGTCCGCACCCCGGGCCCGGATGTAGGCACAGGCGATGGGGGAGAGGTCTGCGCCCTCCTCCACAAAGTACATCTGCCGCTCCACATCCCTGAGGGGGTTGCCCACGGCGGCCCCGGCGGGGGACACGTGCTTGAAGGACGCGGCGGCGGGCAGGCCGGTGGCTTCTTTCAACTCCCGCACCAGCTGCCAGGCGTTCAGCGCGTCCAGAAAGTTGATGTATCCCGGCTTGCCGTTCAGCACCGTGAGGGGCAGGTCGGACCCGTCCCGCATGAAGATGCGGGCGGGCTTCTGGTTGGGATTGCAGCCGTATTTCAGTTCCAGTTCGTTCATGCCTGGGTCTCCTTTCCGGAATACTTGTTGACGATGCGCTGCTGGAAGTCCCGGGTCTCCAGGTCTGTGAAGCGGACGAAGAGGGAGATCCTGTTGGCCTCGTCCAGAGCGTCCCAAACGGCGCTGGCGAGGCTGTCAATGTCCCCTTCCACGGCCACCTGCTCCGGCTCTCCGGCAAAGGAGGGCAGGGGATCGCCGTCTCCGGCGTAGGTGTGGAGGAAGTGGCCGGTCCCCGGCTGGCCAGGATACTCGAAGGTCTGCCGCAGGCAGCGTCTGCCGGTCCCGTCGGCGGCTTTCAGGATGGACAGCTTGTAACTGCCGTTGGGCCCCAGCAGCCCGGAAATCCGCGGGGTCCAGTTGGGACCGTCCGGCTCGAATTCCCGCGTGCGGAGGGCCTGCTCCATGGGAAGGCCCTGCTTTAAAAACTCCAGGATGGTGTCCGTCTGGTCCCCGTTGGTGACGATGAGTCCCCGGCCCATCTGCCGTACCGGGTGGTAGATGATGAGGCTGGGGTCCTCCATCCTGGCGGGGTCCGCCGCCTGGGTACGGATGCCGTCCGGCTCCTCCGCGAAGACGCGGTTGCGGCTGTTGGCGCTGCGGCCCATGATGAAATAGACGGCCACGGACGACTTGCCGTCCGGCGTCATGCCCAGCACGATCCCACGGCCGGGATAGGGATTGCCCCGCAGCAGGGCACATAAATCCTGTTTCACAGATGCTCCTCCTTTTCCGTGGCGATGTGGGCGGCCAGCTGTTCTGCGGCCTGGGGCAGCAGCACCCACTCCGCCTGTTCCATGACCCGGCGCTGCAAGGTTTCCGGCGTGTCGCCGGGCAGAATGTCCACCGCTTTCTGCAGCAGGATGCGCCCCCCGTCCGGGATCTCGTTCACCAGATGGACGGTAGCGCCGGTGACCCTGACGCCACGGCGGAGGGCTGCCTCATGGACCTTCAGCCCGTAATACCCCTTCCCACAGAAGGCGGGGATCAGGGAGGGATGGACGTTGACGATCCGGTCCGGCCAGCGACGGACGAAGTCCGCGGACAGGATGGACAGGAACCCGGCCAGCACGACCAGATCCACCCGGTACTGCGTCAGCGCCTCCATCAGCGCCGCCTCAAACGGCTCCTGCCCCAGCTGCTTCCGGGACAGGGGAATGGCAGGCACGCCGCGGCGTTTTGCCCGCTCCAGAGCGTAGGCTTCGGGATTGCTGGAGAGGACCAGCACGATCTCCACGTGGGGCAGGGCGCCTGCTTCCTGAGCGTTCAGCAGCGCCTCCAGGTTGGTGCCGCCGCCGGAGACCAGCACAGCGATACGGGCCTTGTTCAGCATAGGATCACCCGTTCCTCTCCGGAGATCACCTCACCTATCACATAGCCGGGGCAGCCGTGCTGGGCCAGGGCGGAGAGGGCCTGGTCCGCCGTGTCCCGGGAGACGATCACCGCCATGCCGACCCCCATGTTGAAGGTGTTGAACATGTCCCGCTCCGGGATGTGGCCGGTCTCCCGGAGCATTTTGAAGATGGGTGGCGTCCGGACGGCAGCCTTCTCAATTTTCACCGTCATCCCATCCGGCAGGCACCGGGGGATGTTCTCATAAAAGCCCCCGCCGGTGATGTGGCTGATGCCGTGGACCTCTGCCGCGTCGATGGCGGCCAGCACCGGCTTCACATAGATGCGGGTGGGGGTCAGCAGGGCCTCGCCCAGGCTCTCCCCCAGATCTTCACAGTAGACCGTCAGATTGGCATGCTCCACGTGAAAGACCTTCCGCACCAGGGAGAATCCGTTGGAGTGGAGGCCGGAGGAGGGCAGGGCCAGCACCACGTCCCCGGAGCGGACCCGGTCCGGGTCGATGATATCGCCCTTGTCCACGATGCCCACGGAAAAGCCCGCCAGGTCGTATTCCTCCGGCGCCATGATGCCGGGGTGCTCGGCAGTCTCGCCGCCGATGAGGGCGCAGCCCGCCTGGACGCAGCCCTCTGCCACGCCGGAGACAATGGCGGCCACCTTCTCCGGCACATTCTTGCCGATGGCGATGTAGTCCAGAAAGAACAGGGGCTTTGCCCCGCAGCAGATGATGTCGTTGACGCACATGGCCACGCAGTCCACGCCCACGGTGTCGTGCCGGTCCAGCAGCTGGGCGATGCGGATTTTGGTGCCCACCCCATCGGTGCCGGACACCAGCACCGGCTCACGTATGCCGGTCAGGTCCGGGGCGAACAACCCGCCAAAGCCCCCAATGCCGGACACTACCCCGGGGATCCTGGTCCGGGCCACGTGGGGGGCCATCAGCTTCACACCGGCGTAGCCTGCGGTGATGTCCACGCCGGACTTCCGGTAGCTCTCCGAATAACTCTCCATATCAGGTCCTCTCCCTCTCACTGATCTTGCACTCGAATCGGTCTTTGCCGCCGTCCTGGGGCACGGCGGTGGGGTAGCCCCCGCCGAAGCAGGCGGTGCAGAAGCCGCACTGGGTATTGTCCGCCAGCTTCACCACGTCCTGCAGGCTCAGATACCCCAGGGAATCCACACCGATGATCTTTGCGATCTCCTCCACCGAGTGGTTGTTGGCGATGAGCTTGCTGGGGTCATCGATGTCCGTACCGTAGTAGCAGGCGGCCACAAAGGGCGGCGCGCTGACCCGCATGTGGATCTCCTTCGCCCCGGCTTTCCGCAGCAGGTCGATGGTCCGGCGGCAGGTGGTGCCCCGGACGATGGAGTCGTCGATCAGCACCACCCGCTTGCCCTCCACCACGGAGCGGATGGGGTTCAGCTTGATATTGACCTCGTTTTCCCGCATGGCCTGAGTGGGGGAGATGAAGGTGCGGCCGATGTACTTGTTCTTGATGAACCCCATGCCGTAGGGGATACCGCTCTGCCGGGCGTAGCCCAGGGCGGCGTCCAGGCCGGAGTCCGGCACGCCGATGACGATGTCCGCCTGGACCGGGTGCTCCAGGGCCAGGAAGGCCCCGGCCCGCTGCCGTGCCACGTGGACGCTGGACCCGTCGATGACGGAGTCCGGCCGGGCGAAGTAGATGAACTCGAACACGCAGAGCCGCTTGGGGGCCTTGCCGCAGTGGCGGGTGTCGGACTTGACGCCGGACTTGTCCGCCACCACGATCTCCCCGGGCAGGATGTCCCGCTCGAACCGGGCGCCGATGGCGTCCAGGGCGCAGGACTCGGAGGCGAACACCACGCCCCCGTCCCGAAGTCGGCCCATGCACAGCGGCCGGAAGCCGTGGGGGTCCCGGACGGCGATGAGCTTGGTGGGGGAGGAGATCACCAGGGAGTAGGCCCCCTCGATCCGGTCCATGGCGGCGGAGACCGCCTCCTCGATGGAGGGGGCGCGCAAACGCTCCTGGACGATGATGTAGGCGATGACCTCGGAGTCCGTGGTGGTCTGGAAGATGGAGCCCTGGCTCTCCAGCTCCTGGCGCAATGCGTGGGAGTTGGTGAGGTTGCCGTTGTGGGCCAGGGCCATGCGGCCCTTGTAGTGGTTCACCAGGATGGGCTGGACGTTCCGCTTGTTGTCGGACCCGGTGGTGCCGTAGCGCACGTGGCCTACGGCGATGGTGCCCGTGCCCAGGGAGCGGAGCCGCTCCGCCGGAAACACCTCGTTCACCAGCCCCACATCCCGGTACGCGGTGAACACGCCATCATCGTTCACCGCGATGCCGGCGCTCTCTTGGCCCCGGTGCTGGAGGGCGTACAGGGCGTAATAGGCCAGGGGGGCCACATCCGTCGTCTCCGGCGCGTACACGCCGAACACGCCGCACTCCTCTTGGATGTGGCGGGCCGGGAGCACGGCGCTCAGCTCAGTCGGCATCATGGGCAAGCAGTCTCTGCATGACCTCGGCATAGGCGCCCTCCACGCCGCCCAGGTCCCGGCGGAAGCGGTCCTTGTCCAGCTTCTCATGGGTCTTTTCGTCCCAGAGGCGGCAGGTGTCGGGGCTGATCTCGTCCGCCAGAACGATCGTGCCGCCGGTCAGTCTGCCGAACTCCAGCTTGAAGTCCACCAGCGTGACGCCGCACTCTGCCCAGAAGGCCTTGAGAATGTCGTTGACGGCAAAGGCGTACTTCTTGATGGTCTCGATCTCCTCCGCTGTGGCCAGCTTCAGCGCCAGGGCGTGATAGCTGTTCAGCAGGGGATCTCCCAGTTCGTCGTTCTTGTAGGAGAACTCGATGGTGGGAGCGTCGAATACGATGCCCTCCTCCACACCGTACCGCTTGGCGAAGGACCCGGCAGAGAGGTTGCGGATGATAACCTCCAGCGGCACGATGGAGACCTTCTTCACCAGGGTCTCCCGCTCACTCAGCTCCTGAACGAAGTGGGTGGGAATGCCGGCCTTTTCGATCCGCCGCATCAGATGGTTGGTCATCTGGTTGTTGATGACGCCCTTGCCCGCAATGGTGCCCTTCTTCAGGCCGTTGAAGGCGGTGGCGTCGTCCTTGTAGTCCACGATGTAAAGTTCCGGGTCGTCGGTGCGGAAGACCTTCTTGGCCTTTCCCTCATAGAGCTGTTCCAGCTTCTGCATGGTGCGTTCGTCCTTTCTTTCTGTTGAGAGATTAGATATTTGAATAGGCAATTGATAAACCATTAGAAAAACGGAAGGGAAAGAGAAAATAGAAATGAGAAATCAGAAATCCGGCCGCGGGATGGCGCGGATACGGAACTTTGAGCCGTCCGGTCAGGACGGACTCAAGACTTTCCGATTCCTCATTTCCGATTTCTCACGATTTCAGGAGTTCCTCCTGGAGCTTGGCGTCCTTCTCGGCGATCTGCTCCGCCATCTTCCGCCGCTCCGCTTCCAGGCGCCGGGTCAGGGCCTCGTCCTCCACCGCCAGGATCTGGGCGGCCAGCACAGCAGCATTTTTCGCGCCGTTCAGTGCTACCGTAGCCACCGGGATGCCGCCGGGCATCTGGACTGTGGCCAGCAGGGCATCCAGTCCATCCAGGACGCCCCCCTTCATGGGAATGCCGATGACAGGCAGGGTGGTGTTGGCGGCAAAGGCCCCCGCCAGATGGGCAGCCATGCCGGCGGCGCAGATGACCACGCCGAATCCCCGCTCCCGGGCGGACTTGGCGAACTCAGCCGCCTGGGTCGGCGTCCGGTGGGCGCTGAGGATATGGGCCTCATAGGGGATGTCCAGGGCGTCCAGCTGGGTACAGGCCCCTTTGACCACGGGCCAGTCACTGTCGCTGCCCATGATGACGGCAACTTTTTTCATCGCAAGCGCTCCTTTCTGCGGCTCAGAGTTTTTTCCGCATGACGGTGTGGCGGAAGATGCCGTCCACAAAATACTCGCTGGAGCAGAACACGGGGCGTCCGTCGATGTCATAGTCCACCTCTTCCATGTTCAGCAGCGGCGTGCCCATGGGCACCTGGAAGATCTCCGCCAGGGCGGCATCCGCCGCGGCGGGCCGCACGTCTGTCAGATCCAGATAGGGATAGATGCCGCAGAACCGCTGGAGGAAGTGGAAGATGGGGAGCTTGAAGTCCTGGATGGTGTAATCCCCCTTGGCCAGGGCCTTTTCCACCACGTCCTCGCAGTAGATGGCGGGCCGGCCATCCGCGGTGCACAGCCGGGCGATGCGGATGATGGGGGTGTCCTCCGGAATGCGGAGCTGAGCGGCCACCTGGGCATCGGCAGTCCCATCGGAAACCCGGACAAAGGCCACCGCCGGCTCATGTCCGCTCTGGCGGATCATGTCCAGGAACTCTACCTCAATGTCCATGCGGGTCTGGACGTTCAGCACATGGCGGTTGATGATGGTGCCAACTCCGTGGCGGCGGGTGATGAAGCCCTCCCGCTCCAGAGAGGCCAGAATGTCCCGCAGCTGCGTGCGGCTGATCCCCAGCTTCTCTGCCAGGACACTCTCCCGGGGCAGGCGCTCGCAGCTGGCGTAGGCACCGTCCTTCATGTCGGCAAGCAGCTGAGAGCGGATGGTCTTGGTCTGGGCCGGCTGACCGCTCATAGTCACACCTCTTTCTGATTTCAAAATAGGTAATACCATAAAAGTCATACCTATTGTACCGGATTTTCTCCGGCGCCGCAACTGGCAGATTTGACAGATTCCGCCCTCCTTTTTTGCCCCGGCATATCCAGTCTGCTGTTGACGGCAGGACGCACGGGCCGGAGGCGTTTGTACGGCCGGATTTCGTGGGTTTTCACCGTGGACAACCGCCGGGGGGATGTTATAATGGAGTTGAACGAAAGAGGGAGGCGTTATCCGTGAAGATTGTGATCCTGGGTGCGGAGGCCCGTTACCGGGCCTATCAGCCCGCGATGCCCTTCATCCAGCAGCAGGAGCTGGTATTTCTGGACAAGGACAGCACGGAGGCAGAGATTCTGGCCGCCGGCGCTGATGCGGAGGTGCTGTTCGTGGATGCCATCACGGTGGTGTCCGCTGCTCTGATGGAACACATGCCCTGCCTGCGGCTGATTCACTCGGAGGGGGTGGCGTTTGACCGCATTGACCTCTCCGCCGCCCGGGAGCGGGGCATTTACGTCTGCAACAACAAGGGCTGCAACGCCGGGGCCGTGGCGGAGCAGACGGTCCTGCTGATACTGATGCTCCTGCGCCATGCCCTGGAGGGGGACGAGGCCGTCCGGGCGGGACGGCAGATGGAGATGAAAGAGCGGTGCATGGTGGAGGGGATCACGGAGCTCTCTGCCTGCAAGGTGGGCCTGGTGGGATTTGGAGACATTGCGCGAGCCGCGGCGGAGCGGCTGGTCCCCTTCGGCTGCGAGCTGTACTACTACACCAAGCGCCGCCGCTTGCCGGAAGAGGAGAAAAAATACCACGTCACCTACCTGCCGTTGGAGGAGCTGGCGGAGAAGAGCGACATCGTCAGCCTCCACTGCGCTGTCACGGAGGAGACCCGGAATCTGGTGGATGCCGCTCTGCTGCGGCGGATGAAACCCACAGCGTACCTCATCAACACCGCCCGGGGAGACCTTGTGGACAACGAGGCCCTGCGGCAGGCCCTGCTGGAGGGGCGAATCGCCGGAGCGGGGCTGGACACGCTGTCCCCGGAGCCGGTGCCGGCGGGGCACCCCCTGACGGCGCTGCCGCCGGAGGTCCAGCGGAAAGTGGTCCTGGCACCCCACCTGGGCGGCATTACAGAGGCATCCTTCCGTCGGGCCCATGCCCACATGTGGCGAAATGTGGAGCATTTGGCTGCGGGAGAGCGGCCGGACAACATCGTCAACGGCCTGTGATGCTCGCCGACGGTAAAAAATTCTGCCGGAGATGAAACAAAACCTATGGAAAAATCGTCTAATTCCTATAAAGACCTATGGCAGAAGGACCATGTGCGGTTTGAAAGTCCTGCGCGCGAGCTGTGGGTCTGTATGCGGAAAACCCTCATGCGCCAACCGGCTTGCCTGTTCTCATGGCCCGCACGGCGCATGGAGTCAGGAAAAACAAAGAAGGGGAGCGTGACGCCGAATGAGACGTCGGATCTGGAGAGGTTGGATATTGTGCCTGTGCGCCTGCTTGCTGCTGTGCGGTGCCGCCAGCGGGACTGGAAGCACACCGCCGGACGCGGTGAGCCGCGGGGCCTTTGCAGACGCCCTGTATGACGCCCATGTGGCCCACGGCGGCGCTCCTGTGGTCAGCGAGGGCAGCTCCGCACCCTTCCGGGATGTGGGCTCCTGGTCCCCGTATTTCGAGGCGCTCTGTTGGGCTAAGGCCAGCGGCATCGCAGGGGGCTATGCAGGCGGTGCCTTCCGTCCTGCGGCACCGGTGACCCGCCAGCAGGCGACGGTGATGCTGTACCGCTATGCCAAGACCACGGACCTGCCGCTGGAGAAGGGGAGCGACCGGGATCTGGCCGGATACCGGGACGCGGATACCATCCCAACCTGGAGTCGGGAGGCTGTCCAATGGGCCGTGCGGAACGGCCTGTGGTTCTCCGGCAGCGCCACGGAGCTGCAGGCGGCGGAGAACGTCTCCTGGGAGGAGCTGACCGTTCTGACCCAGCGGCTGTTCCTGGGCGGGATGCCCGCGGCTGCCTTGTCTGCGGCGCCGGAGGGGCTGACGATGGAGCTGCAGCAATGCACTACCACCGGCGCGGTTGTGGTACTGCAAAATGCGGCGGAGGAGACCTTCTCCTATGGGGCGGACTACGGTCTCTATCGGCAGGTGAACGGCGGCTGGTATCAGATGAACAAGGAAATGGACACCATCGCCATGGCCTATGAGCTGGCCCCGGGAGAGAGCCGGAAGCTTACCCTCAGCTGGGGAGAGCTGGACTGGGGCGGCGTCCTGCCCGCCGGGACCTACTGCGTGGCGAAGGGCGGGCTGCTGGGAGAACAGCAGGTCACCGTCTCCGTCACCTTTGCCATCAAATAAACGCCAGGCGGCCGCCGAAAAACCGGCGGCCGCCTTTCCATTGGGTGAACGGTGTCTTGCGATCCCGCCCAGACCGAAAAATCTCCCCCTCTTCTGGAGGAGTGAAGAGAACAGCACAGGCCGCCGGGAACGCCCGGCGGCCTGTACGGATTCTTGAGAAGGTGGCCCGGCGTCAAACACAGAAGCGGCAGGCCGCCAGGGCCGCCACAGCGCCGTCGGCGCAGGCGGTGGTCAGCTGGCGGACCTCCTTGGCGCGGAGATCCCCTGCCGCAAAGATGCCGGGAATCGGCGTCAGGCAGTCCTCCCCGGCGGCGATAAAGCCCGCTTCGTCCACCGGCACCCCCAGAGACCGGGCCAGCCGGCTCTCCGGCAGCAGACCCACCGCCTGGAACAGCGCAGAGACCGGCAGGTGGGAGACTTCTCCCACAGCGGTGTTCCGCAGGGTCAGGCCGGTGAGGCGTTCCGATCCCTCCAGGGCCTCCACCACGGTGGACCGCAGCAGCGTGAGGTTGGCGGTCTTCTCCGCCCGCTCCACCAGAATGGGATCCGCCCGGAAGGCCGACCGCCGGTGGATCACCGTCACATGGCGGCAGATGTCTGCCAGATACAGCGCATCCTGCAGGGCGGTGTTGCCGCCTCCGGCCACTGCCACATCCTGTCCGGCGTAAAAGGCTCCGTCGCACACAGCGCAGAAGGAGATGCCGGCCAGACGATCCTCGCCCGCAAGGCCCAGGGTCCGGCGCCGCATCCCGGCGGCCAGGATTACCGCCCCGGCGGTATAGGCACCGTAGTCGGTGACCACCCGGCTGGGCGTGCCGCTCTGGATCTCCAGCGCCTCCTCCAGTTCGATTCGGGTCCCCAGGGCCTCGGCCTGGCTGTACAGCCGCTCCGCCAGTTCAGCGCCGGACACGGCGGGCAGGCCCGGAAAGTTTTCCACCTTGGGGGAGGAGGCGATCTGCCCGCCGAAGCTCTCCCGCTCCAGCAGCAGAACGGACTTTCCTGCCCGGCGGGCGTAGACGGCGGCGGTGAGCCCGGCCGGGCCGCCGCCCACGATAATGATGTCGAAATACTGGTCCATAGATGTTCCTCTCTGATGACTGACAGAAGATAAGGGAGACTTCGCAGCCCCCCGCATAGTAACCGCTGTACCGCGGGTGCTGCTCCGCAGAGACGGCATTTTGGAGCTCGGAAAAGGAGGGACGAGAGTCCCTCCTTTTTCGTTGTTTACACGCTCTGCGAAGTGGCGAATTTTTTGATGGTGGAGGCGTTCACCAGCTTCTCCACCTGCTCTCCGTGGCGGACGATCAGGGTGGGGGCCTGCTGGATACCGTACCGGGCCACCAGCTCCCGATGCTCGTTCACGTCCATCACCTGATAGGCGATGCCCGCCTTCTCCAGCTCCCGCTTGGCGATGCTGCAGTTGGGGCAGGTCTTGGTGGTGAAGAGGAACAGGCCGTCCTCGCCCCGCTCCGCCGGTGTGCTGGGCGCGGTGCCGGCTGCGGGCTCCGTCGCAGCATCCCGGTCGCAGAGGCGGCGGCCCTCCAGCCGGGAGTTTTCCACCTGGTACTCCTGCCGGTCCTTGAACTCCTGGACCTTGCCGTCGTTCCAGTTCTGGACAGGGCGGTAATAGCCGGTGATGCGGCTCCACACCTCGCAGGTCTTCCCACACTTGGGGCAGGTAAAGTGCTCGCCCGAGAGATAGCCGTGGTCCGGACAGATGGAGTAGGTGGGGGACATGGTGTAGTAGGGGAGCTTGAAATTCTCCGCGATCTTCCGCACCAAATTGGCAGCAGCCTTCCAATCCGGCAGCTTCTCACCCAAAAAGGCGTGGAACACAGTGCCGGAGGTGTACAGGGTCTGCAGGTCATCCTGGATGGCCAGGGCCTCGAAGATGTCGTTGGTGTAGCCCACCGGCAGGTGGGAGGAGTTGGTGTAATAAGGCGTGTCACCGGGGTTCTTGGCAGCGGTGATGATATCGGGATACAGTGCCACGTCATGCTTGGCCAGCCGGTAGGTGGTGGACTCGGCGGGGGTGGCCTCCAGGTTGTAGAGGTCGCCGTACTGCTCCTGATAGTCCATCAGCCGCTCCCGCATGTGGTTCAGCACGTCCTTGGCAAAGGCCTGGGTCTCCGGATGGGTCAGGTCCTTCCGCAGCCACTTGGCGTTCAGGCCCACCTCGTTCATGCCGATGAGGCCGATGGTGGAGAAGTGGTTGTCAAAGGTGCCCAGGTAGTATTTGGTGTAGGGGTACAATCCCGCATCCATCAGCTTGGTGATGACGGTGCGCTTCACCTTCAGGCTCCGGGCGGCGATGTCCATCATGTGGTCCAGCCGCTCATAGAACTCCTCCGGCGTCTGGGAGAGGTAGGCGATCCGGGGCAGATTGATAGTCACCACGCCCACGGACCCGGTGGACTCGCCGGAGCCGAAGTAGCCGCCGGACTTCTTCCGCAGCTCCCGCAGATCCAGCCGCAGGCGGCAGCACATGCTGCGCACGTCAGAAGGCTCCATGTCAGAGTTGATGTAGTTGGAGAAATAGGGGGTGCCGTACTTGGCGGTCATCTCGAACAGGAGGCGGTTGTTCTCCGTGTCGGACCAGTCAAAGTCGCGCGTGATGGAATAGGTGGGGATGGGATACTGGAAGCCCCGGCCGTCGGCGTCGCCCTCGGTCATGATCTCGATGAACGCCTTGTTCACCATATCCATTTCCTTCTTGCAGTCGCCGTAAGTGAAATCCTGCTCTTTGCCGCCTACGATGGCCGGCAGGTTCTCCAGGTCACGGGGCACGGTCCAGTCCAGGGTGATGTTGGAGAACGGCGCCTGGGTACCCCAGCGGGAGGGAGTGTTCACGCCGAACACAAAGGACTGGATACACTGTTTAACCTCTTTCTGGGAGAGGTTGTCCACTTTCACAAAGGGGGCCAGATAGGTGTCAAAGGAGCTGAACGCCTGGGCACCGGCCCACTCGTTCTGCATGATGCCCAGGAAGTTCACCATCTGGTTGCAGAGAGTGGAGAGGTGGCTGGCCGGGGTGGAGTTGATCTTGCCCGGGATACCCAGGCCCTGCTGGATCAGCTGCTTCAAACTCCAGCCGGCGCAGTAGCCGGTGAGCATGGAGAGGTCGTGGAGGTGGATGGCGCCGCTCTTGTGGGCGTCGGCAATCTCCTGGTCATAGATTTCAGAGAGCCAGTAGTTGGCGGTGATGGCGCCGGAGTTGGAGAGGATCAGGCCGCCCACGGAGTAGGTGACGGTGGAGTTCTCCTTCACCCGCCAGTCGTTGATATGCAGGTAGTTGTCCACCAGCTCCTTGTAGTCCAGCATGGTGGAGTTCAGGTTGCGGATCTTCTCCCGCTGCTTGCGGTAGAGAATGTAGGCCTTGGCCACGTCGGCATAGCCTGCCTTGCTGAGAATGTCCTCCACGCTGTCCTGAATGTCTTCCACGGTGATCTTGCCGTCATGGATCTTATCCTGGTAATCCGCCGTGACCCTCAGGGCCAGGAGATCAATGATGTCCGGATTGTACTCCATGTGGGTGGCCTCAAAGGCCTTGGTGATGGCGGTGCTGATCTTGGAGATGTCGAAAGAGGCGATCTTTCCATCCCGCTTGACAACCTGATACATGAAACCCCTGCTTTCTCTATGATAAATTCAATTCCCTGCTCCTGACAAGTCAATGGGCGCTGACGCGCCCCGTATTTCCCATTCTACCACTTCCTGGGGGCTTGTCAATTAGAAATGCCACTATATCTTGTATGCATTTTCTGTGAAAACGCTGAATTTTTCCATATCTAGTCAATGCCGCGCAGCTCCACAGCTCCAAAGAACGGCCGGACCCGCTCCGCAAAGCCCTGCAGCTGCTCTGCTGTAAAGCCGTGATATCCCCGGCCGATCAGATTGCCGGAGTCCACAAAGTTCTGAAGATAGTACCGGGGTGCCCCTGCCAGCCAGGCGGCGATGGCGTCCAGGTCCTCCGGCCTGTGGAGCTCCCGCACCAGGGTGGTGCGGAACTCATAGTCCACGGTGCTTTTCCGCAGCAGACGGATGCTCTCCTCCACCGGGGCGGGGTTGAAGCCCGGTATGCCGACGGTTTCGGCATACCGCGCCGGAGCGTTTTTCACGTCCATGGCCACATAGTCCACAAGGCCCTGGTTCAGGATCTCCGCCAGCCGGGCAGGATCACAGCCGTTGGTATCCAGCTTCACGGCAAAGCCCAGTTCCCGCACCTTCCGCAGAAAATCCGCTGCGTCCGGCTGGAGCAGCGGCTCCCCGCCGGTGAGGACCACCCCGTCCAAAAGCCCCCGGCGGGAGGCCAGGAAGTCCAGCACCTCCTGCTCCGGGATCTCCGGCGTCTCCGCCAGCCGGGTCACCAGCAATGCGTTGTGGCAGAAGGGGCACCGCAGGTTGCAGCCGCCGGTGAACACCGTGGCCGCCAGCTTTCCCGGGTAGTCCACCATGGCCAGTTTCTGAAGTCCGTGAATGTGCATGGCCGGATCCCTCCATAAGCACAAGATGTTGCTATTCTAAACTGATTTTTCCACAAGAACAAGTGGTGGACGCAACAAAGACAAAAAAGTTCCCGGAGGCAGAGCCTCCGGGAACGGGAAAGACGGGATTCAATTCTTGCGGAACCGGGAGAGGAAGTCCTGCGTCTCCTGTTTCTGGGGATTGCCGAAAACCTGCTCCGGCGTGCCCTCCTCGCAGATGACGCCCTGGTTCATGTACACCACATGGCTGCTGACGTCCCGGGCAAAGGCCATCTCATGAGTCACCACCAGCATGGTCATGCCCTCCTGGGCCAGGTCCTGCATGACGGAGAGGACTTCTCCCACCATCTCCGGGTCCAGGGCGGAGGTGGGTTCGTCGAACAGCAGCACCTCCGGCTCCATGGCCAGGGCCCGGGCAATGGCCACCCGCTGCTTCTGGCCGCCGGAGATCTGCCGGGGCTTGGCTTGGATGTAAGGCGCCATGCCCACCTTTTCCAGATACTCCATGGCCCGCTTCCGGGCGGTCTCCTTGTCCTTTTTCAGTACCTTGATCTGCCCGACCATGCAATTTTCCAGCACGGTCATGTTGTTGAACAGGTTGAAGGACTGGAACACCATGCCCACATGGGAGCGGTACTGGGGGGCATTGACCTTGGGACCGGTGACGTTCTGGCCGCGGTAGAGGATCTCGCCGCTGGTGGGGGTCTCCAGCAGGTTGATGCACCGCAGCAGGGTGCTCTTGCCGGAGCCGGAGGCACCAATGATGCTGGTGACATCGCCTTTTTTCACGGTGAAATCGATGTCCCGCAGCACTTCGTGGCTGCCGAAGGACTTGCTCAGATGCCGGATCTCTAAAATCATATCGTCCATGTTGTCAGCGATCTCCTCTCGTACGGCCGTGCTGCAATTCCTGACGGACCCGATCCCGGTACTCTTTGCTCCGCTCATCGAAGGGAGTGCCCCGGTCCGGGTGGCTGTATGTGCCGGCGGCCATGGTCAGATGGTCCGTCTGTGCCAGCTTGTAATCGCTGCTGCCGTCCATTCGCTTTTCCAACCAGCGCAGCAGGAAGGAGGCGATCAGCGTCATGGTGAGGTACCCGGCCATCTCCACCACGGCGGAGGGGAAGTACAGGTAGCTGGCGCCCACCGCCGCCCGGTGGGCGGAGAAGAAATCGGGGAAGCCGATGATGAACATGACGGACGTATCCTTCACATTGATGATGAAGTTGTTGCCGATCTGGGGCAGGATATTCCGGATGGCCTGAGGCAGGATCACATGCAGCATGGTCTGCACATGGGTCATGCCGATGGCCTTGGCGCCCTCGGTCTGGCCGGGGTCGATGGAGATAATGCCGCCCCGGACGGACTCGGCCATGTAGGCGCCGGTGTTGATGGACACCACCAGAATGGCGGCCATCCAGATGCTGTCAAACCGCACGGCGTTGTCCGTAAAATAGGGCAGGCCGTAATAGAGGAACACCGCCTGCAGCACCATGGGGGTACCCCGGAAGATCTCCACGTAGATCCGGACCACTGCCCGGATCAGCGCCAGAAAGAACCGCTTGACGGGCGGGGCGTTCTTGCTGTGGGGAATGGTGTTCAGAATGCCGCAGACGAATCCGATCAGGCAGCCGATGGCGGTGGCCACCAGTGCCAGAATCAAGGTATTGCGGATGCCGGGCAGATAGTGGGACACGCCGTAGTTCGACCAGAGCTTGGCAATGTCGGATGCCAGCTGGAACAGTTTCTCCATGGAGGCAGACTCCCTTCGGTAAAGAGTTGATATGCGGGAAGCAGGCGGGAGGACAGACTGTCCTCCCGCCGCGGGTCATTCTGGAAAGTGTTTACTCGCTCAGGGGCTGAATGGCGATGGCCTCGTTCATCAGGGTGTTGAAATCGTCCGCCGTCATAGTGGAGAGCACGCTGTCAATGGCCTCCTTCAGCTCGGTGTTGCCCTTCATCACGGAGATGCCGATGTTGATCTCGCCCTCGTCAACCTCAAAGTTGTCGTCGGAGTCTGTGAAGTCCAGAATCTTCATGTCGGGATAGGCGGCCACGGCACCCATAGCGGTGGGCATATCGGTGCAGATGAAGTCCACGGCGTCGGTCTCCAGGGCCATCAGCATGGCGGGGGCGGTCTCCGCGGCAGTCTGGACCTGGGCGCCCTCGATCTGAGGCAGGCAGGAGTCATACCAGATGGTGGCGATCTGCGCGGTGCAGGTGCCGCCGGAAAGGTCGCTGATGCCGGCGGCGTTGGCATAGGGGCTGTCCGTCTTGGTCACACAGACGATGGAGGCGTAGTAGTAGGGGCCGGCGAAATCCACCTGCTCGCTGCGCTCGGCAGTCATGGACTGGCCGGCAATGACGGCGTCAAAGGTACCGGTCTGCACGCCGGGAACCAGAGAGTCCCAGTCGGACTGAACCACTTCCAGCTTCCAGCCGTTGGCCTCGCAGATCTGCTTGGCGATCATCACGTCGTAGCCGTTGGCATAGGTGCCGGGCACGTTGGAGATGGGCACAGCGCCGTTGGAGTCGTCGCTCTGACTCCAGTTGTAAGGGGCGTAGGCGCACTCCATGGCGATGGTCAGCACGCCGTCCTCCACGCCGGAGGAGCCGGCGGTCTCCCCGCCTTCAGCGGTGGTGCCGGAATTGCCGGAGTCGGCAGTGTCGCCGGAGCTGCCGGTGCCGCCGCAGGCGGCCAGGGACGCTGTCATGGCCAGAGCCATCAGCAAGGTCAACAATCTCTTCATGTTTCTTCACCTTTCTCATCTCAAAAAAGATTCCGCGGCGGTCACAGACCTCCTCCGCGCCTGCCGCCGGCGGAGAGGAGAAAAAATGGACCGCTTTGTCAAGCGGTCCATGGAAAATACGGAAAGAAGCCCCCGGCAGGGACGATCCCGAACAGCCATTGATAGCGCTTCACAAAGGTTTGTGACAGTCCGGCAGGTATTCCCTGACGGCCCAGCACCAGAAGGACAGGCATCGTCCCGGCACTTCGGCGGCGGACCCTTCCCCGTCCGGCGGCTGCCTGGCCTTGCCGGAGCGGTACTGATGAACGCCGCGCCTCTATCTGAGCGATCCAATTTTGAAGGTATCCTATCACGTTCTCGGGGAGATGTCAACGCCCCTTCCCAGAAAAATGCCAAAAATCCCGCAGATTTGTGCAGATCATAGAAGAAAATGCCAAAACCGTTGCGCACTGTGGGGAAAATGTGGTATGATGCTCCCTGCACACACGGCGCAAGCGCCGGGAGAGGAGTGTGGAAGTATGATGCAGGCGGCGGAACTGGCGGTGCTGGACTGGCTCCAGGCCCATCTGCGCTGCGATTTTCTGGACGCGGTGATGCCGTGGATCAGCCGGATCTGCGACCACGGAGAGATTTGGATCCTGCTGGCGGCGGTGCTGCTGCTTCTGTGGAAGCACCGCTGGACAGGGATGTCCCTGTCCTTTGCGCTGATTCTGGATCTGATCTGCTGCAATATCGTTCTGAAACCCCTGGTCGGCCGGGTCCGGCCCTTCTTGGTGAATACCGCGGTGGAGCTGCTGACAGCACCCCCGGCGGACGCATCCTTTCCCTCGGGGCACACGGCGGCGTCCTTTGCGGCGGTGTTCGCCCTCCGGGCCTCCGGCAGCCCCCTGTGGAAGCCTGCCCTGGTACTGGCGGCTGGGATCGCCTTCTCCCGGCTGTACCTGTACGTCCACTGGCCCACCGACGTGCTGGGGGGCATTCTGGTGGGCGCCGCCGCAGGCTGGGCAGGCGCGCGGCTGGCAGACGCCCTCCGCCGCAGGCGGGAGCGGCTGGGCCGCAGGGCATAGCGGAAAAAACGGACCGGACGGCTTGCCGTCCGGTCCGTGCGGCTTCACGCGGCGTTCTCCCTGGCCTGAAGATATTTCTTCACAGCGAAGATGCCCGCCACCGCTGCCACGCCCAGTAGCGTCTCCGCCGCGTCGGTGTGGCTGACGATCATCTGCCGGACGATGGTGAACAGCAGCACGTCCACCACCGCGTCGGCGGTGTGCAGGGCCAGCATCTTCACGAACTCAATTCCCATCACCAGCAGCAGTGTGGCGGAGAGGAAATCCCCCAGGGCGAAGGCCTCTGGGGAGAGGAGCAGGGTCCGGCCAGTCTCCCGGAACAAAAATACCGCCCCGCAGACGATCACCAGCAGGATCACGGCGGCGATGAGCAGCTCCAAAGCACGGGCGGCCTTCAACAACAGGATGTGGGCGGGATGACGGTTCATGGTGCCTCCTTGCGCCGCGGGGCGGCAGAATGAAGATAAGAAATAAAAAGGGGGATAAGAGATGCCCCTCTCCGGGAAGTATCTCTTATTCTTTTATCTGGGCCTTGGACTTGCAAAAACGAAGAGCTCGTAAAAATGTAGGGGCGGCAATCTGCCGCCCGGCGGGAATGGTGTGGGGGCGTCGTGTTACCCCTCGTCGATGTCGAGGCTGCCGACGGGAGCCCCGGAGGGCAGAAATTTTTCGCCGTCGGACACTGTCAGGTACATAAAGCCTGTGGAATCCGCTGATTGGTACACCAGCGTACGGTCCTCGACGGCAAAGCGGTTGACGAATTTTTCATCATCTGTGGTGAGGATCACGGTGTCTCCGTCCAGTTTCCAGGTGCCGAGCCCAAAATAGCTGCTCAGGGCTCCTTCGGAACAGCGCATACTTCCGTCACTGTTGAGGGCGATATAGAAATCGCTCCCAAACCCCTCTTTTTCGTAGATGTAGACCTGGTCGGCGAGGTCGTCGGCGGTTACCGCTGCCGGCTGGCCGGAACAGCCCGCCGCCATGAGAGTAAAGAGCAGGAGCAGGGCGGAAAACAGACGGCACTTCATCATGATGTAGCCCTCCTTTCCATGATCCGAAAACAGGACCGCCTCTCCATCAATCTATCACAGACGGCGGCCCATTGCAAGGCAAACCCGCCTTGCGTAAACGCCGGATTTGGGATATACTATATCTCTATGGAAAAATCAGCCTGCGGGCAGGAGGAACTCCCCATGAAGCTCATGGTCATCGACGGCAACAGCATCCTGAATCGGGCCTATTACGGCATCCGTCCTCTCACCACACGGGACGGGCTTTACACCCACGCCATCTTCGGATTTCTCACCACGCTCCTTCGACTGGAGGGGGAGGAGGCACCGGACGCGTTGTGCGTCACCTTCGACGTCCACGCTCCAACCTTCCGCCATCAGGCGTCGGAGGCCTACAAGGCCACCCGCAAGCCCATGCCGGAGGAGCTCCGGGTCCAGGTGCCGGTGCTGAAAGAGGTGCTGGACGCCCTGAACATTCCCCGTTATGAGCAGGAGGGCTGGGAGGCCGACGACCTGATCGGCACCATCTCCCGCAAGTGCGAGGCGGACGGCTGGGACTGCGTGGTGGTCACCGGCGACAAGGACAGCCTGCAGCTCATTACCGACCACACCATGGTGAAGCTGGTGTCCACCCGCATGGGGCAGACCACCACCAAGGATATGACGGAGACCGCCTTCCAAGAGCAGTACGGCTTCGCCCCCATCCACATGATCGACCTGAAGGCCCTGATGGGGGACAGCTCCGACAACATCCCCGGCGTCCCCGGCATCGGGGAGAAGACCGCCATGGCCCTGATCCAGCAGTACGAGAGCATCGACAACCTGTACGCCAAAATGCCGGACATCGAGGCCAAGCCTGCCGCCATCCGCAAGCTGGCGGAGGGGGAGGAGAGCGCCCGGGAGTCTTACTGGCTGGCCACCATCGTTACCGACGCGCCTCTGGACTTCCATCCCGAGGAGAACCTGTGCCGGAAGCCCGGCCCGGACGCCTACCCGCTGTTTTTGAAGCTGGAGTTCACCAAGCTGATCGAGAAGTTCGGCCTGTCCCCGGCGGAGCAGCCAGCGGCGGAAAGGGCGGACTTCACCATGACCGTGGAGCAGGTCACAGAGCCTGCTCAGACGGAGCGGCTGCTGGCCCTCTGGCGAGCGGCGGACCATGTATCGGTGCTGGCCCTGCCGGACCTGACGGGCCTCTCTGTGGTCTGCCGGACCGGGGCGGACACCGGCGTCACGGCGGAGCTGTTCTTCGACAAGTATCAGGGGGACTGGAACGCCCTTTTGAACGCCCTGTTCGCGGCGGACGTCCGCAAGGTCTCCCACAATGTCAAGGACCTGACGCGGACGCTGCTGGAAAACGGCCTGCGGGCGGAGGGCTTCGTCTTCGACACCGCCCTGGCTGCCTACCTGCTGGACGCCACGGCGGGAAGCTATGACCTTGCCCGCCTGTTCGTCGCCTATTTCAACGAGGAGCTGCCAAAGGCCCTCTACCTGGAACCGGACGCATTCTCCCTGCTGGGGGACGCCGCCGCGGCGGAGGCCAGCTTCGACAGCTACGCCGCCGCCGTGGACGCCCTGTACGGCGCCCTGGCGGAAAGACTGGCGGAGCGGGGCCAGATGGACCTGCTGCATGAGATCGAGATGCCCCTCTGCGCCGTGCTGGCGGAGATGGAGACCGCCGGATGCAGGGTAGACGCCAAGGCCCTCGGTGCTTTCGGGGATCTGCTGGCCCGGCGGAGCGCCGAGCTGGAACAGCAGATCTACGCCATGGCGGGGGAGGAATTCAACATCAACTCCCCCAAGCAGCTGGGGGAGATCCTCTTCGGCAAGCTGGGCCTGCCCCATGGCAAAAAGACCAAGACCGGCTGGTCCACCAACGCCGATGTGCTGGAAAAGCTCCGGTACGAGGCCCCCATCGTGGGGGCGGTGCTGGAGTATCGCCAGTACGCCAAGCTGAAATCCACCTATGCCGACGGCCTTTTGAAGGCCATGGACCCGGACGGCCGGGTGCGGACCAGCTTCCAGATGACGGTGACGGCCACGGGCCGCCTCTCCTCCACAGAGCCTAATCTCCAGAACATCCCCACCCGCACGGACCTGGGCAGCGAGATCCGGCGGATGTTCATCCCGGCGGAGGGCTGCGTCCTAGTGGACGCCGACTACTCCCAGATCGAGCTGCGGCTGCTGGCCCACATGGCTGGGGACGAGGCCATGATCGCCGCCTTCCGCTCCGGCGGGGACTTCCACGCGGAGACGGCGGCCAAGGTGTTCCACGTGGCGCCGGACCAGGTAACTCATGAGATGCGCCGCCAGGCCAAGGCAGTGAACTTCGGCATCGTCTACGGCATCTCCGCCTTCTCCCTGAGCCAGGACATCGGCGTGAGCGTGGCGGAGGCCAAGGCGTATATGGAGGCCTACTTCGCCACCTTCCCAGGCGTCCGGACGTATATGGACGCCATTGTGGAGCGGGCCAGGGAGCAGGGCTATGTGGAGACGCTGTTCCACCGGCGGCGGGACCTGCCGGAGCTGAAGTCCTCCAACTTCAACCTCCGCTCCTTCGGGGAGCGAGTGGCCCTGAACATGCCCATCCAGGGCACCGCGGCGGACATCATGAAGCTGGCTATGGTGGCGGTGCGGAAACGCCTGCGGCAGGAACTGCCGGAGGCCCGTCTGGTGCTGCAAGTCCACGACGAGCTGATCGTGGAGTGCCCGGAGGCCCAGGCGGAGACCGCCGCGGCGCTGCTGAAGGAGGAGATGGAGAACGTGGTGTCCCTCTCCGTCCCCCTAACGGCGGACGCCCACTGGGGCAGAAACTGGCTGGAGGCCAAGGGCTGATGGGATTTCAGAAGATCGACTACGCCGCGTGGCCCCGCCGTCCGTATTTTGAGCATTATCACCGGGACGTGCCCTGTTGGTACAGCATGACGGTGGACGTGGACATCTCCGCCCTGCTGCCCCGCCTGCGGGGGTCGGGACTCCGGTTCTATCCGTCGGTGATCCACGGCATCTCCCGGATGGTCAACGCGGACCCGGCCCTCCGCATGGCTATGGACGAGACGGGGGCCATCGGCGTCTACGACCGGGTGGACCCCACTTATACGATTTTTCACAAGGACGATGAGACCTTCTCCGTCCTCTGGACCGCCTACCAGCCGGATCTGCGGGCCTTCTGCCAGGACTGGGAGGCGGACCGGGCCCGCTATGGGGACATCCACACCTTTGAAGCCCGCCCGCCGGAGGCGGGACAGGGACTCTTCAACATCTCCGCCGTGCCCTGGGCCTCCTTCCGAAGTTTGCACCTGGAGCTGCCGGAGGCCAACGACTACCTGCTGCCCATCTTTACCCTGGGCCGCTACCGGAAGGAGAACGGCCGCACCCTGCTGCCCCTGGCCATGCAGGTCCACCACGGCGTCACGGACGGCTTTCACGTGGGGCGGTTCTTCAACCGCCTCCAGGCCTGGGCGGACAGTGCGCCGGAGATGGGCGCATGAAGCGCCTGTATATGATCGGCGGTCCTATGGGCGTGGGAAAGACCGCCGCCTGCCGCCAGCTGCAGCAGCTGCTGGACCGGAGCGTGTTCCTGGACGGGGACTGGTGCTGGGATGCCCACCCCTTCCAGGTGACGGAGGAGACCCGGGAGATGGTGTTGGAGAACATCTCTTTTCTCCTGAACAGCTTCCTCCGCTGCTCCGCCTATGACCATGTGATTTTCTGCTGGGTCCTGCACCGGCGGGAAATCTGGGAAGACCTGCTCCGCCGCCTGACGGAGCCGTATGTCCTGCGGGCCGTCTCCCTGGTCTGCACACCGGAGACCCTGCGGTCCCGGCTGGAGGGAGATATCCTCGCCGGAAAGCGAATACCGGATGTGTTGGACCGGAGCCTGGCCTACCTGCCGCTGTATGATGCCCTGGACATCCGGCACCTGGATGTGACGGCTTTGACGCCCCGGGAGACGGCGGAGTGCATCCGAAGGGAGGGCGGCGCATGAAGCGGCTGATCGTCCTGCTGGGCGTGGCTGGGGTGTCCCTGTCGGCGGTGTTTGTCCGGTGGTCCACGGCGCCGTCCCTGATCCTGGCGCTGTACCGGATGGCCTTTTCGGCGGCGCTGATGGCGGTCCCGGTACTGGCGGGACGAAGGCGGGAGCTGAAATCCCTGACCCGGCGGGACGTGCTGCTGTGCCTTGCCAGCGGCTTGTTTCTGGGCATCCACTTCGCGGCGTATTTTGGGGCCCTGCGGGCCACCTCCATCGCCTCGGCGGTGGTGCTGGTGGATACGGAGGTATTCTTTGTGGCAGCGGCCTCGGCGTTGTTTCTGGGGCAGCGGCTGCCCCGCCGGACCTGGCCCGCGGTCCTGCTTGCCTTTGCAGGCAGCGCGGTGGTGGCGCTGGCAGACAGCGCCGCCGGGACGAATGCGCTGCTGGGAGATTTGATTGCCCTGGCCGGCGCCGCCGCCATGGCGGTCTATACCATGATCGGAACGGTCTGCCGGCAGCGGCTCTCCACGTCAGTGTACACCTTTCTGGTGTATACGTCCGCCGCGGCCACGCTGCTGGCTGCGGCCCTGCTGAGCGGAACGCCGCTGGCCGGCTACGGTCCGGTGAACGGGCTGACGGCCCTGGGCATGGCGGTATGCTGCACCCTGCTGGGACACAATGTGTTCAGCTGGGGGCTGAAATATCTGCCGCCGGCTTTCATCGCCACGGTCAAGCTGATGGAGCCGGTGTTCGCCTCTGTCTGGGGACTCCTGCTCTTTGGCGAGCGGCCGGGCTGGCTGACGGTTGCCGGAGGCGCGGCGGTCCTTCTGGGCGTGGGGCTGTATGCCCGTACCATCGGCGGGGATGCCGGAAAACGAGAGGAGAGAGAACCATGAGAGAACAGATGCACGTGCGCATCGTCCCCATGACCGGGGACCATCTGGACGAGGTGGCGGAGCTGGAACGGATCTGCTTCACCACCCCCTGGTCCCGGAACATGCTGGTGGAGGAGCTGCAGAACGACTGCGCCGCCTTCCTGGTGGCCCTGGATGACGAGGACCACGTGGCGGGCTACGCCGGCCTGCTGGTGGTGCTGGACGAGGGGTACATCACCAATGTGGCCGTGCGGCCGGAGTGCCGCCGCAACGGCATCGCCCAGAAGCTGCTGCAAGTGTTCCTGGACTTTGCCCAGGCCCACAAGCTGGCGTTTCTGACGCTGGAGGTCCGGGCCTCCAACTACGGGGCCATCGCCCTGTACGGCAGCCGGGGCTTCCGCAGCGTGGGCAGGCGGAAAAACTATTACGAGCATCCGAAGGAGGATGCCATTATCATGACAAAGGAGTTTACCGATGGAACTGAGGATCCCGACACTGGAGCAGCTGCGGACGGTCTATGACCGGGACCTGCGGACAGCATTTCCCGCAGCGGAGCTGAAGCCCCTGAAGAATATGGAGGAGATGTGGGCCGAGGGGCGGTACCGCCCCTGGTGCCTCTTTGACGGGGACGACATCGCCGGCGAGGCATTTTTATGGCTGGGCCACCCCGGCTGGGCCCTGCTGGACTATCTGTGCGTGGCCGCAGACCGCCGGAACGGCGGCCTGGGCTCCGTGATCCTGGAGAAGCTCCGGGAGGCGGAGCGGGGCAATGTGATCTTCGGAGAGAGTGAGATCCCTTGCTACGCCCCGGACCCGGCCATGGCAGAGCGGCGGCTGGGCTTCTATGCCCGCAACGGCGCCCGGACCGCCGGGTATGACACGGAGATGTTCGGCGTACCCTACAAGACCCTGTACTGGGCGGAGGGGAAAGTGGACGAGTCCGCCCTGATGGAGGAGCACCGCTTTGTCTATGCCAGTACCTTTGCGCCGGATAAATTCCGCAGATATGTCCGCATCCCCTTTGATCCAAATGGGACGCCGGGCGAGAGAGTATCCTGGCAGCAGTGACGGAAAAGAGAGGGACAGATCATGAAAATTTTGGCCTTTGAGTCCTCCTGCGACGAGACAGCGGTGGCCGTGGTGGAGGACGGGCGCACGGTCCTGTCCGATGCCATCGCCTCCCAGGCGGACCTCCACGCCCTGTACGGCGGCGTGGTGCCGGAGATCGCCTCCCGCAAGCATGTGGAGGCCATTGCCGCCCTGACGGACCAGGCTCTGCGGCAGGCGGGCTGTGAGAAGTCCGACATCGACGCGGTGGCAGTGACCTATGCCCCGGGGCTCATCGGCGCGGTGCTGGTGGGCCTCAGCTTCGCCAAGTCGGTGGCCTTTGCCCTGGGGGTGCCCCTGATCCCGGTGCACCACATCCGGGGCCACATCGCCGCCAATTACCTGGCCTTTCCGGAACTGGAGCCGCCCTTCCTGGCCCTGGCCATCTCCGGAGGCAACACAATGATCGTGGACGTCCGGGACTACACGGATATGGAGATTCTGGGCGCCACCCGGGATGACGCAGCAGGGGAGTGCTTCGACAAGGCGGCCCGGGTGCTGGGCCTGCCCTATCCCGGCGGCGCCCCCATGGACGCCCTGGCCCGGCAGTCCCCGGGCGGGGTGTACACCCTGCCTCACGCCCATGTGGACGGGGCAGAGCTGGACATGAGCTTCTCCGGCCTCAAGACGGCGGTGGTGAACCTGGCCCACCATGCTCAGCAGGTGGGGGAGTCTCTGGACCGGGCAGCGCTGGCTCGGGACTTCGCCCAGGCTGTCAGCGATACACTGGTGCCCCGGGCCATGGAGGCCGCGCAGCAGGCGGGAAGGACTGTGATTGCCGCGGCAGGCGGCGTGGCGGCCAATTCTGTCATTCGGGGCGATTTGGAGCGGGCCTGCGCGCAGGCGGGCTATCACCTGTATCTGCCGCCGCTGCGGTGGTGCGGCGACAACGGTGCCATGATCGGCGCACAGGGCTACTATGAGTATCTGGCCGGTCACACGGCGGGCATGGAGCTCAATGCCTACGCCACCCGGGACATCAATGCCTGAGTAAAAAACATCCGCCGCCTGAAGCATCAGGCGGCGGATGTTTTTTTGAAGAAGTCATGCCGTTTCCCGTATGGTCCAGCAAAACCCGGCCAGCGCGGCGGCACCGCCCAGCGTCAGACAGGCGGCGGGGGTAATTCCGTCGGCCAGCAGCGTCAGGGAGCAAATGACGGACAGCCCGGTGTACAGGGTGAACAGCCGGGGATTTCCAGCCTTTACCGTGAAGCCGGAGAGCCGGTAGGAACCGAGAATCAGCGCCATCAGCCCCAGCAGCTCCGGGTAGTAGTGTGCCAGCACCGGGTCAACGGAGTCCAGCCGGTAAACAAAGACCAGCCGAATTAGCAGTGAGACCGGAACGGCCAGCAGCGGCAGCGGGCTGACCGTCTCCTTCCGGCAGGCTAACAGGCCGCAGAACAGACCGGCAGCGGCAGCTATGGACAGTACGCCCATGATGGCGCCGGAGGTGCCGGAGCCGACAGAGGCGATCACGGAAAGCCCATCCGCCGAAAGAACGGCCTGCCCGCCGGAGACAGCCCGCAGCAGCTCCCATACGCCGGAGAGACCTACCAAAAAGCAGCCGAGGACCGTCAGCGTCAGACATTTTGCGTCCGCGCCGCCGAATTGTGCGGAAAAGGGGGCCTCTGTGCTGCGGGGCAGGCGGCGGGTCAGGAAAATCAGCGCCGCCGCCGATAAAAGCAGCAGCAACGGCAGCAGCAGAGCGGGAAGACTGCCGGGAACCGGCAGGCGGGTGTCCGCCTCAAAACCAATATGATTTTGAAGCAGCCGCAGGGCAAGGCACGCTGCCCCGGCAGCCAGAGAGAAAAGAAGCGCACGCTGTTTCATATTCTGTCCTTTCAGGCGGCATCGCCACCGTAACGTTTCATTTTAGTTTTAAAATTATACCACCGTTTTTCCGGCTTGTCCACGCTGCCACTCATTTTTATGTCGGCCGCCGCATATAGAAAAGAAAACGGACAAGCGAGGGAGAACGGAATGGAGCAATTACTAAGAGAAACACTGTTGGCCTCCGGCACAGCGCTGCTGGGAATCTTTCTTTTGCCGCTGGTGCTGGTGCGGGGACCGGCAGAGGTGGCAGAGCCGCCGCAGACGCCGGCGGCGGATACTGCTTTGGAGCAGACAGAGGAGGCGGAATCGCCTGCCGCGCCACATGACCGGGAGCGGACGCTGCGGGTGCTGGAGGGCGATACCGTCCGGGAGATGACCATGGAGGACTATCTGTTCGGCGTCACGGCGGCGGAGATGCCCGCCTCCTTCGCGGAGGAGGCGCTGAAGGCACAGGCGGTGGCGGCTCGGACCTACACGCTCTATAAGCTAAGCTCCGGGGGAAACCGCGGAGATACGGCGGACATCTGCACGGATTCCACCTGCTGTCAGGCATATATCGCCCCGGAAAGCGCCCGGGCGAACTGGGGCGAAAATGCCGAAAGCTATACGGAAAAGATACGCACGGCGGTGGCTGCCACAGACGGTGAGGCCATTTTGTACGGCGGCGTGCCGATTTTGGCGGTGTTCCATGCCAGCTCCGCCGGGCTGACCCGCGCCGCCAGACAGGTGTGGCAGAACGATCTGCCCTATCTTAAACCTGTGGACTCCCCGGAGGCGGCGGAGAGCATTCCCAATTATTATAGCCGTGTGGAATTTTCACCGACGGATCTGAAGCAGCGATTACTGGCCAAGATTCCGGGGGCGGAGCTGTCCGGCGAGAAAAAGAACTGGCTGAAAAATGCCGTGCGGGACAGCGCAGGCAGCGTGGAGACCGTGGAGGTGGGCGGCGTGACCGTCCGGGGGACGGTGGTGCGCGCCGCGCTGGGGCTGCGCTCCGCCTGCTTTGAATGGGAGCTTCAGGACGGAAATTTTGTTTTTTACGTGACAGGTCACGGCCACGGCGTTGGACTCAGCCAGTACGGCGCGGACGCCATGGCAGAGGCCGGGGCCGATTACCGGGAGATTCTCACCCACTACTATACCGGCGTAGCGGTGGCGGTCTATGCGGGGTAGGGCTTTACAAGGCCCGCAGGACTGTGGTAAAATATTTTATTCAAATGGTCAGAGGGGAGGAAAGCGGCATGAAAAAACGCGGTGCGGCCCTGCTTTTCTGTCTGCTGCTGGTGCTCCAGCTGGCGCTTCCGGTCCGGGCGGCGGGCAGCGTGTACTTTGTGGCGGCGGAGGCCAGCGTACTGCCTCTGACGGACGCCACCATGCCGTTCTGGTCCGGCGGCTATCTCTATGTACCGGCGTCGGTGTTCACCGGCTTTGATATTTCCATCATCAACAATACGGCAAAGAAAATGACGGTGCTGGAAAAGGACCGGCGGGCGCTCTTGTTCGACTGGGAAAAGGGAACGGCACAGGATGGCGGCGGCCAGGTGCTGACGCCGGGACTCATTCAGTCCGGCGGCAGCGTGTTTGTACCGGCCTCCATAGTGTCAGACTTTTTCGGACTGCAATACTCCGTGACGGAGGTGGCCCACGGGTATCTTGTGTGGCTGCGATCTCCGAATTTCGGCATGACCGCGGCGGATTTTGTCAATGCCGCCACCTACAACATGGAGGAGCGCTACACGGCCTATACCAAGGGGAGCCAGACGCCCTCCACACCGCAGACGCCCTCCGGCACCACAGTCCCGCCCAGCGGTGCCCGCATCCGCCTGTGCATTGAGGCGGACCAGCGGGCCGGCAGTCTGCTGGACGCGTTGGAGCGGACCAACGGCTGGGCCACATTTTACTGTACGCCGGAATTCATGGAAAATAACGGCGATCTGCTGCGGCGCTTAGCGGTGTCCGGCAGTGCCGTGGGGCTGCTGCTGGACCCGGAGGACCCGGCGGAGAGCTTAGACCAGCAGCTCAAGCGGGGTAATGACGCCCTGTACCGGGCCACGCTGACGCGGACCCGCCTCGTTTATGCCGGCGGCGGAGAGGAAACGCTGCAGGCGTTGGAGCAGTTGGGGTATAGCTGCCTGACGCCGGACATGGACCGGACGGACTACAAGCTGGAAAGCGCCGCCAACGCCGCGGCGCTGCTCAAGCGGGTGTCGGCCCGGCGGAGGGACGTGTCCGTATGGCTGGGGACCACCGCCTCCGCCGCAGGCGTGAAGGAGGTTGTTTCCTCTGCTCAGCGGGAGGGGCATTACTGCCGCGCCATGACAGAGTAAGATTTACAAATCGTTCAACCAACCGAAGAAAAATTCGGGTATCATAAAGAAAAAACAGGCCGGTGGCCCGCAAAACTGGAGGAGAGCGTATGGGACGCAATATTCTGGTAGTAGAGGATGACAAGAACATTTCCGATCTCATCTATATGTATCTGGTGAAGGAGGGCTTTGACGTCCGCATCGCCGGAGACGGAGGCAAGGCGCTGGAGGAATTTCGGAAAAAGGAGCCGGACCTGATATTGCTGGACATCATGCTGCCGGTGATGGACGGCTGGGCTGTCTGCGCCAAAATCCGGGAGACCAGCAAGGTCCCCATCATCATGCTGACTGCCAAAAGCGAGGTCTTTGACCGTATTCAGGGCCTTGAGATGGGCGCGGACGACTATGTCGTCAAGCCCTTTGAGATGAAGGAGCTTATCGCCCGCATCAACGCCGTTCTGCGGCGGACGGAGATTCCCAATGACACCAGCAAAAAGCTGCATTTTGACAAGCTGACCATCGACCTTGATTCCTATGAGCTCATCGTGGACGGAAAGAAGATCGACACACCGCCCAAGGAGCTGGAACTCCTTTACCACCTGGCCTCCACCCCCAACCGGGTCTATACCCGCAATCAGCTTTTGGACGAGGTGTGGGGCTTTGACTACTTTGGCGACAGCCGCACCGTGGACGTACATATCAAGCGTCTGCGGGAAAAGGTGGAGGGCGTCAGTGACCAGTGGGCGCTGAAAACCGTCTGGGGCGTGGGCTACAAGTTCGAGACCGCAGCGGGCCAGAGCGCGGAGAAAAAGGCATGAAGCGTCTGCGGGAACAGTTCCGGGGGCTTTACTGGCGGCAGATGTCCATTACGGTGGGTATGGTGCTGCTGACGCTGGTGCTGCTGGGAACGGTATTCTTCTCTCTAAGCTATAACTATGCCCGGGGGCAAAAGACCGATGAGCTGCTGGAGCGGGCGCAGGTGGTGAGCCGCCTGTCCGTGCGATATCTGGAAAGCGGCCGCTACCTCACCATGGAGGAGCTGCGGCAGGATCAGGTTTTCCAGCAGCTTGCCGCCACGGCGGCCATGATCTCCGATATGGATATTCTGGTGTGCGACGAGGAGGGCCATGTGCTCCTTTCTACGGACGAGACCATGGAGGGCCAGTCTATCACCATACCTGAGGGCGTGATGTCCGCCGTACTGGAGCAGGGAACATGGGCGGGCCGCAGCCGCCTGGACCAGCTCTATGAGAGCAAGCGGTTCGTAGGCGGCGTATCCGTTGTCAGCCCCACCACGGGAAAGGTGCTGGGATCGGTGTTCACCGTGTCCTCCGGCGATACGGTGGACGCCCTGTGGCGGACGTTTGCGGGGCTGCTGGTGATGACCGCGCTGGTGGTGCTGATGATCTCCTTTGTGGCCACCTCCGTGACCACCATGCGGCAGATCAAGCCTATCCGGGAAATGGCACAGGCCACCCGCTGCTATGCGGAGGGAGATTTTGACATCCGCATGAACGATTATGGCCGGGACGATGAGATCGGCGAGCTGGCGGCCTCCTTCAACAACATGGCGGAGCGTCTGCAGCAGACGGAGCGACAGCGTCGGGAGTTCATTGCCAATATTTCCCATGAGCTGAAAACGCCCATGACCACTATTGCTGGTTATACGGACGGTATTCTGGACGGAACGATTCCCCCGGAAAATGAAAAGCAGTATTTACAGATCATCGCAAATGAGAGCCGCCGACTGAGCCGGCTGGTGCGGCGGATGCTGGATGTCAGCCAGCTTCAGGCCATGGACCCTCTGCGGAACGGCAACCACTTTGACATCTGCGAATCCATGCGCCGGGTGCTGATCTCCATGGAAAAGAAGATCAATGACCGGCATCTGGACGTAGAGGCCGATATTCCTGATGAGCCGATTTTGGTGCTGGGCGATAATGACATGATCACGCAGGTGCTCTACAATCTGCTGGAAAATGCCGCCAAGTTCGCCCGGGAGGGCTCCACGCTGTATTTGGGCGTGGCCATGATGGACGGAAAGGCCCGGGTCACGGTGCGGAACGTGGGCGATACCATTCCCGCCGAGGAGCTGCCGTTGCTGTTTGAACGGTTCCATAAGAGCGACAAGTCCCGCAGCGAGGACAAGGACGGCTATGGGCTTGGCCTTTATATCGTCAAGACCATTTTGCAGCAGCACAAGGAGGACATCAGCGTGACCAGCGAGAACGGCGTGACAACATTTACGTTCTCTCTGCGGGTGGAGTAACGCAGAAAAAGAGGTATGATGGATAAGCGCAGGACCCTGCGGATGCAGGACGAAGTCATTGAGGAATACAGCCGGCCCTTTCCGGGCGAGGTTGTGGAGACCTATACCCGCCCTCTGCCGGCGTCCATGGCGCCCGCAAAGCCGCAGGCGGCAAAAAAACCGAAGCGGCGCCGCTGGCGGGGCTTTCTGCTTCTGCTGGTGATCGCGGCAGGCATTACGGCGGTCATCGGCGGCGGTCAATGGGTACTGGGGATGCTCCGGGGTGCGTATACCGGGGAGTATGATTACTATGACCGAGACTGGCAGGAGGACACAACGGACAGCCCCATCACGATTCCCACCGTGGAGGCGGCTGCGGACGCGGAGCTGACGCTGACAGCGGGCCGGACCCGGACGCTGACCGCGCAGGAGGTCTATCAGACTGTGAAGGATGCCGTTGTGACAGTGGCGGTAGACCTTGGCGGCGGAAAAATGTCCGTGGGAACGGGCATATTGTTCCGGGAGGACGGGTACTTTGTCACCAATCAGCACGTAGTGGCAGGCGGTAGCGCCTGCACGGTGCTGCTGGCGGACGGGACGCCCTATGAAGCAAATTACATTGCCAGTGACGCGGACTATGATGTGGCAGTGCTGAAAATTGATGGGACAGGCTTTCCTACGGCGGATTTCGGCAATTCGGATACACTGGAGGTGGGTGAGACCGTGTATGCTATCGGCACGCCGCTGAACCTGGAAATGGGCGGCACGTTTACCGACGGTATTGTGTCCTCCGTCAACCGGGAAATGCAGCAGACAGCGGGGACCTCCATGCCGCTGATTCAAACGAACGCTGCCCTGAATAACGGCAATTCCGGCGGACCGCTCATCAATTCCTGCGGTCAGGTGGTAGGCATCAACTTTATGAAAATGTATGCCCGCGCATCCACGGTGGAGGGACTGGGCTTCGCCATCCCCTCCGTACAGGTGGAGCGTGTGGTCAACGATCTGCTGACCTACGGCGCGGTGCAGCCGGAGCCGGTTCTGGGCCTGATGGTCCGGCAGCTCCCGGATCAACTGGCGGATAAGCTCTGGGGCATCCGGGTGGAGTCCGTGACCCCCGGCGGCGCGGCGGAGCGGGCCGGAATCCAAGAGGGCGACTATGTGCTGGCGGCAGATGACCGGGAGACCCTCAGCAGCAGCGATGTGCTCAAGGCCCGCTGGCAGCACCACGTAGGGGACACCATGACCATGACGATCTGGCGGGACGGTGAGATTTTCACCGTGACGCTGGAGCTGAAGCAGGCGGTGCAGAACTAAACTGCCCCGCAGCGGCAAACAGACCCGATACAGAAAAAAACCGGCGGCTGAGTTCATCAACCGCCGGACTTTTTTGCACTTTTTTGCGGCAGAAGCAGGGAAATGCCGGAGAGCAACAGGTAGATCCCGAAGGGTCGCCGCAAAATTTCCACATCTACCGCCGTGGCGATCCACGCTCCCAGCAGAGCTGCCGGGACCGCGATAGGAACGGCGGCACGCAGCGTGGGCGTGTCCAGACAGCCGTTTTTTCGGTGGCAGAGCAGGGCTGAAAGAGCTGTGGGGAGAAAGAACAGCAGATTGATGCCCTGCGCTGTCCGCTGGTCAACGCCGAGGAACAGCGTCATCACCAGCAAAAGCAGCGTCCCGCCGCCAACGCCCCATGCGGAGATAACGGCGGCGCCCAGTCCGCAGAGAAAGGGAAGAACAAAGGCGCTCACAGCAGATACCTCACCCCCGCATAGAACAAAAAGGCGGCAAACATCCATTTCAGGAGCTTCACGGAGACTTTTCCGTAGAGCTTTCCGCCCAGCCAGCCGCCGATAAGCCCGCCGATCAGATACGGCAGCGCTGTCATAAGCTCGATTTCACCCTGCCAGAGGTAAACGGCAGCGGACACGGCGCCCACCGGGAAAATGACGCCGACACAGGTGGCATACAGGCGGCGCTGTTCCAGCGTCCCAAACCGGGAGAGAATGGGGAGAAACACCATGCCGCCGCCCCCGCCGAACAGGCCGTTGGCAAGTCCGGCGGCGCCGCCGGCGATGCGGGCGGGCCAATTTGACGCCATAGAAGCTACCCCCTGAAAGCAGATAGATGTACATAAAGACGTATGCTTTG
>OOAG01000170.1_pt1 | contig 65379 bp, 66 predicted proteins | sample 1671461 | NCBI WGS metagenome assembly OOAG01 (sample SAMN06348159, study PRJEB24527) | human gut metagenome | biome: human gut; feature: ankylosing spondylitis patient; material: feces | host: Homo sapiens | place: China | collected 2015-10 | reverse complement strand
ATGCACTCTTAGCTCAGTTGGTAGAGCAACTGACTCTTAATCAGTGGGTCCAGGGTTCGAATCCCTGAGGGTGTACCAGGCCGTGAGGCGAAACGTTGGAAAGTCCTGAAAACTTGACCGGTTTTCAGGACTTTTTTTATTGTCTACCCTGAAGTACGGTGGTACTTTCGGGCGGAAATCAATCATTTTCATCAAAAAAGTTTCTGATAAGTCTTTTGTCATGGTTTTAAAAGTCTTTTTTCTGCATTGTATATCCCCAAACAAGTAATACCTGTTTTGTAAATTGTGATTGATGGCTGTTGGTGACATCGGCTGTAAATGTAATGATGTGTAAGTGATATATTCCCTTTTTATCTTAATTATTAGCTGTTTAAAGTTTTTACGTGTAAGGCGAAAACAGACTTTTAATCATTCATTATATTGATTTTTCCTATAAAATGTTCTGTTTATTCCATGGAGGAAATTCGAAAACTAAAACAGAAAAACAAAACACTACATCCTAAATTCCGCTTTTTATTTTTGTACGAAAATTAAGTCGAAAATGCTTTTGATATGGAAAACTTGAATGTAGAAATACTCTCTTCGGCGGAAACACTATACATGAAAAACGACGTACTCCTGATAGACACATTGAAGTATATACAGGGCAAAACTGTAAAAATAGAGAACAGCTGGATTATAGGATTTTGTTTAAGGGGAAAAGGTAGTTTCAGATTGAACAACAAAATATATCATGTACTTCCTAATGATATGGGAATATGTTTTCCGAATGTCATTGTCAGCCCTAATATGCTCAGTCCCGATTTTGAATGGAGAGTCATTGTCGTTTCTTCTCGAATCATAGATATGATATGTGCATTTACCACTTCGGAAAGCTGGAGCCTGATACAGGCTATAGAAAAATGTCCGGTTTGGCATCTCCATTCTCAAAAGATAAAGATGTTCCTTTTGTACTATGATCTTTTAAAAACGTACCTGAATTTTCACGGTGTATACCGCTATAAGAAGGAACGGCTATTGGCACTGCTTCATGCGTTTAGTTATGATCTGTATCAGACGCTGCTTTATCTTTCTCCTGATTTGCAGTGCGGCAATAAGCCGGAGCATTATTTGTTTCCGGAATTTCTTAAAATATTGAGTGAATCATATCCGTGCAACAGGAAGGTTTCCTATTATGCCAATCTGCTTAATACTACTCCAAAATATTTGACATATGTGTGTAAGCAGCAGTGTGGAAAGACTGCTTCTGAAATCATTAACCAGCGTATGGTGAAAGATATAATAAGGTTATTACAGGATTCCAAAAAGAACATCAAGGAAATTTCAAACGAATTGGACTTTCCAAGCCTCTCTTTTTTTGGAACGTATGTAAAACACCACCTGAAAATGTCGCCTAAGGCATATAGAAACAAGCAGTTTCAAGAAGATAAACGAGGCAGGGACAGGTGAAATCTGCCGGGGAGTGTGATTCCCAAAAGCTGGTATAGAAAGACGGATTTGTCTATGAATGACGTCTGGGCCTGAAGTTGTGGCCGGAAGACATCCGTTGTTATAGACAGATTGATAACGTACAAGAATGGTACTGTGTTATGAATGAAATCGATATAAGAAAAGTTTCTACAAAAAAAGATTTGAGAGATTTTGTACAACTTCCGTATAAGTTGTATGCGGGTAATTCCTGCTATGTTCCCGATCTTGAGTCGGATATCTACAATGTGTTCAACCCTTCGCAAAATTCAGGATTGGAATTTACGGACATTATGCCGTTTATGGCGTACGATGCACAAGGAAATGCCGTTGGTCGCATTGTAGGTATCATCAATCATCGGGCAAATCAAAAATGGAATACACGTAATGTACGTTTTGGACTTATCGAATTTGTAGACGACAGGAGGGTATCTGCCGCGTTACTTTCTGCTGTGGAAACATGGGGCAAGGAACATGGGATGGAACAGATACAAGGTCCGATGGGAATATTCGACTTTGATAAGGAAGGTATGCTGGTAGAAGATTTCGACCAGCTGAGTTCCATGATTACCATTTATAATCCTCCTTATTATCCTGCCCATCTGGAAGCGTTGGGTTATGAGAAAGAAGTAGACTGGATTCAGGTATGTATCGAAATTCCCAAAGAAGTTCCGGAAAAGTATGCACGTGTGGCAAGGCTGTCGAAAGAAATGTTTGGCCTGACCGTCCGTAAACTGACTCATGCAGATATCTATAAGAGAGGATACGGAAGAAAGGTTTTTGAACTGTTGAATCAGGCATATGCTCCTTTGTTCGGTTATACGGAGTTGTCGGACAGGCAGATAGACGAATATGTGAATCGTTATCTGCCTTTGATTGACAAACGTCTTATCCCTGTTGTAGAGAATGATAAAGGAGAAATTGTAGGCGTTGCAATTACTATGGGAAGCCTTTCCCATGCCTTGCAGAAAGCAAAAGGCCGGTTGTTCCCTTTCGGGTGGTATCATTTGCTGAAAGCCTTGAAATGGAAGAGGGAGGAAAAGGTGGATATGCTGCTTATCGCCGTACGGCCCGATTATCAGGGACTTGGAGTGAATGCCCTGTTTTTCGATGATCTGATTCCCATCTATAACCAATATCATTTCCGCTATGCCGAAACCGGACCTCAGTTGGAAGATAACGTGAAGGAACTTTCACAGTGGGGGCCGTTGCATCCTGCTTATACAAAGCGAAGAAGGTGTTACAAGAAAAAATTATAAAATTAACGATAACAATATGGAAAGAAGAGTTGTGATTACAGGTATGGGAATTTGGTCATGCCTGGGTAATTCACTTGCCGACGTATGCCATGCGCTATACGCCGGGAAAAGCGGCATTATATTTAGTCAGGAGCGTAAGGATGCGGGATTTCGTTCCGCCTTATGTGCCTCAATACAGCGGCCTGACCTGAAGCCGTTTGTTTCAAGAAATTTTCGTCAGTTTATGCCCGAAGAAGCTCAATATGCTTACATGGCTACACGGGCTGCGTTGGAGCACGCCCAGCTTGACCAGGATTATATAGACTGCCATGAAATCGGACTTATTTATGGCAACGATTCTGTAGCCGAGGCAACGATGCGTTCGCTGGATAATTTCCGTGAATACAAGGATACGGCTGCATGTGGAAGCGGAGCTATTTTTCAGTCTATGAATTCTACGGTAACCATGAATCTGGCTTGTCTGTTCCGGTTGAGAGGAATTAATCTGACATCTTCGGCTGCATGCGCTTCCGGTTCGCAGGCTGTAGGACTGGCTTATCTGTTGATTCGCGACGGATTGCAGGATTGTATTGTATGCGGTGGAGCACAGGAAGCCAACCTTTACGGAGTAGCCGCTTTCGATGGCATTCAGTCGTTTTCCGTTCGTGAAGACGAACCGTCGAAAGCCAGCCGGCCGTTTGATGCGGACCGTGACGGATTGGTACCCGGGGGCGGAGCTGCAACGCTCGTTGTAGAAAGTTACGAGTGTGCCGTCAAGCGGGGAGTACCTATTCTGGCCGAGATCGTAAGCTGGGGATTTTCCGGTAATGGAAATCATATATCTACTCCCAATGTAGATGGGCCGGCACGTTCTCTTGAGCTTTGTCTGCAACATGGTGGAATTGATCCGCGTCAGATAGGTTATGTTAATGCTCATGCTACTTCTACGCGTATCGGGGATGCTCGTGAAGCGCAGGCTATTGCTCGTGTTTTTGGTGATTATCGGGTACCGGTAACCTCTACCAAGAGTCAGACCGGACATGAAATGTGGATGGCGGGAGCCAGCGAACTGATTTATTCAATACTGATGATGAAAAGTGGTTTCATCGCGGGAAATATCAATTTTGAACGTCCGGACGAGGATACTGCTTGTCTGAATATCTTGCCTGAAACGCGTGAAATCGGATTCAACATGTTCCTGTCCAATTCTTTTGGGTTTGGTGGTACAAACTCCACTCTGATAGTAAAAAATATATAACTAAATAATATATAACCGTAATAATAAAATAATACTGATTATGACACGTAATGACATTATTGAAAAAGTAAACGCATTATTATCTGAAGAATTTGAAGTAGAATCTGCACTTTTTAGCCCTGATGCTAACGTGCGCGATACACTATCGTTGGACAGCTTGAGTCTGGTGGATCTGGTGGCTCTTATCCAGCACACATATAAGATTAAGATTCCGGTAGCCGACTTGCGGAATATCAAGACGTTTAACGATTTGTATGACTATATTGAATCTCATCTATCTGCAAATGAATAACTACGACATTGAGCAGCTGATTCCTCAACGTTCACCTTTTAAGATGGTCGATAAACTGTTGAGCGTGAATGGAGAAACGGCTGTTACTCTTCTTCTTATTCTGCCGGATAATTATTTTTTAGAATCTGATGGAACGTTGGCAGAAGCCGGAGTGATTGAGCATATTGCTCAGTCTGCTTCGGCACTTGCCGGTTATCTGGTTCGCGAAGAAGGTGCTTCGTATGTTCCGGTAGGTTATATTGGTGAGATTCGTAACTTTCATTGTTATCGTTCTGCGCGTGTGGGAGAAACTCTGAAGACCACTGTGACGCGTGAAGAAGTAGTTGGCGACATTGCCTGCATAACGGGCGAGTCATGGGTATCGGATGAATGCATTGCAGAACTTCAGATGAAAATATATATCACTCCTAACACTTAAAAAATCAGTACAAGATGCTTCTCGAAAACAAGTATTATCAAATGGAAGATGCAACAGTCTGCGGAATGAAAGGTACGTTCCGCATCCGTCTGTTGCCCGATTGCGATATCTATCGTGGTCATTTCCCCGGTCATCCAGTTTGCCCGGGTGTCTGCCATATCGAAACCATAAAGGAATGTGCCATGCGCCTGATGGGGAAGAAAATGTCTATTCATACTATCAGGCAATGCCGTTTTCTTTCGGTTGCAACCCCTTCCGTATGTTCGGAGGTAAATGTTACGATGGATATCTGTCCGGTGGAAGAAGGATTTAAGGTAACAGCCCGAATAGCTGATGATACGAGAGTTTATGCTGATTTTAAAGGAATAATGACGGTATGACAGAATTTTGTATAAAGGTCTATCACTATTTTCGCAACCATCGTGCGGTTTGCTGGATTTCTATGATTATCTGGTTCGTATGTTGCGGTTTCTTCGCCTTTCAAATTCATTTGGAAGAAGATATAAATAAGTTGCTTCCGGCTTCTACCAACGAAGATGGAAGTACCAAGCTGGCTTTTGCTAATCTGAAAATAAAGGATAAGACTTTCTTGCTTTTTGAGGGGAAAAATGGAGCTTCTGTGGCACACATTGTAGAAACATGTGATGCTTTTGTCGATTCACTGTTGCGTAAAGATGCTGCATCGGATTCCTCGTCACGGACATTGGAGGATATTTTTTATTGTTTGCCGGATGAATTGTTGCCTGATGCCATTGATTATTTGGAAGCTCATTTGCCTGCCTACATCGATACAAGCTTTTATTCCGGACTCGATACGATGCTGACCACTTCTCATCTGGAGCGGCAGATGGAGGAGAACCGCAGGGATCTGGGTTCTTCTTTTGGCAGTATGTATCCCGAATTAATACAAATAGATCCTTTGGGACTGCGCAAGGAACTGATGTCCCGCTTCAAGCCTTTGGTAGAAGGAGGTGGAAGTGGCTATAAAATTATTGATGGACATTTCTTCGTGCCCGATTCTACAGTGTGTGTAGCTTTCCTTACTCCCCGCTATTCGGCAACGAATACAGGGCAGGGATCAGCTTTATTCCAGATGCTGAATGAGCAGATAGAGGCATTCTCTACTTCTGTTCCTGATGTAAAGATATGTTATCATGGAACTCCGGCAAGCGGCTTTTATAACGCATCGCAAATAAAGTCTGATTTGAAGACGACAATTGCCGGAGCTATGATACTGGTATTGCTGTTTATTTTATTTTGCTTCCGCAATTATGATACATTACCTCTTTTATTGCTGCCGCTGGTTTTTGGCGTATTGTTCGGACTGGCAGGTATGTATTTTATCAGAGGTGAGTTCTCTTTGCTTGCGCTTGGAATAGGAGCTGTTGTACTGGGTGTAGCCTTCAGTTATGTACTTCATGTGCTGACGCATTATAAATTTGTCAACGATCCGGAACAGATGTTGCGTGATCAGGTACGGCCTGTCTGCTTGGGGTGCATTACGACTATCGGTTCTTTTATGGGACTTGTTTTTGTGCAAACAGAATTGCTGAGGGATTTCGGCTTGTTCGCTTCACTGAGTATTGTCGGTACTACGGCATTTTGTCTTTTTTATTTACCTCAGTTTCTTAATCCTGCTGCAAATAAAATCAATAAGCGGGTATTCTTGTTTATTGAAAAAATAAATGCTTTCCCCTTCGATCGCAGTAAACCACTTATTGCTGTATTGCTAATTATTACAGTGGTATGTATTGCATTTTATATAAAGGGAGGAACCCGGTTCGATGCTGATATGCATGATCTCGGCTATAAATCGGAAATTACTTCCTATTCGGAAAATTTACTGCGGAATAAAACTTATACAGGCGATAAGCAAAAGTATTTTGCAAGTTCCGGGCATACGATGGAAGAGGCGATTCATCGTTTTGAGGGATTAAATAGCAAGCTGGATTCTTTGCAAAAAGAGGGATTGGTAAAGAGCTACACCCATACCGGGATGCTTTTTGTCCCGCTTGACGTACAGCAGCAACGTATTGATGCATGGAAGAACTTTTGGACGAGCCAGCGTTTGCAGCTTGTACGGAAGTTGATAGAGGAAACGGCTCCCCAGGCAGGATTACGTCCAGAGGCATTTCAGCCTTTCTTTGACTGGGTGACAGCCGACTATAAACCGGATGCGCTTTACAAGGCTGGAATTATTCCGCAAGGTTACTTGTCGACCTTGATGGAGCAGTCATACAATGGCGAGTATCTTTGCTTTACGTCTGTCAGATGTGCCAATGACTCCATAAGAAGCAGTCACAGTGATTATCACCGGATTTGTGATGCCGTGGCTTCCTTGCCTCATTTGCTGGTACTTGATACGTATTATTATACTACAGATACTCTTACCCAGCTGAATAAGGATTTCAATCTGTTGCAATGGCTTTCCATGCTTTTTGTATTTGTCATTTTGTTGTTAAATTTTCACGGGAATATTCGTTATGCCTTACTGGGCTTTATGCCTATATTACTGAGCTGGTTTATCGTATTGGGCGCCATGGTTATCTTCGACAAGCAGTTTAATCTCATTAATGTGGTCATATCTACGTTTATTTTTGGAATAGGAGTAGATTACAGCATATTTATCATGAGCGGACTTTTAGATAAAGGGCAGAATCCGGATTTATTGAAATATCATAAGACTGCTATCTTTTTCAGTGCAGTTATCCTGATTATTACTGTCGGCTCCATGCTGTTTGCCAAACATCCGGCCATTTCTTCAGTTGGCTTCTGTACTTTGGTAGGACTGATTTCTTCGGTAGTCTTATCGTATGTTGTGCAGCCCGCCGTATTCAGAATAATTCAAAAAAGAAAACAGCAATGAAGTACGATGTAATTATTATTGGAAGCGGACTGGGCGGACTGGCGTGTGCTCACATTTTGTCGAAAGCAGGCAAAAGTGTGCTGGTACTCGAAAAAGAAGCACAACCGGGAGGTTGCCTTCAGAGCTATAAGCGTAACGGATTTACATTCGATACAGGCTTTCATTATGTAGGCGGACTTGAAGAGGGGCAATCTCTGTATGCAGCGTTTAAGATGCTTGGACTGGAAAATCTTCCTTGGGAAAAAATGGATGAAGCTTTTGACAGAATACAAATTGGCAACCAGAATTTTTCCTTTTTGCAAGGATATGAAAACTTTATGGAGAACCTGCAAGAACGCTTTCCGGCAGAGAAGGAGGCTCTGGCACAATATATCCATTTACTTAAACAGACAAAGCAAGAACAGATAAGCCTGTTAAAGTCGGATCAGGCTTCATCATCTTTTGCTCTTTTTGAAACCGGCGCATGGCACTATCTGGTAAAAACATTTCATAATCCACTGCTGGTTGATGTGCTGAGTGCAACTTCGCTGAAGTTGGAGTTGCGGAAGGATTCCTTGCCATTGTTTACTTTTTTGCATGGAAACGCCAGTTTTATTGAGAGTAGCTGGCGTTTAAAAGGTCCGGGTTCTCTTATTGTTGATTCCTTAATTCGGGATATCCGTAAACAGGGTGGCGATATAATCTGTCGGGCTGCCGTAGAAGAACTGGTTGAGAAAGATGGAAAAGTAGTCTGTGCCCGTTGTTCGGACGGACAAGTTTATGAAGCAGAATGTTTTATCAGCGACGTACATCCCACCGTAACCTGTAGCTGGATAAAGCAAAGTAAGGTTATGAGAGGCATTTACCTTAAGCGTATCGGAGCCTTGGATAACACGTTTGGCATGCTTACTGTTTCCTTGGTTATTAAGCCTCTGCAGATAAAATACTTTAACTGGAATCAGTATATCTATAAACAAAGTGATGTATGGACTTTTTATCAGGATAATCCGTCTGTAGACAGACTTCTGATAACGGCCCGTCTGCCGGAAGATGGCGGTGAATATTTGCGGCAAATAGACTTGCTAACTCCAATGTCATGGGATAAATGTTCTCGATGGGCACAAACTTCCGTCGGACATCGGGGAGAAGAATACACTGAAATGAAGCGACGGCTGGCAGCGGAGTGTATCAGACTGGCCGAACATTTTATTCCTGAGCTCGGAAAGATGGTTGAACAATTTTATGTCAGCACTCCGTTGACTTACCGTGATTATACGGGAACTCCGGAAGGTTCGGCTTATGGCATACGGAAAGATTACCACAATCCGATGATGACTGTACTTTCGCCGCGGACTCCTCTGCATAATTTGTTGCTTACAGGGCAGAATTTAGTGTTGCACGGAATACATGGGGTAACGATGACTGCCATGTATACTTGTGCTGAGATACTTGGAAAAGAATATATGTATAACCAATTAAAATAATTGTTTTTATGAAATATGCATTAGTAACCGGAGGCAGCCGGGGAATAGGGCGTGCCGTGTGTGTAAAGCTGGCGTGTATGGGCTATTACGTAATCGTGAATTGTGTTAATAATTTACCGGAAGCTCTGAAGACGTTAGAATTGATAAGAGTAGCAGGACAGGACGGGGAAATTATGATGTTCGATGTGAGTAACGGCGAACAAGTCCGAAAAACAATTGGCGAGTGGCAGGATGCTCATCCAGACTGTTACATTGAAGTGCTGGTAAACAATGCCGGCATCAGACGAGATAATATACTCGCGCTTATGCCGGAAGAGAATTGGGATCAGGTACTTGATATTACTCTCAAAGGTTTTTACAATGTCACTCAGCAGCTTTTACAACCTATGATGCGACGTAAATATGGACGTATTGTCAACATGGCAAGTGTCAGTGGTCTGAGTGGCATACAGGGACAGACAAACTATTCGGCTGCCAAAGGAGGTTTGATAGCAGCAACCAAGGCGCTGGCTAAAGAAGTGGCTTGTAAAAATATTACCGTCAATGCAGTAGCTCCAGGTTTTATCAAAACAGATATGGTAGATGGGCTGGATGAAGAAGCATTACGGAAAACTATACCTGCCAATCGCTTTGGTACACCGGAAGAAGTGGCTGAAGTTGTAGGTTTCCTTGTTTCGAATGTAGCGGGGTATATAACCGGAGATGTCATATCTGTCAATGGAGGACTGTACGCATGAGCAGGGGAATTTACAAATACATCATGTGGCAGATAGTTTTTATCTTTTTTACTACAGAACTGTCTGCTCAATCTGGCATAACGACATTGCTTGCCAATGTTACACGTACCAGCCATAACGTACTTATTGCAAAAGATGTTGTTACTTCTGGGCACTTTTATTTTCAGCAGCCCGATAAGATATGCATGATTTTCAGTGATAATAAGGACATGCTGCTAATGAATGGCAGTACTTATATCATGATGGAAAACGGAAAGAAAAATGTGGCAAAAGGTAAAATGCAGGAACTGTTTGGCACGTTACAAAAAGTCTTGCAGGCTGTTGTTTGTCAGACATCTTTACCGGAAGTCGCTGAGAACTCAACTATTCAGGTGAAACAAGAAGGAGAAATTATCCAGATAACTCCGGTGCTGGATGCAAAAGCCAAAAGGCGCATGCCGTTTACTTCGTTTGTAATAACTCTTGATGCCCATAGTCATAAGTTGAAAACTTTACGCATGAACGAGAGGGGCGAAAATTATGTTTTGTATACGCTGTCAGACTATGCGGTAAACAGTCATTTTAATACAGAGGTCTTTAATGTGAACTGAAATGAAAGAACTTGAAGATGTTTGTTGCGTACAAGTGAGGTTTAGTGAGATTGATTCCATGCGTAGGGTATGGCATGGAACATACCTCACTTATTTTGAAGATGGAAGAGAATCTTTTGGTCGTCATTATCCGGGTATTGGTTATGCTGACATGCAGCGTGCTGGAATTTATGCGCCTGTGTATGAGGTAAAGGTAAGGTATTACGCACCTCTTTTCATTAATGACAAAGTAGAAATCCATACACATTATGTGTATAAACTGGGGGCAAGGCTGGATTATACTTATCAGGTATATCGTGACAGTGACCATACATTATGTGCCGAAGGAAGTACGATTCAGTTATTTATTGATCCTCAGGGAAACTTGATGACCGAACTTCCTGCTTACTATCAGGCGTGGCAGCAGAAATATCTGATGTTGGATGAGTGATATATATGATTATGTTTGATGTACGGGGGTATTTCCATTAGAAGCTGTGCCGATAATTATTTCAGGTTATAAATAGAAATGTGATTTGTAAATGCATCATGAATAAGAGAATCTATTGTTTATTTCTTCTGCTTTTGTTTCTGTCCGGCTTGTACGGACAGAATATTACTGTAAAAGGTATTGTAACCGATTCGATAACAGGCGAAGCACTGCCATATGCTGAGTTGTTTATTCAAGGAAGTACATTGGGGACCACAACAAATGATAAGGGACAGTTTTCCTTAAATGTCCCGGCAGGGGAAAAAACATTGGTTGTTTCCTATTTGGGATATGAGTCATATAAGATGAAGCTGGTTCCGGGAAAAATGTCGTACCTGTCAATTTCCTTATCACCCAGTGGGGTTTATCTTAAGGAAGTGGTGGTTAAGCCCCAGAGGGAAAAATATGAGAAGAAAGATAATCCTGCAGTCCGGTTTGTCCGGAATATAATTGAACGAAAAAATCTTAACAGTCCCTATTCGCAAGATTATTTCAGCTATGAACATTATGAGAAGATTCTTTTTGCAATGAACGATTATACGCCCAAACCTTCTAAGCCCAACAAGAAAAATAAATTCAGCTTTGTAGAAGAGTTTGTAGATACATTGACCGATGGAACTACTATTTTGCCTGTATCTGAAAAAGAATTGGTTGAAACGGTGTATTATCGTAAGCATCCAAAGTCGGAAAAGCATGTAGTAGAGGGCAGCCAGTCGTCGGGCGTAGACGAAATGTTTTCACGGGATGGAGTCCGGCAGTTCCTGGGAGAAGCTTTCCATGAAGTAGATATATTTAAAAATGATGTACAATTGTTTTTACAGCGATTTGTCAGTCCGCTTTCTGCTATCGGTCCTAATTATTACAAATATTATTTACTCGATACATTGGATATAGCTGGACAACCTTGTGCTGATTTAGGGTTTGTTCCTTTCAATTCGGAAACCTTTGGATTTACCGGACATCTGTATGTAGCACTTGATTCAACCTATTTTGTCAAGAAGGTTATACTAAACGTACCGAAAGACATCAATCTGAATTTCGTTTCACATATGACGATTGAGCAGACTTTTGAACGTACGGCAGACAGTACCCGTCTGATGACCAAAGATGATATTAAAGTAAATTTTAAGTTGAGCGAGAAATCGAAAGGAATGTATGCAAGGAGGTTGAGTATTTATCGCAACCATTCGTTTCATGCACCTGATACAAAAACAGCTAAGGTCTTTCAGGAAAGCGCACCCACTATTGTCAGTGCAGATGCTTACAGGCAATCGGACAATTACTGGAAAATGGTTCGACCAGTGGAAGCTGTACGGAAGAATCCGAATTCTGTAAGCAACTTAATGGCAAAATTGCGTTCGGTCCCAGTCTTTTATTTTACGGAAAAGGTAATAAGTGTTCTGGTATCAGGATATATTCCTACAAATAAAGAGCCCTCCAAAAATAAATTCGATTTAGGCCCAATGAACTCTACGCTTAATGGGAATACAATTGAGGGAGCACGTTTCCGAGTGGGTGGAGGAACAACTCCGGTACTTAGTAAAAGATGGTTTGGGGATGGCTATTTAGCTTATGGCACCAAAGACCGTAAAATTAAATATGATGCTCTGTTGGAATATTCTTTTAACGACCGTAAAGATTACAGGCTGGAGTATCCGATTCATTCCATTCGTATGGAATATATGTATGACCTGAATAAACTGGGGCAACAATACATGTATACAAGTAAGGATAATATGATGCTGGCTATTCGTCGTAAGAAAGACAAGTTTGCTACTTATTTGCGAAAGGCTGAACTTACTTATACGCGGGAACATTATAATGGAATATCTTACGAAGCTATTATCCGTAATCAGCGGGAATATGCTACTCCGTTTGCCGAGTTTAACAGGTTTGAAGCTGACGGTTCTTTGAGTCCTGTCGATCATTATGACCTTACAGCATTAGAACTGCGGTTCCGTTACGGGAAAGATGAAAAGTATTATCAAACCCGGACTCAACGTATTCCTATTACTTACGATGCTTTGATATTCAACTTGAGTCATATAATGGCTAAAAAGGGATTGCTGGGATCTTCTTATGATTTTCAGCGAACTGATATTGGCATACAAAAACGCTTCTGGTTCTCTGCATTTGGTTATATAGATTTTATTGTTAAGGCAGGAAAGGTATGGAGCAAGGTGCCATATCCTTTGTTGATACTTCCTAATGCCAATTTAACTTATACCATACAACCTGAAGCCTATACTAATATGAATGCTTTGGAATTTTTGAATGATGAGTATGCTTCATGGGATTTGACATACTATATGAATGGAAATTTGCTGAACCGGATTCCTCTGGTCAAGAAACTTAAATGGAGAGAAGTATTTACGTTCAGAGGGCTGTGGGGAAATCTGACAGACAAGAATAATCCTATGGCTGCTTTAAATAAGGAAGGGTTATACCAATTCCCTGAAGGTTCTTTTCTGATGGGAAAAGCACCTTACATGGAAGCTGGGGTAGGAATTGAAAATATTTTCAAGTTCTTACGGATTGATTATGTCTGGAGATTAAATTATAGAAATCATCCGGACATCCAGAAGTCAGGAATACGTATGACAATGAGATTATCCTTTTAAGATCGTCTTATTGACTATCGTTGTGTTTATCGCTATACAAATAACTATGATTTTCAGACTTATGTATCCACAAGCCTCATTGACATATTAATAGGAGGCACCGAATGAACAATATCCAACGATATATGGTCTTGAATTCCTTTTTGCAGGAAATGAGTCCGCTTTAAAATCATTCTTTCACATATAACTGAAAAAACATTTTAAAGCGGACTCAACAATAGAGATTACTTAAGCTTGAACGATACAGGGATAGTGTACTTTACTCTTACAGGCTGTCCTTTCTGCATACCCGGTTTCCATTTCGGCATGGCTTTCATTACACGCAAAGCTTCTTCATCAAGGTCTGGATCAATAGAACGTACAACATTAAACTCGGTAGGAGTTCCGTCTTTTTCTACTACAAACTGAACAATGACGCGACCTTCTACTTTGCGTTCTTGTGCCGATTTGGGATACTTGATGTTCTCTTGAAGGAAAGTCATCAGTTCCTGTATTCCTCCCGGATATTCAGGCATCTGTTCTACTACATCGAGTGCTTTTTCTTCCGCAGGGCTCTCTGCTGGAGTTTCTGTTGCATCCGGACTAACTGGTGTGGCAACCTCTTCTTTTGCATCTGTCTTTTCTGATGCATCCTGCGAGCAGGAGATGTTTCCGGCAACGAGTAGAGCAAAGGCCGGAAGGGTGAACAGTGCATATTTAATATGCGCTGCACCATTTGATTTTTTCTTGTTCATCATAATGATACGTTGTTTAAGATGAGAAAAATTAAAATTATTGGATAAACCATACTTGTGATTGTATGCCAATCCAAGCAGGTGATATTGATAACTTTTAGAGGAAAATCCTGCCTCCATCACTTTCTTGTCGGCTAAGAATTCCAGATTGAGTCTGATTTCTCGCTTCATCAGCCAGGCAAAAGGATTCATCCAGCAGCAGATGCTGATTATTTCGGCAAAAAGGATATCGATGGAATGCTTTTGCTTTACGTGAGCCATTTCATGTGTCAGGATTTCACCAATTTCATTTTCCTTTACAATGGTTGGATTTATGAAAATCCATCCAAAGAAAGAAAACGGTCCGGAAGGAGTTTTCAGGCATTTTACGCAGATACCGTTTATCATCTTCGTGGGCGTGTGCAGAATGATACGAAACAGACTGGCTACCTGAATAAAGAATCTGATTGTCAGAATTGCTACTCCAGCAAGGTATATGTATTTCATCCATTCGGACAAAATGAATACCTGATTTCCTGTTCCCGCAGCTTTACTTCCTACTACAATCTCTGGCAACACTACCGAATAGTCAAAATGAGTGAGCATAATCAGGCTATCACGACTTTCCATCCATTCCCGTATGTCGATGAGAGGCAGGATAAAAGGCAATGCAAGCGACAACATCAGGATGAATCTTCGTGAGTGGAAGAATGTATCCCGTGTACACAGCAGCTTGTACAATGCGTAAAACAGAATCAATCCGATATTGACTTGAAGAAGATATAGCATATAAAAGAAATATTAAAGTAGATATTTATTCGTGAATCCCATACTTTTATTTGTTTTCCTGCTTTTCAATCAGGTCGATAATCTCGTTGAGCTCGTCTTTGGAGATTTTCTGTTCCTTGGCAAAAAACGAAACCATCTCCTTGTAAGAGTTGGCAAAATAATTGCGCACGATGTTTCCCACGGAATTGCTGGTATATTCTTCCTGCTTTACCAATGGCGTGTACCGGTACGTATTTCCAAATCTTTCTGCTTTCAGGTATCCTTTTCGTTTCAGGTTATTCACAATCGAGGCTACTGTGGTGTAAGGAGGCTTCGGTTCGTCATAACATGTTACGATTTCTTTCACAAAACACGGTCCTAAATTCCAGATAAAGCGCATGGCTTCTTCTTCTTGATAAGTTAGCTTTTCCATATTGAATGAGTTTTATTACGAACTTTTCGCAAATCTACGAATTTATCGTAAATGTTATCTTTTCAAAGAGTTAATTATATTAAACGGGAAAATATTTCTCTATAATCATATCGTAAAGAGAGTTTGTTTCAGGGGAAATAATAAGGTTGCTGAACTTCGTGTGGCGCTCCCGGATTAGTTGGACTGAACTTGTTTTGTTGTTAAAATAGATTAGGAGGTGGCGGCTAATCAAATTATTTCATTTATATTTGAATTAATAATTCAAACTATGAAAACTTATGAAGTGGAGAAACATTGCTCTGTTGTCTGTACTTTATTTATCATGTACGGGACTTTATGCGCAGGAACGCATAAAGAGTGATAGTCTTAAGTTTGATAAAGACAGTATGAAAGCAATTTTTGATGACGGTCTTGTTTCTCCTGATGCTGTCGGATATTCATTTGATTACAACGAAAATACAGGAAGCGATCCAATAACTGAAATACCAAAGGATCAGAAAATAGAATTTAAATTGCATAAACCTTTCTATATACCTCCTTATTATATAGATTCTTCACCCAGATTTTATGGAGATTATACGACGGGAGGACAGATTTTTCCTAATATCTATGGTAGTGGCATGCAGGAAACATTGCCCGGACTGGGAAGGCTTAATCAGGCTTCACTTTTTTATCGTTATGACCTGAATGATTATTTTTCTATTCAGGCGGGGGTGAATGCTGTTAAGTATAATTTCCCGATGAGTGTGGGACAGTCTTTGGGAACTTTCGGAAGCATAACCTATCATCCTACAGATAGACTTCGGATAAGTGCTTTTGGCTCTTATTCGCCGGATAGCCGTTATGGCTTTAACAGAAATACGTATGGAGCTGCTGTCGGTTATGATTTTACAGACCGGTTTGGTATGGAAGTGGGTGTGCAGAGATATTACGATCCACAACGGGGATGGCAGACTATTCCGATTGTTACACCTTATTATAAATTCAATAAATTTGATTTGGGCATTGATGTGGGTGGAATACTGTATGAAATACTAAGAAGTGTCGTTATTGACAAGCGAGGTGGTTCATCGGTTATCATGCCACCCGGAAGATGAAACTGAAGAAATATACAGTTTGAAAATTAATTCTGATACTGATTGTTATGAAGAATCTATGTAAAATATTGTGGTTGGGTTTATGGGTATTTGCAGCCGGATGTAATAGTAATGTTTTTGTAGACGACTATTTACCAGAGGTACCTGTAATACAATTGTCGGAAACAGACTCTGTTGCCCGGATAGTTTTTGAATCGGACAATTGGGATATTTTGAATATATATGGGGATTATGAGAATGTATGGGAAACGATTTGTGATCTTGAGGGGAATCCTGATGGCAGGAGTTTGCCTTTAAAGAATGGCGAAAATGCCGTAATTAAGTTAGGTTACGAATATTGTGACTTCAGGGTAGAGAAGAGGAATGGCAGGGAACTCTGTATTTTCTTTGGTGATAATATGAATAGGGCAGCACTTGATGTCAAGATAGTTGTGGGTAATGAATATGAAATCAAGTCTATTCCTGTATCATTAGCTCTGACTTCGGAATATGAAGTCGACAGTATCGTGTATGATTGGGAGAGTTTATCTTATTCCGACAATCTGTTAGAGCCTGATTATTGCGTGATGATCGATAATACTCAGTCCACTCAACCTACGAGTTGGTACTTCGATCCGATGGAATCATCTTTTCCGCGTCAAATCTCTTTCAGGAATAAAGATGGTTGGAACGAAGAAAAACTGTACAAATGCTTTTTAGGAACTCCCTTGCCATTGGTTGTCGTTCCTGATTTTATAGATGGAAAACCCGTATTGAAAGATACAAAAGCGGAGGTCGGAAGTGATTTCCAGCAAATCCGCAGTGTCATCAATTCCAGCTTGGTCGGGAAGAAATATACGATTCCTCCCGGTGAGAAATGGAAAATTTCTGTCGATTATCTGATAGAGCAATATTGGATAAATTATAAATTGTACACTTCCAATCCTTTTAGCGGAAGGAAGAAAACTTTTGAAGGTGCCATTTATAGTAAACGTCCGTACGAATTTTTTATAACTCCTGAAAAGCAAGAGTAAGATGAATAGAAAAACGAATAGGCTTATAGCTGTGTGTATGTTTTTATGCTTGTCCGTTTATACCATGGCAAGTAGCAAGGATAGTACAAGTCAGCGATTAGTTCATATAATTGGAGTCGATTTCCGGCCTGCTTATACATTTCCTACCAATGAATTTTTTAAGGGTGCGAATGCTGCACAAACTCCTGTCAGGAAGACTTTCTCGGGACACGTGAAGTATGGATTTAAATTCTCGCCCGATACCTATTGGGGGCGTATTTATCCTTATGCGATACAAGGTATTGGAGTGGGATATAATACCTTTTTCAATTCTTCCGAGATAGGCAATCCACTGGCCGTTTATGCCTTTCAAACATATAGGATTGCCAGTATAACCCCTCGTTTGTCTTTCGACTATGAATGGAACTTTGGGGCTTCTTTCGGATGGAAGAAATATGATGAAGAAACAAATTCCATGAATAATGTAGTTGGCTCGAAAATAAATGCCTATATCAATTTCGGCTTATTGCTTAACTGGCAGATTGATGCCTGTACTCATTTGCGTGCAGGAGTCGGAGTTACACATTATTCGAATGGGAATACAGGATATCCTAACTCTGGAGTTAATACGATAGGTGGAAGTATTGGAATCATACGTTATTTTGGCAATAAGGAAAAAATGGAATTATACAATAAGGCCTATTATACTGCTTATCGGAACAAGGACACATTTAAGCCCTATGTAAGTTATGATCTTATTATATATGGTGCATTGAAAAAGAAAGGTGTCTTTCCGCCATATAATTCACCGGTACTTGTTCCCGGTTCTTTTGCCGTAGGCGGATTCAACTTTACTCCTATGTATAATTTCAGCAATTATTTTCGCGCGGGACTTTCGCTGGATGCACAATATGATGAAAGCGCGAATTTATCCGATCACGTTGCAAATACAGGTGGGGTAATCGATACGGAAAATATTCGTTTTCATCGTCCCCCATTTAAGGAACAGTTTGCTGTTGGACTTTCGGCCCGGGCCGAAATCGTTATGCCTATCTTTTCAATAAACTTAGGTATTGGACGGAATATTATATGTAAAGGTGCAGATACTAATTCGTTTTATCAGATAATTGCCCTGAAAACGGATATAACCAAGAATTTATTTTTGCATGTCGGGTATCAGCTCTATAAGTTTAAGGATCCGAACAACTTGATGCTGGGAATAGGAGTCAGGCTTAACGCCAAACGATAAGGCTGTTTGAAAATCGCTTTAAAATTCTTTTATGTCATAGTTTATCCTTACTTTTGTAGTCGAAATATATAAACCAACTTTAAAATACTATGAAAAATTTAATTCTGCCGATAGGTCTTTTGTCGCTTTACTCATCGGCTTTTGCACAACAAATGCCAGAGCGTCCCAACGTGTTACTTATTTACGCCGATGATATCGGTTATGGAGATTTAAGTTGTAATGGTACGTCGGCTGTACGTACTCCCAATGTTGAGAAACTGGCTTCCGAAGGAATACGTTTTACAAATGCTCATTGTGCCGCTGCTACAAGTACTCCTTCGCGTTATGCTTTGTTAACCGGTGAGTATGCTTGGCGCAGAGAAGGAACTGGCGTTGCAGCAGGAAATGCAGCCATGATTATAACCCCCGAACGTTATACCATTGCTGATATGTTTAAGGATGCGGGATATCAGACAGGGGTAGTAGGAAAATGGCATCTCGGATTGGGGAATGAAACCGGCAAGCAGGACTGGAATGGAGTAGTTAAGCCTAATCCGGCAGATCTTGGTTTCGATTATTCTTATATTATGGCGGCAACTGCTGACCGTACTCCATGTATCTTTATGGAAAATGGCAGAGGGGTTGGTCTGGACCCTAATGATCCTGTGTATGTAAGTTATACAGAGAATTTTCCCGGTGAACCTACAGGGAAGGATAATCCGGAACTGTTGCGTATGTTTCCTTCGCACGGACACGATCAGTCTATCGTCAATGGTATTTCACGTATCGGATATATGAAAGGTGGAAAGAGTGCTTTATGGCGGGATGAAGACATAGCCGATAGTATAACGGCTCATGCCATCCGCTTTATAGAGAAGAGTCAGCAGTCTAAAGAGCCTTTCTTCCTCTATTTGGCTACAAACGATATTCATGTACCTCGTGTTCCTCATAAGCGCTTTGCCGGTAAGAGTGGGTTAGGCCCTCGGGGGGATGCATTGTTGTCTTTCGACTGGACTGTGGGGCAGGTGATGGAAACATTGAAAAAGCTGAATCTGGATGATAATACGATTGTGATTCTTTCGAGCGACAATGGAGCCGTTATTGATGACGGTTATCAGGATCAGGCAGTCGAGCTGTTGGGTAACCACAAGGCCACTGGTGTGTATAGAGGTGGTAAGTATAGCAGTTATGAAGGCGGGACACGTGTCCCATGCATTATACGCTGGAAGGGACAGATTACCCCCGGAGTTTCGGATTATTTGGTTAGTCAGGTTGACTGGTTTGCATCGTTTGCTTCGATGTGTGGAGTCGAGCTTCCGGTAGGGAGTGCACCCGATAGTGAAAATCACTTGAATTCATGGTTTGAATCTAATGCGAAGGGACGTATTTGGACGGTAGAACATAATGTGCAGAATAACTTGTCGATAACGGATGGTGTATGGAAGTATATTCCTGCGGCAAATGGTCCGGCAATTATTAAGGAGACCAACACTGAACTGGGAAATAATCCGGCTGAGGATCAGTTGTATAATTTGTTGTCCGATCCGGGTGAACGGATCAATGTGGCAGACGGAAATCAGGAACTTGTCCAAAAAATGCGTAGTGAACTTGTGCGCATCATAGAAAGTGGGCAGCATATTCAGTCCGGATACTTTATTTCGAAATAAGTTTCTTTATATGTAGTCGCCAACGGGCTGTTGGTTTCGTGTTCCAGATTGGCGAGAGAAACCAACAGCTTGTTGGGACATTGTTTGCCGATATAACCCACTGGTGGATTCTCCGTGTGTTCCATCACGTCCTCCTTTCTTTATTGGGGTTATACTTCGGTTATCGTTCTTGAAAGTGCGATTTCTCGCCAAGCCCATTGATGCGAGCATCATGGGTCTTCTGGCTTGCGAAATCGTTCCGTTTCGGGCGGAACTTTTCCCGCCCGACAGTTTACTGTTCCTTCTTCAAGGCGGGCAGGCTGTTGCCGTCTTTGAGTTCGTACTGCCAGCCTGATTCGTTCAGGGCGGCGTTCATCTGTGCAACGGCGTCTAACCAGTCGCCGTCCGTCACTTTGGTGGTTTCGATGGTGGTGCTGCCTCCCTCATTGTAGCCGATGCCTGTGTCGGGATTGCTTCCCCAGTAGCAGGCGGTGATAACAGGGTCATTGAAAAATTTATAGTTCCGTCCCGTTACGCCGCCTGTGGTTCCGGCCGGGCCGCTGACAGTCCCATTGGCATGATAGCAGGCGGTCAGGGTACCCTCATCATTGGTTCCCGTTACGCCGCCTACATAGATGGTGCCGCTTCCGCTACCGGTCACGCTGCCCCAGGCATAGCAGGCTTTGAGGGTGCAGGATGTGTTACTTCCCACCACGCCGCCGACAAAGTTGCCGCCTGAGTTGATACTTTCAAGGGTCACATCGCCCGTGGCATAGCAGGCGGTCAAGGTGGCACCACTATCCGTCAGACCTGCCACGCCGCCGGCTACACCCCCGGCATTCACTGTGGCCGAGGAGCTGCACCCGGTAAGGAAACCGCCCGATTGGTAGCCTACTACACCGCCAGCAATGCCGCTGCCGCTGACGCTGCCCGACACCGAGCAGTTTTCAAGGGTGCCATAGCTGCGTCCCGCCACGCCGCCGACAGCGCTCATATCGTTATTGCTTTCTATCTTCACCTCCTCCAGCGTCACATCCTTCACCGTGCCGCCGGAGCCGATGTGGCCGAACAGACCCACATATTGGTCACTTCCCGTAACGGTCAGCCCCGTAATGGTATGGCCGCCGCCGTTGAAGGTGCCGGTGTATTGGTGGTTATAGTCTATGCCTATCGGCGTCCAGTCGATGCCCTTCAGGTCGATGTCGGCAGTCAGGGTGATGTTGATACCGAGATTACCGTTGTTGGCTATGTCTGCCACAGCCTTCAATCCCTCGGCGGAGGTCACGGTGTAGTTGCCCTGTCCGTTGTCGGTATATCCCTTGTCCTTATCCAGCGTGATGTTGTAGAGCACGCCCGCCTCGGGGGTGAAGGCGGAGGAGAGGTCGCGTTCCTCGGTGCCGTTTGCCCGCAGCCTCGAAATGGCATAGCCGGGCACCACGTTCGCCTCCCAGCAGGTGATGGTTGCGCCGTTCTCGGTGTATTCGCACTTCTTCATCTCTATCCAGCCCTCTTGCGAGCCCTGTCCGGCATTGCCTTTTTCGTAGGTACACTGTGTGTAGGTATAGAGCTGAAGACTTTGCACTTCGCCGAGTGCATCGTCCGAAGGCGTGATGCGTACCTTCGCCAGAGCGTGGGTGAAGTTCAGCGTGACGGGATCCGGATATTTGCCCGTGCCCGTACCGCCCAGTAGATAAGCAAGACTTTGGCTCTGGTTGCCGAGGTCGATGGTGCCGTTCGTGGCGGGGTACCAGGCGGTGACGGTATGGTCGTTGCGGTCGCTCCAGTACAGGGGTGTTTCGGCTCTGACGGTGTTGTCGTCCTGCACGGTGTAGGTGCCGACCTCTTCCTTGCCGTCTATCTGCACGGCGAACCGGTCGCCCGCGTCGAACACGCTGCCCGTGCCGTCCGCAATCTCGCTGACGCGCGTCTGCGGTGCGCCCCAGGGCTGTGCCTCGCCGCCCTCCACGCCAAGGGTGATGCGGGCTATCTCAAGGGGGTATTGTCCTTCGGGCAGACGGTCACCGTCCGCCAGTTCGTCCTTCGTGCAGGCAGCCGTGGCAAGGAGCAGCGCGGCTGCTGCCGGGTAAGTAAAATGTTTCAATAAGTTCATATCGCTTCTAAGTTTTATGTTTCCAATACTACTTACAAGCGTTCCGAACAAAAGAATGATAAGGAAAGAAAATGATTATTTCAGCAACTTCCGGTTTGTGTCTTCCAGAATGCGCATCTGCTGTATGGCTATCCGGTTCAGTTTGACGAGCCGTTCGCTCTGGGACAGTCCTTCGTTGATGAGCACGGCATTCAGGCTTTCCATGTTCGACAGGCATATCAGTTCGTTTACGCCTGCATAGTCACGGATGTTGCCTTTCAAGTCTGGATGGGCATCGCGCCATTCAAGTGCCGTCATGCCGAAGAGGGCGACATTCAGCACGTCAGCCTCGCTGGCATATATGCGGCTTGCCTGCTGCGCCGTCACTTCCGCCGGAATGAGATTTTGCTTGATGGCATCCGTGTGAATGTGGTAGTTTATTTTAGAGAGTTCTCGCTTGGCCGACCATCCCAGCAAAGTCTGTTCCTGCTCTTTTAACCGCTGGAACTCCTTAACAAGATACAGCTCGAACTCCACGGAAACCCAGCTGGCAAACTTGAACGCGATGTCGCGCTGCGCATACGTCCCGCCTCCGGCACCGTTTTTCGACAGGATGCCGACAGCCCCGGTCAGTTCCACCCACCTTGAAGGACTCATGGTGAACGCATTGCTGCCCGCTTCTGCTAAAAGGGGGTCGAATTCGACCCCTTTAAACGCGGGGTTGTTCAGTTGCTCCCACAGTCCGAGGTATTCCAGCGTGTTCTTCAGCCGCATCCAGTTCTTCACCACGTCTTTAGGCTCGGCAGGATTTTTCTGGCGTGCGATGTCCGTGATGCAGATATAGTCGATGCCATTATGCTGCAAGGTCCTGATGGTGGTACCTTTCACCTGGATGGTCGATTTCTTTGCCATAGTATTCTTTTTCTTTTGATTACGCTAACAAAAATAACCCTTTTCCGGCAATAATCATTCTGTTTCCTATACAATCTTTTTAAAGAACGCTTGTTTTGTGCTGCCGCCGCCTGCGAAGGCGGCCGTCGCACCATATTGTTTATGGGCAGCTCCGGCTTGACGCTTGCGCCGGGGCAGCTGTATGTGGAACTTACAGCGTAGAGTTTGCATTGAACGAATCTCCGTCTTTCCACGGAGTAATTGTGGGTTCGCTCACCTCGATGTCCTTATTATTGAGCGTTATGTTGTAGGTGTAGGCATAGCCTGCTGTGTAGAAATTGGCTGTGGGTGTCTCAGGCAGTTTCAGTGTGGCTTTGTAGCTCTGTCCGTTGTAAGACACGCTCAGGTCAAGAGGAATAGTCACTCCCTGCGGTAGAATGATGACTTGTGAAGCGGTGGCACCGCCCAGCTGCATGGTAATCGGCGAGTTGGCGGCTGCGGTTACGGCAGTCGCGCCGGTAGCCGTGTCGAATGTGCCTTCGTGCTTCAGCCCGCCCAACGTGTAGCTGGCAGGTTCCATTCCGTTGAAAATGATGCCGTCGCCCGCCTTGAAGGTGAACTTGATGAGACTCATGCAGTGTTGGAAGGAGTTGTCTGGGCCGCCTTTGTCGGTTTTGTCGGTGAAGCTCACCTCCGGGTTGCGGGTGTCGCCCGTGGCTCCCGAGGCAAAGAGGAAGTCGATGCCCGTGCCCTGTTTGTCGGCTGCGGTGCTGACGGTCACCGTTCCGCCCTCAGCCTGATACGGATAGTAGGCATGGAAGGTATGGGTTTCGGTGTCGTCAAAATAGATGACCGTACCGTCAGGCACGAACATACCGTACTCTCTCTTGTAGGGCACGTTGGTAAAGCCTGCGCCGGTGACGCCGATGCGGTCACCTTCGGTCCACTCGGTTCCTTCAGAATTGACGCGGGTAGCGGGCGTAATGTCGGCGATAAACTTGGCGGCTACCGGGCCGTCATTCAGGTTCTCGTTGTCGTTGTTACAGGCGGCAAGTCTCAATGCCAGCGCTGCAAAAGCAAAAAATCTTGTCTTCATTCTGTTTATAGTCTTTAATTGTTAATTTGCATGGGGGCGTTACATTTCCGCACTGGCATCGCCACCTTCCACATCATGCCACGGTGAAATTGTGGCTTCGCTGACTTCGAGCTCTTTGTTGCGTACCTTGACGGTATAGGTATAGTTGTTGCCCGCCTGCAGTGCGCCTTCGGGCACGGTGAGTATGGCATGATAATTCTGACTTCTGTAATTCACAGTCAACGGCAGGGATGCAGCTGTCTGCGGGAAGAGGATGACCGATGACGTGAGGTTGCCGTCTGCCAGCTCCATGGTCAGTTCTCCGGTCTGTGTCCCGTCGTCTGCGGTGGCAATGCCGTCGGCCGTGTTGAACGTACCGGTGAGTATCAATCCGTCCAGCGTGTAACGTTCAGGCTTGATCACACTGAAATCCACGCCGTCGCTCGCCTCGAAGGTAAGGGTTATCTGGCTCATGCGGTGGTGGAAGGAGTTGTCTGCACCGCCTTTGTCTGTTTTGTCGGTGAAGCTCACCACCGGGCTGTTTTTGTCTCCCGTGGCTCCTGAAGCAAAGAGGAAGTCGATGGCAGGCTGGTTCTGCTGCGCCGTGGCATCGGTCGTGGCTGCGAGGGCGCCTCCCGCTGCGTTGTACGGATAGTAGGCGCGGAAAGTATGGGTCTTTACATCTTCGATATAGATGACCTTTTCTTCTGCCTCAAATTTCCCGTTCTTCAGGATGAAAGGCACGTTGCCGTACCGGGTATCGTTGCCGATGTCGGTGACGCCGATGCGGTCTCCGCCAGTCCATGTGGTTCCGCTGGCGCGGGTGGCAGGGGCGATGTCGGCGATAAACCGGGCGGCCACGGGACCGTCATTGTTCAGAATCTCGTTGTCGTTATTGCAGGCTGCCAGTGCGAGGGCGAGCGCTGCAAGTGCAAGGTGTCTTATCTTCATCATTGCTTATAAGTGTTAGAGTTGTTAATAATCAGTTCTTATAAGCGTTCCTTGGCATAAAGGGAAAAACGAACGTCCCGCCATATTCCACAAAAGGAACATGGCGGGACGGGAAACCTTAGACCTATAAAGCGGTCTTAAAGCATGGCGGCGTGCTTGCGCACCTCCTTGAGCCGCTCCATGAACGATGGGTTGTCGGCAGCCTGCCGCATGTTGTATTTCATCTGCAGACGCATCAGCGAATCTGCCGGTATATTGAGAACCGCCTCGAAGAGCATGGCCGTCTGAGCCGTAACAGGGCGGCGACAGTTAAGAATATCGTTCAGCATCTTGTATGAGATGCCCATCTGCTCTGCCAGCCTGCGCTGCGACAGTTTACGGTACTCAACTTCTTCTTTCAGCACTTCACCCGGGTGAGTAGGATATGCCGCCTTAAGGTTGTTGGCAATCATATTCGGATCTGTTCCTTGTATCTCAATCATAATCTGTCACTTATTTATAATGGTTCGACAAATCTGTTATATTGCATATTGTAGCTATGGTTTCGCCTTCCTTTGTCCGTTCCTCAAACTCGATGCGGTACTGGTCATTGACCCTTACTGACGAAAGTCCAGCCTTGTCGCCTTTCAGCTTCTCATAATTCAGCGAATTATATCTCATAAGCCCTTGTACGTTGGATGTCTCCATCATTACATCGATTACGCGGATATATTTGCGCGCCACCTGCGGTTGATAGCGGTGTTTTTTGTCAGTATGTCCTGTAACATACATTTCTTGCAAATATTTTTCGTTGAATATGATTTCCATATTATTCTGGTTAGTCCACGTGGTAAAGATAGTGAAAGGCGAGAGCAAAGTCAGGCGAAAACGCAGTTTTCAGATTGTTCTATGCCGAGGCGACTCATATTTTTTACAAAGATAGTAAATTATTTGCAATAGTCCACTAATTAAGTGGATTTATTTTGCATGTCTGCCATCAGTTTCCCGTTTTCCCAATATGTCAAAGAACGCGTAAGTAGAGTCAGAGTCCATTTTCCAAATCATAATTGATCGCCTTCTTAGTTCCATCGCATGACTGTCTACAGATCCGCATCTACGTCTCCACCGTATCTCTGTGTCCAGTCCGTGATTTCGAACGTGGAGAGCTCGGCTTCTTCCGGTGTCTCTACAAGCGTTCCGCCGAGGGTCAGCGATTCGCCCTTTCCGGTGTTGAACTCCTTGAGAGCTTCCGTAAGGTCGCTTTTCAGCGTGGTGGAGGTCGGGTTGCCGTTAGCATAGCGGATTTCGCCCGTCAGCAACTGTTCCGTGCCGGTCACACCCAGCAGCCGCACCGTGGCTTTCCACTTGCCGGCATCGGCCCCTTCGGTAATCTTTGTGAAGGGCAGCACGACGTTCGAAGCGGCTCCGTAGGTATCGGTAGCGAAGTCGAGTGTCCCGGCTGCACCCGTCAGATGGGCAACAATCTCCGTGATGCGTCCGGCGGCATCACCCGTCGGTTCGACGACAAGCGTCAGCTCGCGCACCTGCTGCTTCATCGCGGCGGTCAGCGGATAGTCCTTGTCTTTCTCGATGCTCACCTGTTCCGTATAGGTGAAGAACCATCCCGGAGCATTGTTCACAAAGGCATCCGTGCCTGCTCGGTTTCCCGTGGCGGCGGCAACGGTGGCGGTGGTACCGTTCACCGTGATTCCTTCAGCTGGGTTCCACACCGCGAGTGTGTAGCTGCCCGGAGCAAACAGATGGTCGGGAGCATGGGTGGCGGAAGTCTCCGTACCCGTATAGTCGCCCATAGTGATCGTCCACGTGGCAGGTATGTCGATACCCTCACCGCGGGCCGACCAGTCGGCTGTTACCGCAATCTTCCCGTAGTCGGGGTGCGGCGTGTCATAAAGCGTGTCCTTCACGCAGGAAGAGAGCAGCACGGCGGCTGCCATTCCCATCATATTTATATATTGTCTTGCTTTCATATTTTATTCCTCTCAGTTAAGATTTTCAATCTTCAATAAACGCTGCGCCTCGGCATAACCGGAACAGGTTCCGTTCTGCTCTCGGCTTGCAGTTTATTTAGAATAACTTCCATACCAATGTCACACCGGCATTGATGGGGCCCAACCAGTCCTTTGTCCCGTTGCCGCGGCGCACGCGCACACCGTCGATGACCTCATATTTCTCATAGTCTGCATTCAGGTAGCCCAGACCGAGGTTGAAATCAAGATCTAATGCCTTGTTCAGCCGCAGTTGGTAGCCGGCGGTGATGCCGCCACCCATCAGGTCGCCCTGCTTGCCTGTTTCGGAGAGTTTGTAGTTGAACTGTCCGGCCTTGAACATCGCAGCCAGATACCAGGCTTTCTTCTCGCCCATGTAGTAACGCACTTCCGGAGCCACTTCCCAAAGGGCATAGCGGCGGTCTTTGTCGCTCCACGTCCATGAAGTCCACGAGCCGTTTACGGCAATGCCCCACGACGGGCAGATGCGCCATTCAAGTCCTAAATCGGGTGTCAGGGTTGCCCAACGCAGCAGGTTGGCACGTAGAGAGAGATGATAATCAGTTGGTTTTTTGGTTTCCGACGGCATGTCGGTAAGGGTATTTGGTTGGGCTTCTTCCGCTTTACGCTGTTCTTCGGCAAGCCGTTCTTGTTCGGCACGCTTCTCGGCTGCCAGACGTTCGGTCTCAGCCTTGCGTCGTGCCTCTGCTTCCGCATCAGATACAATAGCCTCCCTTACAGGAACCGTCAGGCGCACGGTGACGAAATCGCCCTCTGTCGCATGGTTGCGGGTGATGAAGTTTTCTTCTTTTATTCCTGCGCGTGTAATCAGTTCCGATTTTACACGGTTGGAACGGATTTTCGCCGTAGCCAGATTCTCGGTTTCGCTGCCCAATGAATTGCAATAGCCGTCAACCAGCAGCGGCAGTCTGCTGTCAAGAATGTCCGTTCGGTTGCTTTCGATGCATTTTAGCAGGCGGGCAAGCTCTATGTTATTTCCACTCCATGGCACATAGAACATATCCTTCTGCGGAACGAACCGGAAGGTGTAGGTCGTGTCTGCTTTCTGCTGTGCCATTGTTGGCAATAATAGTGCAAACATTAGTAAAACAGTAGTCATTAACCTTTTTAATAGCATCATAAATTATTGATTTTTAATACAGCTTAGTCAATCTTATTGGACAAAGTAAAATAAAAAAATTATTAATCCTTGGCTTGGAATAATAAAAAAAATCGTTTTGTCCGTTTGACAAATTTTTGCTGTTTAGGCAACCCGCCGGTTGTCGTTTGAGCTATTTTTTGTTATTTAGGCTATAGGAAGACTGTAAAATTATTTTGTTTCAGAACCTTGATTTCCGCCATTTAGCAGGAGAAATACCTTCTTTTTCTCTAAAGATTCTTATAAAATGGCTTAGAGATAAAAAGCCTGATTTTTCGGATATTTCGGCAATGGTTTGCTCTGGATATTGAATCATCAGACGTTTAGCATATTCAATGCGGTAAGCGGTTATCCAGTCGCGGAAAGACTGATGGTATGCAGTTTTGATATAGTTTGAGAGGTATGTACGATTTGTGTGAAGTGTTTCAGCAAGTTCTTTGATAGTGAGACCTTGGCGTATGAAACCATCTTCATCCAACCATTTTTTTATGTTTTCTGCTATATCTGTGTAACAAGAGGGGGATAATGTTTCTTTGTTTTCTGATGTTTCTTCTTCCAATGCACGCTCTATCGGTTCGTAGAACAATAAATAGTTCATATAAGAATGATACAGGTAGATATAAAAAGGAATGGAAGAAAGAATCCATATAAAAATATACCGGTCTGGAAGGAAGGTAAGTATTCCGCAACTTACACCAAAAATGGCAGCCCAGTATGTAAAGATGGAAAGCCAGCGTATGTATGCACCAATATCATCGGCATGGGTGTCGTCGAAAAGTCTGACAGCACGCCGGTATGCCAGAATTAGACGGCGTGCCAGCCGGATGCCATACGCAAACAGCCATGTTGCCATACATAGAAGTGCGGAGTTCTGTATCGTTCCCTTGGGCAGATAAAACAGTACGCATCCTGCCAGAATTGTAAACAGCACCCATAGTGTTATGTGTTGTATAAAACGTTGGCGCGTGATGTAAAAGCGGTCAAGCAGTGAAGTCAGAGCAGAACTGAAAAGCCAGTAGCATAAAAAGTAGGTAGACAAGTTCATCAGAATGGCTGCATTGTGGCTGGTAAAGCGAATGCCACAGAACAGATGTACTGCATAGTTTGCCGAAAGTACAAGAAGCGCCGTACCCATTGTACGGCGTGAGCGAAGGTAATTTCTGAAAATAGATTTGTCGGGCGTCTGGGCAAAGATAAAATAGAAGCCGAAAAAAATCATTAGCGCCAATGCCGTGCAAAGTGAATATTCATATAACAGGTGGTTCATACAATTGAGTTATGCTTTTTCAGGCTTATTTCCCGGATGTTTTTTATAAGTACGTTTCTTGCTTTTGTTTCTGCCTGCAGAATTTTTTTTGTGAGTTTCCTTCGGTGCGTACTTTGGGGATTCTCCCAGTTCGTAGGGAACAGGTATCTTGTAGATATCTTTCTCCAGAAAATTTTCTATTTGTTTAAATTTGCTTTGTTCTGTTTCGCTGACGAAAGTAATGGCACATCCGTCATTGTTGGCACGTGCAGTACGGCCAATTCTGTGCACATAGTCTTCACTGTCGTTGGGAACGTCGTAATTGATGACCAATCTGATGTCGTCTATATCGATACCACGTGCTACGATGTCGGTTGCTACCAGCATGTTGATACGTCCGTTACGGAATTCATGCATAATGGCATCACGCTGGCTCTGTTCAAGGTCGGAATGCATTTCTCCTACATTCAGGTTCATGCGTTTCAACGATTTAGCGACTTCTTTTACTTTTAACTTGGATGATGCAAAAATGATAACTCGTTCAGGCTTTTGCTGGCTGAACAGGCTTTCTATGATACCTAACTTTTGAGCTTCGTAGCATATATAAGCTGCTTGTATTATTTTTTCGGCCGGCTTTGATACTGCCAGCTTTATTTCTACCGGATTTTGCAGTATCGTTTTTGCAAGTTGCTGTATTTTGGCAGGCATTGTAGCCGAAAACATAATGGTTTGTCGCTCTTTGGGCAGATATTTAACTATTTGCATGATATCATCGGCAAATCCCATGTCCAGCATACGGTCGGCTTCATCAAGAATAAAGAAGGAAACTTTCGATAAATCTACATATCCTAAACTTAAATGGCTGATAAGACGTCCCGGTGTGGCAATAACCACATCTGCGCCCAATGTCAGACCTTTCTTTTCCTGCTCAAAGCGTACTCCATCGTTTCCTCCATAGATGGCTACGCTTGAAACCGGCATAAAATAAGAAAAGCCTTCCATTTGCTGGTCTATCTGTTGTGCCAACTCACGGGTAGGGGACATGATGACGCAATTTATGGCATCGGCCGGATAACCTCCTTTACTCAACTGGTTGATGACAGGTAATAAATAAGCTGCCGTTTTGCCCGTTCCGGTTTGAGCTACACCTATTAAATCTTTTCCTTCCAGAATGACAGGTATAGTCTGCTCTTGTACCGGAGTACACTCCTGAAAGTTCATGGCATCGAGTGCCTGTAGTACACTATCTTCTAAGTTCAGTTCTGAAAACTTCATATATTGTTTCTCAAATAAATTAACTATTTCCTCGCTCGTCGAGGTATGAATCCTTAAATCCTAAAAAGTATAATACTCCGTCCAGTCCGATGGTGTTTATTGACTGCTTGGCATTGGCCTTCACCTTGGGCTTGGCATGAAACGCAATGCCTAAGCCTGCAACCGAAAGCATTGGCAAGTCATTGGCTCCATCTCCTACAGCAATTGTCTGTGCGATATCCACGTTTTCTACCTGTGCAATAAGCTGTAATAGTTCGGCTTTGCGTTTCCCGTCTACAATATCGCCTACGTAACGTCCGGTAAGCTTGCCATCTACAATTTCCAGATTGTTGGCGTATACATAATCGATGCCGAAACGTTCTTTCAGGTAGTTGCCGAAATATGTAAATCCTCCTGATAAAATGGCTATCTTATATCCGTAACGTTTCAATACATACATCAAGCGTTCTACTCCTTCTGTGATAGGTAAATGTTCGGCAATATCTTTCATGACGCTTTCATCCAGTCCCTTAAGCAGGGCAACACGTTCTTTGAAACTTTCCCGGAAATCTATTTCCCCTCGCATGGCGCGTTCGGTTATTTCCTGTACTTGCTTGCCTACACCTGCACGTTTTGCCAGCTCATCTATGACTTCAGTTTCTATCAGAGTGGAATCCATATCGAAGCAGATCAGCCTTCGCATCCGGCGATACATGGTATCTTTCTGGAATGAAAAATCCATCTCCAGTGTACTGCTCAGCCGCATTAAGTCTCTTTGCAATTCGTCTATATCGTGAGGAGTACCACGAACTGAAAATTCAATGCAGGCACGTACTTTTGCCTTACGCTCGTCTAAGGGAACACGGCCGGTCAAACGTCTGATAGCATCTATATTCAATCCCTGTTCTGCCAGAATCTTAGTTGCTCCAGCTATTTGCTGAGCTGTAAGTTTACGTCCCAATAGTGTCAGAATATAGCGGTTTTTCCCTTGCATGTTTACCCATTCCTCATATTCTTCCCGTGAAATGGGGTAGAAACGGATGTTGATTCCTAATTCCGATGCTTTGAAAAGCAAATCTTTCATGATATTGCCTGAATCTTTTTCACAGCACTTGAAAAGAATGCCTAACGAAAGTGTGCTGTGAATGTCAGCTTGGCCAATATCCATTATGTCTACATCGTATCCCGAAAGAATTTCGGTGATGGAAGCGGTTAACCCCGGACGATCCAGTCCGCTGATACGTATGAGTACGAGTTCAGTAGTTGTTTTATCCATGTATATAATGCTGATATTAATTGCAAATATACTGTTTTCTTGCTTTTCTACCCATAAAGTCACACAGATTTGTGAATTGTCTTAAAAAATGAAAATATAAAAATATGTTGCAAAACATAAAAAGTAGCATCTTTATTAGGCAATGAAAGAAAAAGTAATTATCTTTGCGGCAGATTTCTCAAGATAATGAAGTTTGTTCTTTGTAAAAAGATGTACTTCATCAGGCAATGTTCCGGGTAGAAATCACTGTGAAAGGGCAGTCCCGGATAGTATTAACTAAAATCAAATTACATGATTAAAAGTGTAAAATGGTTTTTTGTTGTATTAATTTTAGGTTCCCTAATCTCTCTGAGCTTTAGCAAGGAGAGCGTTCCAGCAGAGAAACTGAAGCTGGGTGATGAAGCCCCTCAGTTGATGCTTTGCGATTCTGTGCAGTTGCTCAATCTGCACAATGCCCGTGAGGGTTACACTTTATTGAGCTTCTGGGCAAGTTACGATGCGGCGTCCAGAGAAAAAAATGCTGCATTGGCGCATCTGGCAGAAAAATATAGCCAGATAAAGTTGATTTCTGTTTCTTTTGACCGCTATGCATCGGTTTTTAATGCAACGGTAAAGCAGGATGGATTGGCAGAATCCGACTGTTATGTAGAAACAGATGGTTCCGATTCGGAGATTTTCCGGGCGTACGACCTGGGGCGTGGCTTTAAGAATTATCTGATAAACAGCCGCGGTATAATTGTGGCTAAGAACGTTACCACAGCCGAATTGGCTTCTTTCCTGAATTGATTTCGGGTAGGAAGGTGGAGGTAGAAAATTTTTGAATACAACAAAAAGCAAAAAGTTGCCCTCTGTACGGATTTTCCGGGAGTGGGCAACTTCTTTTTTATATATAATATAAAGGTGTATTTATTTCTTTTCTGTATCTCTGGCGGAGAATAAAGTCTTGTATAATAATTTATGATTAGCCTTATCTATCTGTTGTTTGTCCAGCGGTTTGATGTATATGCGTGTAGTTCGTTCCGAGGTATGCCCTAATCCTTCGCTGATAACAGGCATTGGGATTCCACACTCTCGTGCCAAAGTTGCCCATGTGTGGCGTGACACATACGACGATAAGCTATATTTTAATCCCAATAAAGTTCCCAGACGGTTGAGTCGTTTGTTATATAATCCCAACTGATAGCGATATTCTTTATAGCACTGTTCGGCTTCCGTACTTGTCAATATCGGAAACAAGTAATCGGCTTGTGAGATGCCACGATATCGGTTAATAATTTTATAAGCAGGCTTTTCCAATCGCACGGATAGGTGTTGGTGTGTTTTGCTGCGCTGGTATTTTAGATAGCCGTTTTCTATGTGTGAATATTGCATATAGGCAATATCTATAAACGAGATGCCACGGGTATAAAAGCTAAATAAGAAAATATCTTTTGTCAGTTGCATTGCCGGATTAGAAGTACAGTCCAGTTCAGAAAGTCTTCGAATGAGCATACATGATACGGCTCTTTTACGTGTAATTTCTGTACCTGTGAAGACATTATTGAAAGGAAATTGCTGGACTACCAGTTGCTGGTCGACGGCTTTGTTATAAATAGCCCTTAATGAACGCATATAGCATGAAATCGTGTTTAGGCTGCATTCCCGGGATTTCAGGAAGTTTTCGAAGTTGGAGATAAATTGTGCTGTAATGCGATTGAAAGGAAGTATGGGAGATTCTGTATACTCTTGCAGGCGTTTGATAGCTGTACGGTGGTTGCGCGAGGTATTATACCTGTGATTAAGTTCTAACTCATTGGCTTCATGGTTGGCAAATCCAAAGAAATCTGGTAAGGAGATATTGCTGCCGGAAACGGAGTGGGGGGACGTCTTATTGTACTTGTTGGGTATGAGTTGAGCCGATTGCTTAAGTTCTTCATAAATAAGTTGAATAAGTTCCTTGTTGCACGCTTGATTTTCTTCCTCGAAAGAAATTTGTAGATTAATGGTTACTGTGTACATGGTTTATATCATTTAAGTTAGTTGATAAAGAGCAATATAAACCATCAAGTGGTAGTTGCGTTCTACGACGGATACATTTCAGGCATATAATGTACGAGGAAAATGTGAGCCCCATAGCATTATATGCCTGAAAAGATAGTATACTGTTTTATTTAGGTGCTTTACGATACAGGTAGATGGCAATAAAAAGATATAGCACATTGGGTATCCATACTGCAATGGCAGGCGACATATTACCGTTTATGGCGAAGGTCGATGAGATAGTCTGGAACAGAATATACGAAAAACTAAGTCCCAGTCCGATACCCAGATGCAGTCCCATGCCGCCTTTTACCTTACGGGACGATAATGATAGTCCGATAGATGTCAGGATAAATGCGGCAAACGACATGGCAATACGCCGATGATATTCTACCTCAAATTCTTTAATGTTGGCAAAACCTCGTTGCTTTTGTTTGGTGATATATTCCCGAAGCTGCGGACTGGTCATTGTTTCCTGCTGTCCACGTGTAATCAGAAAATCCTGAGGTTCCATATTGATGATAGAATCCAGACGGTCGCCCCGCGTGATGTGTTCGCGCATACCTTTCATTTCGCGTATCATGTAATCTCTGATGATCCAACGGTGATACATGGTTGTATCATACGTTGCCCGGCGAGCTGTAAGGTGTGATACAAGTTTATGATCTTCGAATTTGTCCAGCGAAAAATGATAGCCACTCTTGCTGTAGGCGTCATATCTTTCCATATAAGCGACCACTCCACTGTCTACTTCCAACTGGATATTTCGTGCGTAGTCTGCCGATTTCTTCTTCTTGTAGAGCTCTTCAAACCTCAGACGGGTAACACTTCCTGTTGGAATTACTTCCGTACCCAGAACAAATGTCACGGCCGAAATGATGGCAGCCGAAATCATATACGGTACCATGAGTCGTTTAAAACTCATTCCGGTAGAAAACATGGCAATGATTTCGGAGTTTTCCGCCAGCTTTGAGGTGAAGAAGATTACCGCGATAAAAACGAACAACGGGCTGAACAAGTTAGTATAATAAGGTATAAAGTTCAGATAGTAATCAAATATGATTGCTTTCAGCGGTGCCTTATTATTGATAAAGTGGTCAATGTTTTCGTTGACGTCGAATACTACGGCAATAGAGATAATCAAGGCGATGGCGAAAAAGTAGGTTCCCAGAAACTTGACAATTATATAGCGGTCAAGTCTTTTCAGCCATTTCCTTTTTAAAAGTTCTTTCAGTTGGAGTTTGCTTATCAGTTTCATTACCGGAATATTTTATAATCTTGTAGAAATGCGTTTCACCATAGCAGGTTTCCAGGTAGAGAAGTCACCGGCAATGATGTGTTTACGCGCTTCGCCCACCAGCCACAAATAGAAAGCCAGGTTGTGGATAGAAGCTATCTGCAGGGCCAGCAGCTCTTGTGCGTGGAACAGGTGGCGCAGATAGGCGCGGCTATACATTGTGTCTACATACGAAGCTCCGTCGGCTTCGATGGGAGAGTAGTCGTATTCCCATTTCTTGTTGCGCATGTTCATGATACCGTCTTTGGTAAAGAGCATTCCGTTTCGTCCGTTACGGGTTGGCATTACACAGTCGAACATATCGACTCCGCGTTCAATGCCCTCCAGAATATTTACCGGAGTACCTACCCCCATCAGATAACGTGGCCGGTCGGTCGGTAGTATTTCATTGACTACTTCAATCATTTCGTACATCTTTTCAGTAGGTTCGCCTACTGCCAGTCCGCCGATTGCGTTACCATCGGCATTTTTCGATGCGATGTATTCGGCCGAGCGGCGGCGCAAGTCCGGATAAACGCAACCTTGTACGATAGGGAAGAGCGACTGCTGGTAACCGTACTTAGGCTCTGTTTCATTAAAGCGGGTGATACAGCGGTCCAGCCAGCGGTGAGTACGTTCCATCGACTTCTTCGCATATTCGTAATCGGCAGTGCCCGGAGTACATTCGTCGAAAGCCATTATGATATCGGCTCCGATGGTACGCTCAATATCCATCACACGTTCAGGAGTGAACATGTGCTTGGAACCATCGATATGAGAGCGGAACTCTACTCCTTCTTCCTTCATCTTACGGATGCCGGCAAGAGAAAAGACCTGAAAGCCGCCGCTGTCTGTCAGCATCGGGCGGTCAAATCCGTTGAATTTATGCAAACCACCAGCCTTCTCCAGGACATCAAGTCCCGGACGCAGGTAGAGGTGGTAAGTATTTCCTAAAATAATTTGTGCCTTTATATCGTCTTTCAATTCGTGCAGGTGTACGGCTTTTACACTGCCCAGTGTACCTACAGGCATGAAGATAGGCGTTTCTATCTGTCCGTGGTCGGTTGTGATAAGTCCGGCACGGGCATTCGAACGCGGATCAGTATATTGTAATTCGAATTTCATATTCTAAAAACAGGCTTTTACTTTTCTTTCTCTTTTTCTTTTTCGTCGGTTACAGTAAAGTCTATGGCATCAGCTACTTTTTCGTCTGTCAGCGCCAAGGCAAGTACCTCTTTAATATCTTTTACGTAGTGGAAGTTCAGTCCTTTCAGGTATAACGGTTGAATTTCCTCTATATCCTTACGGTTTTCTTCGCACAAGATAATATCGGTGATGCCTGCACGTTTTGCCGCCAGAATCTTTTCACGGATTCCACCTACCGGCAATACCTTTCCACGGAGGGTTATTTCTCCCGTCATGGCCAGATTAGCCTTCACCTTGCGCTGGGTAAGTGCAGAAGCCAGTGAGGTGACCATGGTTATACCCGCAGACGGTCCATCCTTAGGAATAGCTCCTTCCGGCACATGGATATGAATGTTCCAGTTTTCGAAGATACCCTCCGGCAGGTCGAGCAGATGCGTATGGGCTTTCAGGTATTCCAAAGCCAGCATCGCCGATTCCTTCATGACATCTCCCAGATTTCCTGTGAGGGTAAGGCGTCCGCCTTTACCTTTGCTCAGGCTCGTTTCCACGAACAGAATCTCTCCGCCTACGGCAGTCCATGCAAGTCCCGTAACTACGCCCGCATAATCATTTCCCTGATATTTGTCGCGCGAATATTCGGGAACTCCCAGATATTGGCGGATATCGGCTGGCTTCAGTTCGTGCAATCCTTCGAACTTGTCGCTGGCAATTTCGAGAGCAATCTTTCTCATTACCTTGCTGATCTTCTTTTCCAGTTCACGTACCCCGCTTTCACGCGTATAATTCTCTATGATATACTCGATGGCCGCTTTGGTGAATTTTACATGTTCTTTCTTCAGACCGGTAGCTTCCATTTCCTTTGGGATAAGATGGCGGCGTGCAATCTCGATTTTCTCTTCAGTAATGTATCCGCTCACTTCAATCAGTTCCATACGGTCGAGCAGCGGAGTAGGGATAGTTCCCAGATTGTTTGCCGTGGCAATGAACATTACTTTCGACAAGTCGTAATCCAGATCGATGTAATTGTCGTGGAAAGCATTATTCTGTTCCGGATCCAGTACCTCCAGCATAGCCGAAGCCGGATCTCCCTGACGGTCGCTGCTGAGCTTGTCTATTTCGTCGAGGATAATGACCGGGTTTGATGCTTCTGCCTTGATAAGACTTTTGATGATACGTCCCGGCATGGCTCCGATGTAGGTTTTACGGTGTCCGCGTATTTCGGCTTCATCGTGTACACCTCCCAGCGACATGCGTACGTATTTACGCTTCAGGGCTGCGGCGATAGATCGTCCCAGCGAAGTCTTACCGACTCCCGGAGGACCGTAAAGGCAGATAATCGGTGATTTCAAATCTCCTTTCAGTTTCAGCACGGCAAGATGTTCCAGGATGCGTTCCTTTACCTTTTCCAGTCCGTAATGATCCTTGTTCAATATCTTTTCGGCATTAGGAATGTTCAGTACATCGGTAGTATATACATCCCAGGGCAGTGCCAGTAAAGTTTGCAGATAAGTAAGCTGGACGTTATAATCGGGCGACTGAGGGTTGATTCGCTCCAGTTTCGAAACCTCGCGTTCGAAAACTTCGGCCACTTCCTTTCTCCATTTTTTCTTCTTGCCCTTGTCGCGCAGTTCGTCTATCTCGTCTTCCTGACCGCGTCCCAGTTCGTCTTGTATATTCTTGATCTGCTGCTGCAAAAAATATTCCCGCTGCTGTTTGTCCAGGTCTTCCCGTGTACGCATCTGGATATCTTGTTTCAGATTGGCCAGTTTCGTTTCGCGGTTCAAAATCTGTATCAGGCTGTAAAGGCGATCCTTTAACGTGTTTTCGCTGATCAGCTGGAACTTGTCTTCTATCGACAGAGGGAAGTTGGTACAGATGTAATTGACAAGAACGTGGTTCTTCGGCAGATTTTTCAGGGCAAAGGCAATGTCGGGACTCATGTGGTCGGCTACATCAATAAAGTTGTTGCTCAGTTCGACGCATGTATCCATGAGTGCCTTGAATTCATCCGAATCCTTAGGCTCCATCTGTTCTTCTATCAGGCTGACCTTTCCTTTCAGGTAAGGACGTGTTTCCGTTGCTTCATCCAGATGCACCTTTACATTGCTGGCCTGCAGGATTACAGTTGTATTTCCGCCCGGCATTTCGAATACGCGCAATACGCGTCCGATAACAGCAACAGGATATAAATCTGCCAGTCCCGGCTCTTCCACTTCCATGACTTTCTGCGTAGCAATGACGATATGTTTCTTTTCCTTCATCGCCTCGTGTACGAGTTTCAGCGTAGTGCGTCTTCCTGCTGTTACAGGCATGACCACGCTTGGAAACATCACCATGTTGCGCAACGTCATGATGGGAATTTCCTTCTCCAGTTCATCGGCAGATAGATTTTCGGGTGCAGTATCTATTTCGGCAACCATTGAGAGTTCATCATCGCCTGCTTTTTTCATCAAACTATCTGTGTCTATTTTTTTTCTTCTTACCATATTCGCGTTTTTGTGTATTTAAAATGAGAGCGTATTTTTACAAAGCTCAGAAACGAGTACAAAGTTAAACATTCCGCTTCGAATACGGAAGCAGATTTGTTGCAAATACAATGTGGCTAACAAAATAAATGCTATTTTTGCGCCCGAAAGCTGCATAATTTATTTATTTTTGACGGAAAATAAGAATTGTAAGTAATATGCCCAATCCATATTTCAAATTCAAACAGTTTACTGTTTACCATGACCGATGTGCCATGAAAGTGGGAACAGACGGGGTGCTTTTAGGCGCATGGACGGAAGTTGCCGGTGCCAAAAGAATTCTTGATGTCGGTACGGGAACAGGACTGATAGCACTGATGATTGCCCAGCGCTCGCAGGCTCCCGTCGTTGGTATAGACATTGATGAACAGGCGGTAGGACAGGCGCAAGAAAACGTGAAGTCATCTCCCTGGAGAGAACGGATTGATATTTGCCGCAAGGATGTGAGGCAGATGTGCCGGGAAGCCGACGGGACGTTTGATGTGATTGTTTCCAATCCGCCTTACTTCGTGGAAAAAGTTCATTGCCCCGACGCGCGCAGAAATGCAGCCCGCCATACGGCCGGTCTTACCTTTGCCGACCTGCTGGCAGCCGTGGAGAAGCTGCTGGCCGAAGAAGGCGTATTTTCTGTTATCATTCCGGCAGATGCTGCCGACGACTTTATGCTTCTGGCTGCCGACGTACATTTATATCCGGTGCGTAAGACCTTGATACACACTAAACCGGACGCTGTACCCAAACGTGTACTGCTGGCTTTGGGCAGAAAGATAACTGTGTGTGATACGGAACATCTGGTCGTGGAACTTGAGCGACATGTATATAGTCCGGCATATATCGAGCTTACAAAAGATTTTTATTTAAACATGTGATTATTTTCATTTAGGCATGTGGCTTGAATCGTTATGAAGTTCTCTTGAAAATTTGTACAAATTTTCTGAGTTTTTGTACAAAAAATAGGAAAACGTCCCGATGTTTTTAGAAGAACATCGGGACGTTTTTCTCATATCGTGGTGACGTTTTCCGGAACCGGTGCCGTCAATCTCTTTTCGAAAGCCGGCGCAGCAGATTGTGATTAATCTGAAGCAGTTCTTTATGCTTGCGTGTGATGGTCGATGTAATAGGGCGGCTGCCTATAAAATCGGTGAAGTGCTGGAGCACGTTGAAGGCCTCAATGGGCGACTTGCCCTTCTGAGGAGCAATGACTTTCAGCCCTTTAGAGATAATTTCTACTTCCAGATCCTTTCCTCCCATTGCAGGGTCGCCGTCGAAATGGAATACACCTTCCTGTGCACGATGTATTGTTATCTTTTTTTCCTTTAGGGTCTTGATACGGCTGTTCTGGTTGATGGTCTTGTTGAACAACTGAAACGACAAGGCAGGCACATCGAGTACCGTAAACGGTTCCAGTATTGTAACATCCATCATACCGTCTGTGAGCGACGCCTGAGGGGCGATGTAGGCATTATTGCCGTACTGGGAGGCGTTGGCGCAAGCTATCAGAAAAGCCTTGTAGCGTACCGTTCCCGATGCGTTCTCTATTTCGTATGTTTCGGGGCGGTAAGTAAGGCTCTCGTGTAAGGTATTTTCCAGATAAGTCAGCAGGCCTCTCTTTCCGGAGTCGGCGAACTTCAGGCTTACAAACGCGTCGAACCCGACCCCGCAGGTGCAGAAGAACGGGTGAGAGTCTATCAGGCCATAGTCGATGGTCTTGATAAATCCCTGGTTCAGGACTTCGATAGCACCGCGTGCTTCCAGCGGAATATGCAGATGGCGAGCCAGTCCGTTGCCTGAGCCGCATGGAATGATGCCCATAGCCGTGTCGGTGTGTATCAGGGCACGTCCTACTTCGTTGATTGTTCCGTCGCCGCCTATGGCCACAACGATGTCTTTCTTTTCTTCGGCGGCCTGCCGTGCTATTTCTATGGCATGTCCGGCATATTCAGTCTTTCGGATTGTATAATTATATAATGTATGGTCCAGTCTTTTTTCTATCTGATGCAGAATGAACTCTTTTCCATGAGTACCTGATATCGGATTGACTATAAATACTATTTCTTTCTTTGGGTCCATCTTGTCTGAGCAGCTTAGTCTTTTCAGTAAACAAAAATACGACTATTTTGTTTATTCCGTGGTACATTTTGTGCAGAAATGATGTTTAAAACGTTTTTTTTGCCGTAACAGGCGTTTAAAACAACGAAAATTATTATCTTTGCGCACTCTTTTTATGAAATTGCCGGCATGAAAGAGTCCGGTTAATTATAATTAATGTAAGTCATCGGGCTTACCAGATATTAGAATATGGGATTATTACAAGACAAACTAAGTAAATTCAGAACACCTCAGATGTACATGGAGAGAGGTGTTTATCCTTACTTCCGCGAGATTGACAGCGCTCAAGACACAGAGGTAATGATGGATGGAAAGAAGGTTTTGATGTTCGGCTCTAATTCGTACATGGGTCTGACTCACGACCAACGTATCATCGATGCAGCGATTGCTGCCACCCGCAAGTACGGAACCGGATGTGCCGGCTCACGTTTGCTGAACGGAACCCTTGATATTCATGTTGAACTGGAGAAGGAATTGGCCGATTTCGTGGGGAAGGACGAAGCTCTCTGTTTTTCTACCGGCTTCACCGTTAATGAAGGAGTTATCCCGCAGTTGGCCGGACGTGGTGACTATATTATTTGTGATGACCGCGATCATGCTTCAATCGTCGACGGACGCCGCCTTTCTTTTGCTACTCAGCTGAAGTATAAGCATAACGATATGGAAGCTCTGGAGAAAGAGCTTCAGAAGTGCGAGCCGGATGCTATCAAACTGATTGTTGTGGATAGTGTCTTCTCTATGGAAGGCGACTTGGCAAATCTTCCTGAGATTGTTCGATTGAAGAAGAAATATAATGCCAGTGTTTATGTAGACGAAGCTCATGGTCTGGGTGTGTTTGGTAGAAACGGACGAGGTGTATGCGATCACTTCGGCGTAACCAAGGACATTGACCTGATTATGGGTACATTCTCCAAATCATTGGCTTCTATCGGTGGTTTCGTTGCCGGTGACAAAGATGTAATTAACTGGTTGCGTCATAATGCCCGTTCTTATATATTCCAGGCAAGTAATACGCCGGCTGCTACTGCTGCAGCAATGGAGGCTCTGCATATTTTCAAAACTGAACCTCAGCGTCAGGAAAACTTGTGGAAGATTACCAATTATGCCTTGAAGAGCTTCCGTGAGGCTGGCTTTGAAATCGGTGATACGGAAAGTCCTATTATCCCGTTGTATGTACGTGATACGGACAAGACTTTCGAAGTTACCAAGCTGGCTTTCGATGAGGGCGTGTTCATTAATCCTGTTATTCCGCCGGCATGTGCGCCTCAGGATACACTGGTACGTTTTGCCTTGATGGCTACTCATACTAAAGAGCAGGTTGACTTTGCTATCGAAAAGCTGGTTAAATGCTTCAAACAGTTGGATTTATTGAAATAATAAATTATAATTTGACTTTTTAAAGGATTTTGAAAGGAGGTTTTTACTATGGGAGCTGCAGGTAATAAAAAACCGAAAGGCATGCATAAAAAACATGCTCCGGCTTATCAAGTAGAAGAGGCCATTCATGAAAATGACCTGAAAAAAGGAAAAAAGAAATAAATCGTTCTGACGGTTTATTTTAGAAAAAGGGTTATATTTAGAGCGTCCGATGCGTTGCAGAGGGGCTCGGATATAACCCTTTTGTTGTTATGTTTTAACTTTAATGCGATATGATACTGAATGAAAGAGACAGCCGCCATGAGCAAGTATTGCAGATTGCTCAGCAGATGATGATTGCTGCTCGTACTGCTCCGAAGGCTAAAGGAGTGGATATCATTGAAGTGGCAATGGTGACGGAAAGTAATATCCGTATTCTTTCGGATACGATGAAGCAGATGTATGAGGAAAATGGCTTCAAGTTTTTCTTGCGTGATGCCGACAATATTCTGGAAGCAGAGTGTGTGGTGCTGATAGGGACGCATGAACATCCGCATGGAATGAACTGCGGTCATTGCGGCTTTGCCACTTGCGAGGAAAGAGAGGAGGGTGTTCCGTGTGCCATCAACAGTGTGGATGTGGGTATAGCCATAGGGTCGGCTTGTTCTGTCGCGGCCGACAACAGGGTAGATACTCGCGTTATGTTTTCTGCGGGACTTGCTGCTCAGCAGCTTGACTGGCTGGACGGATGCACACAAGTGTATGCTATTCCTGTAAGCGCATCTTCCAAAAATCCTTTTTTCGACCGTAAACCCAAAAATCCGTAATGGAAAATGAAATAAAATATCGCCGCCGGGAAGAAAAAAACTTTGTTCCCGGCGGCGATAAAATTATGCTAAAATGAACTTTTCTACTACGGCTGCTACACCGTCTTCATCGTTCGACAGTGTAATGTAGTCGGCATTTTCACGTACGACGGGCTGGGCGTTTGCCATGGCGACTCCAAGTCCGGCGTATTTTATCATCGACAGGTCATTGAATCCATCGCCTACGGCTATCATCTCGTCTTTGGTCATACCGATTTCCTTGAGGAGAACGGCAAGCGACTGTGCCTTGTCGATACCTTTAGGCACCAGTTCCAGAAAATAAGGTTCCGAACGGAATACTCCCATCCGGTCTTTCAGGTGTTCGTACATTTCTTTTTCGAGTACGGCAAGGCGGGTAGGATCTCCTACAATCAGACACTTGGCTATCGGATGATGTATTGCTTTAAGAAAATTGTCTACCTTCTTTATTTTCATCACGTTAAGCAATGCTTCTTTTAATACGTATTCGTCATCGGGGTGTTCCGTCAGTACAAATTCGTTTTCGTATGTTACGATGGCAAAGTTATTGTCTTTTGCGCATTGGTATAAATAGGGAAGTACTTCCGGGTCGAGCAGATTTTTATACATTATTTTGCTGGTTTTCCAGTCGATGATTTCTCCTCCGTTGTATGAAAGAATGTATCCTTCGTATTTGTCCAGCTCTAATGCGTTGGCCAGTGGCGCAACTCCGTAGGTAGGTCTGCCGGAGGCAAGCACTATTTTCAGCCCACGTTTTTGTGCTTCAATAAGGGTGGCACGCGTATGTTCTGTGATAGCTTTTTGTGAATTGGTTAATGTTCCGTCGAGATCGAGTACTAAAAGTTTATATTTCATAATTTATCCAGGTGTTTTATCGGCGCAAAGATAGCACAAATCGAATTTTATCCGTATATTCGGGGTAATAAAAGTTTTTTATCGGACTCATTTCTTTTCTGGCAAGATTGTGAAAGTGTATCGGTGTACGGGGAATTTTCGTGAAGGTGGTTGCCGGAGGAAAATGACGAGGGCTTGCAGATGCTGACATCCGGCGATGGCGTGCAGGTTTATTTCTGCACGTGGTAGGGTGCGGATGCAAGGTCTGGGAAGGAAATATAAAAAGGAGTAGATGTTATGAGTATCTTTTGGGATTTTGCCTTGCGCCTTTTTGTTGCTGGAGCAATGGGGGTGCTGATAGGACTGGAACGTGAATACCGTGCAAAGGAAGCGGGGTATCGTACGCATTTTCTGGTAGCGCTGGGCAGTGCGCTTATGATGATTGTTTCGCAATATGGCTTTATGGAAGTGCTTAAGACTGACTTGATTCGGGTGGATCCCAGCCGGATTGCGGCACAGGTGGTAAGCGGAATCGGTTTTATAGGTGCGGGAACGATTATTTTGCAGAAGCAAATTGTCAGGGGACTGACTACGGCTGCCGGTATCTGGGCGACATCGGGGATTGGTCTTGCGGTGGGCGCCGGCATGTATGCTATCGGAATTGCTGCTACGTTTCTGGTGCTGCTGGGACTGGAAACGCTGAGTTACTTTTTTAAAAGCATCGGCTTGCGGAATATGATGATTGATTTTTCTACGGATGATAAGGAGGCAATCAAACGGGTGTCGAAAAAATTTAATACCAGAAATTATGTCGTAGTATCTTATGAAATGACCGAAGCTTATTCGGACGGAAAGAATATTTATCACATCAGTATGGTGGTCAAGGCTAAACGGATGAATGAGGAAGGGCTGCTGTTGATGTTTTTGCAGGAATTTCCCGATATAACCGTAAACAGAATCATCTGATTTTTTGCCTTGACGTGGAAAAATAAAGGTTGCATCTCGAATCTCCTCTGGGAGTGTTTTGATGCAACCTTTGTCTTTTTGCCCGGAAGCTTTGTGGCGTGTTAGCCGATAAATACATTGACTATTAAGAATACGCGGTCGCTTCCTTCGTTCATGTCGAAATCAATTTTATCTTCTCTGGCAAGCCAGCCTAAGGCTGCATTCAGGTCTCTGTCGGATAAACCGGAAATTTTTTTAAGGTTGTCATATTCCCAGTGTCTGTTGTCTTTTAGTATATTCCAAACGATCCCTGCATTTTCGCCAATTTGTGTTTTGTTCATATGGCTTCAATTTTAAAGGTTTGTATTCGGTTTTCTAATAGTCTATAGCAAAAATAACTTAAATTCGAGAAAATCGTATGTCTTTTTGATGAATTATTATTATGCAAGTTTTCTTTTAACTTTAATTAAACTCTGTCAGGGAAAGGAGAACGGGAGTGACATTTTTTGTCAGATTAATCTGTATTTCTATTTTTTTTCTGCTAACTTTGCACGACATAATAAAAAGATGAATAAGAATTATGAGGAGGAATAGGATGAATTGGGTAGTTCCCAAAGGAGCTGAACTGACAGAGCTCGATAAGAAGGTGCTTTATTTTCAGAACAAGGGACATGAAGTTCCTACCCGTCAATTAATCAAGACTCCTGAACAGATAGAAGGTATCCGTCGGAGTGGTATGCTGAATACAGCTGTATTGGATAAAGTAGCGGAGGTAATCCGTGAAGGAATGAGTACGGCTGAGATTGATAAAATTGTATATGAGTATACGACAAGCCACGGAGGTATACCTGCTCCTTTAAATTATGAAGGTTTCCCGAAAAGTGTATGCACCTCTATTAATGAGGTTGTATGCCATGGTATACCCTCGGAAGAAGAAATTCTGGAGGAAGGGGATATTATAAATGTAGATGCTACTACCATTCTGGATGGGTATTACGCTGATGCTTCGCGTATGTTTATTATAGGTAAGACCACTCCGGAGAAGGAAAAGCTGGTTCGTGTAGCAAAGGAATGCCTTGAAATAGGTATTGAAGCTGCACAGCCTTTCAGCTTTGTGGGAGATATAGGTCATGCTATAGAAAAGCATGCAAAGAAAAACGGATTCTCGGTGGTAAGGGACTTGTGCGGTCATGGTACGGGACTTAAATTCCATGAGGAGCCGGATGTGCTGCATTATGGCAGAAAAGGTACCGGTATGCTGCTGGTGCCGGGTATGGTCTTCACGATCGAACCTATGATCAATATGGGAACCTGGGAGGTTTTCATAGATGAGGAAGACGGATGGACTGTAGTGACGGAAGATGAATTGCCTTCTGCACAGTGGGAGCACACGTTTGTAATGACAGACAATGGTCTGGAGATTTTGACATATTAATAATGAATATATATTATGGATACTATTATATTAGGAATAGAATCTTCTTGTGATGATACTTCGGCTGCTGTAATAAAGAATGGTGTTTTGCTGTCCAGCGTTATAGCAAGTCAGGCTGTACATGAAGCTTATGGAGGTGTGGTGCCGGAGCTGGCTTCGCGGGCGCATCAGCAAAATATCGTACCAGTGGTACATGAGGCGTTGAAACGTGCCGGCGTGACAAAGGAACAGCTCAGTGCCGTTGCTTTTACTCGTGGTCCGGGCCTGATGGGTTCTTTGCTGGTTGGAGTATCGTTTGCCAAAGGCTTGGCTCGTTCTCTGGATATCCCGATGATTGATGTAAACCACCTGCAGGGACATGTGCTGGCGCATTTCATCAAAGAATCGGAAGATGATACCGATCAGCCTAAGTTCCCGTTTATTTGCCTGCTTGTTTCAGGTGGAAACTCACAGATTATCCGTGTGAATGCGTATAACGACATGCAGGTGCTGGGGCAGACTATCGACGATGCAGCCGGCGAGGCTATTGATAAGTGTTCCAAAGTGATGGGACTGGGGTATCCGGGAGGCCCTATTATCGATAAGTTGGCGCGTCAGGGAAATCCGAATGCCTATACGTTCAGCAAGCCTCATATTCCTGGGTATGATTATAGTTTCAGTGGCTTGAAGACTTCTTTCCTGTATTCGTTGCGCGACTGGCTGAAGGACGATCCGGATTTTATCGAACATCATAAAGTGGATCTGGCTGCGTCGCTGGAAAAAACAATCGTTGACATCCTGATGGATAAGTTGCGTAAGGTGGTAAAAGATACGGGTATAAATGAAGTGGCTGTAGCTGGAGGTGTTTCTGCAAATAATGGTTTGCGTAATGCTTACCGGGAACATGCTGCGAAGTATGGATGGAAAATTTATATTCCCAAGTTCGGTTATACGACAGATAATGCTGCCATGATTGCCATTACAGGCTACTATAAATATTTGGACAAGGATTTTTGCTCGATAGACAAACCCGCATATTCACGGGTTACAATTAAGTAACATTAACCAAAAGAGATTATTATGTCAGTAGAAACTAAAACACTAAGTAAAGAAATAAGCGAAATATTCTGGCGGGAAGGGTATACACTGGCTACAGCCGAGAGTTGTACGGCTGGAAATGTCGCTGCAATTATTACGGCAATTCCCGGAAGTTCTCGTTTTTACAAAGGGGGAGTCATCGCTTATGATAATAAAGTAAAGCAGGATTTGCTCCATGTGGATGCAGAAACACTGGAAAAATACGGGGCTGTAAGCGAAGAAACTGTTGTAGAAATGGTAAAAGGTGTTATGCAGACACTTGATGTTGACTATGCAATGGCTACTTCAGGTATTGCCGGTCCTGCAGGTGGCACTCCTGAAAAGCCTGTTGGCACCATCTGGATTGCTGCTGGCAGTAATAAAAAAGTGATTACTGCAAAGTTGACGGAAGACGAGGGAAGAGAGAAAAATATACAGGCTGCAACGAAAAAGGTGCTCCAATTATTGCTGGAACTCTGCCAAAATCAAGAAAATGAGTGATAAAACTGCAATTAGTTGCTGAAAAGTTTGTGTATATAAAATAAAATCACTTATTTTGCACTCCGTTTGAGAGAAATAGGAATAAAACTATAAAAACTAGATAGAAATGTCGAAAATTTGTCAAATTACCGGAAAAAAAGCCATGATTGGCAACAATGTTTCACACTCAAAGAGAAGAACTAAAAGAACTTTCGATGTGAACTTGTTTACTAAGAAATTCTACTATGTAGAACAGGATTGCTGGATTAGCCTGAATATCTGTGCTAACGGCTTGCGAGTTATTAACAAGAAAGGCCTGGACGCTGCGCTGAATGAAGCTGTTGCTAAAGGTTACTGTGATTGGAAAACTATCAAAATTATTGGTTAATTAAAAGGAGAGAAAGACTATGGCTAAGAAAGCTAAAGGTAATAGAGTACAGGTAATCCTTGAATGCACAGAAATGAAGGATAGCGGTATGCCGGGAACTTCTCGTTATATTACTACAAAAAATAGAAAAAATACCGCTGAAAGATTGGAACTGAAGAAGTACAATCCTATTTTGAAAAGAGTAACAGTACATAAAGAAATTAAATAATAAGAAACCATGGCAAAGAAAACAGTCGCAACCCTTCAGACAGGTAAAGAAGGACGTTCTTATACTAAGGTTATCAAAATGGTTAAGTCACCGAAAACTGGTGCTTACATTTTTGATGAACAAATGGTTCCTAACGACAAAGTTCAGGACTTCTTTAAGAAATAATTGAAAAGAGAATAGTATTTTCTTAATAATGAAAAGCTCCTTTTATCGAAAGATAGAAGGAGCTTTTTTGTTTCTCGATGGTTATCGGTCTGGTAAATTCTTCTTGCTTCACTCGTTTTGTGCTGTAATAATGGTGGGGTATTTATTTGTGAGTGAACGAGAATAGTTATATCTTTGTATCATAAATAGATAATAAACGTAAGCCGTATGGGATTTTTTAGTTTTTTTTCGAAGGAAAAGAAGGAAACTTTGGATAAGGGCTTGTCAAAAACAAAGGAAAGTGTTTTTGGGAAGATAGCTCGTGCTGTGGCTGGAAAGTCTAAAGTGGACGATGAAGTGTTGGATAATCTGGAAGAGGTCTTGATTACTTCGGATGTGGGTGTAGAAACAACATTGAAGATTATTAAGCGAATCGAAAAAAGAGTTGCTCAAGATAAGTATGTAAATACGCAGGAGCTTAATAACATCTTGCGGGAAGAGATTGCCGCACTGCTTACAGAAAACAATACAGTCGATACAGAAGAGTTTACTGTGCCTGAAGGTAAGAAACCTTATGTAATAATGGTGGTAGGTGTAAATGGGGTAGGTAAAACTACGACTATCGGTAAATTGGCCTATCAGTTTAAAAAGGCTGGCAAGTCTGTTTATCTGGGGGCTGCCGATACATTCCGCGCAGCGGCCGTAGAACAGCTTGTCATCTGGGGCGACCGTGTTGGAGTTCCTGTTATCAAACAGAAAATGGGTGCGGATCCGGCTTCTGTCGCATTTGATACGTTGAGTTCTGCTGTCGCAAATAATGCTGATGTCGTTATTATTGATACCGCAGGACGCTTGCACAATAAAATCGGTCTGATGAATGAGTTGACCAAGATTAAGAATGTGATGCAGAAGGTTGTGCCGGATGCTCCTCATGAAATCTTGCTCGTTCTTGACGGATCGACCGGACAGAATGCTTTTGAGCAGGCAAAACAGTTTACACTGGCTACAGAGGTGAACGCTATGGCAATTACGAAGCTGGATGGAACTGCTAAGGGAGGAGTTGTGATAGGTATCTCCGATCAGTTTAAAATACCTGTGAAATATATCGGTTTGGGCGAGGGTATTGAAGATTTGCAGATATTCCGTCGTCGGGAGTTTGTTGATTCATTGTTTGGAACAGCTAATAAATGAGAAAAAATACAATAGATATTATTACCTTAGGGTGCTCTAAAAATCTGGTCGATTCGGAAAAGCTGATGAAACAGCTTGAGGCGAATGGCTATAAGGTGACGCATGATAGTGAAAATCCTCAAGGGGAAATTGCAGTTATAAATACGTGTGGATTTATTGGCGATGCGAAGGAAGAGTCTATCAATATGATTCTTGAGTTTTGTCAGGCTAAGGAAGAAGGACGTTTAAAGAAACTTTATGTAATGGGATGCTTGTCTGAACGTTACTTGAAGGAACTGCAGGTGGAAATTCCTCAGGTTGATAAATTTTATGGTAAATTTAACTGGAATGAGTTGCTTGCCGACTTGGGTAAGACTTATCAGTCTGATTATGCTATTGAACGTCATCTGACGACTCCTAAACATTATGCGTATCTGAAAATATCGGAAGGATGCGATCGTAAATGTTCGTATTGTGCTATTCCTATCATTACAGGAAAACATGTTTCTCGTCCGATGGAGGAGATTTTAGACGAAGTCCGTTTGCTGGTTTCCGAAGGCGTGAAAGAATTTCAGGTCATTGCGCAGGAGTTGACTTATTATGGCGTAGATTTGTATAAGAAACAGATGCTGCCGGAATTGATAGAACGTATGGCTGAAATTCCGGGTGTGAAATGGATTCGTTTGCATTATGCTTATCCGGCGCATTTCCCGAAAGATCTTTTCCGCGTGATGCGTGAACACGATAATGTGTGCAAATATATGGATATTGCCTTGCAGCATATTAGCGATAATATGTTGACGAGAATGCGTCGCCATGTGACGAAGGAGGAAACGTATCAGCTGATTGAGGAGTTCCGTAAGGAGGTTCCGGGAATTCATTTGCGTACAACGCTGATGGTAGGACATCCCGGGGAAACAGAACAGGACTTCGAGGAACTGAAAGAATTTGTACGCAAGGCGCGTTTCGACCGTATGGGGGCATTTGCCTATTCGGAAGAAGAAGGCACTTATTCGGCAAAACATTATAAGGATGATGTTCCGCAAGAGGTGAAGCAGAAGCGCTTGGATGAGATTATGAGCATTCAGCAGGAGATTTCGAATGAGTTAAGTCATAATAAAATCGGTAAGGAGTTTAAAGTAATCATCGACCGTAAGGAAGGGGATTATTACATTGGACGTACTGAATTTGACTCGCCGGAGGTTGATCCTGAAGTTTTGATTAAAGATGAAGGAAAGTTGTTGCGGACGGGCTCGTTCCATCGTGTGAAAATATATGATGCGGATGATTTTGATCTGTATGCAACATTAGTATAATTAATTTTATTGTGGAGCGGACGACATGAACAATAAAGAATTGACAGGCGAATTGTCACGCCGCTTGGGATATACCAATAAGGATGCTTCGCGTTTGTTGGCATCGGTAACGGCTATTATGGGAGAGGAGTTGCAGGAAGGTAAAACGATTGCAATTCAGAATTTCGGAACGTTTGAAGTTCGGAAAAAGATGGAACGTATTACGGTAAATCCTGTTACCAAGCAACGATTTCTGGTCCCTCCGAAATTGATTTTGAATTTTAAGCCGAGTCCGGTATGGAAGGAACGGCTAAAGAATACTCTGGGTAATGAGTGATAAGTTCACACAGCAAGACTTGGCTGATTTGTTGGCACAACGCCATGAAATGGAGCAGGCAGATGCAGAAACATTTGTAAAGACTCTGTTTGCCCTGATCGAAGAGTCTATAGAAACGGACAAATATGTAAAGATCAAAGGCTTAGGAACGTTTAAGCTGATAGATGTTGATGCTCGTGAAAGTATAGATGTCAATACCGGAGAGCGGATTGAAATACAAGGGCATTCACGTATCTCGTTTACGCCGGATTCTTGGATGAGAGAAACGGTAAATAAGCCTTTCGAGCATTTTGAAACCGTACTGCTGAACGAAGGTACTCGGTTTGATGATATGGATGAAGTTTCTTCATTGGACGAGGATGTTGATGCGTCGGAAGAAGAAATCGGCGAAGGTGTTTCTTTGCCGGATGCAAACAGTAATTCTGAAATGGAGGAAGCTGAAGAGGAAAAAGCCAATCAAGAAAAACTTGTACCGGAAGAAGCTGATGGCAATAAGGTCGTGCCTGATAGTCCTCAGAAGGAGCCCGATAGTGAGACGACAGAACCTGTATCTGAAAAAGCGGAAAAGCCTGAAGATGAAACGGCAGAACCTGTACAGAAGGTCACCGAATCTATACATGAAGATTTGGAGCCTGCCGTAGGAAAAAAGATATTCCGTTTTCCTTGGTGTATGGTTGCTACAGTGTTATTGGTGGGTGTTATTCTGGGAGGTATTATTGTATGGAGTATTTTTTCAGGAAGAAGATACATTCCAGAATCTGTTGTCCATATGCTTATGGAAAAGGAAACTGTACCCCTGAATAAGGATACTGTCGGTATACGCTCAGACTTGGAGAAGGATAGTATATTGCCGGTTAAACAGATTCCTGCGGTTCAGCAAGATACCGTTCGCGAGGTCGTTGCTCAGGTAAAGCCGGATGAAGAAAAACAACAGTTGCCTACCGTTGTCAAACGGGAAACTTTGGCTGATACTGTTGAATATATGATTACAGGTACACGCTCTACTTATACCATAAAATCGGGTGAAAGCCTGGTTCGTGTTGCGCTGAAGTTTTATGGTAATAAGAAGTTGTGGCCCTATCTGGTACAATATAATAAGGATATCATTAAAGATGCGGATGTAGTACCGGTTGGTACGACTATTCGCATACCGGAGCTTACTCCAAAAGAAATGAATAGAAAATAGGAGGAATAGGACAATGTTATTTTTTAAATATCTTTAGTCCAATAAGACTTAAACGAAAGAAGCAACTAATTTTTTTTAATAAAAATTAGTTGCTTCTGTTAATATAATGCCGTACTTTTGGGTTCGATTAAAAAAAGGTCAGTTGACCAATTGATAAAATTGCATATTTGAAACATAAAAATAAAAAATTATGGCTGAAGCTATTGACATTCGTGAATTGAACGAACGCATTGAACGTCAGAGTGCATTCGTGACCAATCTGATGGCTGGTATGGACCAGGTAATTGTAGGTCAAAAACATTTGGTAGAATCATTATTGATCGGCTTATTGGCCGACGGACATATTTTGCTGGAAGGTGTTCCGGGATTGGCAAAGACATTGGCCATTAAGACCTTGGCTTCGTTGATTGACTCTAAGTATAGTCGTATTCAGTTTACTCCCGACTTACTTCCTGCCGATGTGCTTGGTACAATGATATACAGCCAGAAAGATGAACAGTTCGTTACAAAGAAAGGTCCTATCTTTGCAAACTTCGTATTGGCTGATGAAATAAACCGTGCGCCGGCTAAGGTACAAAGTGCTTTGCTGGAAGCTATGCAGGAGCGTCAGGTTACATTGAGCAAGGATACTTTCCGTTTACCTGATCCATTCCTTGTAATGGCAACTCAGAACCCGATTGAACAGGAAGGTACATATCCGCTTCCTGAAGCACAAGTCGACCGTTTCATGCTGAAGGTAATTATCGACTATCCAAAGCTGGAAGAAGAAAAGAAGATTATCCGTCAGAACATTTCAGGTAATAAAACTGAAGTTCGTCCTATCTTGAAAGCTGAAGATATTCTGGAAGCACGTAAAGTGGTTTGTCAGGTATACTTGGATGAGAAGATAGAGCAGTACATTGCTGATATTGTATTTGCAACTCGTTATCCTGAAAAATATGACTTGAAAGATTTGAAGGGTCTGATCAGCTTCGGAGGTTCTCCGCGTGCTTCTATCAATTTAGCCTTGGCTGCCCGCAGTTATGCTTTCATTAAACGTCGTGGATACGTTATTCCTGAGGATGTACGTGCTGTTGCACATGATGTGCTTCGTCACCGTATCGGCTTGACATATGAAGCCGAAGCAACCAATGTTACTTCCGACGAGATAGTAAGTAAGATATTGAACAAGGTCGAAGTGCCCTGATTCGTCTGAAAGAATAAGACATAGCCTGAATGATTGTGTATATTCAATTGTTCAGGCTCCAATTATACATGGCATACAGAGCATACAGAGAAAAGATGTCATGTAAAAAATAGGTATATTTTGCTTTGGTTGTCCGAAGCGTAATCCAAGAAAGAATGGAAACAAGTGAACTATTAAAACGCGTTCGTCAGATTGAAATAAAGACACGAGGGCTTTCCAGCAATATTTTTGCAGGACAGTACCACTCGGCTTTCAAGGGCAGAGGTATGGCATTCTCCGAAGTGCGCGAATATCAGTATGGAGATGATGTGCGCGATATAGACTGGAATGTAACCGCTCGCTTTGACAAACCATTCATAAAGGTGTTCGAAGAGGAACGTGAGCTGACCGTCATGCTGTTGATTGATGTGTCGAATAGTCTGGACTTTGGTACAGTCAAGCAGCTTAAGAAGAGTATGGTTACGGAAATTGCTGCGACATTGGCCTTCTCGGCTATTCAGAATAATGATAAGATTGGAGTAATATTTTTTTCCGACCGTATTGAGAAGTTTATCCCTCCCAAGAAGGGACGTAAACATATTTTGTATATTATTCGTGAACTGCTTGACTTTAAACCGGAAAGTACTCGTACGAATATCCAGTGTGCTATTGAATATCTGACGAATGTTTTGAAGAAACGTTGTACTGCATTTATGCTGAGTGACTTTATTGATGAACGAGATTTTCAGAATGCATTGACTATAGCCAACCGGAAACATGATGTTGTGGCTTTGCAGGTATACGATCGTCGTCTGGAGGAACTCCCAGATGTAGGTTTAATGAAGGTGAAAGATGCTGAAACGGGACATGAGCAATGGATTGATACTTCTTCCAAAGCTTTGCGTAATGCGCATCATGAATGGTGGAAAGCCCGTCAGCAGAAGTTGCACGACATATTTACGCATAGCAACGTCGATTCAGTTTCGGTACGTACCGACCAAGATTACGTAAAAGCATTGCTTAATTTGTTTGCTAAACGAAACTAAAAAGGAATATGAAATACTATAAGAAATATCTGAAAGCGTTGTGGGTTGCTTTATTTTTGTTTATATCCATGCCGGGTATAAAAGCACAGGTTACCGTGGAAGCTACTATTGATTCTTTACAGCTTCTGATAGGTGAACAGGCGAAAATAAAGCTTCAGGTAAGCATGGATGCAAATCAGAAATTACGTTTGCCATTGCTACGTGATACACTGGTCACAGGGGTAGAGATATTAGATGTTGCAAAGCCTGATACTCAGCTATTAAATAATGATAAGCGCTGGTTGATTTCTCAGGAATATACAATTACCTCATTCGATTCAGCGTTATATTACCTGCCTCCTTTTGAAGTTTTTGTAAATGACAAGCCTTATCGTTCGAAAGCATTGGCTTTGAAAGTTTATTCAGTTCCCGTTGATACCTTGCATCCTGATCAGTTCTTTGGTCCGAAAGGTATTCGAGAGGTACCTATTACATGGAATGATATTGCTCCTTTGGTATATTGTGGATTAGCTATGCTCATATTGGGAGCCGCAGCTGTATTCTTTATCATCCGTTATCGCGATAATAAGCCTATTATCAAGATTATCAAGATAGAACCTAAGTTGCCTCCTCATCAGGCTGCTATGAAGAAAATCGAAGAGATTAAGGCTGACAAGCAGGTACAGCGTGAAGATCCGAAGTTGTATTATACAGAACTGACCGAGGTCTTGCGAACATATATTAAAGAACGGTTTGGATTCAATGCGCTGGAAATGACTTCTTCGGAAATCATCGAACACTTACTGCAAGTAAAGGATCAGCAGTCCATCAACGATTTGAAAAGTTTGTTTGAGACAGCCGACCTCGTAAAATTTGCTAAGCACGCTCCGATGATGAATGAAAATGACATGAATCTGGTTAATGCAGTCGATTTTATCAATCAAACTAAGGTAGAAGAAGATCCGAATGCGAAGAAAGAACCTACAGAAATCAGGGTGGAGGAAAAGCGTTCAAAGCAAGGACGCATCATCTTGCTGTGCAGTATTACTGTGGTAAGTATAGGTGCCGTGGTTTGTCTGTATTTGGTTATCTGTCACATTATCGACCTCTTTTTTTAACGTTTAACATGTAAGGAACTATGATTTTTGCAAATCTGGAATATCTGTTTTTATTACTTCTGCTCATTCCATACATTGTATGGTATTTTATGCGCAGAAAGAAGACAGAGCCTACCATGCAGGTTTCTACGACCCGCATGTATATGAATGCACCAAAGAGTTGGAAGGTATATCTTCTGCATGCTCCTTTTGTCTTAAGGATCGTGACGTTTGTTATGATTGTACTGGTTTTGGCACGTCCTCAAACAACAGATAACTGGCAGAATACTGAGATAGAAGGTATTGATATTATGCTGGCTGTCGATGTTTCGACCAGTATGCTTGCGGAAGATTTGAAGCCGAATCGTCTGGAAGCCGCAAAGCAGGTAGCTGCTGAGTTTATAAATGGACGTCCAAATGATAATATCGGTTTGACTATTTTTGCAGGAGAGGCCTTTACACAATGTCCACTTACCGTAGATCATGGAGTCTTGCTAAATTTATTCAATAGTATAAAAGGTGATATAGCCCAGCGTGGACTTATCGAGGATGGTACAGCTATTGGTATGGGGCTGGCAAATGCTATTAGCCGCTTGAAAGATAGTAAGGCAAAATCGAAGGTAATTATTCTTTTGACAGATGGTAGTAATAACCGAGGAGATATTTCTCCGTTGACAGCAGCCGAAATTGCTAAGCAGTTCGGTATTCGTATTTATACGATTGGAGTCGGCACGAACGGAACCGCTCCTTATCCGATGCAAACATATGCTGGCGTTCAATATGTCAATGTTCCCGTCGAAATAGATGAGCAGACTTTGACGCAGATTGCAGGTACTACGAATGGAAATTATTTCCGTGCAACCAGCAATTCTAAACTGGAGGAAGTTTACAAGGAAATCGATAAACTGGAAAAGACAAAACTGAATGTCAAGGAGTTCAGTAAACGAGAAGAAGCTTATACGACCTTTGCTCTGGTAGCATTCTTCTGTATTTTGTTGGAAATATTGCTGCGTAATACAGTATTAAAGAAAATACCTTAAAACCAAGAATATTATGTTTCGATTTGGAGAACCTGTTTATTTGTATCTACTTATCGTTTTGCCGATATTGGTAGGGCTATATATATATTCCAATTATCGCCGGCGTAAAAAAATTGCTCAATACGGTGATCCTGAATTATTGGCTCATCTGATGCCTGACGTATCGAAATATCGTCCGGATGTAAAGTTTTGGCTGGTTTTTGCAGCCTTGGCTATGGTGATATTTATGCTGGCACGACCTCAGTTCGGCTCAAAAATGGAAACCGTCAAACGTCAGGGGGTTGAAACTGTCGTAGCACTCGATATTTCTAACTCTATGCTGGCGCAAGATGTTACACCTAGTCGTCTGGAAAAGTCGAAAAAGCTGATTTCTCGTTTGGTGGAAACATTCAATAATGACAAGGTTGCCATGATTGTTTTTGCCGGAGAGGCTTTTACACAGTTGCCTATTACAAGTGACTATATCTCGGCAAAGATGTTTCTTGAAACAATCAATCCTTCACTTATCTCGACTCAGGGTACTGATATTGCCGGAGCCATAAATTTGGCAATGAAGAGTTTCACTCCGAATGAAGGGGTCGGACGAGCTATTGTACTTATAACCGATGGTGAAAATCATGAAGGAGGAGCTGTTGAAGCAGCACAAGAAGCAGCCAAAAAAGGTGTTCGTGTTTTTGTATTAGGAGTCGGTTCACCAGATGGTTCACCTATTCCGGCTGAAGGGACAAATGAATTCCGTCGTGATAAGGACGGCAATGTGATTGTAACTCGTCTGAACGAACAGATGTGTCAGGAAATTGCAAAAGCGGGAAATGGTATATATGTACGAGTGGATAATACCAATAATGCTGAAAGAGCTTTGAATGCCGAGATAAATAAATTGGCTAAAGCTGATGTGGAAACTCAGGTCTTTACTGAGTTTGATGAGCAGTTTCAGGTACTGGCATGGCTGGCTTTGATTCTGCTGGCAGTTGATTTGATGTTATTGGAACGTAAAAATCCACTTTTCAAGAATATAAAACTCTTTAAACAGAATTGATTTTATGTTGCGGAAAAAATATGTGATGCTGGGAATAATGTTCGTATCGGTTGCTGCTTACGGACAGAAAACAGAGCGTGATTATTTGCGCAGTGGAAATAAGTTATATAAGGACAGCACATTTGTAAAAGCTGAAGTCGATTATCGGAAAGCTTTGGAATTAGAACCGAAGTCGACGGACGCCATGTATAATCTGGGCAACTCCCTGTTGATGCAACAAAAAGCGAAAGAAGCGATGGAGCAATATGAAGCTGCATCGCGGATAGAAAAAGACAAAAACAAGCTTGCACAGATTTATCATAATATGGGGGTGATTTTGCAGTCGTCTAAACAATTGCCACAATGCATAGAAGCATATAAAAAGGCTTTGCGAAATAATCCGAAAGACGATGAAACTCGTTACAACCTGGCTTTGGCACAAAAGCAGTTGAAAGATCAGCAACAGCAGAACCAGAATCAGGAGAAAGATCAGAAGCAAGATCAAAAGCAGGATGATAAGCAACAAAACAAAGACCAGCAGGATCAGAATAAGAAAGATCAGCAGCAAAATAATCAGCAGCAGCAACAGAACCAGAACCAAATGTCGAAAGAGAATGCAGAGCAGCTTCTGAAGGCAGCTATGCAAGATGAGAAAAATGTACAGGATAAAGTGAAGAAAGCGGTTCAGGTACAAGGACGTAAGTTGGAAAAAGACTGGTAATTAATGGTGAATAATTATAAATGAAATAAAGGAATGATGAGAAAAGTTATTTTCTTTCTACTGTTGATTCTTACTACAGTACATGCATGGGCAGACAACAAAGCTACTTTAACAGCCGATGCACCTGATGTGGTTGTAAGCGGAGATCAGTTCCGCCTGACGTTTACAGTCAACACGCAAAAGGTGAAGGATTTTCGTGCACCTTCTATAACGAAAGGATTTGATGTTTTGATGGGACCAAGTCGTTCTCAGCAAAGCAGTACACAAATTATCAACGGCAAGGTTTCTTCAAGTAGTTCCATTACGTATACTTATATACTGATGGCTGGCAACGCAGGAACTTATACAATACCAGCTGCAAGTATCGAGGCTAATGGAGAAAAAATATTTTCCAATGCCGTTACGATTAAAGTACTTCCACCTGATCAGTCGGCAGGAGGAAGCAAGAGCAGTCAGGGGGGAAGTGCACAGGCTGACCGCCGTCAGACTACAAACGGACGTATTACAAGCAATGATTTGTTTATTACAGCAACTGCCAGTAAGACGACTGTACATGAACAGGAAGCTATATTGCTGACTTATAAGGTTTATACGTTGGTAAATCTTCGTCAGTTGTTTGGTAAAATGCCCGATTTGAAAGGTTTTCATACTCAGGAAATTGAATTGCCCCAACAGAAGACTTTCTCATTGGAGCATTATAAAGGACGCAATTACAATACCACCGTGTGGAGCCAGTATGTATTATTTCCACAACAGACCGGTAAGCTGGAGGTTCCTTCGATTACTTTCGAAGGCGTAGTTGCCATACAGACCATGTCGGACGATCCATTTGATGCTTTCTTCAATGGAGGAGGATATCAGGAAGTAAAGAAAAAAATCGTTACACCTAAGTTGACTATCAACGTTCAGCCGCTTCCTGCCAAGCCGGCTAACTTCTCGGGAGGTGTGGGAGAATTTACACTTGCTTCTTCCATCAATGCCAAAGATGTGAAGACCAATGATGCAGTAACGATAAAACTGACCATCAGTGGTTCGGGAAACATGAAACTGATCAGTACGCCTGAAGTGAAATTCCCTGAAGATTTTGAAGTGTACGACCCGAAAGTAACGAATAACTTTGAAGCATCACGTGCCGGACTGAGCGGAAGCCAGACCATCGAGTATCTGGCCATACCTCGTCATGCGGGAAACTTTACAATACCTCCTGTCGAGTTTACTTATTTTGACTTGAAGTCGAATTCATACAAGACACTGAAAACCGAAGCCTATAATATTAACGTTGCAAAAGGAAATGGAAATGCCGATCAGGTAATTGCCGACTTTACCAATAAGGAAAATGTCAAGGTTCTGGGACAGGATATCCGTTTCATCAAACTGGGCGATACAAAACTGATGCAGAAGGGCGCCGTCTTCTTCGGCACTGTAGGTTACTATTTGTGGTATATCATTCCGTTTATCTTATTTGTGGGATTAGTTGTCTTCTTCCGCAAGCAGGCTGCCGAAAATGCCAATGTAGCAAAAGTGAAGACAAAGAAGGCTAATAAGGTAGCGACCAAGCGTATGAAACTTGCCGGAAAGCTGCTGGCAGAGAACCGTAAGAATGAGTTCTATGATGAAGTATTGAAAGCCTTATGGGGATATATCAGTGATAAACTGAGTATACCTGTTTCGCAGCTTTCTAAAGATAATATCGAAGCCGAGCTGGTGAAATACGGTGTAGCAGACGATGTAATAAAAGATTTCATCAATGCCTTGAACGAATGCGAATTTGCCCGTTACGCTCCGGGAGATGAAAATGAAGCGATGGACAAGGTATATACGACATCGGTAGAAGCGATCAGTAGAATGGAGAACAGTATCAAACATTAAAAACAGACAGAAGAACCATATTGATATGAAAAGACTATTTATAGTTATTACATTTCTGATTGGCATAGTCCAGTTCACTTCGGCCGCAGTATCAAAGGCCGAAGCCGACAAGGATTATCAGGAAAACAAGTTTGCTGATGCAATTGAAAAGTACGAAGCTATTCTAAGTTCGGAAGGCGAGTCGGCAGACATTTACTACAATTTGGGAAACAGCTATTACAAGAACAAAAATATAGCCAAAGCCGTTTTGAATTACGAACGAGCCTTATTGATGAATCCTGGTGATGCAGATATACGTTTCAATCTGGAAATGGCGCGAAGCAAGACTGTAGACCAGGTTACTCCTGCCAGTGAAATTTTCATTGTGACATGGATAAACTCATTGATAAACTGTATGAGCGAAAGCGGATGGGGAGTAACAGGTATCGTTTCCTTTATCCTTCTTCTCGCGGGTATGGCATTGTATATTTTTGGAAACAGAATCCTTTTCAAGAAAATAGGTTTTATTTCGGCTGTAGTATTCTTGATTGTAGCCGTATGTGCCAATTTCTTTGCCAGCGAACAGAAGGAAGAGCTTCTGAACCGTACAGGTGCCATTGTAATGTCGCCAAGTATTACAGTTAAAAGTACTCCCAATGAAAGCGGAACCGATCTGTTTGTCTTGCACGAGGGTACTAAAGTCTATATAGAAGACAATTCGATGAAAGGCTGGAAAGAAATCCGTCTGGAAGATGGGAAAAAAGGATGGCTGCCCGTATCGGCAATAGAAGTTATCTGATGTTTTCCAAAATATATAATATTTATGATTGATATACAGCAGCTTATTGAGGCAGATCAGAATCTGTTATTGACCCTGAACGGAAGTGATTCCATGTTCTGGGATGGTTTTATGTGGATTGTATCCGGTACAAAAATATGGATTCCTGTTGCCGCAGTGCTGCTGTATGTCATATTCAAAAATACCAAATTTACTCAGGGACTGCTTATACTTGCCATGATAGCTTTAAGCATAACCCTGGCCGACCAGTTCTCTTCCGGTTTCTGCAAGCCATATTTCATGCGTTTCCGTCCTGCACAAGATCCCGAGATTATGTATATGGTGCATGTTGTCAACGGATACAGGGGAGGAATGTACGGATTTATATCAAGCCATGCAGCCAATACGTTTGCTGTAGCTACTTTTGTTTCGCTGCTTGTACGGAGAAAGGAAATGACCGCTGTCATGTTTATATGGGCATTGATTCCCTCGTATTCACGCATATATCTGGGTGTACATTATCCGGGAGATATTATATGCGGTGCAATTGCAGGCAGCGTTATCGCTTCACTGGTTTATTGGCTTTATGCGTTTATCCGGAAAAAATATTTCGAACAGCCCCAGTTTGTGTCAGAACAATATACTCTGACGGGGTTTGAGGTTGCAGATCTCAAGATTTTCCATACAGTCTTGCTGCTGACTTATTTTTATGCTGTTATGGCAGCTATGGTCATTTCCAGATTATTATCGTTCTGATATATTGCCAGCAAAGTAAAAAAGTTAATTTTTTGTTGGCTTATTCATTTTCTTTCATTACATTTATATCGTGAATTAACAAAAGTTTTGTCTAACACTTTAAATTTTGATTACTATGAATAGAACGATAACTTTCAACGAACTTCGAAAAATAAAAGATTCTTTACCCAGTGGAAGCATGCATCGTATAGCCGATGAGTTAAATTTGAGTGTGGAAACTGTACGCAATTTCTTTGGCGGACATAATTTTAAGGATGGCAAGAGCGTAGGTATTCACCTGGAGCCGGGGCCGGATGGCGGACTGGTAATGCTCGATGATACGACCGTGCTTGATAAAGCGATAGAAATTTTGAAAGAGCAAACAGCCTAAGGTTGAAGATAAGTGGCAAAATCCTAATCGGTATGGTTTCTTACTGATTAGGATTTTTTGTTAATCTCGTAGTGTTTTTATGTGAAACCTTTTAAAACTTTAAACTATGGAAGATAAACTTGTTACATTAGCTATCCTCACTTATTCGAAGGCACAGATTTTAAAGTCTGTACTCGAAAGCGAAGGAATCGAGTCGTACATACATAATGTGAATCTTATCCAGCCTGTTATCTCGTCGGGTGTAAGAGTGCGCATTAAGGAAAGTGATTTGCCTCGTGCCTTGAAGATTATAGAAAGTTCTTCCTGGTTGTCTGAAGAAACTCTGGAAGAGAAGTCCGCCGAATCGAAATCGGAAAAAATCCCCAAGGTACTTGTCCCGGTCGATTTCTCTGCATATTCTCTCAAAGCATGTGATTTTGGTTTTAAGGTAGCTGCACACATGCATGCTGAAGTGGTTCTTCTGCATGTACATTTTACACCTATTTACATACCAAGCTTGCAGTACGATACGGAGAACTATCATGTCCCCTCGGCAAACGATGCCACTACAGTAAGAGGAATGATAGAAAATGTGCACAAGCAACTGAATAAGTTGTCGGCAGACGTAGCCGAGAAAATAGAAAAAGGAGAGTATCCGAACGTGAAATTCACATGCGTGCTGCGTGAGGGTATACCAGAAGAAGAAATAATATATTACATACGTCAGGAGAAACCTCTCATTGTGGTTATGGGAACCCGTGGAGAGCATCAGAAAGATCTGGACCTGATAGGAAGCGTAACGGCAGAAGTTATCGAACGGAGCCGCTCCTTTGTTTATGCGATACCCGAAAATGCTCCGGAGAAATCGCTTGAAGATATTCATAAAATAGCATTGTTTACCAGTTTCGACCAGCGTGATTTGATTGCTTTCGATTCGCTGATTACGACTTTCAAGGACAACAAGTTTGAGATTTCATTCATTCATGTGAACTCCCACGAAGAGAAACGTACATGGAACGAAATAAAACTGGCAGGCATCAAGGAGTATTTCAAGAAGCAATATCCTCAGCTTGAATTTACTTATTTGAATATTGACGAAGAAGACCTGTTGAGCAATGTAGACAAATTTGTACGGGAGAATGGCATTGACGTAATCTGTACTTCAAACTACAGACGTAATATCTTTGCCCGTCTGTTTAATCCCAGCATTGCACGCAAGATGCTTTTCCATTCCAATACGCCGATTCTGATTATAAAGTAAGAGGAGATTAACCCTATACTCGAAAAGTCTCAGTCCCGCAGAAGGAAATATACAGAATTCTCCGTATATACCTTCGGGACTGAGACTTTTATTTATATTCCTAATTCTAATAGGAGAGGATGAAACAGAGATTCTCCGGCTCTACTTCTTAAGGTGTTTTACGATGAACTTCTCAACCTTATCGAGCATTGCTTCGGTCCAGAACTGCCAACTGCCGTGGTCAGCATTGCGTAAAGCATAAAATTCGTATTCGCATCCGTTTTTCTCCATTTCGTTGGCCAGCAGGTCAGCCTGAGAGAAAGGAACCACCCTGTCTTTTGTTCCATGTGCAAGAAATACCGGAGGCATATCCTTATTATCTTTTATATAGTAGAAAGGACTTGCTTCCTTAGCCTTCTCAGGGGCGTTCCAGACGGCAATTTTACCGATAAGCAATCCCTCGGGGCTGTTTTCGTCGCCCTTCGAAGCTGCTGTAGGATCATCTTTCAAGTGAAGTACGTCGGTAGGAGGATAATAAGCTATGATTCCGTTTATATCCGGAAGAGAATCGTTCTTGCTGTCGGCACCTTTAAGATGAAGTCCCGTAAACAAGGCTGTATGTGCTCCCGATGAACTTCCCCATACAAAGATATTGTTTACGTCGACACTATATTTCTTCGCATTCTCTCTCATAAAGTTTATCGCAGAGATAGCATCATTACGCTGGGCTGGAAAAACAGCCACATCAGACGGACGGTATTCTACAATGGCAACTACATATCCACGCTTTGCCATAGCTGAAATCTGTGGTACATCCACATATAAGTTTTGTTTCATCCATGCAGAACCTCTCACATAAAGAATGCAAGGGAAGGTTTTGTCTGATTCTCCATAGGGCTTAGGCATGACAATCTGCAATTTCAAATCCATATTGTCCTTGGTTGCATATACCACGTCCTTCAGATAATCTAATGAATATACTTCATCTGTCTGATTGAAGAATTGTACTTGACTGTTGGTCGGAACTGCTTCGGGGAAATTTTTACTGTTGTTTCTTGGCCCATTCTGTGCATGCAGAGCCAATGAAAGACTACAGATGCCAAGGCACATTAAAATTTTCTTTTGATTCATATTCTTCCTGTTCTTGATTTTGTATGGCAAAAATAAGACTATCCGTTCGCTTACGCTTCTTGTATAATGCCAAAAACTTATCATATGACGCCAATTCGGATGCGGGTCCGGAGTAAGGGGAGAAAACAAAAAAGGTCGTATCGTGAAAGATACAACCTTTTGTGACCGCGACAGGATTCAAACCTGTAACCGGCTGATCCGTAGTCAGCTACTCTATTCAGTTGAGCTACGCGGC
>OOAG01000159.1_pt1 | contig 67492 bp, 64 predicted proteins | sample 1671461 | NCBI WGS metagenome assembly OOAG01 (sample SAMN06348159, study PRJEB24527) | human gut metagenome | biome: human gut; feature: ankylosing spondylitis patient; material: feces | host: Homo sapiens | place: China | collected 2015-10 | reverse complement strand
AAGACGTCATCTCCTCTATTTCATATCCAGAACAACACCCTTTCAAAATCCCGCAACTGCCCGCACTGCGGACAGTCGTGAACGAACCGGCGCAGCAAAAGCACCGGTTTGTTCTCCTGCTATACTCTCAATCGATAGGTTCGCCCTCAATTCTGGGGGAAAACGTGTTCCAACAGCCGCCAATGACTTGCGTCACACGGTGCCGGCAAGGGTTGCAAGGTTGCTTTGGCGGGCAAAGGATACCACCTCAGCCCCATTCACCCCGCACAGCGGCCCGCATGGCCAAACAGAGGAGTGCTGTCTTCGTTCTGCTCTTCTGCCCCTCCGGCCGCGCAAAGTGGGTCCGGGCTTCCGCATGGAACTGCCCCTGGCTATAGCCGGGGACGATGCTTTCCCTGCCGAAAGGCGGGGGGCTTTTGGGATCGTCCGCCCCAAATCCTGTAAAAATTCTTTTTATTCCCCTGAAACGATGGTACTCTGAAACACGAATATACCTGTGAAAGGCGGTGAGGCGATGGAGCAGGAACAGACATGGATCAGGGCTATCCAGCGGCGAAACTCCCGGGAGGCGGCGGAGCAGCTGATCCAGACCTACTATGACGAAATCTACCGCTTCGTCTACCGTCAGACCGGCAGCAAGGAGGACGCCATGGACCTGACCCAGTCCGTCTTCATCGCAGTCCTGCGGGCATTGCCCGGCTACCGGGCGGAGCGGGCGTCCTTCCGCACCTGGCTGTACCGCATCGCCGCCAACAAGGTCATCGACACCCGCCGGAAGGCCCGGCCGGTCTCTATTCCTATTCAGGAAATGGAGCTCCCTGCAGCAGAGGACTTTGTGGCCCGCGTCCATGACCGGGCCCTGCTGGAGACCATCGAAGGCTATGTCTCCGGCCTGGACCCCGGGGAGCAGGCGGTGTTCCGCCTGCGGATCTACGGGGAAAAGACCTTCCCGGAGATCGCTGCCGCCATGGGAGAGCCGGAAGCGGCAGTGAAATCCAGATACTACCGCCTGATCGGGCGGCTGCGAAAGGAGTTTGGAGCAGATGGATAATCAAAAAATTTCCATGCCCACAGAGGCGGAAAAACAGCGGGCCATTGCCCGGATTCTGGATGCAGGCCTGCCCCGCCGGGTCGCCTTTGGCCGGGAGCTGCGGGAGGTTTTGCAGCGCATCGGCCCCCGCGCGCTGCTGTTTGGCGTGGGGGACTGTTTGGCCTTGTCCCTGCTGATCTGGGCCCTGTGCCTGCTGGCGGCGCTTTTTGTGGCCGGTTCCACCGGCTCTTTGGCACCGGCCCTGTTCCTGTTTTCTCCCCTGCTCTATGCCGCCCTCTCCCTGCTGACTGCCTGGAAGAACCTGCAGACCGGCATTTGGGAGTGGACCTGGACCTTCCAGGTCTCCGCCCGGATGGTGGCGGCCCTGCAGATGCTGTGCTTCGGCGGGGTGTCCGTACTGGTGTGTGTCCCGGCAAATATGCTGTTGTGGACCTTCACCGGGCAGGAGATGCCCCTGGGCTGGATGCTGGCACTGTCTCTGGCCAGCCTGTTTCTGTATGGCGCTCTCTCCCTGCTGTGCCAGCGGCTGCGGGGACCTGCCGGGTGGCTGGCGGCGCCGACCGGCTGGGTTCTGATGGGCCTGATTCCCCTGATCTGGCCCCGGACGGCGGAGTGGCTGACGGCCATCCCCACCGTAGTGTTCTGCCTGCTGGCCGCGGCCGGGATTACTCTGTACCTTTTGGAACTGCGCTGCTTCTGCCGGCGCCCGATGGAAGGAGGCGTCTCCTATGCTCTCCGTTGAGCACGTCACGAAAACCTATGGGAAGTTCACCGCTTTGGAGGACATTTCCCTGACCTTCACTCCCGGCGTCTACGGTCTGCTGGCACCCAATGGGGCGGGCAAGACCACCCTCATCAAGATGCTCACCACCCTGCTGTTCCCCACCAAGGGACAGATCCTGTGGGAGGGAGAAGACATCCGGGCCTTGGGGGCGGAATACCGGGGCCTGCTGGGGTATCTCCCCCAGCAGTTCGGGTACTATCCCAGCTACACGCCCCGGCAATTCCTCCGGTATGCCCCCGCCCTCCAGTGCATCCCGAAGCGGGAGGCGGACGGCCGCATTGACCACCTGCTGGAGACAGTGGGACTTGGGGATGCTGCGGACAAAAAAATGAAGAAGTTCTCCGGCGGGATGCTCCAGCGGGTGGGCATCGCCGTAGCCATGCTGAACGACCCGAAGCTGCTGATCCTGGACGAGCCCACCGCTGGGCTGGACCCCCGGGAGCGGGTGCGCTTCCGCAATTTGATCCACACGCTGGCTGAGGATCGGATCGTGATTCTCTCCACCCACATCGTCTCAGACATTGAGACCATCGCCGGGCAAATCGTCATGTTCAAGGATCACCGCCTCTACTGCTGCGACAGCCCTGCCCGCATCTGCGCCCGGTTCCAGGGCAGGGTATTCCAGCTTCCTGCCGGGACGCCCCTGGCCCCGGGACAGTTCCTGCTCAGCGAAGGACAGGGGGCGGATGGCCCGGTGCTCCGGGTGCTCTGCGAGACGCCCCCTGTCAATGGAACGCCGGTAACGCCGGGGTTGGAGGATGCGTTTCTCGCCATCTACCGGGAGGAACAGACATGAATCTGGCGGTCTATGAGTGGCGGAAGCTCTTCCGCCTGCCCGCCCTGTGGGCCTTCCTGGCCCTGTGTCTGGCCTTTAACGGGCTGCTGATCGCCACGCTCTCCCCCTATGACCGGGCGTTCTTCAACGAGACTTCCCAAACGGCGAAGGCCTTGGGCCAGCGGGTTGATGAACACTTTCTTGCCGGGCTGAACGCTATACCCGCCACAGAGAACCGGGATTTGCTGCGTCAATCTGTCACCGGGATGGAGGACATTTTCGAGACGTATGACACCGGGGAACTCTCGGATTTCTATGCCGGTGTGGTGGAGAAATCCCCTCTGGCAGTTACCTGGATGACCTGGAAATATGATCTGCTGGCGAGCCGGGTGGAGCACCTGGCCCAGACTGACGCGGCGCTGGATTTGTACGCCGGCCCGGCCACCTACGGCAGCCACCAGTTCCTCTTCGGCGCGCTGTTCCGGGCCATTCTCTGTGAGAGCGCCATTCTGGCCATGCTGGGGACGCTGTATCTGCTGAGCTACGAGGGGATGCACCGCGCAGAGGGCCTGGCCTGCGCCTCCCGAACGGGACGGAAACTACGGCGGGTGAAGGTCCTGGCGGCTCTCCAGGCGTCGGCGGCGCTGTACGGCCTGCTGGCGTTCTGCACCCTGGTGCCCTACTTCCTACTGTACGACTACAGCGGAATCTGGAATGCCAGCGTGTCCAGCCAGTTCAACTATTTCTCGGACATGCTGGTGGTCCGGCCCTTCCTCACCTGGGGGGACTTCACGGTGGGTCAGTACCTGGCCGCTGCCCTAGCCCTGGGCGCGGTGCTGACGGCGGTATTCTCCCTGCTGGCGTCGGTGTGCGGCACGCTGGTGCGAAGCCCCTATCTGGCGGCCCTGGCGCTGTGCCTGGTGTGCTTCGGCGGACTGGGACTGGTCTCCGTTCTGGGGGAGCTGGGCTGGTGGGCGGCCTATTTGATTGCCTGTTTCCAGCCGGTAACGGTCTGGCTCTCCTGCAGCGCCTGGTTCACGGAGCTGGGACTGAACGCCGTCCTCCCCTGGCAGGAGACCATCGCAAGCGGGCTGAACCTGCTGCTTTTGGGCGGCGGAGTCCTGTTGGCTCTCGGTTGGTTTGACAGAAAGGACGTGTCCTGATGGAACTTTTGAAATGGGAGCTGCGGAAGATCTGGCGGCCCGGCATCCTGGCGGCCATCCTGCTGCTGGGGGCGGTATACTACTGGATGTTCCCACAGTTCTATATCGAGCACTTTTGCAACGGTCCCCAGTCGGAGGCCCAGTTCGATCTGGCCTCCGACTGGGTGGAGCGGTATGGCCCCACCCTGGAACCGGAAGAACGGGCAGAACTGGACGAGCAGATGGCAGAGGAGATCACGGCCTTTGACACACAGATCACCGCCATCCCGGAAGCTGCGGCAGCGGGGCTGACGGACTATAAATCTTTTCTCTCCTTTCGGGGGGACTACCTGAACGGCATACGCAACACTGATGGACAGGCAGATATGGATGTGGAGGCCCTGCTCTACCGGGTGTACGGCGGCACCAACTGGTACCGGATCGAGGCGCTGGCGGATACTCTGGAGACCTATGATACCCAGGAGGATCACCGCGCTCTGATTGTCTCCAACCGACAGCAATTGGCCCAGCCGGAGGCCATGGTCCGGCGGGAGGCGGAGCTGGCAAGCTCGGATATGATCCATTCCCTGCTGCCGTCCTCTGTGAAATACTCTACTCAGGAGTACGGCAAGGATCTGGCGGTATGGTGCGTACTCAGCATCGTGCTCCTGCTCTCCCCCACCCTGGTGCGGGACCGGCTGCGGAACACCCGGCCCATGCAGTGGGCCTCCCGGCGGGGGCGGTCCGTTTTGAACGTCCAGATGGGAGCTGCCCTGCTCTCTGCGCTGGTGCTGGCGGTGGTGAATATAACAGTCTATGTCATTCCGTTCCTGGCCCAGGGGCCCCTGCAATTTGCCGCCTGCGGCCTGGACGGCATCTGGGAGTGGGGCACTCCCTGGTTCGACTGGACCTACGGCACCTATCTGCTGGTGCTGGCGGGGCTGATTTTGGCCCTGTCCCTGGGGGCCGCCGGGCTGACGGCTTTTCTCTCCCAGTACAGCGGCAACTACATCGCCATGCTGCTGAAGGCCGTTCCCCTGTTCGTGGCGGTGGGGGCCGTGCTGGGCTCCTGGCTTCTGGATCGGCCCTTCACGTTCCGCCCCCTCTGGGACGGCTACGGCCCCTGGGTGCCCAAGGGTGCGGAGGCGGTGGCCGCCGCAGTCCTGCTGGCTTTGGGACTTGGCCTGTGTGCCCTGGCCTGCCGGCGGCAGCGAAAGAGGGAACTATGATAAAGGAAATTTTATTTTCTCTTAAATTTTATCTCTACAAGTATGATCCGGATTGTGACCCGGAACGATGAAATAGCGCGGAGTGGAGCGCAGCAGCCTTCGAGTCTTGGCCCGTTTAGGGTCTAAAAACACTTCGGCGCCGGCCGTCCAAAGTAGGCGTGGGCCTCTCAGCGCTTGGCTGCTGCCGGCAAGCCAAATGCTCCGCGCGTCCTGCAGGGAGCGGAATTTAATGACATTGGGCCAAAGCTCCCTCCCGCCTCATTGGCTTACAGGAGGCCAGTCCATTCCTCTGTGCCGTTGTCCATATCATAACTGTGAGCGTTGGTGGCCTCCATAAGTAGGCCCAATGGGTCCCTTCCACATCGGAGAACCGCCGCAGTTCATCAGTATGGCGGTCCATATACGCTGTGTTGGCGCTGCGGCCCAACATTCGGTTAACGATAGCAGTTACCTGTGCCCGGGTGATAGAATATATGGCCGGAACGTACCATCGGAAAATCCGCCGATCCAGCCGTACTGGGCGGCGCTGGTCACTTGGGTACAAAACCAGTCATCCTCGTTCGCGTCGGAGAAGAGGCTGGTTCCACCGGGCGTCTCGTTGGCAAAGCGTATGGCGATCACTGCGAATTGGGCCTGGGTGATATCCCGATTGGGCTGAAATGCGCCGTCGGAGTAGCCCTGTATGATGCCCAGGGATAACAGCAGAGGCGCGCCACATATCATCTGGAACATCTGTGCAACGTATCGGTGATAGACACGTTCTTTTCCAATAGTAGGTTGTAGAACATCTGCGCCGCCTGGCCCCGGGTCATCTGCCGGCCGGGGGCGAAAGAGCCGCCTGTGAATCCGTCGAGATAAACCGTATGGTCTCTGGTATTCAACCAGCTGGACACGTCGGTGTTATCAGGATCGGCGATCGGCTGAGTGGCCTTAAATACCACCTTGATGGTGTGGTTGGCCCGCACGTTCTCAAAGGTATAGTGACTGATAGCGCCTACGCTCTCGCCATCTACCAGCACATTAAAAATCCGGTAACCGTCGCCGGCCATAATGTGGAAGGCCCGGTCGCCGCCCCGGCTGACGTTGGCGCGCCCGGAGGGGGTGATGGAGCCGACTTGGCCTGTCTCGGCGGTGATGGCGCGGGATCCGCTGGTCCTATTGGGCCGCTTTTTTCTGTTCTGGCAGCTCATCCCAACCGACGGCCAGCTGCTCCGTGTCCAGCAGACGGTCGTAAGCCTGTTCCGCCAGCAGCCGCACGCCGCGGTCGATCTCTGCCTGGGTGACCAGATACAGCTTTCGCAAGCACCGGGGATTGCACTTCTCCGGCGCTACACGGGCCGCACCAGACAGACTCTGGATGTCCCCCGTCACCTGTGTCCGCCGCAGGGGCCGCCTGCTTCTGGTGACGAACACCGGCCCTGCCGTCAGCCCCTGCCGGCGGCAATAGGATAGCAGCTCTGCCTGCAGACACCTTGGCAACTGGACACGCCGCTGCTCACCGCCGGAGACAGCTGGTGTGCGTCCACTCTGCACGGCCTCCACAGTGATCTGAGGCAGTTCTCCGACATGGGCTCCTGTCAGGGCAATTGCTTTCACCAAAAGATACGTTCTCTCCTTTTCCAGCGCCCGGGCAGCAGACAGCAGCCGCAGATATTCCGTTCGGGTCAGTTCCGACTGGGGTGCCGTTTCCGTCTCCAGCTGTCCGGTCAGCTGCAGATCCCGGCGGCCCAAGTAGTCCAGCAGGCCGTTAGCGGCGGAGATGTTTGTGTTCACTGTGGCCGGGGCATATCCCTCTGCCAGCAGAGCCTGCCGCCATGTCTCCAGAGTATTCAGGACGATTTGCTTGTCAGGCGGCAGATAGTCGTAGAATGTCTTCAGTTTTGCGGCGTAAAACCGCACGGTCTCTTCCCGGCGCCCTCGGTGATTCAGATCCTCCAAATAGGCCCGGATGCTCTCTTCACTTACCGTTACACCGATTGCTTTCAGCGGTGCTGCCGCCTTTTGACACACCGCGCCTGTTCTCTGCATTGCTCCTCCCCCTATCAACGAAATCAACATTTTGAATACGTCCGCGGGCAAAGTAAGACCTGGAGCGCATGATTTCAGGAGAGAATCCGCTTCTAAAACACGCTCCAGACCTCGTTGGGGCAGAGAAAAGAGGGCCGAGAAAAATCCTTTTTCCCGGCCTGATTTTGTGCGTCCCAATTGGGGGGAGTCCCTTGCGGTTCCTTTCAAACCGTGCTATAATAAAAGCAATTTATGTAAGAAAAAAGGGGCCGTTGAAATTTTTTGTGACAAAATGTTGATTTTGACCTACGAAACCAGCCCCAGACGTTCCAGTTGCCGGGCGTGCTCCGCTCCGGAGGTCACAAGGTAGATACGAGTGGTTTCAATGGAACTGTGGCCCAGCACATCGGCCAGCCGCACGATGTCCTTGCAGGCCCGGTAGAAAATGGTGGCGAACAAGTGCCGCAGATTGTGAGGAAACACCTTGGCAGATTCCACTCCGGCGGACTTGCACAGCCGTTTCAGCTCTGTCCAAATCTGGCGGCGGCTCAGAGAGGTTCCGTTTCTGGTGAGAAAAATCTCGCCTGAAACGGTTTTGTGTTTTCTGGCGTATTTCAGCAGTTTGCGGCAAAGCTTGCCCGGCAGCAGAATGGTGCGAATTTTTCCCTTGAGGGAGATCTCGGTCCGACCCCGCTGGGCGGCCTCCACGGTGATATACCGCACCTCGGACACCCGGATACCGGTAGCGCAGATGGCCTCCATCAACAGGGCCAGCCGCTCCTGCCCACGCGCTCTTGCCGCGGCCAGCAACCGCTCGTACTCCTGGCGGGTCAGTTCACGGCCTGCGTCGCGGAACAGGCGGCGCTGGACTTTCAAAAATTTTGCCCGGCACTCGTCCCAGCCCAGAAAATGAAACAGTCCGTTAAGTGCAGCCAGCATAGAATTAATGGTCACCGGGGCGTAGTCTTTAGAGAGCAGGTGATCCCTCCATTCGGCAGCCAGTTCCCTGGAAACTGGTCTGCCGTCCAGCCAGCCGGCAAAGGCCCTGATATCCCGGAGATACTTTTCAATGGTGCCGGGGCTCCGCTCCTCCCTCCGCAGATGTGCCGTATATGATGCGAGTTGTGCCGGGTCGATTGTCCGCTCAGGCATTTCTATAACCTCCTACAAATATTTTTCTTTATTTTATCTTGCAGGAGGCAGCTTATGCAGTACTAAGAGCCCTCCAAAGTCCGTTCAAAGTCTGGTTTCATTTTTTGTTTTCTGTAGTATACGTGAACTTGTAACGGGCGGTCCGTTATGCGTTTTTTGCTGTGTGTTTTTTGAAGCAGATGGCCGGCCGATGAACGTAAAGATTTCAGATATTGCCGCTCCCCATAAAAGGCCCGGCTGATAGAGCAATTGGGATTCTGGTTGCCTCTCTGATCCGGCAGCCAATCAACTTGTAAGGGGTTTGGATGGGACGGATTGCCCTGTGTGCCTGCCGCATTTCTGGTCAGAGTGTCAGTGCGACCGGAGGCTGCTTTGCTCTGCCCGTATAGGAAAATATGGCCTATACAGACTGCGGTTTGCTGTTTGAAGCCAGTATGGCATCCGCTATGATGTCCGCCATAGTTTTAAGAATAGAAATTTTGTGGAGGAAGTGATCTGCGTCACCTGGGCAGAGCGGCAAGACGCCAAAACCGGTATTTAGCAGGATGTTCGCCCCTCCTTTCGTTGTGATCTTGTGCTTCCCATAGCCTGCCCCGGAATGATAAAAGCCGCCGTAGAGTGGACACGACCTCCGGGGGTGGGCGATTTCGGGGCTAAACACACTTGGAAAGCACGGTGTATCGGATGGAGAATTCTGCCTCAGCTTATCACCTGAAAGGCGTTGTACAGGTCCGCCTCCGCAACCGCAAAACTGTCTGATTTGCGATCAATCAAGCTGGTTTTCCCGGCTTTTGGCATCAAAAAGCTCGGACCAGATCGGGAGGCACTTCCGCCTGTCCCGAACCCCAAACTATACAGGACAAAAAACGAGGCTCAGAAGCATTTTCTGCATCTGAGCCTCCTGCTGTTTTCGGTTTCAGAACCATTTGCCGGGACTTTTTCCATGGCTTTTTCCGCCTCTTTTGGGGCCGATGGTGTGGCGTGGGACTAGGTGTCCAAGGTCAATCCCACACTGAAATATCAGAGTGGCGAATGCGCGGCGTAGGTCGTGGAACCTCGCTTTCAACAGCCGCCCGCTTCAGAACCCCGTGGAACATGTGCGGGACGCTGTACAGGGAGACCGGTCCGCCGGTGTGGGAGGGGAATACCCAAGGGCTGCTGCCGCTTTTCCCTTCGGCCTTTGAAAAACGCCCAAGCGGGCGGCAGATGGCCAAATAGACACGCCTCTGCAACGGCGGAACGATGGTCCAAAACCGGTCCCGGACCGCCTGGAGAGGAACTCTGCCCATCCCGCAAGGCGCATAGCGGCCGAAAGGCAGTCACGTGGGGCATTACCCGCGGGTGTTCTGCGGCTGTTTGGCGGAGTGCCCGCCAATTTCTGCCGGATCGGACGGATGGTGAACCGCGGGCTGCCGTCGCGTCGTCTGGCGGCCCTGGTCATCAGCTCAGCTATCTCCGTGGTGCGGAGACCGCGCTCCTCCGGCTGACGATGCGGAACACCAAGAAGTCCGATTCGTACAGCGCTTCGCAGCTGCCGGACGGTAGCACGGCAAGTACGATCACAGTTGTGCATTGAGGAACAGCGTCAGGTCATCGCGGCTTTTGCAACTGGTCCCTTTGACGTGGCTTCCCTCCTGTCGGCCTGTTTCTTCTCACAGATTCAGACGTTTGGGGCGGCGCCTGTGAACCGCCTCGTTTATACAGAATCAGGTGCCTTTGACGATTCCGAACAATAGAATCCAGAGACACATGCAAAGTGAACGCGCCTTGATTTGATGTTCTCGCCAGGAAACGGTCCTCTGTAAAAGTTTACTCTTCCGGACGCTCTCTGCTTTCCGTTGAAAATACGCGGCCCTTCCATAAGAAATTGCCTTTGGGAATGCTGAATTGAAATCATCTCTGTTCTATGCCTCTGTTCCGTTCAGCTTCCACCGGGCGCTCTCACTCTGGAGCTCCACCATGCGGCGGTAGAGGCCGCCGCGCTCCATCAGCTCCGCCGGAGTTCCCTGCTCGGCTACATGGCCGTTTTCCAGCACCACGATGTGGTCCGCCCCGGCCACGGTACGCATCCGGTGGGCGATGACCAGCACCGTCTTGCCGGCCAGCAGGCGGGAGAGGGCTCCCTGCACCTTGGTCTCGTTCTCCACATCCAGGCTGGCGGTGGCCTCGTCCAGCAGGACGATGGGGGCGTTTTTCAAAAGCGCCCGGGCGATGGAGATGCGCTGCCGCTCCCCGCCGGAGAGCTTCGCCCCGTTCTCCCCGATGGGGGTGTCATAGCCCTGGGGCAGGCGGCGGATGAACTCCCCGCAGTTGGCGGCCTCCGCCGCGGCCCGCACCTCTTCGTCGGTGGCGCCCCGCTTGCCCAGGCGGATGTTTTCCATCACGGTATCGTCAAAGAGCACCACATCCTGGAACACCATGGAGTAGTCGGTCAGCAGCGCCTCCGGGTCCACGGTGGAGATGTCCACGCCTCCTACCCTGATGGTGCCCTCCGTAACATCCCACAGCCGGGCGGCCAGCCGGGCGCAGGTGCTCTTGCCGGAGCCGGAGGGCCCCACCAGAGCGGTCACTTCACCCTCCCGGGCGGTAAAGCTCACACCGTCCAGTACCTTCTTCTTGTCGTAGGCGAAGCCCACATGGTCGAACACAATGTCGTGGCCCTTGGGCTGGAACACCTCGGCCCCCTCTGCGGTGGGCGTATCATAAATCTCGTTCATGCGGTCGGCGGACACCTGGGACACGAACAGTTCTGCGATGAGGGCCAGGCTCTGGTCGAAGGGGGCGTACACACGGGTGATGACCAGCAGGAACAAAAACAGCAGCATGAAGTCGATCTGCCCGGAGAGGATCAGGCTGGCCCCCGCCAGGATGGTGGTGGCTACCCCCAGGCGCATGATGACGCTGGCCGCATTGACAAAGATGCCGGTGCCCAGCTCGCCCTGGATGGTGACCTTCTCATGGTCGTCGATCTTCTGGTTGAGCCCGGCCAGATAGCGCGCCTCCTGGTTGGTGGCGCGGATCTCCCGGATATTTTCCAACGCCTCCTGGATGCCGTCGGAGACACGGACCGCGGCCTGTTTCGTCCGCTCCGAGGCCCGGGCGGAGATCTTCCGGGTGCCGAACAGCAGGCCGAAGGCCACCGGCACCCCCCACAGGCAGGCGATGGTCAGCCGCCAGTCATATACCAGCAGGCACACCGCGATAATGGCCGTGGAGATGTAGGCCCCGTACAGGTACCCCAGCACATGGGACCAGACGTGCTCCATGCGGTTCACATCGCCCATGAGAGTCTCGGTGAGATCCGCCAGATCCCGCTTGCCGAAGTAGCCCAAGGGCAGCTTGCGCAGCCGCTCCGCCAGGCTGAGGCGGGTGGACTTCACCTCGTTGTAGACCAGGCCGTAAGTGGCGTGGTACTGCTGCAGGTGGGTCACGAAGGACAGAATGACGAACGCGATTACCAGCCCAAGAAAGAGCGCCGGGCCGGGCAGCGGCGCTCCGTCCGTCAGGGTTCCCATCAGGCCGTACATCAACAGGTACAGGATGCCCATGCCGCCCATGACGACCAGATTGACAATGACCGTCCAGAAGGCGCCCTTTTTGGTGTTTTTCACGCCCTGGTCGGTGAGGGCGTATTTGCGCTGAAAGCTTTTGCTGAACATCTTCTTCACCCCTCTCTCACTGCTCGCTGGTGATCTTCCACTGGACCGCTTGGTTGTAGTCCGCCCACATCCGGGCATAGAGCCCGCCGGCGGCGGTCAGCTCCTGATGGGAGCCCTGCTCCACGATGCGGCCCTCCTCCAACACCAGAATCTTGTCCGCGCCCACAACGGTGGACAGGCGGTGGGCGATCATGATAACGGTGCGGCCCCGGGTCAGCTCGGAGAACGCCTTTTGGATCAGCGCCTCGTTCTCGGGGTCCGCGAAGGCGGTCGCCTCGTCAAGGACCACGATGGGCGCGTCCTTTAAGATGGCCCTGGCCAGGGCGATGCGCTGCTGCTCGCCGCCGGAGAGATAGGTCCCCTCGGAGCCGATCAGGGTGTCCATGCCCTGGGGCAGCTTCTCCAGAATGTCCCCGCACTGGGCGGCCATCAGCGCCGCGCGCACCTGCTCCCGGGTGGCGTCGGGGCGGGCGGCCCGGACATTTTCCAAGATAGAGGCTTTGAACAGGCGGCTGTTCTGGAACACAAAGGCGATCTGGTCCATGAGCACATGGGGGTCGATCTGCCGCACATCCACGCCGCCCACCTTCACCGCGCCGGAGGCGGCGTCCCAGAAACGGGGGATCAGGCTGGCGGCGGTAGTTTTGCCGCCGCCGGAGGGCCCCACCAGGGCCACAGTCTGTCCCGGCTCCGCTGTGAAGGAGACATGGGAGAGGGCGGGCGTCTCCGCACCGTCGTAGGTAAAGCTCACATCCTCAAATTCCACACGGCTGCTCTGGGGGGACTTGGGATGCTCCGGCACTTTCAGCTCGGGAGCGCCCATGACCTGATCAATGCGGCCCAGAGCGGTGCCAGCCAGCATAATGCCCGATGCGGCAAACATGATTTTGGCAAGGGCCGTGGAGATGATGGCGGAGAACACCGCGTAAAAGGCGAAGTTCGTGACAAACCCCGCAAAGTCGCCCCCGGCCAGGGCACCCGGCGCCAGGAACAGGGCCGCAGGCACCAGGAACACAAAGGCCCCCTCGGTGAAGGTCAGGTTGACGGATTGGGGTGTCCGGCAAATATCCGCCTGATAGTGCTCGGCCTTGGTGCTGTAGTCCTCAATCGCCTCCTGGAACGCCTTGAAGGAGTAGACCGTCTGCTGGAAGATCTTGACCACCGGGATACCCCGGACGTACTCAGTGCCTGCTTTGGTGATGCGGTCCAGGGCCGCCTGATATTCACCCAGGATTTGGGCGTTTTTACCGCCCATCATGGAGAACATGGCCACAATGGAGATCACCGCCGCCAGCAGGCAGGCCGCCCCCATCCGCCAGTCAAAGACGAGCATCATCACCAGCATGGCGACGAACAGAGTGATGGTGCCCACGATGTCCGCCAGGTTGTGGGCCAGCAGGGTCTCCGTGTCGGCCGCCGCCGCGTCCAGCCGCCCGCGGATGAGGCCGGAGGCGTTGGAGTCGAAAAAACCCAGCGGGGCCTTCATCACATGGGCCACGCCCTGCTTGCGGATGTTGGACGCCGTGCGGAAGGCCGCCAGATGGGTACACATCAATCCCGCGAAGTACAGGATGATGCCAGCCACCGCAAAGGCGAACGCCAGCCAGCCGTATTGGGCGACGCTCTGCGCCTCCGTCCAGTCCGGCGCCACCGCGATCAGATCCCGGGCCGCCAGCCAGATGCAGATGTAGGGCGCCATGCTCAGCAGCATGGACACCGCCGACAGGGCCAGCCCCAGGAAGGTCAGCCTTTTGTGGCTGCCCGCGTAGTCCAACAGGACGGCCACATCGCTCTTTCTCTTCTGCTTCATGAAAAAACCTCCTCTTAAAGTTAGCATAAACTAACCATATTTCAAAAAGATAGGGGATTATTCCCCCATCAGTTTTGACCAACCAGCGGTGTAAAACGCCCGCAACTGATCCACATCCCGCATCGCCTGATCCCGGGGCATATCGTGAACCACGATCTCAAAGATGCCATTGAACATCCCGCTGGCGATGATATGGCACAGGGATTTGTCCAGCACCGGGATGTCCCGGCCCAGGCGGCGGAGCACCTCCATGTAGCGTTGGGTGTACTCCACCTCTACCTCCACCATGTTATGGACGAAGTGCTCATAGCTGGTCCCCTCCGCACAGCAGAGCAGCAGCTTCACCGGCTCCCGGTGGGCGCAGATATAGTCCACCATCCAGTCCACACATCTACCGGACTCCAGGCCCATGTGCTCCGGCTGCTCCTTTTCCGGCAGCTCGGCAAAGGTAGTCTGTGCTTCCATAAAGCGGCCCATGAGGGCCGCGGCGTGGGGCTCCACGATGGCGTTGAACAGGGCCTCCTTGCTGGAAAAGTAGCCGTAAAAGGCCCCAGTGGTCACCCCGGCGTTCTTTACAATCTGCCGCAGGGAGGCTCCCAGAAATCCCTTGTCCAGAAATTCCGCCAAAGCCGCCTGCTGAATTTTTTCCAGTGTAGCAGTGGACCGCTCCTCCATTCAAACTTCACCGCCTTATAACAGTGTTATATAACGGTGTTATTATACCATTGAGCGGAAAGGGTGTCAACTTATCTGAAAATACTTTTTGTGATCATATCAGCTACAAAGTTGTAGGCGAACCGGCCCCGCCGCTGTACTGTGGCAGGACACAAGGTATACGGTATCGGGCACAGTGTGCCGCTTGTTCTATATAGTTACGAAGAGTTCTCTGTCCACTCTGCCGATGTTCTGCTGGAAAGGGATTTGACATACAGAGTTTTTATACAGCCTTTGTTTTCGGAGGCAGAGCAGTATGGCTTTCCTGCTGGGATGGCTTTTGCTTAAAAATTGAGGGTTGACGATTGAAGAAAAGCCATATAAAATAATATCAAAAATATTTGATATGAAGAGGGCTTTATGGAAAGAGATTATAGGGCGGCGGCTCGGGTATTCAAGGCGTTGTGCGATCCCAAACGCTTGGCCATTTTGGAGGAGCTGCGCGGCGGGGAAAAGTGCGCCTGTGTCTTGCAGGAGCCCATGGAGCTGACCCAGTCCGGGCTATCCTACCACATGAAGGTGCTGTGCGAGTCCGGCTTGGTGGAGAGCCGTCAGGAGGGCAAGTGGACCCACTACCAGCTGAGCAGGACGGGCAGGGAGTATGCGGTGAAGCTGCTGCTGGAGCTGACTACGCCGGTTACAGAACAGGGGACACCGCTTGAATAGTGGGAGCGGAACACGCCGTCACAGTAGATGGCGTGTTTTCCAGTAAAGCATCAAAAAAACTTGATCTATAATACATAAAGGGAGGCGGAACGATATGGAGTTATGGAGCCTGTTTCAGGAGCAGATTTTGGGCATGAAGTGGCTGAACGAGTGGCTCGGACGCGGCCTGTCCGCGCTGGGTCTGGATATCCATGGACGGCTCGGCGGCAGTGTACAGTTTTTCCTGTATGACAGCTTGAAAATTACAGTACTGCTCTGTGTTCTGATTTTTTCTATTTCCTATATACAGAGCTATTTCCCACCGGAGCGGAGCAAGCACATTTTGGGCCGGCTCCACGGCGTGGGCGCCAATCTGGTGTCCGCCCTGCTGGGGACGGTGACGCCCTTCTGCTCCTGCTCGTCCATCCCGCTGTTCATCGGTTTTACCAACGCGGGGCTGCCCCTGGGCGTCACCTTTTCCTTTCTGATCTCCTCGCCGATGGTGGACTTGGGCAGTCTGGTGCTGCTGATGAGCATCTTTGGGACTAAGGTGGCCATTTTCTATGTGGTGGTAGGGCTGGCGCTTGCCGTGGCGGGCGGTACACTTCTGGAGCGGCTGCACATGGAGAAGCATGTTGAGCAATTCGTCTTTTCGGCCGGCAGTATAGACATTGAGTCGCCCGAGCTGACAAGGCGAGAGCGGGTGCGGTACGCAAGGGAGCAGGCTGTGTCCACCTTCAAGAAAGTAGCTCCCTACATCCTGGTGGGCGTGGGGCTCGGCGCGGTGATCCACAACTGGATACCCGAGTCATGGATTGAGACCGTTCTGGGCGGCAGCAATCCCTTCGGCGTTGTCCTGGCCGTGCTGGTGGGCGTCCCGATGTATGCGGACATTTTCGGTACGATCCCGGTGGCGGAGGCCCTGCTCGCCAAGGGCGCGCAGCTCGGTACGGTCCTGGCCTTCATGATGGCGGTCACCACGCTGAGCCTGCCCTCGATGATCATGCTCCGCAAGGCGGTGAAGCCCAGACTGCTGGGGCTGTTTATCGCCATCTGCACAGGCGGTATTATCCTCATCGGCTATCTGTTCAACGTGTTCCAATTCTATCTGATTTCCATTTAGGAGGTAACGAAACATGGGACTGTTCGGAAAAAAGAAAAAGGGTACGCCCCCGCCCTGCTGTGGCCGTACCCCTGAAACGGCGGTGCGGGTGGGAGCGGACAAGACCGCCGCCAGCGTCAAGGTGCTGGGCTCCGGGTGCGCCAGGTGCAGCGCCCTGGAAGCGGCCGTCCGTGCGGCTTTGGCGGAGCTTGGGGTGGACGCCGCCATTGAACATGTGACGGACTTCATGCAGATCGCCGCCTATGGGGTGATGACCACCCCGGCCCTGGTGGTGGGAGGCCGGGTGGTGTCCTGCGGCTGCGTACCGGGCCAGGCGGAGCTCCGGGAGATGCTCCGGGAGGCCCTGGAAAAAGAAACGCTGGAACAGGGCCCTGCGGTGTGATATACTGGCCCCAGTATCACAATGGGAAAGAGGCTGGGACGAATGGACCTATCACCGAACCAAATGCTCAGACTGGCCCCCAACAAGGTGGATTACCTGATCCCCGGGGGCGAGATGATCAACGAATTTCTGGGGGAGGGGCCGGGGGCGCGGGTGTGTTCCCAGATGTGGATCGCCTCCCTGGTGACCTCCGCCCTCCAGCCCGGCACTGCCACGGGGCTGTCCCGGGTGGCGGGGACGGACGTTTTACTGCGGGACTGCCTGGCGGAAAACCCTGCGGCCTGGCTGGGGGAGGCTCACGCCGCGCGCTGGGGGGCCAGCCTGGGCTTTCTGCTCAAGCTGCTCCACTCCAGGGACCGCCTGCTGCTCCAGACCCATCCGGACGGGGCGCGGGCGCGGAAGTATTTCGGCCTGCCCTCCGGGAAGGATGAGGCGTGGTACGTGCTGGACACCCGTCCGGGGGCGTGCATCTGGCTGGGGTTCCGGCCCGGCGTCACGCCGGCGTATTTCCGGGGGCTGATCGAGCGGCAGGACACGGCGGCCCTGCTGGACTGCCTGCACCAGATCCCCATCCGTCCGGGGGAGGTGTACTTCATCCCGGCGGGCACGGCCCACGCCATGGGGAGCGATTCCCTGGTGGCCGAGCTGCAGGAGCCGGTGGACATCACCCTGCGGGCGGAGTACATCCGCCCGGACGGTTCCCGCCTGCCGGTGGAGAGCATGTATGGCCCCGCCGGCATGGACGGCCTGCTGGACTGCTTCCATTTTGACTGCCTGCCCCGGGAGGAGCTGCTGGCCCGGCACCGGTTCCGCCCCGCCCCCGGGGCGGAAGAGCCCTGGCGGAAGCGGCTGATCACGCCGGAGCAGACCCCCCGCTTCTATATGGATGAGGTGGAGCTGCGCCGGGAGGCCCATGGGAGCGCCCTCTGTGTCAACCGCGGGTTCCAGGTGCTCCTGGTGCTGGAGGGGGAGGCGGAGTTCCAATGGGAGGGCGGTTCCCTGCGGGCCCGCAGGGGCGAGGAGCTCTTTGTCCCCCACGGCGTGGCCTCCTACCAGTGTACGGCGGAGGGGACGTGCCGCCTGCTGGAGTGCGGGCTTCCGGGCGTGTGAAGCGGCTGCGAAACAGAGGGGCGGAGCGCCGGCCGGCGCTCCGCCCCTCTGTTTCGCTCATTTTCCCCAGGAGAACAGACCCTTTTTCTCATAGGGCTCGCAGCTCACCGACTGCACCGTGTAGCCGGTCGCGTCGATAACCTGGCGCAGCCTTGCCTCGTCGATAGGCTCCTCCGCCACCACGACGGTCTGTTTCCTGCTGTGGGAGGAGGTGACCTTCTTGACGGGGAAGGCCTTGCGGACGGCGTCATTTACATGGGATTCACACATGCCGCACATCATCCCGTCCACCACAAGAGTATACTTTGTCATAAAACCGCTCCCTTTCCGCTCCGCTGTGCCGGAATATATTGTTAGCAACTACTAACCGATCGTAGCACAGCGGAGGGAAACTGTCAAGGGGAAGGCCGCCCGCCGCCCTCGTCCACCAGGGCGCGGATGAGAGCCTCGTCAGCGCGGGAGTGGAGCGCGCCGTCCCACCGGAGGCTGGGGCCGTTGGGGCAGTTTTTCATACAGCCGGTGATGCGGTAGGTGAAGCGGCCGCTGGCGCTGACGCCGCCCGGACGCACGCCGTAGGTCTCCTCCACAAAGGCGGCCAAACGGGCCGCGCCCCGGCCGGAGCAGCGGGGGCCGCCGCACAGCTCCAGGCGGTGGGGGGCCTCCTCGGTGCGCAGGCCGGGGTAACGCCTGATGATGGCGGACAGAAAGGTATCTCTGAGGGAGAGGGCGGCGGCGATCTCCGCCAGATCGGCGGCGGGCAGTGCGCCGCCGCGCTCCTCCTGCACCTCCCGCAGCAGGGCCACCAGCGCCCCCTGCTCCCCCGGCGCCCCCTGGCGGCGGTAATAGGCGAGGGCCTCCTCCAGTGTCCAGTCCTGTGTCATGCGTCTGCCTCCTGTCTGTCGTTTCCCTCATTATGCCGCATTTCCCGGGAAAGATCCACCCCGGACAGGGAGGACAGGGGAAAGGGGGGCTGGGCCAGGGGGCGCAGGGCGATGGAGAGGAGGAGGGCCGGGTTGTCATCCGCCGCGATCCGGTTGGAGCGGAGGGCCCCGCAGGCGCGGCAGCGGTGGATGAGCGCCCACTCGCCCCCCTTGCGCACCCACACGCCCACCGGCTCCATAATCCCCCGGCAGGTACAGGCCCGGTCGCCGGGCTCCTCGTCCACGTGGAGGCTGGACAGACAGTGGGGGCAGTGGTTGCGGTGCCGGCTGGCGGCCCCCTCTGGGGTGACCAGCGCGCCGCAGGCCTTGCAGGAGAAGGACTCCCCGCAGGGCTGGCGGCGGTAGTCCGGGGCGGGCTTGGCGGCGGGGGACGCGCCCCGGAAACCGGGGGTGTCCAGCCAGAGTGTGCCGTCCGGCCCCTGGGAGAGAGAGACGGCAGTGGTGGGGCGGAGGGGGGCCTGCACCCCGGCCAGACGCTGGATCAGGGCGGTCTTGCCGCACCCCGGGCCGCCCAGCACGGCCACGGATTTTCCGCGCAGGGCGGGGAGAAGCCCGGCGGGAGGCTCCAGGGCGGAGCCCCAGGCCAGGCTGTCCAGCTCCGCGCGGAGCGGCTCCAGCCGGCGGGCCAGGGCGTCTCCCTCCTCCGGGGCCAGCCGGTCCCAGTGGCTGACAAAGAGCCCGGCGGGCAGGCCCGCCGCCCGGGCGGCCTCCAGCGCCCACTCCGGGAGGGCGAAGGCGCGAAGCAGGGAGGGGGCCGCGCACACGGCCAGCACAAAATCCGCGTTGGCGGCCAGAAGGGCATCCCCGGAGCCGCGGCGGCTGGGGCGGCGCAGGGCGCTGGTCCGGGGGAGGATGCGCGTCAGACGGTACTGGCCGCCGCCCAGGACCTCCGCCTCGGCCCGGTCGCCCACGGCCAGGCTATCTTTCTGCCGGAGCAGCCGGCCAGACAGCAGGCAGGGGAGGGTGCGGCCCGCGTGGAGCACGACGGCCTGTCGGTTCATGACGCCCGCCACGCGGACGGTGAGAAGGTTGGATTGGTTCATGGGTATCTTGCCTCGCTTTCGCGCCCATTGTAGCAGAGCGGGCCGCGCGGAGGCAACCGCAAAGACGGTACCGAAAAAAAGCTGCGCCGGAGCGTGCTTCGCTCCGGCGCAGGACTATGGCTCCAGCAGGCCCCGGCGGCCCAGGGTGAGAATCCGCTGGATGCTCTTTGGGGCGAGAAAATAGCGGGCGGACAGCTCGTCCACGCCCAGACCGGCGGTGTAGTCCCGGAAAATGGCCCGGTTGCGGGCCAGGGTCTCCTCCTTCCGCCGGGTGCGCTCTCCCCACGCCCGGCGGTGCTCCGCCCGCCGGGGGATATACAGATAACCGCCGTCCAGATAGCCCTGCAGGGCCTCCAGCAGCTCGGCGGGCAGCAGCTCGGCTGCGTTTTGATAGCGCATGGTGCTCCTCCAAACTCGATGGAATCATTTGGAATGAGCAAAGGCTACCAGCGGGTGGGATACGGCGCCGAAGCCTTCGCTCAGGCGCCGCGCACAGAATCACGGTTCATCCGTTCTGATACTCCTTTCCAGGTGACAAAAAACGCCCGCGGAGAACCGGCGCGCCAAAGGCGCGGGCACCTCCCCGCGAGCGGAAAATCCCCCATAAGGACAGGGGCGCATGGGGCGGTCCGTACCGCAGTTCTCCGGTTTGGGCAACACAAACAGAGAGGCCTCCGCCCCTCTCCAGGCTGCGCCGCAAAACGGCGAATCGCTTATACGGACATCCACACACCTCCTTGGTATGAAGCTAGGATACCACCGGGCGGAGCATATGTCAAGGCTTGCGGCCCGCCTGCCGGGGCGGTATAATAAGTAAATAATCCAATACAGGAAAGAAGGAGTTAACCATGGTGACAATGGCACAGAGGATCGAGGCGCTGCGCACCGAGGCCGGCCTGGCACGGGTGCCCGCCTCTCTGGAGCTGGGATTTCCCAAAAACGCCTTTGAGAAGTTTGAAACGGGCCGCCAGACCCCTACGAAGGAGCAGCAGGAAAAGCTGGCCTCCTATTTCGGCGTGTCCCTGTTTTACCTCCGGGGGGAGAGCAACGACCGTACCCGGCAGGAGGACTGGATGAGTGAGGGGTACTCCGGGGCAGACGAGGAGCCGGTCTACCGGCCCGCCCCGGCCCCAAAGAAGATGAAAGCGGAGGCGCCCGCCCAGGGGGCCACCATGCTGGACGCCCTGTTCGGGGGCCGACAGGCCAGGGAGCAGTTCCGCGCCATGGTGCTGGAGGTGCTCCGTTCCCCTGAGGGGCAGGAAGTGATCGCCCAGGCCGTTTGGAAGGAGCTGGCCAAGCGGAAATAAGCCTTTTGAAATGCCTGTTGCGAAAGCAGCAGGCATTTTGCTTGTTTTGGCGGGGAGATCACCCCGCCATATACCGCTCACGGGCGGAACGGCGGAGGAAGAAAGGCCTTTCCGCCGATCTCCTCCACCAGCTCCGGAGAACCCTTGGCCTGGAACTGATCGGCATAGGCGTGCAGGCGCTCCAGAGAGTCTACGGCCCGGCAGCGGGCGCTGAGCTGGTCCTGCACATAGGCGGGGAGCTGATTGAAATATTCCTCCGCGCCGGGATCGCGGCGGAAGAGCGCGTAGAGATCCGTATAGACCGGACGCATGAAATCACCTCCCGCATAGCATGTACCAGTGGAGGTGCGGCTACCCAGGGAAAATTTGCAGGGAACAAATGCAGCCTTGACAATCGGGGAGAACTTTATATAATTGATATATCAATTATTGATATATCAAGAAAGGGGGCGGCGGAACGTGGAGCGAACCTTCCATATGCTGCTGTACCGGGCGTTTCACGCCCAGCGCAACTTCCTGAGGCCCAGCCTGGGCGAGCTGGGGCTGGGGCCTGGGCAGCCCAAGCTGCTGAACTACCTGATGAACCGGGGGCCCTGCCGTCAGCGGGAACTGGCGGACTACTTTGAGATTGACCCCGCTGCGGTGTGCCGGATGCTGGACTGCCTGCAAAAGAGCGGCTTTGTGACCCGGAGGGCGGATGGGCAGAGCCGCCGGAGAGACGTGGTGGAGCTGACCGAGGCGGGCAGGCAGATCAACCTGGACTGGCAGAGGCGCTGCCGGGTCATGGAGGAGGCCATGCTGAGCGGCTTCAACCCGGAAGAACGGCGGCAGTTTGCCGATTACCTGTCCCGGGCCTACCGGAATCTTCGGGCAGAGCGGGAGGAGGGAACGGAATGAGGGAGTTGAGGCGGCTGCTGGGCTATCTGGGGCCGTACCGGCGGGATCTGCTGATCGCGGCGGTGATGATCATCCTAGAGACTGCATTTGAAATGGTGATCCCCGTCCTCATGGCGGACATCATCGACGTGGGAGTGGCCAACCGGGATGTGGCGGTGATCCTCCAGAGGGGAATTCAGATGGGCGTCTGCGCCCTGCTGGCCCTGGCCACGGGGCTGCTGTACGCCCGCTTTACCGCCCGGGCCGCCTATGGCTGGGGCGCCAACATTCGTGAGGCCCAGTTTGAGCGGGTGCAGAAATATGCCTTTTCCAACCTGGACAAATTTGAGACCTCCTCACTGGTAACCCGCATGACCACCGATGTGACCGTGCTCCAGAACACGGTCAATGGCGGTTACCGCCCACTGGTGCGCAGTCCCGTCATGCTGGTCATGGGCGTGGGCCTCTCCTTCTGGATGAATCCCAGGCTGGCCCTGGTGTTTCTGGTGTGTGCGCCGGTTCTGGGGGGCGTCCTCTTTGTCATAGTGCGCCGGGTGGCCCCCATGTACGGTCGGCTCCAGAAGGCGGTGGACCGGCTGAACAACGTGGTGCAGGAGGGCCTCACCGCCATCCGGGCGGTCAAGGCGTTTGTCCGCGGGGAGTACGAGGAGGAGAAGTTTCAGGGGGTCAACTCTGAGCTCATGGAGACCAGCCAGCGGACCTTCCGCCTCGCCGTGCTCAACCTGCCGGTGTTCCAACTGGTCATGTATACCGCCGTTGTGCTCATCATGTGGCTCGGCGGAAACATGGTGCTCAATAGCGGCCTCCAGGTGGGGCAGCTCACTGGCTTTCTCAGCTATGTGCTCCAGGTGATGAACTCCATGATGCTCATTTCCAACGTGTTCCTGCTGCTCACCCGTTCCCTGGCCAGCGCCCGCCGCATCAGCGAGGTGCTGGACGAGAATATTGTGCTGGATTCGCCGGAGGATGCGGTGGAGGAGGTGCCCGACGGCAGCGTGGAGTTTGAAGGGGTCTCCTTCAAATACCACAGCGGCGCCCGGGAGTACGCCCTCTCCGGCGTGGAGCTCCATATCCCGGCAGGGCAGACGGTGGGCATCCTGGGCGGTACTGGCTCGGCCAAGACTACCCTGGTGCAGCTCATTCCCAGGCTGTACGACGCCACCGAGGGGACGGTCCGGGTGGGCGGCCGGGATGTGCGGGAGTACGATCTCCGGGCTCTGCGGGACGCGGTGGGCATCGTGCTCCAGAAGAACGTTCTCTTCTCCGGCACCGTGCGGGAGAATCTGAGGTGGGGGAAACCGGACGCGAGCGACGAGGAGCTGTGGGCGGCCTGTCGGGCGGCCTGCGCCGCCGAATTTCTGGAGCGGATGCCAAAGGGCCTGGACACCGACCTGGGCCAGGGAGGCGTGAACGTCTCCGGCGGGCAGAAGCAGCGGCTGTGCATCGCCCGTACCCTGCTCAAGCGGCCGAAAATCCTGATCTTCGACGACTCCACCAGCGCCGTGGACACCGCCACTGAGGGGAAGATCCGCACCGCTCTGGCAGAGCTGAGGGATGTGACCAAGCTCATCATCGCCCAGCGCATCACCTCCGTGATGCACACCGACCAGATCGTCATCCTGGAGGACGGCCGGGTGCATGCGGTGGGCACCCACGAGAGCCTGCTGGCGGGCGATCCCATCTACCAGGAGATCTACGCATCTCAGATGAAAGGAGGGGAGGACCATGGCGTCCCGGCAACTGAGTGCTAAAAAACCCAAGGACCTGGGCCACACGCTGCGCACCCTGCTGTCCTACCTGGGACGGCACAAGCTGCTGTTCCTGGCCGTGGCGGTGCTGGTGGCCCTCAGCGCCCTGGCTAACCTTCTTGGCACCTATATGATCCGGCCGGTGGTCAACAGTCTGGCGGCCGGCAGCCTCAACACCCTGGTGCTGGGCGTGGCGGTCACTGCCGCCATCTACGGCGCAGGGGTGCTCTCTGCGTTGGGCTATACCCAAATCATGGTGAAGGCGGCCCAGAAGGTGCTCTACGACATCCGGCGGGATCTGTTCGCCCACATCCAAACCCTGCCCCTCCGCTTTTTTGACACCCAGCGCCACGGCGATGTGATGAGCTACTTCACCAACGACGTGGACACGATCTCTGAGGCGCTCAACAACAGCTTTGCCATGCTCATCCAGAGTACGATCCAGGTGGTGGGCACCTTCACCATGCTGTTTCTGCTCAATTGGCAGCTTACCCTCGTCGTGGCGGTGTTTTATGTCCTCATGTTCCTCTACGTCCGCTTCAGTGGGAGGCGGAGCAAGGCCTATTACAAGAAGCAGCAGGACTGCCTGGGGGAGCTGGACGGCTATATCGAGGAGATGATGGCCGGGCAGAAGGTGGTCAAGGTGTTCAACCACGAGGAGGAAAGCCTGCGGGCGTTCCGGGAGAAGAACGAGGCCCTGCGGAAAGCGGGCACCGGCGCGCAGAGCTATGCGGCCACCATGATTCCGGCGGTGGTCAGCATCTCCTACGTCAATTACGCCCTTGTGGCGGTGCTGGGCGGCATCATGGCGCTGAAGGGCATGACCGACGTGGGCAGCCTGGCCAGCTATCTGGTCTTTGTCCGGCAGGCGGCCATGCCCATCAACCAGATGACCCAGCAGAGCAACTTCCTGCTGGCCGCGCTGGCCGGAGCGGAGCGGGTCTTTGAGGTGCTGGAGCAGCCGCCTGAGACCGACGAGGGGCAGGTGGAGCTGGTCAACGTGAAGGAGGAGGGCGGAACCATGACCGCCTGCGCCGAAAAAACCGGCCGCTGGGCGTGGCGCAGGCCGGACGGCAGCCTGGCGCCCCTGCGGGGGGATGTGCGCTTTCAGAAGGTGGACTTCGGCTATGAGGCGGGGCAGCCCATCCTGAAGGGGATCAGCCTCTACGCCGAGCCGGGCCAAAAGATCGCCTTCGTGGGCTCCACCGGCGCGGGCAAGACCACCATCACCAACCTCATCAACCGCTTTTACGAGGTGCAGGGGGGCGGCGTCACCTACGACGGCATAGACGTGCGGGACATCAAAAAGGACAGCCTCCGCCGCTCCCTGGGCATCGTCCTTCAGGATACCCACCTGTTTACGGGCACCATTGCCGACAACATCCGCTTCGGCAAGCTGGATGCCACTCAGAAGGAGATCGAGCGGGCCGCCCGCATCGCCAACGCGGACTCCTTCATCCGCCGATTGCCCCAGGGCTATGAGACCATGGTGACCTCCGACGGCGCCAATCTGTCCCAGGGCCAGCGGCAGCTTCTGGCCATCGCCCGGGCCGCCGTGGCCGATCCCCCGGTCCTGATTCTCGACGAGGCCACCTCCTCCATCGACACCCGTACCGAGGCCCTTATCGAGAAGGGGATGGACCAGCTCATGGAGGGGCGTACCGTCTTTGTCATTGCCCACCGCCTGTCCACGGTGCGCAACGCCGACGCGATCATGGTGCTGGAGCACGGCCAGATCGTAGAGCGGGGCAGCCACGAGGCCCTGCTGGCGCAGAAGGGCGAATACTATCAGCTCTACCGTGGCATGTTTGAGTTGAGCTGACCGATGCCCTTTTTGTGAAACTCCTTGTAAAAACACATGGATTGTGTTAATCTGTAGCAAAGGAACTGCTGCAGAAAGGAAAGACTTATGAACATTTATGAGTCCGCAGAAAACTATCTGGAGGCCATTCTCAGCCTGCATGAGCGCCATGGGCTGGTCCGCTCCATCGACATTGCCAATGAACTGCACTTTTCCAAGCCGAGTGTCAGTGTTGCCATGAAAAAACTCCGCGAGAGCGGGTACATCGAGATGGACAAGGACGGCTTTATCTCCCTGCTGCCCTCGGGGGAGGAGATTGCGCGGCGTATTTATGAGCGGCACAAGCTGCTGACCCAGTTTTTCATCCGGCTGGGCGTCGACCCGGAGGTGGCTGCGGCGGACGCCTGCAAGGTGGAGCACGACCTGAGCGAAGAGACCTTTCAGAAGATGAAGGAGCACGCCTTGGGGGGAAAGCTGTCCGAAATGGAAGGGTAGGAACGTCAGACAATAAAACGGCCGGTGACACGCGTCACCGGCCGTTTTGTATGTACTTATACCGCGGCCAGCGCGCCGCCCAGCGCACGGCAGCTCTCGGCAGCGGCGTCGTCCGGGGCCTCGTTGCAGATCACGGGCTCGGAGACCAGGTTGCAGCCGGCGCTCTCGCAGTCCTCGGCCCAGGTGCGCATCCACTCGCCGTCTCCCCAGCCATAAGAGCCGAACAGGCCGATGGTTTTGCCGCTCAGGCGGGGCTTTACCGCCTCGAACATGGGCTCAAATTCGGCCTCTTCCAACTGCTCGGCGCCCATAGACGGGCAGCCGAAGGCCAGCGCGCTGTAGCTGGAAATCAAATCGGCGCTGAACTCGCCGGGGGTGAACAGGTCGGCCTGGCCGCCCGCGCCCTCCGCCACAAAATTGGCCATGGCCTCGGTGTTGCCGGTGCCGCTCCAGTAAACGATTGCGATCTTACCCATGATTGAACCATCCTTTCTGAATACCGTTCTGAATGAAAGTACGTATTGTATCAAGCAGCCACGATGAGCTGGGTGATCGGGGTTCCCTCCGCATACCGGCGGCGAAGGACCGCGGTACAGCGGCGGTAGCGCTCGAAGCGCCGGCGGGCCGCCTGGGGATCGCCATAGCACTTCCAGCAGCCGCAGAAGGTGTAGTCCCTGCCCTTATGGCGGATGAATCCCTTCACGTCATCCAGAGGATAGCCCAGAAAGACGCCGATCTCGTGGGGGAATTCCTCCTCCAGACAGAGGCGGGCGGCCAGCTGCCGCAGGCAGTCGCCGGGCGCCTCCCACGGGGTGTAGCCCATAGCGCGCAGAAAATCCCGGTGTTCTCTGCGGCCCAGCACCTCCGCCAAATCCCGCTCCCGGTACAGGTAGAGCAGGTAGGAGCCCGTGCGGCGGCAGCCCTTGAGGATGACCAGCCGCAGTCCACGGGCGGCGAACTGCTGCCGGAGCGCAAGGAACCGGCGCACGAAAAGGGCGCTGTCCCTCGGGCAGAAGCGGAACAGGCTGGCGGGCTTTACCCCGGCCAGAGTGGGGGAGCAGTGCTCGATCAGCGCCTCTTCAAAGGTCATGTCTGGGACTCCTCTCTTAGTTAGTCATTACTAATTAGTGGACTGGAAATGGCGGTTAGCAATTACTAACCGCATAACAAACAATACCACGCCTGCCTCCCGTTGTCAACCCAAATTTTTGCACTTGGGGGAGATGGGGGCAAAACGCCGCACCCTTGACAGAATAGGGCAAAATAGGCTACAATTTTTCCAGATAAGCAGCACTGGGAGGCGGGGCGGCAGGCCGCTCCGCCTCCTGCCGCCCTGCGTGAGGAGTGGACAAGACCCGTGAAGATTGCATTCGCCCCCATGGAGGGGCTCACCGGAGCCCTGTACCGGCAGGCCCATTGCCGCTGGTTCGGCGGCGTGGACCGCTATTTTATCCCCTTCATCACCCCCACCCAGGATCACCGCTTCACCAAACGGGAGCTGCGGGAGATTCTGCCCGAGCACAATGGGGGGCTGACCGCCGTGCCCCAGCTGCTGGTGCGGAGGGCGGAGGACTTCCTGTGGGCGGCGGGGGAGCTGGCGGCCATGGGTTACCCGGAGATCAACCTGAATCTGGGCTGCCCCTCCGGCACGGTGGTGGCCAAGGGCAAGGGCTCCGGCTTTCTGGGGCTGCCAGAGGAACTGGAGCGGTTCCTGGACACGGTCTTTGACGCCGCCCCCTGCGCCGTCTCCATCAAGACCCGGCTGGGTCTGCGGGAGCCGGAGGAGTTCGGCCCCCTGCTGGCGCTGTTCCAGCGCTATCCCCTGGCGGAGCTGATTGTCCACCCCCGGGTGCAGAAGGACATGTATAAAAACACCCCCCGCCGGGCCTATTTTGCCCGTGCGCTGGCGGACAGCCCCTTCCCGGTGTGCTACAACGGGGATCTCTATACCGTCCCGGCGCTGGAGGCCTTTCAGGCGGAGTTCCCGGCGGCGGAGCGGATTATGCTGGGCCGGGGACTGGCGGGCGACCCCGCCCTGGCCCGGAAGGCCGGAGGCGGCCCGGTGGCGGGCCGGGAGGAGCTGCGCGCCTTCCACGACCAGGTGTACGAGGGCTACGCCGAGGCCTTCGGCAGCCGCCGCAACGCCATGCTGCGGATGAAGGAGGTCTGGTTCTACCTCATCCACCTGTTCGGGGACAGCCAGCGGCACGCCAAGGCCATCCGGAAGGCACGGGACACCGGCGAGTACGAGAGCGCCGTGGCGGCGGTCTTCCGGGAGCTGGAGCTGTTGCCCGAGCTGCGGCCGGAGTGGTGAGGCCATGAGCTGGTGGGTCTATATCCTCCGCTGCGGGGACGGAACCCTCTACACCGGCACCGCCGCCGATGTGGAGCGGCGTCTGGCGGCCCACCGCCGGGGGAGGGGAGCCAAGTATACCCGGGGCCGGGGGCCGCTGGCGGTGGTCTACCGGGAGGCGTGTCCCGACCAGGGGGCGGCCCTCCGGCGGGAGGCGGCCATCAAAAAGTACCGGCGGGCGGAAAAGGAAGCATTGATTACAGACTATGCGGAAAGGCGGAGCAGGATGAAAAAAGCGGCATTTATCGGAACGGGAAACATGGGCGCGCCTCTGATTCAGGCGGCGTGCCGGGCCGTGGGGGCGGAGCAGGTGGTTGTCGCCAACCGCACCCGGGCCAAAGCGGAGGCCCTGGCGGCGGAGCTGGGGTGCGCCGTAGCCGAGGACAACCGGGTGGCGGCCGCCCAGGCGGAATATGTCTTTCTGTGCGTCAAGCCCCAGATGATGGAGGGAGTGCTCTCCGAGCTGGTCCCCGCCCTGGGGGATGGGCAGGCGGTGGTGTCCATCGCCGCCGGTCTGACCTGTGAGACCCTGCGGGGCTGGCTGGCGGGAGCGCAGGGGCGGCCTGCCCTCCTGCGGGTCATGCCCAACACCCCCGCCGCCATCGGGAGGGGAATGCTGGCCCTGTGTGCCGAGGCGGGCACGGCGGAGGAGCGTCTGGCCGGAGTGGAGGCCCTTCTGGCCCCCGCCGGGCGGGTGGAGCGCATCGCCGAGGGGCAGATGGACGCCTTTTCGGCGGTGGCGGGCTGCGGCCCCGCCTTCGTCTACCCCTTCATCGAGGCCCTGGCCGACGGCGGCGTAAAGGTGGGCCTGCCCCGGGGGCAGGCGATGACCTACGCCGCCCAGATGGTGCTGGGCGCGGCGGCCATGGTGCTGGAGAGCGGCAAGCACCCCGGACAGCTCAAGGACGAGGTGTGCTCCCCCGGCGGCTCCACCATCGCCGGGGTGGCCGCCCTGGAGGAGCGGGGCTTCCGCTCCGCCGCCATCCAGGCGGTGGAGGCCGCCTTCCGCCGCAACCAAGAGCTGGGCAAGGTGTAAGGCGTGGGGGGAGTCGTACGGGGGCGCTTTGCCCCCAGCCCCAGCGGCCGGATGCACCTGGGCAACCTGTTCTCCGCCCTGCTGGCGTGGCTGTCGGTGCGGCGGGCCGGGGGCGTCATGGTGCTGCGGATGGAGGATCTGGACCCCGACCGCTGCCGGGCGGCGTACGCCGAGCAGTTGGCCGACGATCTCCGCTGGCTGGGGCTGGACTGGGATGAGGGCTATCAGAAGGGCGGGGCCCACGGCCCCTACCTCCAGAGCGAGCGGACGGCGCGGTACGCCGCCGCCTTCCGGGCGCTGGAGGAGCGCGGACTGGTCTACCCCTGCTACTGCACCCGGGCGGAGCGCCTGGCGGCCAGCGCCCCCCACCGCTCCGACGGACAGGTGGTCTACTCTGGCAAGTGCAGACACTTGACAGAAGAGGAGCGCGCCCGACTGGCCCAGACCCGCTGTCCCGCCTGGCGTTTGATCGTGCCTGACCAGGAGATTTCCTTTACAGATGGCTTGCAGGGGACGTACCGGGAAAACCTGCTCCGCGACTGCGGGGACTTCATTCTCCGCCGCTCCGACGGGGTGTACGCCTACCAGCTGGCAGTGGTGTGTGACGACGGGGACATGGGGATCACCCAGGTAGTGCGGGGGCGGGATCTGCTGGACTCCACCCCCCGGCAGCTCTATCTCTATGGGCTGCTGGGCCTGACGCCGCCGGAGTTTTACCACGTGCCCCTGCTGCTGGCCCCCGACGGGCGGCGGCTGTCCAAGCGGGAACACGATCTGGACATGGGTGCCCTGCGGGAGCGGTTCACCCCGGCGGAGCTGACCGGCCGTCTGGCCTTCTGGGCGGGGCAGACCGACCGGCCGGAGCTGGTGACTCCGGCGGAGCTGGCGGGCTGCTTTGAATGGAAAAACGTCCCCCGGGGGGATCTCATTGTGGAGCAGCTCTAAGAACAGAAAGGGGCGGGCCGGAATGTTCCGGCCCGCCCCTGTGTTGCGCGCGGCGCGCATTATCCCGGCGTGACCACCCACTTGAGGCAGTGCTCCTCGTGGGCCCCAAACACCCGGTAGCCCTCCAGGATCTCCGACAGCGGCCCCCGGTGGGTGATGAGGAAATCCGTCCGCAGTTTCCCCTGGGCCAGCAGGCTCACCAGTTCCGGGCCGCGGCTGGCGTCTACGCCGCCGGTCTTGAAGACCAGATTCTTCCCATACATGGCGGGCAGGGGGAGCGTCTGGTTTTCCTCATACATGGCGACCAGCGCCACGGTGCCGTTGGGGCGGGCCAGCCGCCAGGCGGCCTGGAAGGTGTCCCGCCCGCCGGCGCACTCGATCACCCCGTCGGCCCCCCGGCCCTCCGTTGCGGCGGCCACGGCGGACTCCAGCTCGGGATCGGCGGGGTCGAGGGCCAGCGCCACCAGACCCTGCTCCAGTGCCAGCCGCCGCCGCCAGGGGTCCGGCTCCACGCCGACGACGCGGGCCGCGCCTAGCAGGGCGGCGCACTCCGCCGCGCACAGCCCCACCGGCCCCAGGCCCAGCACCACCGCAGTGTCTCCCGGCTGGAAGGCACACAGCTCTGCCCCCCAGTAGCCGCTGGCCAGGATGTCCCCCACAAAGAGGGCGTCCTCGTCGCTGAGGGCGTCCGGGATGGGGGTGAGGCCGGTGTCGGCGAAGGGTACCCGGACATACTCGGCCTGACAGCCGTCGATGCGGCAGCCCAGCTCCCAGCCACCGTGGACACAGTTGTTGACATAGCCCCGGCGGCAGAACCAGCAGTCGCCGCAGAAGCTCTCGCAGCAGGCGGCCACCCGGTCGCCGGGGCGGAGATTGGAAATCCCGTTTCCCACGGCCTCCACCACCCCGACGAACTCATGGCCCAGCACCACGCCGGGCCGGGCACGGGGTACCGCGCCGTTGCGGATGTGGAGATCGCTGGTGCAGATGGTGGAGCGGGTCACCCGCACGATGGCGTCGCGGGGGCCTTGCAGGGTGGGGACGGGCCGCCGCTCCAGGGAGAGCGCGCCGTCCCCCTTCCAGACCAGAGCGTTCATGGTGTCCATAGAGGTCACTCCTTTTCCAATGCAAACACAACGGCCTCAAACTCAAAGCCCTGGGAAGCGGGTTCGCGCCTGTCCGGGCGGGCCAGGCCCAGCGTGTCGTAATATTCGTCGGTATAGTGCAGCTTGCCGCCGTCAAAGGATGCCTGTACGCCCTTGATGTAGGAAAAGGGGTCCTCCATGGGGGTGAGACGGAAGGCGGCGGCGATGCGCTCCAGCACCGCCTGTGCATCCGGCGTGACGGCGTTTTCCGGGGCGCGGAGATAGGTGTCGAACTGCTCCCGCGTCCAGTCTCCTGCCTGCTCCAAAGTGGTAGTGGAGCCGCAGGCCAGAAGCAGGCGCAGAAAGTCCCGGAAGCTGCCTGCCAGGGGGCGGACATGCTGCTCTCCGGCAGGCATGGGGTTGACGGCAAACACCATATCCCCATAGCCGCGGATGCGGCCGTAGTGGATGCCGTCAACGCCTTCCCAGCCCAGCACGGTCAGGCCCTTTGGCGTACAAAAATAGCCGCCCTGGCTGGGGCCCGGCCCAAGGCCGATGGGGGAGCAGTCCAGTCCCAGCTCCAAAAACTGCTTCAGCAGTGTCACAGCAATCCCTCCTGTCCACTCCAGTGTAGCATATCCTTCCGCTTGCGTCCATGGGGAAAAGGGGGTAAAATGGGGAAAAAACGCGAAGGGGAGGAAGCGGCATGTATATCGCCGATCTGCATATTCACTCCAAATACTCCCGGGCCACCAGCAAGGAGCTGGAGCCGGAGCCGCTGGATGCCTGGGCCAGAAGGAAGGGCATCGGCCTGGTAGGCACCGGCGACTTCACCCACCCCGCCTGGCGGGCCGAGCTGCGGGACAAGCTGGCCGAAGCGGAGGAGGGACTCTATACCCTGAAGGGAGCCGGGCCGGACGCGCCCCGGTTCGTAATCACCGGGGAGATCAGCTCCATCTACAAGAAAAACGGCAAGGTGCGCAAGGTTCACTCCCTGATTCTCCTGCCCCATCTGGAGGCGGCGGAAACCCTCTCCCGCCGCCTGGAGGCCATTGGCAACCTCCACTCCGACGGAAGGCCCATCCTGGGCCTGGACTGCCGGGATCTGCTGGAGATCACCCTGGAGTCCTGCCCTGACGCGGTGTTCATCCCCGCTCACATCTGGACGCCCCACTTCTCCCTGTTCGGGGCCTTCTCCGGCTTTGACACCATCGGGGAGTGCTTCGGCGATCTCACCGGCCATATCCACGCCCTGGAGACCGGGCTCTCCTCTGATCCCACAATGATCTGCCGCTGTTCCGCCCTGGACGGATATACCCTGGTGTCCAACTCCGATGCCCACTCGCCGTCCAAACTGGGGCGGGAGGCCAACCTGCTGGACACGGGCCTGTCCTACCCGGAGCTGGCCCGGGCCATCCAGACCGGGGAGGGCTTTCACGGTACCATTGAGTTTTTCCCCGAGGAGGGCAAGTACCACTTTGACGGCCACCGGAACTGTGGGGTGTGCCTCTCCCCGGTGGAGGCGGAGGCCGCCGGAGGGGTGTGTCCGGTGTGCGGCAAGCGGCTGACCACCGGTGTGCTCCACCGGGTGGAGCAGTTGGCGGACCGGCCGGAGGGCTATATCCGCCCGGACGCCAGGCCCTTTGAGAGCCTGGTGCCTTTGCCGGAGGTGATCGCCGCCTCGGAGGGGGGCTCTGCCGCAGGCAAGAAGGTGGGTGCCAAGTACGAGGCCATGCTGGCGGCCCTGGGGCCGGAGTTCACCATTCTGCGGGAGGTGCCGGTGGAGGACATCCGGGCCGCGGCCGGGCCCTGCGTGGCGGAGGGCATCCGCCGCCTGCGGGCGGGGCAGGTGGTGCGCCGCCCGGGGTACGACGGGGCCTATGGTGTGATCGAGCTGCTCAGCCCCGCCGAGCGGGAGGACCTCAAGGGGCAGGTGAGCCTCTTTGGCGCGGAGGCTCCCAAGGCGGCCAAGACGGCCCGTGGCAGGGTGGCGAAGCCCGCACGGAGCGGGGAGGAGGGGGCGGCCCCCACCGGGGGACTGAATGGGGCCCAGCGCACCGCCGCCTCGGCGGAGGAGGCCACGGTGGCGGTGCTCGCCGGACCCGGCACGGGCAAGACCCACACCCTGGTGGAGCGGGTGGCCTGGCTGGTGGAGGAGCGGGGGGCCAAGCCCTCGGAGCTCACCGCCGTGACCTTCACCAACCGGGCGGCAGGGGAGCTGCGGGCGCGGCTGGAGGGGCGTCTGGGCAAGCGGGCGGCCCGCGCCATGACCATCGGCACCTTCCACGCCATCTGCCTGGAGCTGCTGGGGGCCGTGCCCCTGGCCGGCCCCTATGAGCAGCGGGCGGCGGCGGCCGCCGCTCTGGCGGAGCTGGGCCGGAAGGGGAGCCCCGGGGCCCTCCTCCGGGCGGTCTCCCGGCACAAGACCGGAGCGGACGGCGGGGACGACCCGGCCTTTGCCCTTTATCAGGAGAAGCTGGAGGGAAAGCTGGACTTTGACGACCTCCTGCTGGAGACCCTGCGCCAGTGGGAGGGCGGCCGGTCGGACCGGCGCTTTACCCACCTGCTGGTAGACGAGTTCCAGGACATCGACCGCCTCCAGCTCCGGCTTCTCCGGGCCTGGCGGCGGGAGGGCGGCACCTTTTTCGCCATCGGCGATCCCGACCAGTCCATCTACGGCTTCCGCGGGGCGGACGCCGGCTGCTTCTCCGCCCTGGGGGCGGAGCGGACGGTGAGGCTGACGGAGAATTACCGCTCCACCCCGGAGATTCTCGCCGCGGCCCTTCCGGTGGCGGAGGCCATCGACGGCGCGCCCCGGCGCATGGAGACCCACAGCCCCCACGGGGCGGAGGTACGCCTGCTCACCGCCGAGGGGGACCGGGCGGAGGCCATCTTCGTGGCCAAGGAGATCGCCCGGATGGTGGGTGGCATCGGCATGCTGGAGGCCCAGGCGCTGGGGGCCGCCCGGGGCGCGCGGAGCTTCGGGGACATCGCGGTGCTCTACCGTACCCGGCGGCAGGCGGCCCTGCTGGAGGAGTGTCTGGCCCACGACGGCATCCCCTGCGTGGTCACCGGCCGGGAGGATTTTCTGTTGGACGGGGAGGTGCAGGCCGCGCTGGCCTGGCTGGAGGGGCAGCAGGAGGAGGGAAAGTCCCCCGCCGCCCTCCTGGAGGAGTGGACGGCCCACCACACCCCCTCTGGCGGGGTGGAGCGGCTGCGCAATATGGCGGTGTTTTTCGGGGATGTGCCCGCCTTTCTCCGCAACCTGACCATCGGGCAGGAGGGGGATCTGCTGCGCCGGGCCGGGCTGAGTTATGCCGCCGGAGCGGTGACCCTCTCCACCCTCCACGGGGCCAAGGGCCTAGAGTGGCCGGTGGTATTCCTGTGCGGCGTTGGGGAGGGCCGCATTCCGCTGGAGCGGAAGGGCCTGGACACCGATGAGGCTGAGGAGCGGCGGCTGCTCTATGTGGGTATGACCCGCGCCAGAGAGGAGCTGGTGCTCCTCAGCGGCGGAGAACCCTCCCGCTTCCTGGCGGGGCTGCCTCTCCGTCAGGATACGGCCCACGCCCCGGTGCCGCGTCCCCTAGGGGTGCAACTGAGCCTGTTCAAGTGAAACGTGTGCCGGATTTCACATGCGGGAGTGGTTGAAACGTATAACATTCCCGGGGGGAGCCTTTTCAGAGCCGCCCTGCTCAGAATGCCCAGGCGGCTTTCAGCCGCCGGAGGGCCGGGGCCATGTCCACGGCGGCGATACGGGTATAGCCCAGGATCAGGGCGGGAGGTCGGCCGGGGGGCGGCGGGGTGAGATCACAGGCGGAGAGGGGGGCCACCCCTACCCCAGCATCCACGGCCCGCGCCACCAGCTCGGCTTCGCTCCAGCGGCCGTCCATCCAAAGGAGCAGATGGAGGCCCGCGTCGCCTCCGGCGAAGGACCCAACCCGCGTCAGTCCAGTGTCCCGGGCGGCGGCCAGCAGCGCTTCCCGCCGGGCTTTGTAGCGGGTGCGGGTGCGGTTGAGGTGGCGTTCAAAGTGGCCCCGCTCCATGAAGCGGGCCAGGGCGTACTGCTCAAAGGAGGGGACGGTGGAGGAGTAGAACCAGAAATCCCGCCGCCACCGCTCCAGCAGGTGGGGGGGCAGCACCATGTAGCTGATGCGCAGGGAAGGGGCCAGACTCTTTGCAAAGGTGTTGAGGTAAACCACCCGCTCTCCGCCGTCCAGGCTTTGCAGGGCGGGGATGGGGCGGCCGGAGAAGCGGAACTCGCTGTCGTAGTCGTCCTCCAGAATATAGCGGTCGGGGGCGGCCTCCGCCCACCGCAGCAGGGCCTGCCGCCGGGCTACCGGCATGATGATGCCCAGTGGGTAGTGGTGGGAGGGGGTCACATGAACCACCCGCACCCCGGCCTCCTCCAGGGCATCCACCCGCAGGCCCTGGCCGTCCAGCGGGAGGGGGCGGACGGCAGCGCCGCAGCTTGTAAGGATGCGCTGGGTCTTGGTGTAGCCGGGATTTTCCACGCCATAGCCCCCCTCCCGGCCCAGAAGCTGTACCAGAAGGCCAATCAGGGTCTCCGACCCGGCCCCCACCACGATCTGCTCCGCGTCCGCCCGGATGCCCCGGAAGCGATACAGGTGCTCCGCAATGGCCCGCCGCAGGGCAGGGAGGCCCTGGGGGTGGGGGGAGGCTAGGAGGGGGGCGGCCTGCTCGGAGAGCACCTCCCGCATGAGCTTGGCCCAGGTGGCGAAGGGAAAGAGGGCAATATCCACCGCGCTGGTGGAGAAGTCATAGGGGAGGGCCGGCGTGGGCGGGGCCGGCACGGACAGGGTGCGGGCCGGAGCGGGAGAGCGGTGCTCCTCCTGTACGGCCTGAACAAAAAAGCCCCGCTTGGGCTCCGAGCGGAGGTAGCCCTCCGCCAGAAGCTGGCCGTAGGCCCCCTCCACCGTTACCACGCTGATTTTCAGGTGGGCTGCCAGCGCCCGCTTGGAGGGCAGGCGCTCTCCGGCGGCGAGACGGCCCGCCTCGATCTCCCCCCGGATATAGCGGTAGAGCTGTTCGTAGAGGGGGCGGCGCTGGCTGCTGTCCAAAATAGGCGTAAACATGGAGACACCTCCAAACTGATCTGATTATTTTTGTTAATTATCGTATCATGAACCGGGCCAAAGCGCAAGAGGGGCGGCAAAGTCCATCGAAAACCGTCCCACAATAAAAAATATAGCCCGCCCTGCAGCCGTATGAAAGGCCACGCCACGGACATACTGAACACAGATTCAGTCGGTCAAAGGGAGGCAGCGGCCATGCAGGGAAAGGTAGAGATCTGCGGTGTCAACACATCTAAGCTGAAGGTCCTCAAGAATGAGGAGACCATGGAGCTGCTGCGCCGCACCAAGGAGGGGGACATGGAGGCCCGGGAGCAGCTCATCGCGGGCAACCTCCGCTTGGTCCTTTCGGTGATCCAGAAGTTCTCCAACCGGGGAGAGAATCTGGACGACCTGTTCCAGGTTGGGTGCATTGGTCTTATAAAGGCCATCGACAACTTCAATACCGACCTGGACGTGCGCTTCTCCACCTACGGCGTACCCATGATTATCGGGGAGATCCGCCGCTACCTGAGGGACAACTCCTCCGTCCGGGTGTCCCGCTCCATGCGGGACACGGCCTATAGGGTGCTCCAGGCTAAGGAGAAATTCATCAGCGAGCACCAGCGGGAGCCCAGCATCGAGGAGATCGCCAAGCTGCTGGAGCTCAAGCGGGAGGACGTGGTCTTTGCCCTGGATGCCATTCTGGACCCGGTCTCCCTCTACGAGCCGGTGTACTCCGATGGTGGGGACACCATCTGTGTCATGGACCAGGTGAAGGACTCAAAGAATACCGACGAGAGCTGGCTGGAGCACATCGCCCTCAAGGAGGCCATGAACCGCCTCTCCGACCGGGAGCGGCACATCCTCAACCTGCGCTTCTTCGAGGGCAAGACCCAAATGGAGGTCTCCGCCGAGGTGGGCATCTCTCAGGCCCAGGTCTCCCGCCTGGAAAAGAGCGCGATTAACCAGATTAAGAAAAATCTGTAGGTGGGAAAGGCGCTCTTTTCCAGCGCCGCAGGTGCGGCGCGCAAGCGTTTTGCGAAGCAAAACCTTGCCCCGGCGGAATTTACTTCCGCCGGGGAAGAATAAAATTCGGGCCCCATCCGCCGCATGTGCGGATGGGAGAAAGAGCGCGATTAACCAGATTAAGAAAAATCTGTAGGTGGGAAAGGCGCTCTTTTCCAGCGCCGCCCCGGCGGAAAGGCAGGGAGCAGGGAAAATCTCATAAAAAGAGGCAGCAAACTGCCAATCCCCGTACGGAACTATTTTCCGGGCGGGGGTTGGCAGTTTTGCTCCTTTCATGGTAAAATGGGACAGAAAAATGACGAAAGGGGTTCTTTTTTATGAGCTTTACCCTGCCGCAGTACCATGCGCCCGACTTCCAGGAGACCCGGTTCCAGAGCGCGCCGGAGGCCCGGTTTGAGCCGGCCCCCAAGGATGGGGTGGCTCCGGAGGGCTACCACGCCACCACCATCTATCCGGAGTATTTCAAGGTGGGGGGGCGGTGGCTGCTGGCTGAGGAGAGCCGCATGGACTGCGTGGCCGCCCTGCGGGACGGGAAGATCGCCGCGGTGGAGTTTCGCAACCTGAAGGCCGGTGAGCCGGTGGCGGTGGGCCGCACGGAGGACGCCTCCGAGGGCATCTATGTCTATCCCTTCGGCTTTGCCGAGGAGAAGGGGGAGGCGGAGACCTTTGCATTCCGCCAGGGCCGCTCCCGGGAGACCGCGTACTCCATGGACTACGACTCCATCTATGAGCTGCTCCGCCACGAGAAGGAGCATGGCCGCATCCTGTGGGTGATGGGGCCTGCCTGTGCCTTCGATCACGACGCCCGGGCGGCTTTCGCCGCCCTGGTGCGGGGCGGGTATGTCCACGGCCTGCTGGCGGGCAACGCACTGGCCACCCACGATCTGGAGGCCAGCTACCTCGGCACCGCCCTGGGCCAGGACATCTACACCCAGAAGAGCATGCCAAACGGCCACTATAACCACATCGACACCCTCAATGCCATCCGCCTGTGCGGCTCCACCGCCGCCTTCGTGGAGGCGGGCAAGGCGAAGGACGGCATTATCTACGAGTGCGTGCGCAACCACATTCCTTACGTGCTGGTGGGCTCCGTCCGGGATGACGGCCCTCTGCCCGAGGTCTATGGAAACGTGTATGAAGGGCAGGACGCCATGCGCGCCCTGGTGCGGGAGGCCACCACGGTCATCTGCATGGCCTCCACCCTCCATACCGTAGCCACCGGCAACATGACCCCCTCCTACCGGGTGGTGGACGGGGTGGTGCGCCCGGTGTATTTCTACTCGGTGGACGTGTCTGAGTTTGCGGTGAACAAGCTCCGCGACCGGGGCAGCCTGTCGGTGCGCACCATTGTCACCAACGTGCAGGACTTTGTGGTCAATGTCTGCAAGGGCGTACTGTAACCGAACAAACGGCTTGGGAGCCGGGCTGAATGCCCGGCTCCCAAGCCGTTTGTGTCAGATCAGCCCCAGCGTGCGGAGCAGATAGAGCCAGAGGGTGAGGGTAAGGATGCTGAAAAAGGTGGTGAGCATCACCGTACTGGCGGTGAGGGTGCCCTCATGCCCCATGCTGCGGGCCATGACGAAGCTGCTGACGGTGGTGGGGCTGGCCAGCATGGCCAGGGCGGCCACCAGCTTGTCGTCCCGTACTCCCATGGCCACGGCGATGGGGAGAAAGAGGGCGGCCAGAAGCACCAGCTTCACGGCGGTGGCGGCGAAGGCGGGCTTCCAGCGGCCCAGGGCCTTCTTCAGATCGAAGGAGGCGCCCAGGGCCATGAGGCCCAGGGGGGTGGCGGTAGCGGAGAGGCTGGACACCGTCTTTTGCAGAATCTGAGGCTGGGGGATGTCCAGCAGCGTCCACACCAGACCGGCGGCGATACCCAGGATGATGGGGTTCGTGACAATACCCTTGAGGGCTTTCTTTAACGCGGCCCGGTTGAGGCCGCTCTGCTGGGGACTGGTGAGGGAGAGCACCGTCACCGCTGCCACGTTGTAGAGGGGGACCGCGCCGATGATTACCAGGCTGGCCGCCCCAGCGGTGCCGTAGAGATTCTCCAGAAAGGCGGCCCCAAGCAGAGCGATGCTGCTGCGGTAGCCCACCTGGATGAATTCCCCCCGCAGGGGGCGCTCCCGGCAGAACAAGCTGAGGGCTGCGGTCAGAAGGATGGAGCCCAGGGTGGCCAGAAAGCAGAAGAGCACAAAGGGGCCGTCCCACACGGTGAAGAAGTCGGATTCCACCAGATCCTTGAAGAGCATGACCGGCAGCCCCACCTTGAAGACGAAATCGTTGAGCTTGTCCGCAAAGGCCTGGCTGAAAAAGCCTAGCCTGCGGAACACCAGACCCAGCAGCATCAGCAGAAAGATGGGGGCGGTGGCGTTGAGGCAGTAGGCCAGATTCTCCAGCATGGAATTCTCCTCCCGGCATGGTCGTTTACTCTATTATAGACGCATTGTTCCGGCAGTGCAAGAAAGTTACCGGCAGGTAAGCGGGTATAGGACGGGCCGGGCGGCACATAGAGTGTGCCGAAGGGGGAGTGTGCCATGGAGTGCCGGGTTTCGGAGCTGCGGTATAAGGAGATTATCAATGTGTCCGACGGCAGCCGCTACGGCTGGGTGGGGGATGTGGAGGTGGATCTGGATAGCGGGCAGGTCCGGGCGCTGGTGGTGCCGGGGCGCCTGCGGCTGTTTGGCCTGCTGGGCCGGGAGGAGGACCGGGTCTTTCCCTGGGAGGCGGTGCGCCGCTTCGGCGCGGACACCATTCTGGTGGAGACACCTCCCCTCAGCCGCCTGGGCAAGGGGAATTGAGGTTGCCAGGAGAGGGGGGGACGTGGTATACTACTACTTTAGAGTATAGAAACAGGAGGGAAATCCCATGTGCGGTATTGTCGGATTTGTCGGACGGGAGGAGGCCGCCCCCATTCTGCTGGACGGCCTCTCCCGGTTGGAATATCGGGGCTATGACTCCGCGGGCATCGCGGTTTACGGCAGGCGGGAGGGCCTGCAGGTGGTCAAGGCCAAGGGCCGTCTCCAGGTACTCCAAGATCTGGTACAGGGGGGCAGGACGGTCCACGGGACACTGGGGCTGGGACACACACGCTGGGCCACCCACGGGGAGCCATCAGACGTCAACTCCCACCCCCAGGTCAGCGAGAGCGGCCGGTTTGCGGTGGTGCACAACGGCATCATCGAGAATTACATGGAGCTGCGGGAGTTTCTCCAGTCGGAGGGGATTACCTTCGTCTCCCAGACGGATACCGAGGTGGTGGCCCAACTGCTGGAACACTACTATGACGGTGATATCCTGGACGCGGTGGTGAAGACACTGAACCGCATCCAGGGGGCCTACGCCCTGGGCATTGTCTGCGCCGACTGCCCCGACCGGCTCATCGCCGCCCGGAAGGACAGCCCTCTCATTCTGGGCTATGGGGAGGGGGCCCACTATCTGGCCTCCGACGTGACCGCCCTCATCAAGTACACCCGGGAGGTGTGCTACCTGGATGACGGGGAGATTGCCGAGCTCACCGCCGACCACCTGTGGGTCTATGACGCCTATCTCCGGCCCGTGGAGAAGGAGCGCTGCCACGTGGACTGGGAGATCTCCGCCGCCGAAAAGGGCGGGTACGAGCACTTCATGGCCAAGGAGATCATGGAGCAGCCCGAGGCATTCCGCAAGACCGTGTTTTCCCGCATCCAGGAGGGGCGGGTGGTGCTGGATGAGCTGAACCTGGAGCCGGACTACCTGCGGGAGCTGGACAAGCTCTATGTGATCGCCTGCGGCTCCTCCTACCACGTGGGCATGGCCGCCAAGTATACCCTGGAGCGGCTGCTGCGCAAGCCGGTGGAGGTGACGCTGGCCTCCGAGTTCCGCTACTGCGACCCCATCGTTACCGACAAAACCCTGGTGCTGGTCATCAGCCAGTCCGGCGAGACGGTGGACACCCTGGCCGCCCTGCGGGAGGCCAAGCGCCTGGGAGCCCGGGTGCTCTCTATCGTCAACGTGGTGGGCTCCACGATCGCCCGGGAGAGCGACGACGTGCTCTATACCTGGGCCGGGCCGGAGATCGCCGTGGCCACCACCAAGGCCTTCTCCACCCAGCTTGCGGTGGTGTACCTCATCGGCCTGTACTGCGCCGAGGCCCTGGGCACCCTGGACGAGGCGGAGTACGACCGCATTGTGTCCGAGCTGCTGCTGATCCCCACCAAGCTGGAGCAGATTCTGGACAACCGGGCGGACATCCAGTATTTCGCCTCCCTCTACTTCAACCACCCCTCTATCTTCTTCATCGGCCGCAACATCGACTACGCCATCGGCATGGAGGGCTCCCTCAAGCTCAAGGAGATCTCTTACATCCACTCGGAGGCCTACGCGGCCGGCGAGCTCAAGCACGGCACCATCTCCCTCATCGAGCCGGGCACCCTGGTGGTGGCCCTGGCCAGCTATGTCAAGCTCTTTGACAAGACCATGAGCAACGTGGTGGAGGTGAAGAGCCGGGGGGCCGACGTGCTGGGCCTCACCGTGGACGCCCGGGCGGCGGACATGGCCAAGACGGTGGACCACGTCATTCCCGTCCCCGACACCCACCCCCTGCTTCTCCCCTCACTGGACGTGGTGCCCATGCAGCTCTTTGCCTACTACGTGGCCCTCCAGCGGGGCTGCGACATCGACAAGCCCCGCAACCTGGCCAAGTCGGTGACGGTAGAATGAGGGGGGACGGAATGAAAAGGCTCACTGCTCTGCTCCTGGCCGCGGCGCTGGCCCTGTCCCTGGCGGCCTGCGGGCCGGAGGGCAAAGCGGCGGATACCGTCCGCTACGGCCTATCCAATGCCTGGGACGCTCTGATGCCCTACAACAGCCCCTCGGGGAGCAACTACTCCCGTATCATTTACGACAAGATTTACGACCGCCTGGCCTATGTCCACGCCGACGGCACCCTGGAGCCCCGCGCGGCGTCCTCCTGGGAGAGCGCCGACGGCGGGACGGCCGCCCTGTTTCACCTGGATGAGAAGGCCGCCTTCCACGACGGCACCCCGGTGACGGCGGAGCACTGGACGGATACCATTGCCCTCCTGACCGACCCGGCCTGCCCCACCCTGGGGCGGTCGGCCTTTGCGGTGCTCTCCGGCACCGACGACACCGGCGCGGCGGTGCCGGGGGAGGCCCTGGGAGCGGAGGCGGTGGACAAGTACACCCTGAAGCTCACCTTCAAGACCCCCACCACGCCGGAGGACTTCCTGCTGGACAAGAACCGGGAGTACTACGTTCTGCCCACCCATCTGCTGGAGGGGACAGCGCCGGAGGACGTGATGGAGCTGGCGCTGTGGGACGAGCCTGTTGGCTCCGGCCCCTGCAAATTCGTCTCCGAGACGCCGGGGAGCCAGCTAGTGCTGGAGGCCAACCCGGACTACCAGCTTGGGGCGCCCGGCTTTGACCGGCTGGTGATCACGGTCATTGACAAGTCCAACCTGCTCACCTCCCTGATCGCCGGGGATCTGGACTACTACGCCTTTGGAGGCAACGTGTCCGTGGAGGACGCCGAGGTGGCCCGGGCCGCCGGGCTGGAGGTGCTGGAGGGCACGGTGCCCAACTCCTTCTACGAGCTGATGCTCAACAACGAGACCATCCCCAGCGCCGCGGTGCGCCGGGCCATCGACCTGGCTCTGGACAAGGAGGCCCTGTGCCTCCACACCGCCCAGGGCCTGGGGGAGCCGGCGGCTTCCGATCTGACCCCGGGGACGGGGTATGACAGCGGCCTGACCTGGGCCAGGGACGTAGACGGGGCGAAGGCCCTGCTGGCCGAGGGAGGATACGACGGGCGCACCTACACCCTGGCCTGCACCGCCAACCGCTCCGGCCTGGCCGCCCTGATGCAGCAGGAGCTGGCGGAGGCGGGCATCACCGTCACCATCGAGACGGTGGACTCGGCCACCCTGTTCGCTGGCATGGCGGACGGCAAGTACGACATGGCCATCGCCAGCCACACCCCCGGCGCCCTGCCCCTGTGGTTCACCGAGAGCCGCTTTACCGCCGACAACAACCTGTTCCACGTGGCGGATCTGACGCCCTACACCCAGGCCATCGCCGCCGTCAAGGGGGCGGCGGAGCACGACGAGCGGCAGGCGCGGGTGGAGGAGCTCCAGGCCCTGCTGGCCGCGGAGCGGCCCTTCATCCCCCTGTGGTTTGGGCGGACGCTCCACGTCCAGTCCCCCACGGTGGACGGCATCGACTACCCCTCATCCGCCTTCTCCAACGAGAACGTGTGGGACTGGGTGTACCGGGGCTGACGGAACCGAACAAATGAGAAAACCTCCGTAGGGCCGTACCATCCGGCCCGTGCCGCCCACGGGCGGCCGGAAGTGCAGGAGGAAGAAGATGGGACGCTATTTCCGCCGCCGTCTGCTGACGGCGATCCCCGTGTTTTTCGGGATTACCTTTCTGGTTTTTGTACTTTTAAGCCTCTCGCCCGCCGATGTTACCGACCTGGGAGAGGGGGCCTCCGGCGGCGCCCAGCAGGCCGCGCTGGAGGAGGCGCTGGGGCTGGACAAGCCCCTGCCCGTGCGCTATCTGGCGTGGCTGGGGGGGCTGCTCCGGGGGGAGCTGGGACAGTCCTACCTGAGCGGCCGGCCGGTGGCCGGCATGCTGGCCCAGCGGGTGGGGCCGTCCCTGCTGCTGACCGGCACCGGAGTGCTACTGGCCATTCTGCTGGCCCTCCCCCTGGGTATTCTGGCGGCCTGGCGGCCCCGCTCGGGCTGGGATCGGGCGGCCTCCGCCCTGAGCCTGGTGAGCTTCGGCGTGCCCGGCTTTTTCCTGTGCCTGGTGGGGGTGCTCCTCTTCTCGGTGCTCTTGGGCTGGCTGCCCTCCCAGGGCATGTATGAGTACGGCGTGTTCACCGGCGTGGGGGACGTCCTGCGCCACCTGGCCCTCCCGGCCGGGGTGGTGTGCGTCAGCGGCCTGGGGGAGCTGGTCAAGCAGACCCGCTCCGCCTGCCTGGAGTCCCTGGGGGAGGACTACATCCTCACCGCCCGGGCCAAGGGCCTGGGGGAGCGGGCCGTCATGGTGCGCCACGCCTTCCGGGGGGCGCTGACCCCGGTGCTCACCACCGTGCTGGGGCACATCCCCCACATCATAGGCGGCTCGGTGGTGGTGGAGCAGGTGTTCGGCTGGCCGGGCATGGGCAGCCTCCTCTTCTGGGGCATTGAGAACCGGGACTATCCGGTGGTCATGGGGGTGACGGTGGTCATCGCCCTGGCGGTGCTCCTGACCAACCTGCTCCTGGATCTGGCCTACGGGCTGGCCGATCCCCGGGTGCGCTATGGGAGGGGGTAGGCCGGTGGAGCGCTGTATGCTGTCCCGGAGCCCCTGGGAGCGGTTCCGGAGCGACCGGCGGGCCGTGGCCTGCTTGCTGATTCTGTGCGCCGAGCTGCTGGCGGTGCTGCTCCTGCCCCCGCTGCTGGGGCTGGAGCCCAACGCCAGCGATCTGGGGGCGGGCTTCTGGGCGCCCCCCTCCGCCGCCCATCCCCTGGGCACCGACGACGTGGGCCGGGATCTCCTGGCCCGCCTGCTCTGCGGGGGGCGGGTGTCCCTGCTCATCGGCCTGTGCTCCGCCGCCCTCAGCGCCCTGGTGGGGATTCCCCTGGGCCTGCTGGCAGGCTACCGCCGGGGGGCCTGGGAGTTCTGCCTCATGCGGCTGGCCGACGTGTTTCAGAGCTTCCCCAGCATTGTGCTGGTGCTCTGCCTGGTGTCCCTGGTGGGGCCGTCCGCCCTCAATCTGGTGCTGGTGCTGGGCCTGCTGGGTTGGACGGGCATCGCCCGGCTGGTGTACGGCAATACCCTCTCGGTCCGGGAGAAGGAGTACGTCCTGGCGGCCCGCGCCCTGGGGGGGCGGACAGGGCGGATTCTGCGGAGCAATGTGCTGCCCAACGTGATCGCGCCGGTGTGGTGCGCCCTCCCCCTGCGGGCGGGGCGGGCCATCCTCTCCGAATCCAGCCTGAGCTTTCTGGGGGTGGGTATCCGCACGCCCCAGGCGTCCTGGGGCAACCTGATCCAGTACGCCGCCAGCCTGCCTGTCCTCACCGGGCGGCCGTGGGTGTGGGTGCCGCCGGGGCTGTGCATCATCCTGACCGTGCTGTGCCTTCAGGGCATTGGCGACGGTCTGCGGGACGCGCTGGACCCCAGATATGGCGGACACAGGGGGAAATAGCAGGATTTTCTTTTCAACACGGCCTGTTTTGTGCTATAATCAATTCAACAGAACGAAGCGGCCCCGGTCATTCGGACTGGGGCCGCCTGTTTTATTTGTGAGAGGGGGCTTTCATGGAATCAATTCTGTTACTTTGTGCGGTGGTCATTGTCATCTGCATCGTCGCCAGCCGCCTGTCTCAGCGCCTGGGTGTGCCCGCCCTGCTGCTGTTTCTGGCGTTGGGAATGTTATTCGGCTCGGATGGGCTGTTCCGCATCCCGTTTGATAACTTTGAGGCGGCGGAGCGTATCTGCTCCGTAGCGCTGATTTTCATCATGTTCTACGGTGGTTTCGGTACCCGCTGGGAGGCGGCCCGGCCGGCGGCGGCCCGGGCGGTGGTGCTGTCCACCCTGGGCGTGGCGGTCACTGCGCTGCTCACAGCGCTGTTCTGCCACTTCGCACTGGGTTTTTCTGTTCTGGAGAGCTTTCTGACCGGGGCGGTCATCAGCTCCACGGACGCCGCGTCGGTGTTTTCCATCCTCCGCTCCAAGAAGCTGGGCCTGAGGAACCACACCGCCTCCCTGCTGGAGGTGGAGAGCGGCAGCAACGACCCGGCCTCCTATATGCTGACGGTGATCGCCCTCTCCCTGATGGGGGTGGGCGGCGGCGGGGCAATCCCGTGGATGATTTTTGCGCAGGTCGTCTTTGGACTGGGCCTTGGGGCGGCGGTGGCGGGGCTGTCCATTCTGGTGCTCCGCAGGCTCACGCTCTCCGACGGGCTGGATACTATTTTCGTGGTGGCTGCGGCCCTGCTCTCCTTTGCCCTGCCCGCCGTGGTGGGGGGGAACGGCTACCTGGGGGCCTATCTGGCGGGCATCCTGATCGGAAACGCCAAAATTCCCCATAAGGCGGCCCTGGTCCACTTTTTCGACGGACTTACGGGCCTGGCGCAGATTTTGATCTTTTTCCTGCTTGGGCTGCTCTCCTTCCCACGGCAGCTCCCGGCGGTTTTTCTCCCGGCTTTGGCCATTATGGTGTTTCTCACCTTTGTGGCCCGGCCCGCTGCGGTCTTCCTGCTGCTGGCCCCCTTCCGCTGCGGGGTGCGGCAGTGTCTGCTGGTGTCCTGGGCGGGGCTGCGGGGCGCGGCATCTATCGTGTTTGCCATCATGGCGGTGGCCAGCGGGGCCGCCATCGGCTACGACCTCTTTCACATCGTGTTCTGCATTGCCCTGCTCTCAGTGGCGGTGCAGGGTTCACTACTGCCTCTGGCGGCGCGGAAGCTGGACATGGTGGACAGTGCTGAGAGCATCAGCCGTACCTTCAACGACTACCAGGACCAGCGGCAGCTCCACCTGACCCGCTTCCCTATCGGCGCGGGCCACCCGTGGGTGGGGCGGACCATCGGGGAGTGTGAGCTGCCCGCCGACGCGCTGGTGGTGATGCTCCGGCGGGGCAGCGAGAATGTGATTCCAAACGGAGATACCGCAATCCAGGCAGGGGATCTTATGGTGCTCAGCACGCCGCTCTATGAGGACGATGACGGGGTCAGCCTGCGGGAGGTGCCTGTGGCGGAGCACGGGGACTGGATTGGGAGGCCGATCAAGGAACTGGGTATCCCGGCGGAGGTACTCATCGTCCTGGTACGCCGTGCCGACGGCACCACTGTAGTGCCCAAGGGCGGGACAGTTCTTCAGCAGGGGGATATGCTGGTGGTCAACGAGTGGGAGGAAACCTGACATAAGAGAAGCAAGAGGTGTCGAGCAATGGAGACGTTGGATCTGTCGCGGCGCGGGGTGTTGCTGAATGACGAACAGTTGGGGCCCTATCCACTGGAAAAGCTCAAGCGGGTGGAGCGCCTGACCGTGGATATCGTGGAGGATTCACCCCGGGTGGATGAGAAGGAGATGGCATTCGCCAAGTGCCGCCTGGGGGGCTTCGGGGATGTACTTAAGAAGAGGATGGAGGATTTTACGGTTCGCGTGCCCATTGGGGCGTCCTATTACCACTTTCAGAAGTACCTTAACGACTACCCGGAAAACGAGGTCGCGCCGGAGAAAGCGCCCCTGCCGGAGGATACGCGTATCGTGACACGGCACATTAAAAAGATGGCCTATTTCACTGGGGCGGAGATGGTGGGAGTGTGCGAGGTGCCCCGGGATGTGTATTACGCCACCAAGGTGGACGGCACGCCGGTGGAGCGGGTTTACCGATACGCGGTGGTGTTTCTGGTACGCACCCAGTTGCCCACCATTGCGGCCTCCCACGGGGACGAGTGGCTGGATGACACCGTTGCCTATCAGGCATATCAGCGGCTGGCCTGCATGTCCAACACCTTGGCCGACTATATCCGCCGCCTGGGCTGGCCAGCCCGCAGCGACGCCTTCAACAACTACGTGACCATCATGCCCCGGCTGGTGGCCCTGGCCGGGCTGGGGGAGTTTTCCCGGCTGGGTATCGTGGTCAACCCCTTTGTGGGGGGCGGCCTTCAAGGCGGCCGCCGTGCTGACCGACCTGCCCCTGGTGCCCGACGGCCCCATCGACTTCGGGCTACAGCACTACTGTTCCGTATGCAAAATCTGTGCCGAGCAGTGCCCCATGCACGCCATCTCCACTGGGGAACAGGAGGAGTACCGCGGCTACATGCTCTGGCGGACCGACGAGCGCAGGTGTGTGGCCCACGGGGCGGCCAACCCCCACGGCTGTACCTGCGGCCGCTGCGCCAAGGTGTGCCCCTTCACCCGGCCGGACTGCGGGCCGGAGTGCTTCCAGGACTGGGACGGGGATCTGTCCGTGCTCTACCGCTCGGTAGAGGCCCGGCGGAAGTTCCTAGCCAGCCACGGCTATGTGGAGCCGGAGGAGGAGCATGGAAAGTGGTGGCTGCCCCATGTGGTCCGGGATGGAAAAATTCAGTACGGCGGCGATTTCGACTACGAGGTGCAGAGGCGCCACATGGAACGGACCAGATAGGCGGCATGGCCGGAACAGAGGAGGCGGACAACGGTGGCAAGAACCATTGATCTGGAGGAACGGAAACAATTTCGCGTGCTGCTCAACCCGGTACGCCAGGATATCATTCACCTGCTGCGGCGGGCGGGACGGCCCATGACGGCCAACACCGTGGCGGAGAAAATGCTGCTCTCACCCAGCGCGGCCCAGAGCCACCTGAACAAGCTGGAGGAGCTGGGCGTGGTAGAGCTGGGAGTATATACGGCGCCGGACGGCCGGCAGGCGACCTATTACCGGCTGGCCGATGTGGAGATCCGGCTCTGCCTGGGCCGGAAGGACGGCTTTCAGGGGGAGCGGGAGGCGCTGGCCGCCCAACTGGTGGACGGCACCTTCCGGGGCGTGCTGCACGCCGCCAGCCAGTGCGGCGAGCCGGAACAGCAGGAGGATCTCCAGTTCCTGTTCGGCGCGCTCCATCTCAAACCGGAGGAGCGGGCGGAGCTGCTGGGACTGATTGACGGCTACCTCCGCACCCACAGCGTGCCTGAGGGGGGCGTGGAGCACTGGGAGTATGTGCTCATGGCCTACCGGGCGGACGAGGAATAGAAAAAGGAGGCCTGCGGCTTTACCGCAGGCCTCCTTTGTATGTTTAAAAGTGTTGCGCCCCTTTGCGGTATTCGATGTGGAGCTGTCCCCGGCCCAGGGGGATGTCCAGAGCGGAGGGCCGGGGGGCCGGGGCGCTGGAGGCCCAGGCGGTGTCCCGCAGCAGGGCGTCCATACGGAATACAGATAGGAGCACCCCCGCCAGGGCGGCGTCCACCAACAGGAAGAAGACGCCGTAGGACAGGAAGGGGAGGGAGAGCACGCCCAGCGGCCACCAGCCCAGGTTATAGAGCCAGTAGATGGCCGCCTGGAGGAACAGGGGAAGGAAGGCCGACAGGGCGAGGAGCTTGCCCGTGCGGCTGTGGAGGGCGCGGATGCGCCGGAGCAGCAGGGCGGCAAAGAGGACGATCAGCCCGGCGGCGGCCCAGAACACCCACCGGCCCAGGCCCTGGGCGGTCTCCGCCAGCAGGAGCTCCGAGGAGGAGCCTACAAAAAGGGAGGGCAATTCCCCCATGCGCAGTCGCTCGTAAAACAGGTCGGGCCCCAGGAAAGCGTCTATGCGCCAAGCAGCGTACTCCAGGTGCCGCAGGAAGAGCAGGGGGAGGATAGTCAGAGCGGGCCCCAGGGCAGCCAGCAGATTCCACCGCCGCTTTCCCCGGAACCAGCCCAGCCCCACGGCCGCCAGGAGTACCAGCAGCATACTGGCCTCGCTGACCAGCCAGGAGGCGGAACTGGGAGCCAGCCAGGCGAAGAGGGGGAGCGCCAGGACGGCGGCCCCGCAGAGCAGGACGGCAAGCGGCCCTTTGCCCCGCAGGGAGGCCACAAGGGCGGCGTAGGGGACGGGGAGGAGCAGAGTGGAATAGAGCGCAAGCTGATAACCGGGATAGGAGTAGAAGGGGAGAAGTGGAGTGCAGAGAATAGGACCCAGACAGAGAAGGAGCAGCGCCGCCGCCGGAGCCCATTTCCGCCGCAGAAGGAGGGTGTAGTCGGAAAACCAGAGTCCGGTCAAAACCCCGGCGGCCAGCAGCAGGCCCAAAACCTGCCGCCGGAAGTAGAAGACGTCCTTGGCGTCCCCCATGAGCCCGGCGGCGAAGAGCTGGAGCAGCACGCCCGCGGCAAAGAGGGCCGCCACAGTGATCGCCAGCCCCCAGCGGTTCCGGGGGCGGTGAAGGCGGTCCAGCTCCCGGCCCACCGCCTCCGGCTCCCCCATCTCGGCCACCGCGCCGGCCAGGGCCTCTTCCGGGCTCCGGCCCTCCGCCTCAAAGGCGGCGGCCTGATCGGCAATATGGTCGGACAGCTCCCGCAGGAGAACCCGCCGGGCCCGCCGCCAGCGGATCTGGCCGCCCACCGTCTCCAGATATTCGTTCACGCACTCACGCGCCACAGGGATTCCCTCCCTCCAGCACGCCGCGCACCGCGTCGGCGTAGGCGTACCAGCCCGCCTGCTGTTCAGCCAGGGCGGCCCGGCCGTCCCGGGTGATGGCGTAATAGCGCCGGGTGCGGCCATTGGCAACCCCGTCGCTGGAGGTTACCCAGCCCTGGGCCTCCAGGGAGTGGAGCAGGGGATAGAGGGTACCCGCCTTGAGGCGGAACACCTCGTTGGAGCGCGCCCGCAGGGCCTCGATCATCTCATAGCCGTACATGTCCCGGCCCTCCAGCAGGGCCAGCAGCAGCATGCCCATGCCGCCCGGAGCGGTGCGGTCATTTGCCATATTCCTCACCTCATAAATAGATTATCTATGTATAGTATAGATAGATTGTCTATCTATGTCAAGGAAATCTTCCATAAAGCTGGGGCGGGCGTCCGGAGCCGCAGGCAAAAAGCAGCCCCCTCCGACCGGAGGGGGCTGTGCCGCTGCTTCAGGAGAGGAGGTTGACCACCACCATCACTGCGCCCAGGATGGTGAGCACCACGCCGGTGACCCGGTTAAGGGCCTTGGCGGAAGCCCGGTTAGCAAAGACGGCGGCAATTCTGGCGCCCAGAAGCGTGACCACCACACACACCGTCAGGGCAAATACATCCAGCCCGCCGCCGATGGCCACGTGGGAGACCGCGCCGGTGAAAGCGGTGAAGGTCATGATGAACACACTGGTACCCACGGCGGTCTTGAGTTCATAGCCCAGCACGGAGGTGAGCACCAGAAGCATCATCATACCGCCGCCAGCGCCGATAAAGCCGCAGATGAAGCCCACCACGCTGCCGCAGGCCAGGGACTCCGCGATGCGGCGCCCGCGGCTCTTATGGGCGGAGCTCTCCTTGGTGGTCATCACGGGACGCACAATGAATTTGATGCCCAACAGCAGGGTCATGAACACGGAGAAGCCGCCCATGGTGGCGTTGGGCACCAGGGAGGCGGCCCAGCTCCCGATCAGGGTGAATACCAGCACCGCCGCCAGCATGACCAGCCCATTGCGGATATCCAGATTCCTATTTTTGCCGTAGGTATAGGCCGAGGCCGCTGAGGCCAGCACGTCGGAGGCCAGAGAGATGGCCACCGCCTGATAGGCAGGAAAGCCCAGGAAGGTGATGAGCATGGGGGAGATGACGGCGGCGGCGGACAGGCCCGCCAGGCCGGTTCCGATGCCGGCCCCCAGGCCGGCGACGACGCAGACGATGAACTTGACGAGCATGACTTGGCCTCCTTTGTATACCTAATTTATTATAATGCGAAATATTATGTTGTCAAGAATTCCTTTACAGGCCGGCGTCCGCTGCCGTATAATGGGAGCAGCAAGGAAGTGAACCGACATGAAAACTGGAATCGTTCTGGAGGGCGGCGCGGTGCGCACCATTTTCTCCACCGGCGTCTGCGACGCCCTGCTGACGCGGGATCTGCTGCCGGATTATGTCATCGGCGTCTCAGCCGGGATTGCCTATGGCGTCAGCTATGTGTCCAAGCAGAGCCGCCGCAACCTGGACATTATGGTAAACTACATCAACGACAAGCGGTATATGGGCTTCGGCAACCTGCTCCGGCGGGACAACCGGGCCTATTTTGGCCTGGATTTCGTCTTTGGTACCATACCAAACGAGTTGATTCCCTTCGACTATGACACGTTTGCCGCCTATCCCGGCGAGGTGGAGGCGGTGGTCACCAACCTGGACACCGGAAAGGCGGAGTATTTTCCGGTGGAGCGCCGGGATGACCGGTTTAAGCTATTGCAGGCCACCTGCGCCCTGCCGTTCCTCTTCCCTGTTTTCGATATCCAGGGTAAGCCGTGTATGGACGGCGGAGCGGCCGACGCCATCCCCTACGAGCGGGCGCTGGAGAAGGGGTGCGAGCGGGTGATCGTGGTGCTGACCCGGGAGCGGAGCTACGTCCGGCGGCCGGAAAAGCTCCAGCCCCTCATCGACGCGGCCTACCGGAAGTACCCCAGGTTCTGCGATACCATGCGCCGCCGGGCGGACACCTACAACGCCTCCCGGGAGCGGCTGTTTCAGCTTGAGAGGGAGGGGCGAGCCCTCCTGTTCGCCCCACACAGCACGGAGGGCTTTCACCGCACCGAAAAGGACGTGGAGAAGATTCGGGCGCTGTGGAAGGACGGCTATGACGAGGGCATGGAGCGGCTGGACGAGGTGCAGGCCTTCCTGAGCGGCTCCTGAGCTTACAAGAAGCGGCGGGCGGCGCATCTGCGCCGCCCGCTATGGATTTTCCAGCGCCGCCCGCTGGGCCAGGAGCAGCCCGATGGCGTCCCCCAGCATGGTGAAGAAGGCGCCGAGCACCGCTGCCTGGGCGTCGCTCTTGCCCGCGGTGAGCTGGATGGCGGCCAGTGCGGCGATGGCCAGCAGCGCCTCGCCGGACGGCCCGGAGCTCGCCTGCATCCCACCACCCCCTGGATCAGCATATGGGCGGCGAGGCCGCCCTGTGCGGGAAATGCGCAATATCATGCAAGAAACAGGCGGAGGGACGTGCTATACTGCTTTTATCTCAGACAGAGGAGTACCCTATGGAACAGGAATTGCGGCGCGTGTACTACGATCCGGAGCTGGGAGTGGAGGCATGTCTCTTTCAGGGCATCGACCAGGGGTTTCCGGAGCATTTTCACACCTATTATGTCATTGGAACCATGGATCGGGGGAGCCGGGAGGTGACCATCGCGGGGGAGACCCGCCGCCTTGCCCCCGGTGAGCTGGTATTCTTTCAGCCCGGCGAGCCCCATGCCTGCCGTCCGGTGGGGGAGGAGCGCCTGGACTGGCGGGGGCTCCACGTGCCGCAGGAGGTCATGGAGCGGGCCGCTGAAGCCGTCACCGGCCGCCGGTTTGCCCCCCATTTCACGCCCCCAGTGTTGCCCGGGAGCGAACTGACCAGTCTGTTCCGGGAGGTATGGGAGCTGGCGGCGGGGGAGCAGGGGGAGCTCCGCCGGGAGGAGGCCTTTCTCCTGCTGGTGGGCCGCCTGCTGGAGCGCTGCGGCGGCTGTCCCCGGCCGCCGGAGGAGGTGCGGCCCGAGGTGCGGGCGGTGTGTGACTATCTGGAGGCCCACTGTGACCGGCGCATCACGCTGGAGCAGCTCTCCACCCTGGCGGGGCTGAGCAAGTACCACCTTCTGCGCTGCTTCACCCGCCAGAAGGGGATCACCCCCTACCGCTATCTGGAAACGGTGCGGGTGAACCGGGCCAGGGCCCTGCTGGAGCAGGGGGCCGCCCCGTTGGACGCGGCCCTGCGGGCGGGCTTTGCCGATCAGAGCCACTTCAACCACTTTTTCAAGATCCTGACCGGCCTCACCCCCAGCCAATACCGGGCCGTGTTTGCGGCGGAACAGGGGGAGATGTGAACCGGGGGGGCATGACGGGGCACGCCGCAGCCCTGCTGACCATCTTCCTCTGGGGCACCACCTTTATCTCCACGAAGGTGCTCCTGACCGGCCTGCGGCCCGTGGAGGTGCTGTTCCTCCGCTTCGCCCTGGGCTTTGCGGCCCTCTGCCTGCTGTACCCCGGCGGCTCCGGCTGGCCGGGCGGCGGCAGGAGCTGTGGTTCGCGGCGGCGGGCCTGTGCGGCGTCACCCTCTATTTCCTGCTGGAGAACATCGCCCTGACCTGCACGCTGGCCTCCAATGTGGGGGTGCTGGTGTCCGTCAGTCCGATGCTGACCGCCCTGCTCTCCCACTTCCTCCTGCGGCGGGAGCGGCTGCGCCCCCTCTTTTTCGCGGGGCTGGCCGTGGCCCTGGCTGGGGTGGCGATGGTGTCGTATAACGGCGCCGCCGTGCTGGAGCTGAACCCCAGAGGCGATCTCCTGGCCCTGCTGGCGGCCGCCGCCTGGTCAGCCTACTCCCTGCTGACCCGCAAGCTCTCCGCCTTCGGCTACCCGGTGGTGCAGACCACCCGCCGTACCTTTGCCTGGGGCCTGCTGTTCCTGCTGCCCGTCCTGCCGGTGCTGGGCTTCCGGCCCGGGCTCGGGACTCTGACGGAGCCGGTTTACCTGCTCAACCTGCTCTATCTGGGGCTGGGGGCCTCCGCCCTGTGCTTTGTCACCTGGGGCTTTGCCGTGGGGCGGCTGGGGGCGGTCAGAACCAGCGCCTACATCTACCTGGTGCCGGTGGTGACTCTGGTCACCTCCGCGCTGGTGCTGGGTGAGCCGGTGACGCCCCTCTCGCTGGGGGGCGCGGCGCTGACGGTGGCCGGACTGGCGCTGTCGGAGTGGGAGCCGCGAAAGGAGGGGCGTAAGGGCGGAGCTGAGTGAGTTCAAGTGCGCCCTGGTACCGGACGAGTGGCTTCTGCCCGCGGGGAACAGGGGCGCTGTTATGGCGTCGACCCTGGGTGGGCCCCCAAAGCGGATCAACCGTCCCGCTGGCAGCCTGCCCCTGTTCCAATAAGACGAAAAGAGGATTCCGCCGGGCGGAATCCTCTTTTTTATGTGCGGCTCAGCCGGCGCTCCAGGTGGGCCAGGAAGGCGGCGGGCTCCCGGTTGAGCACCAGCTCCTCGGGAAAGTCCAGCTCGTCCAGCAGGGCCTGGGCATATTGATGGCCGCCCACGGCGGAGACAAAGTGGGCATCGCTGCCCACCACCACCGGTACGCCCTCCCGCCGGCAGTGCTTCAGCATCTCCGTCACGTTGGCGGTGGAGTTTACCCGGGAACAGGCGGGGGAGAGGGAGGTGTTGTTGACCTCCAGAAGCACGCCGCGCTCCCCGGCGGCCCGCACCAGCGCCGGATAGTCCAGGGGATAGCGGCCGTCGTCCGGGTGTCCCAGGATACAGATCTTGGGGCAGTTGTCCATGGCGCGGACCATGGCCGCTGTATTCTCCTCCGGTCCGCCGCCCTGGGGCATGCACCAGATATGCTGGCTGGCGATGGCCATGTCCAGATTGTTCAGCAGCTTGGGGGAGAGATCCACCGTGCCGTCAAAGTCCATCACGTTGAGCTCCGCGCCCATCATGACCCGTACGCCGTAGATCTCCCGGTCGATGACCCGGAAGTTGAGAAAGTAGTCCTTGTGGGTGGTTAGCTCCATGCCGGGGGCGTGGTCGGTGATGCAGATGAGCTCCAGCCCCCGGTCGGCCGCCGCCCGCACCATCTCCAGCAGGGTGCAGTAGGCGTGCCCGCTGGCCAAGGTATGGGTGTGGCTGTCCAGTCGAAATTCCATACGTTCACTCCTTTTTTCCCATCTATCATACCCAAAATGATGGAAAAAGGCAAGGGGCCGGACAGAAGCCTGGCCCCTTGCGCGTCAGATACCGTTTCCACCGTTCCACTTCCAGTCCCGGATTTCGGGCATGTCCTGGCCGTGGGCGGTGATATACTCCTTGTGCTCCACCAGCTTGTCCTTCATGAGTTGAATGAGGAAGGCCCCCCGGTTGCCCAATTGGGGCAGCCGCTTTACCGTGTCGATGACCAGATTGAAGCGGTCAATGCGGTTGAGCACCCGCATGTCGAAGGGGGTGGTGATGGTGCCCTCCTCCCGGTAGCCCAGTACGTGGATGTTCTTGTTGTGCCGGCGGTAGGTCAGCTCGTGCACCAGGGAGGGGTAGCCGTGGAAGGCGAAGATGATGGGCTTGTCCCGGGTAAAGATCACGTCGTAATCCTCGTCGGTGAGCCCGTGGGGGTGGGCGGTGTGGGGCTGGAGCTTCATCAGATCCACCACATTCACCACCCGCAGCCGCACCTCGGGCAGGTGGCGGCGCAGGATGGTCACCGCTGCCAGGGTCTCCAGCGTGGGGGTGTCGCCGCAGCAGGCCAGCACCGCGTCGGGCTCCGCCCCCTGGTCATTGGAGGCCCACTGCCAGATGCCGATGCCGTGGGTACAGTGCTTGATGGCCTCGTCCATGGTGAGCCACTGGGGCCGGGGGTGCTTGGAGGCCACCATCACATTGACGTAATTCCGGCTTTTGATACAGTGGTCAAAGACGGAGAGCAGGCAGTTGGCGTCAGGGGGCAGGTAGAGCCGCACCACGTCCGCCTTCTTGTTGGCCACATGGTCCAGGAAGCCGGGGTCCTGGTGGGTGAAGCCGTTGTGATCCTGCTGCCACACGTTGGAGGACAGCACGTAGTTCATGGAGGCGATGTCCTGCCGCCAGGGGAGCTGCCGGGCCACCTTGAGCCATTTGGCGTGCTGGCTCACCATGGAGTCCACGATGCGGATGAAAGCCTCGTAGCTGTTGAGAAAGCCGTGCCGCCCGGTGAGCAGGTATCCCTCCAGCCAGCCCTGGCACATGTGCTCGGAGAGCATGCTGTCCATAATGCGCCCGTCGGCGGACAACCCCTCGTCGGTGGAGCGCAGCTCGGCGTTCCAGCGGCGGTCGCTGGCTTCAAAGGCGGCGGTGAGCTTGTTGCTCAGGGCCTCGTCGGGGGCGAAGATGCGGAAGTTGCGGGCCTTCTGGTTGAGCTTGAGCACGTCCCGGACATACTTGCCCAGCTCCGCCATGTCCTCCGCCACCGCCTCGCCGGGGGCGGGCACCTCCACCGCGTAGCGGGTGAAGGAGGGGGTGCGCAGATCCCGCAGAAGCATGCCGCCGTTGGCGTGGGGGTTGGCGCCCATGCGGCGCTCCCCCTGGGGGGCCACGGCCCGAAGGGCAGGCACCGGCGCGCCCTCGGCGTCAAAGAGCTCCTCCGGCCGGTAGCTGCGCAGCCAGCGCTCCAATACCTCCAGGTGCTCCGGATGGGCGGCGTCCACCGCCACCGGAAGCTGGTGGGCGCGGAAGGTGCCCTCGGTGGGCGCGCCGTCCACCTCCTTCGGGCAGGTCCAGCCCTTGGGAGAGCGGAACACGAGCATGGGCCAGCGGGGGCGGGTGGTCTCGCCGAACTCCCGGGCCCCCTGCTGAATGCGCTGAATCTCCCGCACCGCCCAGTCCAGGGCCGCGGCCATCTTCTGGTGCATCTGGGCGGGCTCGTCCCCCTCCACAAAGCGGGGGGTCCAGCCGCAGCCCTTGAAGAAGTCCTCCACCTCCTCTGATGTGATGCGGGAGAACAGGGTGGGGGAGGAAATCTTGTAGCCGTTGAGGTGGAGGATGGGGAGCACCGCCCCGTCGGTGACGGGGTTGAGGAACTTGTTGGAGTGCCAGGCAGTGGCCAGCGGGCCGGTCTCCGCCTCCCCGTCACCCACCACGCAGGCGGCGATCAGGGTCGGGTTGTCCATCACCGCGCCAAAGGCGTGGGCCAGGGAGTAGCCCAGCTCGCCCCCCTCGTTGATGGAGCCGGGGGTCTCGGGGGCGCAGTGGCTGCCGATGCCGCCGGGGAAGGAGAACTGGCGGAACAGGCGGCGCATACCCTCCTCGTCCTGGCTCACGTTGGGGTAAAACTCGCTGTAGGTTCCCTCCAGATAGGTCTGGGCCACCACCGCGTTGCCGCCGTGGCCGGGGCCGGAGACATAGATCATGTTCAGCTCATGGCGTGTGATTACCCGGTTCAGGTGGGTGTAGATAAAGTTTTGGCCCGGCACCGTACCCCAGTGGCCCACCAAGGTGCGCTTGAGGTGCTCGGGGCGCAGAGGCTCCCGCAGCAGCGGGTTGTCCAGCAGGTAGAGCTGTCCGGCCGCCAGGTAGTTGGCGGCGCGCCAGTAGGCGTCCAGCTTGCGGAGCATGTCGGGGGTCAAAGGGCCCTTTTTGGACATGCGGGTGGAGGTTTTAACGATCACCTTCGTCTTTTCCTTGGGGGCTTTTGCCAATCGAATGACCTCCTTGTGTCGGCTTTTGTACTGCTTATTATAACCGATGGGACTATACTGTCAATAGAGTGGGGTCAAAATCCCTCTTAAAAGAAAAAACCGGGCCCGAAGCGGTAGCTTCCGGCCCGGTGGGGAGGGGGTATTTATTCCTCCATACCGGCCAGCCGGCCCCGTGCGGTGCGGCGGTAGAGCAGCAGGGCGGTGAAGCAGGCGGCCCCCTCGGACAGGAGGAAGGCCAGCCACACCAGAGAGGGCCGGAGCGCGCCCAGCAGCAGGGCCAGCGGGAAAAGGAGCACAAGCTGGCGCAGCAGGGAAACCACCAGGCTGGAATTGGCCGCTCCCAGGGCCTGGAGGGCGGCACAGAGGATCACCGACACCCCGGCGCATACGAAGGAGAGGGCAATGAGGCGTAGGGCGGAGATACCCTCGGCCAGCACGGCGGCATCTGCGTCGAACAGACGGAGGAGAGGGCCGGGGATGGCCAGAAAAACCACGGTGCCCACGGCCATGATGGCGGCGGAGAGCACCAGGGCGAAATGGATGACCCCAGTGATGCGGCTGCGCTGCCGGGCGCCGTAGTTGAAGCTGACAATGGGGATGAGAGCGTTGTTCAGGCCGTTGACCGGCATGAAGAGGAAGGACTGGAGCTTGAAATAGGCCCCCAGAATGAACACGCCGGAGGCGGTGAACAGTGGGAGGATCAGATTCATGCCCAGGTTCATCACCGTGGCCAGGGCCTGCACCAGGATGGCGGGGACGCCTACACGAAACATGGTGCGGATGATGGCGCTGTCCGGGCGGAAGCCCCGGAAGGAGAGGCGCACGATGGAGCTGCGCCGCACCATACACAGCCTCACCACCATGCCCACCACCTGGCCCAGCACAGTGGCCAGCGCGGCGCCGGCCACCTCCATCCGGGGGAAGGGGCCGATGCCGAAGATGAGGAGGGGGTCCAGAATCAGATTGATGACCGCGCCGATGCCCTGGATGACCATAGGGCCCACAGTGTTGCCGGTTGCCTGAAGGGTGCGCTCTCCGGCAAACTGCATGCAGATGCCGACGGAGGCCCCGGTGACGATGGAGAGATATTGGATGCCGTAGTCGATCACCTGGGGCTGCCCGGGGGCGAAGAGCTCCATAAAGACAGGAGCCAGGCCCACCCCCAGGACCAGAAAGACCACCCAGCAGACCAGATAGACGAAGTAGCCGTTGGCCACTACCCGGTTGGCCTCGTCGGGCCGGTCCTCCCCCAGCCGGCGGGCCAGCAAGGCGTTGAAGCCCACGCCGGTGCCTACGCACACGGCGATCATCAGGGTCTGGATCGGGTAGACAAGCGCCAGGGCTACAAACCCGTCGGAGCTGAGCTGGGCCACGAACATGCTGTCCACCAGATTATAGAGGGCCTGGATCAGCATGGACAGCATCATGGGCCAGGCCATATTCAGCAGCAGCCGGCGCACCGGTATGACCGCCATCTTGTTTTCCTGCAAAGCAATTCCTCCTGATCAAAAAAGACGGGTACCGAGGACGCGCCTCGATACCCGTCTGCCGCACGGCGTGGCAGCCCGTGCGGCTATAGCTGTTTGGTGTAGCGCAGATCCACGCAGGTCATGTCGTGGGGGAAGGGAATGTGCTCCTCCGTCCCGTCCCAGGCAAAGCCGTGCCGGGCGTAGAAGCGGCGGGCCCCCTCGTTCTCCCGCAGGACAAAGACGTAGCAGTTGAGGTAGCCGTCGGCCCGGAGACGGCGCAGCGCCTCCTCCATCAGCACCGAGCCGTAGCCTCGGCCGGTGCAGGCGGGGTCGGTGTAGAAGGAGATGATCTCCCCCCAGCCCCGGTAGGCCTCCCCGTGGATCACCAGCCCCTCGCTCTGGCGAGGACTGGGCCCCAGCCGCACCGGCCCGCAGGTGCAGCAGCAGACGGGGTTCTCCCCGTCATAGAGCAGCAGCCCCCGGCACCGCCCGGTGGCGTAGTCCTCCCGGAAAAAGGGAATCCAGTGATCTTCGGTGATCACGTCCCTCAGATAGTCGTCGGGCACGTGGCCGGGGTAAGCGGCGTGCCAGCCCCGGGCGTGAATGCGGCTCATGGCCGCAAAGTGTTCCTCCGTGCAGGCGTCTATGATGCGCAGTGAATTCATAAGCAGACCTCGTTTAGCGAGTGGATGAGCCGCCCGCGCCGGGTGGCGCGTACAAGCGTTTTGCCGGAGGCAAAACCTTGATGCCGGGCGAATTCAGTTCGCCCGCGCAGATAAAAAATCGGGGCCCCCGCCCGGCGGAAGCCGGGTGGGGAACTGCGGCTCATGGCCGCGAAGTGCTCTTCCGTGCAGGCGTCCACAAAGGAGAGGGCCTTACACATGAGCGGCCTCCCCAGCCTCCCGGCGCTCCGCCTCCTGCTTGGCCAGGCCCCGGGCGTTGGCCAGCATCAGCTTGATGCGGTTTTCCTGATTGATCTTGGTGGCCCCGGGATCGTAGTCGATGGCCACGATGTTGGAGAAGGGATAGTCGTCCTTGAGCTTGCGGATCATGCCCTTGCCCACAATGTGGTTTGGCAGGCAGCCGAAGGGCTGTGTGCAGACGATGTTGGGGGTGCCGGAGTGGATGAGCTCCAACATCTCGGCGGTGAGCAGCCAGCCCTCGCCCATCTTGTTGCCCTCGCCCAGATAGCCCTGGATGAGGCGGCGGAGATCCTCGAAGGTGCCGGGAGCGCGGAAGCCGCCCTTCTTCATGGCGGCGATCATGGCCCGCTGGCACTTCTCCACATAGCCCTTGAGCACTTGGCACACCTTTTTCTTCACCCACTTGCCGCCGTAGATGTTCACGTCCACCTCGCGGTTGTAGATCTTGAAGATGATGAAGTCGGTCAGGCCGGGGACCACCGGCTCGGCCCCCTCGGACAGGAGAAACTCCTCCAGATTGTTGTTGCCCAGGGGGGAGTATTTGATGTAGATCTCGCCCACCACGCCGACCCGTACCTTGGGCTCCCCGGCCACGGGGATGGCCTTGAAGGCGGCCACAATGCGGTCAAAGTTGGCCACCATGCTCTTGAAGGAGAGGCCCTTGCCCTGGTTCATGGCCTCCAGAAGCTGAGTCTCCACGGCCTCGATGGTCTCGTCAGTCTGGCCCCGGCTGACCTCGTAGGGGCGGACCTGGTTGGCGGTCTGTACGATGATGTCGCCGTACATCATGGCGAACACCGCCTTGCGCAGGGTGTTGAGCCCCAACTTGAAGCCGGGGTTGGGCTCCAGGCCCGACAGGTTGACCGAGATGACGGGGATATAGCTCAGACCTGCTTTCTCCAGCGCTTTGCGCAGCAGATGGATGTAGTTGGAGGCCCGGCATCCACCGCCGGTCTGGGTGATGAGCAGCGCCACCTTATGCATGTCGTACTTGCCGCTCTTCACCGCGTCGATGAGCTGGCCGATGACCAGCAGGGCGGGGTAACAGGTGTCGTTGTGGACGTACTTGAGCCCCTCATCCACGATGCCCCGGTGGTTGGTGGTGAGCATCTCCACGTGGAAGCCCTCGGTCTCCAGAATCCGGGCCATCAGGCCGAAGTGCACCGGGAGCATGGTGGGGAAGAGGATGGTGTACTCCTCCTTCATCTCCTTGGTGAACAGCAGCCGTCCGTTTTCGTCGTATACTAATTCTGCCATAACGGGTATTCCTTTCGCTTGCAATGGGAGCGCCGCGCGCTCAAAGGGGGTTGGCCCCCACCGACTCCCGAGCCGGCGGCGAGCTGGCCGTCAATGACGGCATCAAACTCCTGTTGTGCTATAAAAAGTCGGGATGGTCAGCCCCGGGCATCCTGCGCCTGGCGGGCCTCCATGGCGGCCATCAGGGAGCGGATGCGGATCTTGACCGCCCCCAGATTGCTGATGTCGTCGATTTTGAGCTGGGTGTAGAGCTTTCCGCCCTTTTCAAGAATGTCCCGCAGCTCGTCGGTGGTGATGGCGTCGGTGCCGCAGCCGAAGGAGACCAGCTGCACCACCTGCATGTCGGGCTGGGTGCATACATAGCGTGCGGCGTTATACATACGGCTCTGGAAGGTCCACTGGTTGAGCACCTTCCGGGGGGCATAGCCCTCCAGATAGCTCAGAGCGTCCTCGGTGACCAGCACGAAACCGAAAGAGGTGATCAGATCGTTGATGCCGTGGTTGATCTCCGGATCGATGTGGTAGGGCCGGCCGCAGGCCACGAGGATGGGCATGTGGTGGTCCCGGGCGTGGCGGATGTACTTCATGCCGGTCTCCCGCACGTCGTGGACATAGGCGTCGTAGGCCGCGTAGGCCGCCTTGGCCGCCGCCGCGGTCTCCCGCCTGGGAATGCTGAAATGCTCCTCCATGAGCTGGGCGATGCGCTTTTCAAAGTCCTTGTGCCGCCACAGGCCCACATAGGGGTTGAGGAATTTGGTCTGCTTGAGCAGGGGAACGTTGGCGGCCAGCAGCTCAGGGTAGTAGGCCACCACCGGGCAGTTGTAGTGGTTGTCGCCGATGCCCTCGTCGTTGTTGTAGGACATGCAGGGGTACCAGATGGCGTCCACGCCCTCCTCCACCAGGGCCTCCACATGGCCGTGGAGCAGCTTTGCGGGGTAGCACACGGTGTCGGACGGGATGGTGTGCTGGCCCTTGAGGTAGAGCTTGCGGGAGGACTCGGGGGAGAGCACCACCTCGAAGTTGAGGCGGGTAAAGAACTCGAACCAGAAGGGCAGGTTTTCATACATGTTCAGCCCGAAGGGGATGCCCATGCGGCCCCGGACGCCGGAGCCGTTCCCCTTGCCCTGGAGGGCGCGGAGCTTCTTGTACTTGTAGGTCATCAGATCGGGGTTCTCCACCTTTGCCTTGCCCAGGGGGCGGGAGCAGCGGTTGCCCGAGATGAAGCGCCGCCCGCCGTCAAAGGTGTTGACGGTGAGGGAGCAGTGGTTGGTGCACAGGTTGCAGGTGGTGGGCTTGGCGGTGTGGGAGAAGGACTGTAAAGCCTCCTCGCTCAACAGCGCGCTTTTCTCCAGATGCAGATCCCTGGCGTAGAGGGCCGCGCCGAAGGCACCCATGATGCCCGAGATGGTGGGCCGGGTGACGTTGCGGCCCAGCTCCTGCTCGAAGGCCCGGAGCACCGCGTCGTTGTGGAAGGTACCGCCCTGCACCACGATGTGCTGGCCCAGATCGTCGGCGTTGGCGGCCCGGATGACCTTGTAGACCGCGTTCTTGACGATGGAGATGGACAATCCCGCGGAGATGTCCTCCACGCTGGCCCCGTCCTTCTGGGCCTGCTTGACGCTGGAGTTCATGAACACGGTGCAGCGGGAGCCCAGGTTGACCGGGTGCCTGGCCAGCAGGCCCAGCTTGGCAAAGTCGGCGATGGTGTAGCCCAGGGCCTTGGCAAAGGTCTCGATGAAGGAGCCGCAGCCGGAGGAGCAGGCCTCGTTGAGCATGATGGAGTCCACCGCGCCGTTGCGGATTTTGAAGCACTTCATGTCCTGGCCGCCGATGTCGATGATGAAGTCCACGTCGGGGTTGAAGTGGCGGGCGGCGCTGTAGTGGGCCACCGTCTCCACCAGCCCGGCGTCGCAGGAGAAGGCATTTTTGATGAGGTCCTCGCCGTAGCCGGTGACGGCCGCGCCCTTGATGGTGATGCGGCTGCCGCACAGCTTGTAGATCTCCCGGAGCTGCTCCAGCACGATGGCCACCGGGTTGCCCAGGTTGGAGTGGTAGTAGGTGTAGAGCAGTCCGCCGTCGGCGGTGATCAGCGCGATTTTGGTGGTGGTGGAGCCGGCGTCAATGCCCAGCCAGGCGGCGCCGGTGTAGGTGTGTATGTCCACCTCGGGGGGGTGCATAGCGTTGTGACGGGCCAGGAAGGCGTCGTACTCCTCCTGACTGTCAAAGAGGGGGGGCATGGTGTCCACCAGGCCCACGCTGTCCACGCTCTTCTCCAGCCGGTCCAGCACCTCGTCAAAGGAGCGCTCGCCGTAGTCGGAGGAGCACAGGGCCGCGCCCATAGCGGCGAAGCAGTCGCCGTCCTCGGGGAACACGGCGTGGTCGGCGTCCAGCTTCAGGGTCTCCACGAACCGCTGCCGCAGGCCCATGAGGAAGTGGAGGGGGCCGCCCAGGAAGACGATCTTGCCCTTGAGCTCCCGGCCCTGGGTGAGGCCGGCCACCGTCTGATCCACCACGGCCTGGAAGATAGAGGCCGCCACGTCCTCCTTCCGGCCGCCCTGGTTGAGGATGGGCTGGATGTCGCTCTTGGCAAAGACGCCGCAGCGGGAGGCGATGGGGTAGATCTTCTCGTGGCGCAGGCTCAGCTCGTCCAGCTCGTTCACCGTCACGTTCATGAGGGTGGCCATCTGGTCGATGAAGGCGCCGGTGCCGCCGGCGCAGGAGCCGTTCATCCGCTCCTCCAGCGCGCCGCCGAAAAAGATGATTTTGGCGTCCTCGCCGCCCAGTTCGATGACCGCGTCGGTGTCGGGTATGTACTGGTTGACGGCGGCGGCGGTGGCGTACACCTCCTGCACGAAGTCGATCTCCGCCGCCTTGGCCACGCCCAGGCCGGCCGAGCCGGTGATGACGATGCGCACCTGCCGGCCGGCGAGCCGGTCCGCCAGAGAGCGCAGAGTCTCGGCGGCCCGCTCCCGGGCCTTGGAGTAGTGCCGCTCATAGGAGCGGAACAGCAGTTTGTTTTGTTCGTCCAGCAGCACCACCTTGACAGTGGTGGAGCCAATATCAATGCCAATACGAAGGCTCATTCGATTCACCTTATATCCTTTATCAGAATTCGTACCGTACATAATATATCAAAATTTGATTTTTTACAACCCCAAAGCGGCGAAATACAGGATGTTCCGTAGTCGGAAGGAATCTCCGTCGGATTCTGAAATGCTGTTGACAAATAATATTATACAGAATATAATATTGGTGAAATGAAAGGAGGCGGCGTCATGACCTTTCCATTGGGTGCTCCCCTGTTGGATGCCTGCGTGCTGGCGGTGCTGGAGAAGGAGGACGCCTACGGCTACAGCCTGACCCAGCGGATGAAGGAGGTGGTGGAACTGTCCGAGTCCACCCTCTATCCGGTGCTGCGGCGCTTGCAGCAGAGCGGATGCCTGACGGTGTATGACAAGCCCTTCCAGGGGCGCAACCGGAGGTACTACGCCATCACCCCGGCGGGGCGGGCCCTGCTGGCGGGGTACCGGAAGGAGTGGGCGCGCTATCGGGGGCAGATTGAGGAACTTTTGCTGGACGAAAAGGAGGAGCGGCATGAATAAGGCGGAATTCCTGGCGGGCCTGCGGGACGCGCTGGCGGGAAAGCTCCCGTCCGGGGAGCTGGAGGACGTGCTGTCCTATTATGAGGAGTATTTCGCCGACGCGGGTGAGGAGCATGAGGCGGAGGCGGCCGAGGGGCTGGGGTCCCCCGCCTCCGTGGCGGCCCAGGTGCTGGAGGGGCGGACGGGGCAGGCGCCCTCCGCAGCGTCCGCCGAAAGGCGGCCGAGGCGGCTTTGGCCCGTCGTACTCGGCATCTGCGCCGCCGCGCTTCTGCTCCTGGGCGTGGGCATCAGGCTGGTATTCCTGGCCCAACGGATGCCCGACGCACCGGCGGCAGGGGAACGGCAGCCGGTTGCGGCAGGACAGGAGCCTGTGGTGGTGGAGCAGGACCCGGTTTCCACACCGCCGGAAAACAAGTTGGAGCTGGAGCCCTTTACCGCCTTAGACATCGATGTGGGCATTGGTGATATCCGCATGGAGGAGGGGGACGGCTGGTATCTGAGTCTGACCAGCGGTGGCCAAGACGGAGACGGCACACCTTACCGGCTGAACCACAGCCAGAGCGGTGACACGCTGGAGATCTGGAGCACACCGGAGAATATATCGGGTGACGGCAGCCCGAAGGGCGAGGTGGTGCTCACCGTCCCGGAGGGAACGGTGCTCAATCGGGCGGAGATCTCCATAGGTGTGGGCGCGCTGGACTGGAGCGGCTGCGCCGTGGAGGGCCTGCTGCGGGCCGAGAGCGGCGTGGGCGGGCTGGATGTGACGGCTCCGGTGGGGGAGGCCGAGCTGATCTCCGGCGTGGGCGACGTGGCCCTGAGAGCGGCGGGAAGCGGGGCGGACTACGCCTACCAGTTGACCACGGGCACCGGCGAACTTCAGGTGGACGGGGAGAAAGCGGGCCCCTTCTTCGCGTCCGGCGGCGCGGGGGACAGGGTACTGACTCTCTCCAGCGGCACGGGGGACGTGTGCCTGGACTTTACAGACGAATAGCCCTTTCATGGAATTTTAATGTTTTTTACGGTTGCGGATTAAGAAAAACGTGTTATGATCTCTCCAGACTCGAACGAGAGGACGGAGCATATGACACGAGAGGAGTATCTGGCCCAGTTGCGGGCCCTGCTCACGGGGCGGACGCCGCCCGACGAGCTGGAGCGCATTCTGGCCTACTACACGGAATACTTTGACGAGGCGGGCCCCCAGGGGGAGGGACGGGTGATCCGGGAACTGGGCACCCCGGCCGAGCTGGTGGGCCGCGTCCTGGGAGCACAGCGGAGCCGGACGGTTCCGGCGGAGCGGGATTGCCCGCCAGAGGGCGCCGCCCGGGAGCGGCACGGCCTGGGTACACTGTGGAAGGTGCTGCTGGCCATCTGCGCCGCCCCCATCGCCATCCCGCTGATCCTCGTGGTGGTGGCGATGGTATTGGGCCTTGTCGTCCTGATCCTCGCCCTGGTGGCCGGAGTGGCCGTGGGCGGGGTGGTGGCCATCGGGGCGGGGGTCTTTACCGCCTGCGCGGGCTTTTCAGTGCTGTTCAGCGCGGGCCTGCCCACCATGATGTTCTTCTGCGGCGTCGGCCTGCTGTCCAGCGGCGTGGGGCTGCTCCTCATCGCGGGCAGCTTCCTGCTGGCCGGGCTGTGCTTCCGCGGCATGGCGGCGCTGCTGGGCCGCTGGCTGAATCGAAGGGAGGTGCGGGCATGAACATGCCGGCAAAGGTATGCCTGGGGGCTGGTGCCTTCCTGGTCATGTCGGGGGGGCTGCTGGCCATCACGGGCTTTGCCATGGGGGCACAGACCCACCTGGACCTCGACTGGGGCAGGGCACATAAAAGCGAAACGCCGGTGGATACCGGCGCTCCCCATGTGGAGGAGGGGACGGCGCTGCCGGCCTTCTCCCGGCTGGACGTGGATGTGAGCATTGGGGACGTGACCGTGGAGTACGGCGGGGATTACGGAATTTCCCTGACCAGTTGGGGCGGAATTCAGTTGGAGTATGAGCTGGACGGGGATACCCTCAAGGTACGCAGCGAGATCGGAAGAGCACACGTCTGAACTCCAGTCACGATCAGATCTCGTATGCCGTCTTCTGCTTGAAAAAAA